>FRDC01001304.1_pt1 | contig 16505 bp, 33 predicted proteins | sample 1106171 | NCBI WGS metagenome assembly FRDC01 (sample SAMEA3930566, study PRJEB13176) | freshwater metagenome | biome: Drinking water system; feature: drinking water; material: water | place: Singapore | collected 2014-12-20 | reverse complement strand
TCCTCCGCACGTCGGTGTTCGGCATGGGCACGTTCAGCTCCTCGGCCAGCTCGCGGATGTCGGCGCAGAGCTGCCGGTGCTCCTCCACTTTCTGTTGCCACTTCTGCATCTGGATCGTCAGCTCTTCGAGCGGCAGGTCGGAGATGGGCTGGTGCGCGCTCGTCGCGCGATTGATCTGCTCGCGCAGGCCATGGATCTCCACCGACAGCGCAATCGCCGCCTGCTTCTTCATCTCCAGCGTGCCCAGCTTTTCCGCGCGTGAGGCGTTCATCCGCCGTCCCTTTCGCTATCGGCGAGATGACCTCGCCAGTCTTGGCGGGTCATGCCGCTCGCTCCTTGCTCAGAAAATCCAGCCGCTCGGCCACTTTGGTGTTGACCTGCGCGCAGAGAATCGCCGTGCTCTGCGCGTCCTCGGCCACCTTCTGCATGGCCGACATGCTTTCGCGGAACGTGCCGATGTTGCGATCGTTGATGTCTTTGATCGCCGCCAGATGCGCCCGCTGCGTCTCGTCGTATTTTTCGATGATCGATTCGAGGCTGCGCTGGCGGCGATAGTCGAAGAGCCAGATCACGAAGATCATGCCGCCCAAGCCGAACACTTTCACGAAATCGAGGACGCCGCCGTCGAACATGGGTTGCTCCCGCACGATCACCGGCGCCGGCGGCGCGGCTTCCTGCGCGCGCGGCGCGGGGGCATGCACGGCGATCACGACCCACAACACGATGAACGCCGGCAGCCGGCGGTAGATCGCCGTCATCGATGCGGCTCCTGTTCGCGCTGCAACCGCTCGATCGTGAGCCGGAGCGCCCGTTCGAGCTGATACCGCTCCTGCATCCACACGTCGGTCACCTCGTAGCATTGCTGCACGCCGGGATGCTGCGCGCAGCGCATCGCCTGCACGGTGCGGTCGGCGCTGATGACGATCGGTTCCGGCGCCGTGCTCCGGCAGCCGGCCAGCGCCGCAAGACATCCGAGCAGTCCCGCGCACACCGCTTCACGCTTCACGATTCACCTCTCCGAGAGATCGCCGCGGCGGATCCCAGCCTGACGCTCCGCCTCAAATTGAGCAGAGAGTGTCGCGGCGTCGCCGGCCGCCGCGGCCTGGGCGTTGCGTTGAATGTCCCGGTCATAGTCCGCATCCTGTTCCTTGCGCGCCCGCTCCGGCGCGGTCTGCCGCCGCCGCTCCACGATCGCCAGCGCCAGCGGCGCCAGCGCCGCGACTACCGTGGCCAGCTCCGCGAGCATGGCCGGCTCCTACGAGATTCTGTCGAGCTTGTGCCCGATGCCGATCATGCCCATCCCGCCCACGACGAACCCGGCCGCCGCGTCCGGCCCGTGCAGGCCGGCCAAGAATCCGCCCACGCCCCAGAGAATCGACCCGATCGCCGCCAGCCATGTTTTCCATCCCTTCATGTCGTCCTCCTGTTAGGCGCGGCAGGGCCGCGCATACGCCTGGACCAGCTCGGCCGGCTGCCCGCGATGCCAGCTTGCAAACCGGTCCATGTAGTAAGCCGACTCGCGCCAGTCCGCTGAGTCGATCTTCACCACGTGCGACCAATAGCCCTCCGGGCAGCGCAGCTCCCACAGCCGCCACAGCCGCGCGCCGCAGCGGTACCGCCGGATGCGGAACTCCTGCCCGCCGATCGTCTGCTCTTCCGCCGGCAGCGCGTCGCACGCGTCGTTCAGGCGGAGAAAATCCCGCTCGATCCCCTCCAGCGCGTCGAACTGGGCGGGCGCCAGCGTCGGGAGCAGCGCGAGCGCGAGGACCGCCACGGCACGCCGCATCCAGCCGAGGCAAAACGGCTTCCGCCCGGCATCGGCCGCCCGCAACTCCGCATAGTGCCAGGCCAGCCGCGCCCGATAGGCCCGCAGGAGCGTCGACGCCGGCATGAGCTTCACCGCCATGAGCGTCTGTGGGCCAAACTTCCCGTCGACCGTCACGCTGGACCGCTCGTCGCTCAGCGCGAGCTGCAGCAGCTCCACCGCCTTCATCGGCGTCTCGTAGTAGGGGCGCGTGTCGCCGTGCGTCATGTTCACGGACGCGCCGAAGAGCTTGTCGGCCAATTTTTGCAGCGGGATCTTGTCATACAGTGGATTCCAGAAGTCGCGCGCGTAGAGGGCGATCGCCTGCTCACGCGTGAGCGCCTTCACGTCCACCTCCGGGTACCGCCGCTTCGAGATGCCGAAGTTCGTCTCGCCGCCCGGATCGTTTGGATGGCAGACATAGCCGCCCTCGTCCGCCAGCAGCGCCTCGACCGCCTTGGAGAATTCCGCCATGCCCGTCCGCCTCGCGCCCCGCGCCCGTGTCGCAGACAATAAAAAAGCCCGATTGAAGAAACCTTGAAGGCCTCTTCAACCGGGCTGTGAGATCCTCACCGACCCGTCGTCGCGCTATGTGCTGCGCTTACTTATTCAACGATCGCATCGAGCGGTAACAGGTCGCCTTTCGGGCGACCGTCGTATTCCGACTTGATCTCGATCCGCTCAGGCCACTCTTCTTTCTCGCTGGCTGGCCGATGCACCACTCCGATCGGAAGACGCCAGCCCGTGTCCGGGTCGTCGGCGTAGACCGGCAAGTCTCCGTGCTCGCGAACTAATTCTTGTAAGCGCGCGATGAGCTGCGCTGCCGTGCCCGTCCGTTTCGAAGCATTCATCCCGTCACCGTTCGGCCCGGCCGCACGTCGGGCAAGGGTTCCCACGGTTTCACTTTATGATTCATGTCCAAATCCGTGATCTCGCCCGCCTCGAACGTGAGCTGCACTTTACCGTAAAAGCCTTTTCTCCGCAATTCCCGCAGCTCGGCGAGGGCCTGTTCGAACTCGCGATGCGTCCGCCTCCGTTCATCAGCCACCCGCCACCTGGACCGGGCCCCCCCCGGTCGCCTGGCCTGGCGGAGTTATCCCGATTGCCACGCCGGTCGGCGCGGTCGAATACCCCGGAGTGGACACCGGCTTCCAGTTCGAGAACGTGCGCCCGCCGCACCGCGGGCAGGCCATCGCTGCCAAGCTCGGCGGATTGAGCACCTCAGTCGCGCAGGCCATGCAATGCCAAAGTTGTATTTCATTCATCGCCAGCATTGGCTCCTCGCGTTGAACTGCTGCATCGCCCGCTTCAAGTCTTTCAGCTTCCAGCTCGCGCAGCCGGAGAGTTTCCCCGACTCGTGCAGCTCCAGCAGCCGGTCGATCGCCGCATCCGGCGACGGCAGCGGCGCCGCGGTGACCACACACGCTTTCGTCCATTCAATGATGCAGCCGGTCGAGAGCGGAATGACCGCCTGAACCCAGCGGTGACCCTGTTCGTCTGTTCTAAGCAACTCGACTCGGTCGCTATAGAACGTCCAGTCATTCGCATTGTTGTACTGCACCGCGACGCCGCTCGGAAACCGGACGGTGATCATGCCTCAGCCTCCGCAGCCTTTGGTTGCATCGCCGCCGGAATTTTTCCGTCCGGCGTCGGACGCAGCTGTCTCCTAAATGGACATGGGCGCAGGTGCAGCAGGCGAAAGCCCTCCAGCCAGCCGCAGGCATCGCACCGGATGCGCTTCTGGTGCCCGAAGATGCCCAGGCAGACCGTCGCGGGAATCGTCGCACCGCAATCCTGGCACAGGTCTTTTTCTTCCGCCGTGCCGTTCATTCCTGCTCCGCTCCCGCATACCCGCCGCGTTTCGCGGCCTGCCGCTGCTCATAGTTGAAGTGCCCCTCACACCAGTCCTTGTCGGCTTCGCCGGCAACCGGATGCCGGTGCCGTTCACACATCGGCGAATCGCAGGTGGTCGACTTCCCGTTCCGCACCACTGGATAATCGCACAGCGCCACGCTGTCTTTTCCGCAGAAACCGACCGAACACTGTTGCCGCCGCTGCCCGCGCGAGCAGACGATAGCTGTGCCCGTCGTGCCGTCATCGAGCATGACTTGTCGCGTCTCACATCCCATGGGCACCGTACTCCGGACGCCAACCGATCGCCTCCTTGACCGGAACGGTGAACGGCTCCCGCCGCGCCGCGCCTCCGATCAGTGGATCGTAGTAGTGCGCGCCCATGGCATTCCGTAAATACTGAAAGACCGTGGCTTCCCCCCGCTGCTCGTCGTAGCCGATGCAGTACGTGTCCTGAGCGCGGATGCCGTTGCGTTCACACCACGATCCCATGTACTCATGCCCGGCGCCCGTTAAATGCCTCGCATGGATGAACAACAGTGGAGCCGACTCTTTAGGCGGCTCGGTCTCGACCGCCTCCGCGCGACGGCTGGATAGACCGTGCAATAAAGCCAGCTCGCTCGCGATTGCGCCCTTGAAAAACGCCCGACGGTTCACGATTCCTCCTGTGCTCGGCTGGCGGCGAGTGTTCAACCGCCAGCCACTGCGCGGATGTGCGGGTCGGGATCGCCGGATCCCCTACGGAGTGAATGGAGACTCGTGTACCGTATCCCCGGCGTCCTTCCCCTCGGGTATGCCTTCTTCTGCTGTTCCGACTTCGCTGTCCTCCACCGCCTTCGGCTGCCAGCCGCGGCGGCGCATATCTTTCAACGCTTCAATCAGCTTGTTCGCTTCCTCGCGCGTCTGCGGCCACGGATGCCCGGTGGCGCGGCGGCAGATGCCGATCACCACCATCGGTCGGTGCTTCACGTGCAGGTCCTCGTACAGATGCTCGATCTTGTCGATCTGCTCGCCTGTCGGCGGCTCGGCCGGCTGCCGCTCGTCGCGGCCGGGCCGGCGCCGTTTCGGCCGCGCAAGTCCGGCATCCTGCGCGAGGGCGGTCAGGCGAGACCACACGGTCGAGAGCTGCGCGAGGCTCATATCTTTCGTCGATTCGATGCCGACCAGCTTCTGCTGCATGTCGCGCCGCACGTCGTCGGCGAGCTGGAGCGCGTGCGCCTGCGCGTGAATCCCGGCGATCAGCTTCCGCCGATCTGTCGGGCCGATTCTGTTTGCGAGCGCCTGGCGCATCAGTCCTCGCCACCCGTCCAAATTATTGTATCCTCGCAGATGCCGAGCCATGGATTATGCAGCCGCCACCAGCACCAGCCGCTCTTGAGAAAGAAACCCCAGCGCCGCGACCGGCGGCCCACCAAGCACAAGCTCCACGACGTCCGCCCCGCGGGCAGAAGCACGCGATGCCGCCATTCCGCTGGGCGCAGCAAGATTTGCCCCGGCCGGCGATGCTCGATGATCGGCTTGCCGTCGATCGTTTGGTCGTGCTCTTCGTCATAGCCGCCCTTGAGCACGATCGCCACGAACGGCCAGGGATGGTCGTGCAGCGCGCGGTCGTAGTCGCTCCGGTGAAACTGATGGAGGTAGACCCCGAATGCCTCGCAGCGGAAGATCACGTATCGCGTCATGAGCGGCGCCGCCGGATTGCCGATGACGGTTTTCGAGCACACCTTCATCTCAGCCCCTCATAGAGCGGCACGGGCGCTCCCCCCCCGCTTGCTCCGAGAACACGCCATGCTCGCGTTGCCGACTCAGCTTGTCGTGCAGCGCGCGCACGAACTCGGCCTGCGCCGGCGAGATCCGTCCGCGCAAGATGATGCCGGCGAGCTGGTCGTGCTCCTCTTCGCTCAGCCGCTCCGCAAACACCGTGCGCAACTCGCGAATCCGCGCGCGGTCAGGGCCAGGGATGGCATAGCGGGTCAGCACGCTTCCTCCAGTATCCCCGTTTCGAACTTCGCAACGAAGATCGTACAGGATCGGCACCGCCTGAACTGCGGGCCGGCGGACAAAAACCACCGCTCGCAGCGGAGGCACCGGCGCAGCTCCGTCTGTTGCTGCTGCCGGAGCAGCACGACCGCCCGCCGCGTTAAGCCCTGCAGGCTCATCGCTTACTTCCCCCAGCGGCAGCGCCAGCAGAGGTCTGCTTTCGCGGGGTCGAGGTTGCATGGCCGCCGGCACCGCCCGCAGCGGCCGCGACGAGACGGGCCATAGATCTGCGCATAGCACGGATCACAATAGACCGTCGAACGGGATCCAGGCTGTCCCACCAGGCACGCAGGGCAGCGGCGCTCTCGCCGCAGGCGGTGATAACGATCCCGCGCCCGCTGCCGCGCGTCCGTCTTGTAGGCCTCGCTGCGATCCGCATAGCGCCGCGTGTCCTTCCGCCGTCCGCCCACTACCGGGCCGGCGCGCAATCCAACAATTCAGGGTGCGTCGCCTCATGCCGGCAAGTGCGCTCGGCGACGATCTGGCCGCCGCGCGTGATGCGCTCGTGGCGCACGTTCATCCAATCCGGCGTACCGAGGGTGTTCCAATAGTCCGGATCGTGCGTTTCCTCGATCACGACCAGATTGCCGTCGTGGTCGACGAACCGTTTTTCGTAGGTCGTCGCACAGCCCAACATCGACAACACCGCCACCGCCAAGAGCGCTCCCATTCCTGCCTTCATCGTCGCCTCCTTGTTGGCCCGTTCCGTTCGTTCCTGCCACAACCGATCCACCAGCTCCCGCTGCTTCGCCGTCCAGGTCTTCTGCGCAGCCAGCGAGAGCAGCATCCGCTCCCGCTTGGGCGAAATCCCCGGCTCGATCATCGCCAGCACCAGCGACTTGTCTTTGATGGTGACCGCCGTCATGCGGCGCCTCGCTCCGGCTTCGAGAAGGTCAATCGATTCGCGAACGCGATCCCCATTTTCGCGCCGCCGGCTCGCCGCCCGGCCTGCTTCAGCGAGCGCGGTTTCGCGCGCGGCCCCCACAGCGGGATCGGCGGCTTCCACGAGAGGTCACGCAGCGCTCGGCCTGCCGGCGTCTGCGAGCCGAGCATCCAGCTCATGAGGTGCCTCGCTCGGAGAACACCGGCGCGACCTTCTCGCGCCAGTCGTGATAGTCCAGCATCGCCACCGTGACGCGCCGTTCGAATTCGGCCTGCATCGCCCCTTCATAGCCCTTCATGTCCGGCACCTGCGTCGCGAGCCGGAGCACGGCCCGCTCGATCCAGCGGCGCCGCTCCACGTCCATCAGCTTCGGATCTCGGTGCCGGAGCTGCGACACGATGAGGCAGAAGTCGAGCACGTGCCGCCCGCGCACCTCATCGCGCATCCCGCCGAACGGCAGCCGCAGCCACTCGAACAGCCAATCGACCAGGCAATCCGTCGCGCCGACACGCTCCGCCGCCGTGAGCTGATCGGCACCGGTGATCACAGGCAGCCTCCCGACAAGATCCCCAGAGCCCAACGCCACGAGACGATGGCCAAGCCGAGCGCCCCGCCGACGGCCCCGCAGCCCAGGATGGCGGAGACCGCAATGCCCACCGCCCGTCCGGCTTCTATCTCGAACTTCACGCCGCCTCCGCTTCCAACTCGATCGCCATCTGCTTGAGCACGATCGGCGTCGTGCTGGCTTTCAGCGCGGCGATCCTACGCGCCAAGGCCGTGAGCCGGTGCGCGAGCTGCGCCAGCGCCTCGGCGCGCTCGTCTTCCGTCTCGATCAAAAAATAGCCCATCGGCCGCTTCACCGCGCTGCCGATCGGGAGCTGATGCCGCTCGATCAGGTGCGCGATCACGTGTTGCACCACCCGCTCGCCGATGCCGGCCAGCGCCGCCAGCACATCGAGGCCGATCGCGTTCGCGCGTCCACGCCCGCGCCGATACAGCTCGCCGTACACCGCGCGCTCCTCGTTCGTGAGATCGGGGAGGGATGCAGGGGCCGGGGTGAGTACCGGCACGCCTCTGCTCTCGGCGCCCGTCAGCGCCGGAGCGGCCTCAGTGAACCCTAATTCAAGCGTCCTTGAATCGCCCTGAATCCGGTCCTCGCTACTCTTCACTCAGTCCGTAGACCTTGCGGACGGCGTCGCGCGCCGTGCTCAATAATTCGATGCGCTCGTCGAGATCGGCGAGCACCGCCGCGGCAATACAATCGCCCCCCCCCGCAGCCTTTTTCGGGCGATCAACGCGGCGTGTGCGCTTCGTTGTCGCCTGTGCCGCCTGTCCTGCGTCCGCATGCTTGCCGCCCACACGCGCTTCACGACGCTGCCGCGCCCGTTCCTTCGCTTCCTCCGACCATGCGCCCATCGTGCGCTCCTTTCGCGCGTCAGACTTCGACTCGGCCAAGGCCTGCTCGATCGCCGTCAGCACGCTAGTATTGGCGGGATCCGTCGGATCGAACCGCTTGCCGCACAGACACCGTTTCCACTCCTCGGCCCCGATCGGGGCCTCGTCGCGCGCATCGAACACCTGCGTGCCGTGGCATTTCGGGCATCGGATCACTCGCCCTCCGCGTCTTCGCGTGCATCCTTCAGCAGCGCCTTCACCAATTTCTCCACCTCGGACTCGACCGGCTTCACCACCACCTGCTCGCCGGTGTCGACCACGACCACGCCCAGGCGCTTGAGCGTCGTCGCGTCGAGATCTTCGAGCGCCTCGGCGCTCGGCTTCTTCTTCACGATCAGATAGCGCGCGGCCTCATCGTCGTCTGGAAAGAGCCGCTCGATCTTGCGGACCAGGTCCTCATCGTCTTCCCAGTCGAGCCCGCCCGGTCCTTTGCGATACCCGACCTTGATGCCGTGCAGCACCAGCGTCTTCGGCTTGGCAAACGCCTCGGGGACAGCCGCAACGGCCTGGCGCAGCGCGCACTCCGTCTCCGCCGCCAGCTCAACGCAGCGCGCGAGATTCTTCGCATGCTTCTTTTTGAGCGCTTCGATGTCACGGTCCAGCTGCTGAAGCACGCCCAGCAGAATCTTCCGCCGCGCGCTGTGCGCCAGCGCCAGCTCGTCGATCGCTCGCAGCGTCGCCTCCTTCATCGCGCCGTCCTCTCCGCCTCACACGACAACAGCTCCCACCGCAGTGCGAACTGCGCAAGGGCTTGGCCGACCGTCTCGCCAGGCCTGAGTGAAAAGCTCGATCCGGTGAGCATGTCGGTGAACAGGATCAGCCGCTCGTCGCCAAACTCCTGCACGCCCTCGACACGCAGCAGGCTCAGTCTGGTCTCGAACGTCATCACGCCGCCCTCCGCCCTTTCAACGTTTGATGCAGGTGTCGGCGCGGGCCGGCGACAAACTGGCCGTTCCAACCCTTCTTCGTCGGCTTCGTTTCTCTCGCGGTGCGTGTCCACTGCCCACCTTGTATGATGCGTGTCGCCAACCGCCGCAGCTCTCGTGCTCTCGTGCCCCTCACGCGGCCCTCCGCAGCGCGGCGATGCGGTCCCGCACAAATCGGTTCCGGAAATCGCGACAGGTGGAGCACAAGAGCAGCGCCCCCACCACGAACACCGGCGCCGAGCGGTCCGGGCAGCAGCGCCCCTCGCAGCGCACCATGGCGATCGGGCCGAACGGCTCCCGGCACAGCGACGGCGTCGACCGATAGGTGAGCACCTGAAAGAGATTCATTGTCCCCATCCTTTCTTTCTCCTGAGCGACACCGTCGAGGATGGGCTCCACTGCGCGCATGCACCGAGGGCCTCATCAGGCCGCGCGGGGCGCGAGCACGAGCCCACCTCGTTGGTCGTCGCGCCCTTCTTCACGCCGCCTCCTTCGGCCCCGGTTCGCCGAGCCCGCGCCTGAGCGCCGCATCGAGCACCCACAGTTCCCTGAAGAGCTTCTTCGCGTCCCGGTTCGATTTGAGATAAATCCCGGCAATCTCCTCGCGCAGCGCCCGCGCCCGCACGTCCGTGAACGTCATGTCGAACCCCGGCTCGATCGCCACACCTGAACCGCTCATGCCGCCGCCCGCTTTCCGTAAGACACTTTCCCTGCCGTCACCCCCGCCTCGCGCAGCGCCCTGGCCCAGGCCGCGCGGAGATCGGTCGTCTCCGAGAGTTTCGCCCGCAGCGCATCGAGCCGCTCCGGCGTCGGGCCGAATTGCACCGGCACATAGCGCTGCCGGCGGCCGGAGCCGGCCAGCTCGGTCGGATGGCCGGAGATCGTCAGCAGCGCCAGCGCCCAGTCGCGCAGCGAGTTGGTCCCGCGCAGCGGCGTGCCGGACAGGTCGGAGAAGCGATGATTGCAGTCGCGGCATCGATAGCTCTGCAAGCCGGGGCATGCGAGCCGCGGCCGATCGTCGGCCACCACCGCGTCGCCCTCGAAGCAGAGCGCGCAGACCGGTTTGCCGCCGACGTCTGCCCAGCGCGCCGCGCGAAACGTCTTTGCCAGTCGTCGCTCGATCGCCGTCATCGAATCCCCACCAGCCAGACATACGCCGCCACCAGCGAGCACAGCGCCAGCCCGCCCAGCACAATCTGGACCGCGATACGCTCAAAAGTGGCCACTCGTTTGTCGCCCCCCTCATCCCCTCTCCTAGTCGGCGGCACCATCGAGACACGCTTCGACTGCGCGCATGCACCGAGGGCCTTCCGAGGCCGCGCGGGGCGCGAGCACGAAGCCGTCTCGATGGTCGCCGCCCTCTTCATGCCGCCAGCCTCATCGCCTTCTGTAGGTCGTCCAGGCTCATGGCCCCGTTCCGCTTGTGCGCGAATTTGCCGGCGTCCTCCAGGAGATTCCCCAGCCGGCGGCCGCTCGCCATCGTCTGCGGATCGCTCTTGAGGAGCGCGATCGCGCGCTCGACGTCTCGCTCGGGCATCACCGCCTCGAACATGAGCCGCGCGTCGTCGAGTGAAAACTCCGGCAGCTCATGCACACGCCCGGCCACGCGCGAGGCGAGCTGCTCATACTCTTCGCTCTTGCTCGTGAGATGGCGCTGCAACGAGGGGATCCCGACGAGCACCACGCCCGATCCGGTCTGGTCGTAGATGTACCGCAATGCATCCAGCGCGCCGAAGGCGAGCGTGTGCGCATCGTCCACGATGAGGCAGCGCCCCTTGTCGGTCAGTTTGTGTTTGAGTCGCTTCATCAGCGCGCGGGAGTTGCCGCCGTCGGACATTTTGAGCGCGTCGCACAGCTCCTGCTGCACGCCGATGGCCCCGAGCCGCGCCCAGGCCGTCACCACGATCAGCGAGGGATCCTCTTTCTGCGCCTGCCTGATTGTGGTGGTCTTGCCGGTGCCGGACCCGGAGAGCACCGCGCCCATGCGTCCGTACTTGTGGCAATACTTGATCACTGCGAGCATCGCCTTCGCCGGCCGCGTCTCGACGAACGGCACTTTCAAGAGCCCGCCTTCGTCCTTCGCCTCTTCGCGCTCGACGAACGCCTTGATCCGCAGGGCGACCTTGTCGACGTCGCCGTCGTAGGTGCGCTTGATCCAGTGCGAGACCACCGCCGCGCTCACGCCGGCGGAATCGGCCACATACTGCTGCGTGATCGGGCGCCCCTTCTCCTCGCGCCGCTCCATCAGGTTGAGCAGCCGCTCCAAGATGATCTCGTTCTCCCGGTTCATCAGCGGCATCAGCGGGCCTCGCTCATCAATTCGTTCAGCAACTCTTCTCGGCTCTGACCGGCTGCTCCCGCCGCTCGTCCGGCAGTCACGCGAGACGGCGGCGTGGAGAGGCGGCGCCCGCGGCGGTGTGGAGCGCGCTCAGGGATGTGGGCCGGAGCGGCCTCCGCGGCGGGCTGGGCCGCGATCTGGTTTGCAGCGTGATCGAGCGCGGGCACAATGCGGGCGACGGGCAACACACCTGCAGCGGGCGACGGATCGCGCGGCGAAAGCGTCACGATCTTTTGCGCGCGGCGCTCGGCGATCAGATCGGCGAAGGCTCGGTCGGGATTCATCAGTACACGATGGTGTCCCAGATATTCGCGGACGGCCTGCTGGGCGCGCTGTTTGCTCTGTGCGTGCGCTTTCAGGTCGGCCTCCGACGCGCCCATCTGCATCGCCGGACGGTTCACCGCCTCGCAAATAAATGTGTGAGTGACCGGGTCCAGAACGACGAGTCTTCCGATTTCCGACGGGCTATACCGCACTGAAACCTTCGTCTGTATGCGCAACGCCAGCTCTTCCGCTTGATAACAGCGGCCGAAGAGCTTGACGCCCTGAACGGTGACCGTCACCGCTTTGTGCTTCATCATGAGGAGATCGAGCGTGCGCGGTTGGGGGCGCTCAATGGCGTGCCCGCGCCATAGGCTGTTCGGCGTCGCCCCATTGAGCGCCGAATGCGGTGTATTGTTGTATCCATCGATACATTCGGCGACGCGAGGAATGAAGGCATCCAGTGTGAGCAGCTCGCCGGCGGCGATTTCCTGTGCGAGTTTTTCCGGCCGCTCTCTGTTGTCGCTCCCGCACCAGCCCGGCAACCGCCGCTCCCACTGCGGGAAGGTGTGCCCGAACCATGACTCAATCGGTTTCGACCATGGCGTATAGGCCTTCGCCGCATGCAGCTGTATGCCGGCCGTGGAAATGACGCCCGGCTTGAGCAGCAGCATCGCATCATCCGAGAGCCGCACGTTCCGGTGCGTGCTGTATTTACCGCCCCACCAATTCGACTTATAGTCCTTGCCGCGATCGCGGTAGAGGTGCGCGGGCAGCCCGTGCTTCTGAATCCCGTCGCGCAGCGCGCAGGCGATGGTCTCGCCGCTCGGCCCCATCGTCACGACATAGCCCACCAGAGCGCGGCTGCGCAGATCGAGCCAGGCTGTGAGCCACGGGCGCCCGATTTTCACCTGCATCTCGCGCGCGACATGGTCCCACCAGGGGATCTGCACAAAGACGTCGAACTCGCGATGGTCCGACACCCACCATTCGCCGACCAGGAGGGCCGAAAAATCGCGTTCGCATTTCGGCTCGCACTGCGCGCGCCAGGCATCCTCGCCTCTCCTGGCGAAGATCACGGCCGGCGGCGGCAGTTGATTCAGAAAACGGTTCATTGTCGTCATCGACGGACATGGCTGCCGAATGGCGCCGCAGAAATTTCGGAGAAACCGATAGAGAGTCGCGCGATCGGGGCAACGCGACGTGCAGTGCTCCTGCTTCAAGAAATCCTGCACCTCGTCCGAGATCCGGAGAAAGCGCCCGCGCGTCTTCCCCCATTTGGGCAGCAGCGCGCCCAAGCCCCGCTCGGCATAGAGTTGGTGCCACCGGTGGACCGTCCGCGGCGAGAGATCGCGCTCCCGGCAAAACGTCGCCAGCGCCTCTTCCCGCAGGCCGCGCGGCCCGTCGAGAATCGGCTGCGCCTGCTCCAAGATCGACAGCCGGCGCCGCGCTTCGACGCGGAGGCATTCGGGGATCTCGGCGAGATTCAGCGGGTCGGCCTGCGGCTCGGCGGCCGGCACGAGCTGCTGCGACCAGTAGAGCGCCTGCGCCGCCTGCGGCAATGAGGCCACCGCGATCTCCGGCACCGGCCGGCCGTTGTGGCTCATTGTCGCCGACGGCCGCGTGCGCCAGGATTCCTCGGCGATGCACCGATAGAGCGATGGCCGCGAGAGTCCGGTCAGCTCGATCGCCTGTTCGCGCGACACCCAGGCCTCGCGCGGCTCCACCGCCTCCGGATTGTCGATCAGTTCGTTCACCGCAGCGCCTCCTCGGCGATCCGGAGCTGCTCGTGCAGCAGCACGGCCTTGTCGATCACGTCCTGGCATTCCTTCCGGCAGCGCCGCGCCTCGCGCTCGCCCAGCTTGCCGTCTTTCAGGCTTCCCTCCAGCGCAGCGACGACCTCGCCGATCTCCTTCACGATGGCCAGCATGCTGGATTGATACAGCGAGAGTTGCCGCGGATCAGCGCTCACCCCATGGAGGTCGCGCAGCGGGACGAGCACACAGTTCACACGGGAGGCGAAATACCGAATGAGCGCCAGGTTCCCGGTGGCGCGGGCATGCGGGACCACTTTCGTGATCGGCGGGAAACAGTCCGGCTGATGCGCGTCGGCCCAGCGGTAGACGGACGAGATATTTTCGCCCAGCTCGTCGGCCTGTGCCTTCACCGGTATCGGCGAACGATGCACGACCTCGGCAATGGCGTCCTTCAACGTGTTGTGAGGCAGACCGGAATCTTCGTCGCGTTTTCTCATTTCACCTTTGACGGCGCCCGCGTATCGTGCGAGCCGGATGGGAGTGCGTTGCGCATGGGGGAGAATCGGCGTAGACTGCTCGGGAAACGGGCGTCCCCGCGCCGAGGCCGGTCAAAACCACTGCGCGGGGGGCTCGCTGGACGAAGTCGCCGCGGCCCATTCGAGGCTCGGCGCCCTCGTGCATTCGGACGCGGATCGCGCGTCCGATTGTTGCGTGTCTGCGTGGGGCAAGGCGGCTGGTGTGACCGTTCACCAGAGGCTCCTTCAGGCAATGCGTAAGGGCGAACCAGCTTTGCCGCCAGCCCGCAAGGCAATATTGTGCCGCGGACACGTTGGCGGGCATAGAAACAGATTGTTGACAGGCCAAAGCTGCTCGTATCGGAATCCGTAGATGACGGCCAAACGTTGCCGAACGCGATCGTCCCGCATTTCGAGACGGACGACCCGCCGGAGATAGCGTGGAGAGATGCGCAGCGCGCGCGCCGCACGAGCGAGCGGCTTCCGCAGCACGAGCGCCCTAATTTTAAGCGCTAGCTCCGCCGTGATTAACGGGGTCACCGCATGCCGTTCAGCGCTGGTCAATGCCTGATCGCTCATGAGGCCTTCTTTAACTCCGGCCAGAGATCGGCCTCATGGAGGCCGGTCGCGAGGGCAATGGCGCGTCGTAAACGAGGATTTCGCCGCCGCCCCTTCAAGGTGTGTGAGATGGCGCTGCGGTCGACGCCGATAAGCCTGGCGACCCCGGCCCAATTCACGGCCCGCAACGTTTTGACTTGATCGGGTGTCAACGATCGGTGACGCATGGGACGGCACTATACGTAAATACGCATTTCATGTCAAGACAAAAATACGAAAAACTTAATTCTACAGAACCCGCTGCAACCATTGGCCGTCTGATGATGGCTCTCGGGGTGACAACTCAGGCTGCTCTTGCTGCTGAGCTGGGCGTGACCCCATCCAGCGTGACGGATGCTGCGCGGCGCAAACAGGTGCCAGAAACTTGGATCTATAAAGTCGCCTACCGGTCAGGCGTCCGCGCCGAATGGCTCCAGACGGGGCGTGGGGCGAAACGGCCCGCCGCCCAGGTGCAGGTGATCGCCGAATCCGCGGAGGAGTACGGCCTGCCGCCGGCGCTGGCCGTGCCGGTCATCAGCTGGGTGCAGGCCGGAGCGCTGCGGTCGGCGGAGGATCTCTATCCTTACGCCGGCGCCGCGGAGGACTATATTATGGTGGCGGTCCGCGGGCGCCATTCGTTCGCGCTGCGCGTGCGCGGAGATTCCATGTTGCCGGATTTCCGCGAGGGGGATATGATCGTCGTCGATCCGGAGCTGGCCCCGCGCTCCGGCGATTTCGTCGTCGCGGTGGCCGACGACGCCGGCGAAGCGACGTTCAAACGCTATCTCAAAAAGAAAGACGGGGAAGTGTTGATGCCGCTGAACGCCGACTATAGCCCTATCGTGCTGAAACCTGAGCACCGGCTCGTCGGCAAAGTCGTGCGGATGATTCGCATCTATTAAGGAGTGTATGTTGCGGCGCGCGTTGGTGTTCGCGATCGTGATCGGTTGGGTTGCGCCGGTCTGGGCGACGGACGACGTCGTATTCCAACTCTCCGCCAACGGCACGCGCAGCACGCGGCCCTTCACCGTCAAGGATCGCTGGGAGCTGCGCTGGGACGCGAAGGGCTCATCTTTCCAAGTCTACGAGCTGAAACCTGATGGGGAGCCGATCGGTTTCGCGCCTGCCGCAGCACAAACAAAGCCCGGCTCCGGGTCGTCCTATCGCCCGAAAGGCGGGACGCTCTACCTGAGAATTCTCTCAGACGGAGACTGGACCATCACCGTGGTGCAGCTCCCGTGAACGTAAAATTCTTCACGGTATTACTTTGGAGTATCATATTTTCAAATCATATAGCCTGCGCCCATCCACTCCATACCACGCCGCTCCATCTCGCCAGGGAATCCCCCTTCGTCGCCATCACCATTCACGACTGCTATGATGGGGACACCTGCACAGCCACCCTCCACGACCGTTTTCTCCCGCCCGTCTTAGGGGAACATATCCCGATCCGCCTGGCTGGCATCGATACCCCGGAGATCCACGGCCATTGCCTCGAAGAAATCCGCCTCGCGGTCCAGGCCCGCAACTTTCTCCGCACCATCATCGCCCGTGCCACGCGGATCGACCTCATCCAACCGGAGCGCGACAAATACTTCCGCCTCCGCGGCACCCTCCTCATCGACGGCCATAACGCCGCCGCCCAACTCATCGCCGCTGGACTCGCCCGTTCCTATAATGGAGGGGCTCGACTCCCTTGGTGTGCCGCCTAAACTGTTTCTTTTTAGATACACACCATCGATTTTCACGGTCGGCGCATAAAAAACGTGAGACTTGGATTTTCTCTATCCACAGGCCTGATCGAAAAACTTAAAATCTCCCATCGCCGCCACAGGCTTGTCGATCGATGGGGTTCAATTGGACATAATGAAGCAATCTCGCCCCTAGTCTCATCCGAGTCTCAAAATGAGACTAGGATTTTCATCAGATTGGTATAGGCTTGAAGGTCTTTATCTTGTATTGAAGCGGGTTTGAAGCACTGGTGAGGGGTCTGATTGGATACCTCGACGATTTGGCACGAACGCCTGTTTTTTCCCGTTTCCTGCCAAATTACTCCGAGGTAGCCGCGCCCGCTGAAT
>FRDC01000953.1_pt8 | contig 16507 bp, 17 predicted proteins | sample 1106171 | NCBI WGS metagenome assembly FRDC01 (sample SAMEA3930566, study PRJEB13176) | freshwater metagenome | biome: Drinking water system; feature: drinking water; material: water | place: Singapore | collected 2014-12-20 | reverse complement strand
TTTGAACATGGTCAAGTGTTACCTAGCAAATTCTTGACAATTTTATCAGCCATGGTAAAAATTTGAGCAGACAGCTGAATCCACGGTTAAATTATCATATCATTAACCTATCGCTAATCAATAATCGCAACGATGAAACGAAACCGACTCATTTTCTCGCAGTACATATTAGGTTTACTCGGCTGGCTGTTTCTGAGCGCTAACCTTTTAAGTGCTGACACACATCACACACATAGCGCCCATGTACATGGGGAAGCAGAACTCTATATCATCTATGAGCATAGCAAATTATTCATCGAATTTACTTCTCCAGCCATCAATCTCATTGGTTTCGAACATTCCCCAAAAAACGAAAAACAACAATACAAATTAACGCACGCCAAGCAGATTCTCACTGAGGGCATTCACTTATTCGAAATTGTACCGCCTAGCTGCCGATTGGAAAGCGCATCGGTCAGTGCGCCTTATTTAGAAAAGGCCCCTTACAGTGAGCACCACCATCCTGAGGGTGAGCATCCTGATTTTCATGCAAGCTATACCTTCAACTGCCAAATCAACACAAAACTTACCGCTATTCATACTGCGCTGATGACAAAGTTTCCCGATATCGAACGCATCAAAGTACTGTGGATTATACAAAATCAGCAAGGATCAACACTCTTAACAGCAGACCATGCCAAGATCACATTCAATTAATGAGTGATGTCCTCATCGACATAAGGCACGATCTCGGTAACAGTCATTGTATATGCAGCTTTAGCAATATCGTTTTCCATCAACGTGGTATGCAACACCCCATTAATCCAAAAAGGTTCATGCAACACATCTACCTTCAACCCTTTCTCAAATACACCATAAACAATTTGGTTAGGTGGCGGAGGCGGCAAATGGATACAAGCGCCAAAATACGGCACTAAAAAAAACCGTGTGATCGTTTGGTTTTTGCCATACTCCAAGGGCACAATAAAGCCAGGCAAGCGAATTTTTTGATTATCGAACTCTGGCTTGATGCGCGTCGACACCAACGCTTGCTGATAACGATCATCACTGGCTTGCGCGATCGCGATCTGAAATTGATTGCTAAGCTGATCTTCTTCCGATCCATCTTCGATCTCATCAAGATACTCAGGCGGATTAAGCAACGCATCGAGATCATCCTGCGGCATTAGATCGATCCACTCAATGGTTCTGAATGATGGGTCCAAGGNNAAGGTCTGCGCAGCACGTTGTGCATTAGTCGGCGCACTCAACTTATCACTGCCCTCTTTTCCGCACGCGACTACAAGCAATGTAACAGAGAGTAACAAAACCGCAACGCTGCGGCTAGGCAAACCGAGGTTCATATGAAAAGCATTTTGTATAAGGAACATCCAGTATATCATCCTCACTAAACCAACCAATGAGACTCACTTAAAAATGGATTAAGGAACATTGCTGTGTCAACCCTTGCTCCCCAAGCTGTCATGCTGCGAAATTTGCAATTCCACTACCCTGGAAACGCCACAACTTGCGTGCTCGATATCCCGTCTTGGTCGATCCATCAAGGTGATCGTCTTTTCATCCAGGGTCCTTCCGGCTCAGGAAAGTCGACCTTACTGAATCTAATCGCAGGCATTTTAATTGCGACTCAAGGTAACATTGAAGTATTAGGCCAAGATCTTGCACAGTTATCGCCTTCTCAGCGTGATCGCTTTCGCGCCCAGCATATTGGGGTCGTGTTTCAGCAATTCAACTTAATCCATTATTTGAGCGTACTCGATAATGTTCGCTTGGCTGCTTATTTTGGAAAAACCAACGCATCGGAAGTCGAAGCGAAAGCGCACCAACTATTTGCTGCTTTGCGTCTCGATCAATCATTGTTCCATCAACAAGCCGGCCAACTAAGTGTCGGCCAGCAACAGCGCGTTGCCATCGCGCGCGCCTTGATCAATCAACCTGAAATTCTGATTGCTGACGAACCCACCTCAGCACTTGATCAAGATACGCGTGACCGCTTCATCGAAACGTTAATTACGCTCAGCGCTGAGCAGAAAACCACGTTGATCTTTGTCAGTCATGATAGGACCTTGGCCAATTCTTTCCAGCATCAAGTGAATCTCGCTGAAATCAATCGTGCAGGAGCCACCTCGCATGTTTTTTAAGCTTGCCCGTTCCAGTCTGCTCAATCGCAAATATTCCGTGTTACTGACGCTGCTTTCGGTCGCTATCAGCACTTTTGTGCTGCTCAGCATCGAACATATTCGCACTGAGGCAAAAGCCAGTTTTAGCAAAACAGTATCCGGTGTCGACCTCATCGTCGGTGCTCGCACCGGACAACTGAATCTGTTGCTGTATTCAGTGTTCCATATCGGGAATGCGACCAATAATATTGCCTGGAACAGTTATCAAACGCTCGCTGCAAACCCTAACGTTGCTTGGTCGATTCCCATTTCACTGGGTGACTCCCATCGTGGCCACCGTGTCATGGGTACGACCTCAGATTTTTTCACACATTATCGATTCGGCGAACAACAAGCGCTCACTTTCCAAACCGGTCAACCCTTTTCGCACCCATTCGATGTCGTGCTCGGTGCTCAAGTTGCCAGAACGCTCGGTTATCGCCTCGATGATACGATTTATTTGACCCATGGATTGGGCCATACGCAATTTAGCGTGCACGACGATCGCACCTTCAAAATCGTCGGTATCCTTCAAGCCACCGGAACGCCCATCGATCATGCGCTCTATATTAGTTTACAAGGCATGGAAGCGCTTCATTTGAACTGGAAAGAGGGTATCAAATTACCTGGAAAAACCATTTCCGACCAAGACCTGGAAACGCTTAACCTCACTCCCAAGACCATCACCGCAGCGATGTTCGGTCTCCGCTCCAAAATGGCAACCTTTCAGGTGCAACGTCAAATCAATGATTATCGCCAGGAACCTTTGCTCGCCATTCTGCCAGGCATTGCCCTCACCGATTTATGGCAAATCACCCGCGCCATGGAAGAAACACTGCAACTCATCGCTGCACTCGTGCTATTTTCTTCCCTGCTTGGCCTCAGTACGTTGTTGCTGGCATCGATTCGCGAACGTCACCACGAAATTGCAGTCTTACGCGCAATCGGGGCAAGACCTGCTTTCGTATTTTGGATCATCGAACTTGAAGCGTTATTGATCACACTCAGCGGGATGGTGCTTGCCCTTTTCGCCCTATTCATCATCACGCAATCGGCACAAACCGTGCTCGCTGAGCGGTATGGACTCTTCATCTCACCCTTCACGCTTAACCAACCTGCGCTCAAGATGCTGGGTGTGATTGTCGGAGGATCGTTCCTATTGGCATTGATCCCGGCAATCAGCGCTTATCGTGTATCGCTACATTCCGGGTTAGCCGCTAAGAATTAAATCAACGTTTGCGGCGCTTACGGCGTTTATCGACGGCGTGCGCCAATTGCTGCAACACACCCTCGGTGGTTTCAAAATTAATGCACGCATCGGTAATACTCTGACCATACACCAACTGCTCACGCGGCTTACCTTCCGCTTTTTGATTGCCTTCGACCAAATGGCTCTCGATCATGGTACCGAAAACCGCATGCGATCCTTCGGCAATCTGCTGCGCAACATTCTCCGCCACTTCGACTTGGCGTCGGTAATCTTTATGACTGTTGGCATGGCTGAAATCGATCATCAAGCGCGCGGGTAATTTGGCTTTCTGTAACTCCTCGACAGCCGATTCCACACTCGCTGTATCATAATTCGGCTTACGGCCACCGCGTAAAATGATGTGGCAATCCTCATTGCCCTTGGTTGCAAAAATTGCAGTCGTACCCTCTTTAGTTACGGAAAGAAAATGGTGCGGACGCGAAGCAGCTGCAATCGCATCGATCGCGATATTCAAATTGCCATACGTGCCATTCTTGAACCCAATCGGGCAAGAAACCCCGGAAGCCAGCTCACGATGCCCCTGGCTCTCCGTAGTTCGCGCTCCAATCGCAGCCCAAGCGATCAAATCCGACAAGTATTGCGGGCTAATCAAATCCAGGTATTCGGTCGCAGACGGAACCCCCATGCGGTTCAAATCGAGCAATAAGCGCCGCGCCATGCGCAAGCCTTTGTTGATATGAAAACTATTATCGAGGTCTGGATCGTTGATCAACCCTTTCCAACCGATGGTGGTACGCGGTTTTTCAAAATAAACCCGCATCACGATCAGCAACTGCTGTTTAAATTTTTCGCGCTGGTGTTTCAAGCGCGCCGCATACTCCAATGCAGCCTCTACATCATGAATCGAGCACGGCCCTGTGATCACTAACAAACGATCATCATGGCCATGTAAGATCTGATGAATCTCTTGCCGCGCTGCATAAACCGTTTCTGTCGCTGCTTCAGTCAGTGGGTATTCCCGATGCAGTTCGACAGGGGGAGTTAGTTCATGTACGCCGACAATGCGCAAATCATCGGTCTGGTATTTCATTCGTATTTTCCTGGTTAAAACTCACTGGTCGTAAACCAGCGGTTAATCGTTTCAAAATAAAACGCCTATTTTAACCCAGAGCCGATTTGATACGCGAAGGGAAATTATTCCCCATCCTTAATCAAGATTTACCCACAATCAACTTGAGGACGATTTGTCGCGAGTTTCGTGTGTTTTTTGTCACATGCTAATGCGTTTATGTTTGCTAGTATCAAGCTGCCTTCGATCCGATTTAAACCGGATTCACCAAGCAATCTGGCCATACTGATCGATGGCGACGACAGTGTGTCGTGCTAACAACCCATTTCAGTAAGGAGGTGTGTTATGAGCTTCATTAGTGCGCTTCTCAATGCCTTTCTGTCTTATTTATACCTGGTTTATGATCCTGCGCTGCTGCAACTCGCGTTCCAACCCGATGTCAGTTTTATCACAGCCGGATTGGTATTAATGGTATTGTTGCTGATGTTATCGAGCCGCAGATTGATGCTCTGCTCATTTAGCGCAGGTTATCGCGTTTCTCCGCGCATCACTGGTGGATTGATTGGCTTGTTTGGATTTATCGCCTGCTACGTAGCGATGCGTATCATAATGGAACAACCACTGCCAGGAAGTGCCAGCGGGCAATTGCTAGCCACCATCATCACACAAATCGGGCCTTGGATCACGGCAGCCATTATCGCAGCGACGGGTTTACAGTTAATACGACTAGGAATGCAGCAATTGCGCGATACGTTGCACCGCAAAAACGTTCATTAACTGATCACGACCATACTACGGTAGTCAGAATTTACAACTCCGCTGCGCAGCGATGAACGCCCAGCTTAATTACTTACTAATTACCCAGTGCTTCGGTTAGCGAGCGAACTTCTGCCTCCGAATCACGCAGGATTTCGCTCAAAGTTTCTTGATCAGTCAACGTATCCATTTTTGCTTTGATGTCATCACCAGTTTCATCCGACGGCAATACAAAAGGAGAACGTACAGGCGATAATTGATCAGCAAACAGCAAGGTATCACCGAGCGTCGTCGGTGGATAAGCCAAATACCCTTCCCATAAACAGGTAATACCTTCGATAACGGGCGCAGGAACTGCCAGTGCCTTGAGGATGGCCGTGCCAATTTTGATTTCGCATTCGATTTCAGTTTCGTCTTCTAAATCGTCATCGCTGATCCACGTATTCGCAAAATTACCATCCGTCAAACCTGGAAAATCTTTCTCACGCGACAGTAAATAGAACCAACTGATTTCATGAATCATACCGGCAAACATCGCAGTATCGGGGTTTTGTTTAGTTACGCGACGCGCAATCACTTGCGCCAGAGAAGCCACATAGGCTGAATGTTTCCAAAGCTGCGTAACCAGTTCGTTATTACCTGCTTTACCAGCCAATTGCCGCGTCAAAATGGCCGTTGCCAAATTGCGCACCATATTAAAACCGAGCAAGCTGATCGCAGAACGCACATCGGTAATTCGTTTGCCAGAGCGATTAAACACCACTGAATTAGCCACCGCCACCACTTTGGTCGCCAACAACGGTTCCGCTTGCACCAAACGGGTCACTTTATCCAATTCACAATCCGGATCATCCAACATTTTCTTGATGTTGATCGCCGCTTGGGTCGAGGTCGGGAAAATCAGCTTCCCTTGCTCAATTTCAGCAGCTAACGCACTGAGTAACGCACTTTTATCCATATCACGCTCCTACGGTCGCTCAGCAGACCAATCCTGCCGCGACGCAATCCAAAGTCAATCATGAACGTAATACTACTCAAAAATGGTGTGCGAGAAGGATCAAATAAGCTGGTTTTTGCTAGGGTAATTGTGGGTTAATAAAAAACGCGTAAGTGAATCCAGCACGCCAGCCAATCGCAGCAAACCGCCTTTTACTGACACAGCGATTGCCACGGTGCACCACCGCCAGCACAAGCCCCTTGGCACATCACCACGGTATCGATACCGGAAGCACACTGTGGATTGGGTCGAGTTGCGCCCACTTCCACATAGCCCCAGCAACCGCACGTGGAAGTCGCTGCGCCGGAAGGTAAGCCTTGCATTAAGGGTTGCGGTGTGACTGGTGTCAGGGGTGGCGATAGCGGTGGTGTGACCGATGTCGTGGTGTCCTCCAAAAATAAGCCGATCAGAATCAGCGCCACGAAAATCCCACCAATCCAGGCCAGCACTTTGCCCAATTTCGTCGTCAACCGGGTGGTGACCGGTTGCACCGGTGCGTTCTGGGCAGAAGCCGTCGTTTGAATTTTGCGGCGAATGCCCGGAATCTTTTCCAACGCTTCGATCAGGCACTGCACATCGTAATCCCAACGCTTATCGCTGAGCTCATGCGCTTCACGCCGCGCCAGCGATTTGATTTCATCGGGCAATGCATCCATGGTAGGCGGCTGTGCATTTTCCACCAACACGGGAATCACGCGGATATTGCGCTGCAACGCTAACTTGGTTTCAATGCGAATCCAATCATCGGCTTTGTCCAAGCGACGCCGCCCTTGATCATCGGTTATGTTCAACCAATGCGGACCAATCACTACCAGCATCACTTGCGAAGAGGCAATGGCTTTTTCGATGGCTTGAACGAAATCGACACAGGGCTCAAGGGTTTCGACATCACGAAAAATCTGCTCTGCGCCAAAATAGCGTTCCAGAAAATCGGTCAGCCTACCTGCCGCACTCTGACTATCATGACGCCGATAACTGATAAAAATACCTGACATCGCTCTTGCTCTCCCTACCGAAAAATATTTCCCTTGCTTGACGGTTCTAATTCAAATAGTTGCTACCAAATTCTTCTTATTCCATATTGATCAAACAAATCTTCATTACTGATGAGCAGCATATCCAAGACTTGGGCTTACGCGATCAGCATCCGATCAAAAGGATCTCGGTGGGGACCTGGCAAGCTTCCGGCACGCAAGGCATGATCTGGTGTAATATCCAATGGTGTAAACCCTTGTTGGATCAAGTATTCATAAAAATTTGTGACAACAGCTTGTGCCCCAGGTAATTTACCAATTCGTACTTTAGTCGCTATTTCCCAAGCGGAAGCAGCACTAACGAAAATAGGATGTTCAATAGCTTCTATCCAGCTACGTGCTTGAGCCGATAATTGATCATCGCCACTTAACCACCACAGAAAAGCATGCGTATCCAACAATGCTTTCATACTACTGCTGCCAGGCATTTAATTCAGCTTCAGGCAAAGGATCGAAAAAAGCAGGCGTAACTGTAATTTTTCCACGTAACGCTCCAAATTGACGTTTGCTCGCTGTGGTTGTGGCTAAAGGTACGAGTTTAACGACTGCATGGTTATCGCGCGCAATAATGACTTCTTCACCTGCACACGCCTGTTCGATGAGTTGGGAAAGATGTGTCTTAGCGGTATAAATCGTATACGTTTTCATCTATGCACCTTATCGTGACTAGAAAATCACCCTCATTATACGCAGGTTTTATGCGATCTCAATGTGTAGCGGCTAACGATTGCAATCATTTCTTAGGCCAAAATCGTTACTGTACGATAACCAGCATTAGCGCTGCGTAGCAGCCCGGTGCCTTGCTCCGCTGCGGCCACTGCGCTGCCACTCGCTTGCTTTTACCTGCTTGAATCCGGCACTCAACCTAGAGCAAGCCGGAAGCCGATGCTGCTGAGGCGGTCGCCAGGCTCGCTCCCGGAGCGGCGAGCAGAACGCGCCCACCCGGCGCTGCTGCGCCAGGACCCGCCGCGCAACACACGAGATTGTCCGGCAGAGGGGCCTGATGGGTCATCCACAGCCGCCGTGGGATAATCCCCCAACCAGTCCGCGCACCATTCCAAAACATTACCGTGCATTTCGTATAATCCCCAGGGATTAGGTGGCAAGGATTTAACCGGAACGGTTTTCTTTCGATACAACCCTTCTGCTGCGCCTGCATAGGGATAATTACCATCATAATTCACTTGCTCGGGCATAATCGTGTCTCCAAATGAGAACGGGGTGGTGGTCCCGGCACGGCACGCATATTCCAACTCGGCTTCGGTTGGCAATCTGGCCTGTAGATCAGGTAATCGGTCATTCAGTACCTGAAGAAAGCCCTGCACATCCTCCCAACTCACTCGCTCTACCGGATTATCGTGTAAACCCTGAAAACGTGATGGATTACTTCCCATCACTGCCAGCCATAACGCTTGGGTACAGGCGCTATCGGCAAGCCAAAAACCTTGGGTCAAAGTCACGGGATGCTGAATTTCATCTTCATATCTTTCTGGTTCTGATTCGGGTGAGCCCATCAAAAACGTGCCCGGTACAATCCAGCGAAAGCGCTGAATCACGCCTTGAAAATCAAGATCGGCATATAAACCGAATGTATCCTCACCCCATTCGCTTGCCCAGGGTGGGGGAAAAACCGGAGGGAGTAACTGTGAATTCATTAGTCCTCCGCGGCAGCTTCAGGCCGTTCTGTTTCACCGGCCTGACTTTGCGGCTGGCGATGCTTTACGGGACCTAGAGCAAGCCGGAAGCCGATGAAGATGTAGCGGTTGCCAGGCACGTCCCAAAGGCAGTTAGCAGAATGCCCCCCCGGCGCTGCTGAACCAGGACCCGCCGCGCAACACGCGAAATTGTCCGGTAGGCGGGCCTGATGGGTCAACCACAGCCATCTTGGGATAACCCCCCAACCAGTCCGCGCACCATTCCAGGACATTACCGTGCATTTCGTATAACCCCCAAGGATTGGGGGGTAACGATTTGACAGGCACAGTTTTCTCTCGAAACAACCCTTTTGCTGCGCCTGCATAGGGATAATTACCATTATAATTCACTTGCTCGGGCGTAATATTCTCTCCAAATGAGAACGGGGTAATGGTCCCGGCGCGGCACGCATATTCCCACTCAGCTTCGGTTGGCAGTCTAGCTTGTAGATCAGGTAATAGTTCATTCAGCACCTGAAGAAAGCGCTGCACATCGTCCCAACTCACTTGCTCAACCGGTTGATCGGGTGAATCTGGGAAGTAGGCTGGATTTTCACCCATCAGCGCCTGCCATAATGCTTGGGTACACGCGCTATCGGCGAGCCAAAACCCTTGCGTCAAGGTCACGGGATGCTGAATTTCACCTTCAAGTCTTTCTGGTTCTGATTCCGATGAGCCCATTAAAAAGGTACCCGGCACAATCCAACGGAAACGTTGGGTCAATGCGTTCACTGTCAAATCTGCATAAAGACCCCAGTCATCCAAACCCAAAGGGGTTGGCAATTGCCAGCGCCCCGGCGTAGTCCCCGTTCCCGGTTGCCAGGGCGCCATCGCTGATTTTCCCTGCCAAACCGGCAATTCAACCGCCAAGCCTGAACGGTTTGCTCGAATGCTGAGTGCCCAGCTTGGCTTGCGGATAGCTTCCAATTCGACGCGCTGCAGACGAGTCTCCAGTTGCAACGGCGCCTTGGCAGCTGAAAGCGGTTGCGCTGGGCGCACAATCCCTCGCTGTGAAGCAGTGCTTGATAACACTTGATAAGTGGGAGGAATACCAGGCGGTGATTGCAATACGATAATAGGGGGTTGCGTTGAAGTTGCCGATTGAGTGCTCGGTTGGCAGATGAAGTGGCCCTGTGCGCTGGTTTGTAGCACTTGCCAAGCAATGGCTTGCTGAGACGATGCCTCACCCAGCAGCCATTGCAAGCGCGCAGGCTCAAATCCAGGTTTCAACGATTCTGGCCATTGGCCTGCCTGAATTTCCGATTGATACGCTACCGCATATAAATCGTACGCGATGTCTTGTTGTTCACTCACGAACAGTTCATCGGGCAACGAAGCCAACGCAGTACGGCACTGAGCCTGTAATGCCTGTAAATGCATTGGATTGGTGGGTGTCTGCATGACCGTGGCGCACACTCGTTGAAAATAATCACGGGCCGAGCCAGCTTGGTTCTTTTCCAAGATGCTGCGGGTTAACCCTTCCAACTGGCGTAACCCTTCAAACGCACCCGCATGGTGAGTTTGCACGATCTCCCAAAATTGCTGTGCTTGAGGTGTGTTGGCGTAGTGCTGCTGATACCGTTCGCGGTAGCGCTGCGCATCGTTGGCATCTTGGCCACGCAAACCCAGGCTGGTTTGACTAAAATAAGGGTGGTTCCAAATCAGCGTTTCCAGCTCGCTCCCGCCCCAGTTCAGGCCACGGCGCAAGCGGCGCAACAATCCGGTATCGATAATCGGCAACACCGATAGCCAAGCTAGGATATCGTTTAACGTTGCACCATCCGGCTCAGTCAACTGAAACCCTTTTCTTGCCGGATGGCGTGGTAGGAGCACCTGATCATGCAAAGGATGCGGTTTGGCGATCAAGTTGAGCTGGTGATTGGTAGGCGTTTGCATGGCCGGACTCAATGTCAGGATCGGCGCAGGATGGGTGCGTAGTTGGCGTATCCAGTTCCCCCAATGGTAACGGATACTCACCTCATTCTCTACCATGCCCAAATCGCTCAGAATCAACAACGCGACATCCGGTGCTGGCGCTTGCCAAACCGACCAGCAGTGCAACGCTTGCGTCGGCCAGGTTATGGCGTGGCGCTGCGGCTCTCCAAAGCTCACTTCATCAAAGCGCACGGCACTGACGGTCTCGGCCCCCAATTTTTTCTTGAGTTCCGCGATGATCAATGCAAAATCTGCCCAGAAAGGTTCTAGACTGGCACGGGGATCGACGATGATTTGCAAGCGCTTTGGCCAGCGCCGCTGCTTGACCCGTGGTAACCGGCTGATCCATTTACCTTGCGCAATCTGGCGCGTAATGCGGGCATAATCGATGCGACTGGTGGTTCTGATTTGGCCGAGCCCCTGATGGAGAAATGGCAGCAAGCGCGGCATCGCTAACAACGGCGGCGGTGGAGCAAAGCGATAGGTTCCTGGCTGGGCTTGGGAAAAATCAAGCTTTAAAGCGGGGTTATCGAGAAATGCGGGGCGCACCCGATCAGCCTCACGTTGCGCTCCCCGATTTTCGATGCGATTGACGCGCAAAAACAAGGCAGTGGGCTTCTCCGTCTGAGCTACGACAGGTTCAGTTGCCATGACATCATTACCCAAGCCAGAATCCGGCTTGAATTGATCTTTCTCGATACCTTCTGCTCGCGGTTGTGCGGTTGAGACAAATCCCAATGCTTGCGCGACTTTCTGTAACGTGGCTTCGCTATCGTTGATCGCCTGAATGAGCGCTAGCCGCTCCCATGCCATGATGTTTACTCCGTGACTTCTTTTTTTAGCGTAAAACTAGCAATTTTGTCGAGACGCTCTGCTTGTTCATCCGAACGTAACCCGCGTAAGGCCTTGAGTAAATCGATGTATTCTGCCAATCCAGGCGGGTAGCGGGTATAACTCGCTAAGGCTCGGTCTTGCCATAGCAGTTCGGCTGCTCGGTGATAAACTGGCTCACTGATCTGTTGCCCAAAATGCAATTGGGCGCGCTGCATCAGCCATTTCACGCGTTTCTCGATACCACCTTCTTTCTCCGTCGATTCTTCCATTTTCAAGGTATGCACCAAGCAACGCCGCACAAAGGCGCTGGGTAATTCGCGCTCTTCATTGGTGGTGATCACAATCAGTAATCGTGTTGGATCAGCCTGGATCGGGTTCTTAAGTTCACTTTGAGCAGCTTGTTGATTGAGATACGGCACGGTGAATTGGTATTACCCAAGGGTTTCCAACAGACCATTGGGTAGATCGGGTTCGGCTTTGTCAATCTCATCGATCAATAATACGACACCAGGAGGCTGCGGCTCCCCTGATTTAAATTGCGGCCAATCGGGTCGAGGGCGTAATTTGGTTACACACGCTTGGTATTGCTGCTCGGCCGATTTCCAGTCATAGGCCCACCAAAAAGCGCCCGGTGACAAGAAACGCAGTGGGTTAGTCCGATTTTCCCAGTCTTCCGTGGTTTCTTTGGGTCTGAAGCTCATTGCCTGCGCCTCACTCAGGCGTCCAATCGCATCGAAATGCCAGTGCAGATCGCTCAATTCAGTGCTGCCACGAATCACTTCACTGACAAATACCCAACCTAATTGCGCTGCAATGGCTTTGGCCATTTGGCTTTTACCGGTACCGGGTTTGCCTCGCACCAATAACGGCCGGCCAGCAGCATAGGCTGCCCATAGCGCATAACAATCGGCTTCATCAAAGATATGATAAAGCTGCCTCTGAGGATCGGAAACGATCCCATCCCGAGGGAGGAAGTGTTCAAGTCGTATGAATTCAGTCATGAGTGGATTTACCTTAAGGATAATAAATAACCAAATTGATGGAGTAATGCTGCAGGATTACTGTAGGGTGAAGGTTGATTCGCCTGATTGTCGAGGGCGATAAATTGCAACTTTCCAGCCAATGGCTTAGACCAATCATTGAACCAGGAGATAGCTTCGATGCGATCCAGGGTGTTGCGGCTTACTAGGTAATAAATGGGCTTTTTCCGCACCCGAACCACTGTATCGAGCTGTAATGCAATGCTTTCTTGTAATTCCTCAATTTCTTCTGGAATGGAAGCTGGTTTGTATAAATCTCGGTATATATCTTGCAAAAACTTTTTCTCTTGGGCACTGGGAGAAGCATCAAAAATCAGTTCCATATTTTCCCGCTCGGTATCGCTATAGGGTTGAACTTTGCCTTTAGCATTACGCTTGTAACGTGCGCATTGCAATAATTCTCTGGAAACAACAACCTCAATATAAGGCTGATGGTTTAGCACAATGGTTCGGAAAGACTCATGCTGAGATTGTTGCCATTTTAGTTGATGATTAAACCACCAGACACTATCCACCGAATTGAGCAACAACCATCCCCCCAAGCGTTCTGCATTGAAATGACATTCATTCCACTGCGGTGTCGCTGTTAAGATCGATTTCTGACTTTCCACCACTCGAGTCAGGCTTACGATTGAATCGATAGCATCGTTGTGCTCAACGAGACTGGTTGCAATGGTGTCCAAATCTTGGTTACTTAAAGTTAATTCTGCTGCTAGTTTATCCAACGGAATCAAATTACTCTTTAGAATTTGGATAATTTCGGATTTAACTTTTGCGCGAAGTTTTTCAGTTTCCTGCTGGATTGCAGTCGCAATGCCCTCATAGGTTGCTTCACTAAGCTCCAATAGCTTTGCTTCTTTATCTGCATTTTCTAACGATGGATGGATTCCATCTAGAAAAGGTGAAAGTATTGCCTCCCAAGCTGCTTCAACGCACTGCCAGGCTGTTTCATGATCATTTGCAGGCAAACCAAGTAAGCGCGCTAATTGATCGCGAATCGCTTCATCAGCTTCCCAGAATTGTTTCTTTGCTGTCCAGGAATACGCCGAAACATTTTCAGTTACCCGAATGGGGAAAATAAAGCGCTGATCAAGATCGGCTGATTTGTGGATGGTAATCAGTTCAAACAGCGTATACGACGATTCGAAATAAGCTGGCGTTACTAAAATATAAACGCAACGCGCTGTACCGATTTTTTTCATAAAGGCTTTGATACTATCGCCACTTTCCAATTCTTTTTTGTCGTAAATCAAATCAATTTTGTGTGCCGCAGAGTGCTTTTCTAGAATTTGAATTGCTTGCTGATTCTCAGGATTTTTCTGGCGGTAGGACAAATAAGCCTGAATGGGCACCTTACCCACTAATGCTTTCCCATTTAAAGTTTGCTCACCCATGCTTTTCTGCCCGAATTCACGCTTTGAACGATTAATGCTGAAAATTCTACCACTGTCATGGAAGTGGAGTACTATTTACTCCGATATGTCATATTGCAAAATACCGGGTGTTCGTTTCTTTATCAGTGAGTTTATTAACAGCGCTGTTAGAATAGAATTTGAAGTAACTCATTGTTAGAGCGACTGCTTTGTTTCTTTCAGGGATGATGACTTCGATGCTAAAACTTGCGGACATTCCATTTTTTAATGCGCTAACGCCTCATGCATTAGCGCATTTACAAGCAACCATTCCCACTCGCCACTATAAGCAAGGTAGTATCATTGCCCGTGCGGGAGATAAAGGACAATATTTTCAGGCGATTGCCGAGGGTGCGGTATGGGTGCAGCAAGCGGATCGATACCATCGCAAGAGTGGCATCATTCTGGGTCCTGGTCAGGTATTTGGTGAGATGTCGTTGTTTTCAGGAATGCCCATTTCAGCAACCTTGGTTGCTTCCAAAGACACCAAAACTTATTGCTTCAATAGCAACCAATTTTTGCATTTGCTGGAAAACGTACCACAATTACACGTCAATCTTACCAACTTATTGATCGATCGTTTACGGCGCCGCACCCATCATGAAGGTTATGCACCTAACTTGGTGGTTTTAGCGTATGAGGCGGAATCAGTACTTTCACAAAAGTTAGTGGAACGCCTGATCGATGGCATTCATCATTATTCAGCGGGTTCACGGCTGTTCTCGGGGTTCCAAAACTCAGTCAGTGATGCAGTCGATCCTGAATTACACTCTAAGTTTAATGCCTGGCGCGAATCTGCGCCGAATGGCCAGTTGCTGGTGCTGCGAGCGCGGCCGACCGAATTGGCCCATCTCAGTAGCTACTTTGAGCCTAAAGATGTGGTATTGCAGATCATCGATACCACTACGGGCCAAACGGAACACTTCAATAGCACTGATCAAGTCGGGGTTGCTGATTTTGCTCGGGTTTATTTGGGTGCGCGCAATCATACTTATTGTGATCTGCAGCCTTGGGCTTATCAACTCATGCCAGCAGAGCTCGAAGCCATCACTTCGCTGAGCTCCTGGCAAGAACCGTTTGATTCAACCTTAGATAAGATAGCGCGCTACTTGACTTTCAAAGAGGTTGGCATCGCCATGAGCTCGGGTGCTGCGCTTGGTTTTGCGCATTTGGGTGTGCTCGACGTCATGGCAGAATGTGGCATTCATTATGATGTACTGTGTGGTAGTAGCATGGGCGGTATTGTGGCCTTGACGGTTGCACACTTAGGCAATATCGAGCAAGCGATTCAACAAGTACGCGAGCAATTGGGTTCTAACCGCAAGATCAAAGATCCATCCTTGTTACCACGTGGATCGCTATTTATCGGCAATAAAATTGCAGCGGCTGCAAAAGCCACTTTTGGTGATTGCACATTTGCTGATTTAAAACAACCCGCAGCAGTGGTAGCGGCGGATCTAGTGACGCATGAACGCATTATCTTTGACCGTGGCTTGGTCGCGCCTGCGGTATTGGCTACCTCTGCGATTCCTGGTTTCTTTCCGCCAGTAGCTAACCAATCGCGTTTAATGGTGGACGGCAGTGTGGTTTCGCTGGTGCCCGTTGATGTGTTAAGCAATCGACGTTGCGGACTGCGCATTGCGATCAATGTTAACACCAAGCCTTTTGCGAGTGGCAGTGATGTAATCACCGGATTCGATGGACTACTGCAAAAGACCCAAAAACCCCTGGGGCTCAAAGATGTACTCAGCGCTTCATGGGGCTTACTTGGCTCTTGGCGTTCGTCCAGCGAAGCATTGCGTGCAGAAATTGTGATTAGCCCGCAAACTCCGGTAGAGTCGGGATATAATTTCAATGAATTTGAAAAATTGGTTGATTGTGGGCGCTCTGCAATGCACGACCGCATTGAATCGATTCAAGAATCGATCAAACTGATGCTACGGGCGTAGGTAGTGCTGGTGATGGGTGAATTTTAGCCAGAGACCTTAACTTAAATCAATATTTGCATGCTGTTTCAGCTTGTAGAAATTCTCTGTCTATGCAATGATTACTGATGATTACTTTTGATCAAGGAATTAAAATGGCAAGCGAAACAGGACGCATGAGTGTATCAGTACCGCTAGAAAAACAAGAAAAATTAGATGCCATTGCAAGCAGCTTAGATCGTTCTCGGAATTGGTTGGTTAATCAAGCCATTGATCACTATCTTGAAATTTACGAGTGGCAAGCAAAAAAAATTCAAGAACGTTTGGAAATTGCCTCGGCAGAAAATACTCAGTTTCATTCGAGCGATGACGTTGATGCGACCATCAATCAATTCAAAGCATGAATGCGGTTGTATGGCTTAATGAAGCGCTGGAAGATTTA
>FRDC01004646.1_pt1 | contig 16521 bp, 20 predicted proteins | sample 1106171 | NCBI WGS metagenome assembly FRDC01 (sample SAMEA3930566, study PRJEB13176) | freshwater metagenome | biome: Drinking water system; feature: drinking water; material: water | place: Singapore | collected 2014-12-20 | reverse complement strand
CCACTCCCATACCGCCTGGCGTTGTTGTGTTGTGGCATACGGAAGGTTGTTGGCCGCGGACAATCGGTCTTGATCATCGTCGGAGAAGCCGAACGCGCTGGTTGGATGGTCAGTGTCATTTCACGAGAGACAGGTCTCCCGGTCGTTGGTTTCCACAGCGGGCTCCCCAAAGAAGAACAGACGCGTATCTGGAACCGGGCGGACGGAGTTCCGGTCGTCGTCGGAACGCGTTCCAGTGTTTTCCTCCCCTCGAACAACCTGGGGATGGTCTGGGTCGAGCGGGGCGAGGATCCGGCACTGAAGGAGCCGCAGGAACCGAGGTATCACGCCCGAGACGTCGCGTGGATTCGGGCGCAGAACCAGCTGGCTCTCCATGTGGACGCCTCCGCTCATCCGTTAGTAGAGACGTTCACAGCAGCAGAGGCCGGCGGCTTTCTGCTGAGGCAGGAACCCGCTCCTCTCCTCGGGTCCCTGGTGGACGTCGTCGACTTGCGACTGCAGGACAGACGGTCACTCCTCAGTCCGGTCCTGCGTGAAGCAGTGGCACAATCTATCAGCCAGCGCACGGGCGCCTTGTTGTTCCTCAATCGTAAAGGTTTCGCCGGTGCGCTGATCTGCCGTGACTGCGGTCAGGTTCCCCGCTGCCCTTCCTGCCATGTGGCGCTGACCTACTACCGCCAACCGGGTCGGTTGTCGTGCGCCTACTGTGGATCGTCCATTGCGGTGCCTGCCGCTTGCCCTGCCTGCGCTGGTCTAGTTCTGCAACTGGTAGGAGAGGGCACGGAGCGGGTAGAAGAGGAAGTGAAACAGGTTTGGCCGCAAGCCAGGGTAGTGCGTGTCGACAGTGATACAATGCCTTCTCCTGCCAAGGCCTCAGCGGTCTGGGCTAGGATCGAGCGACGAGATTGGGACATCCTGATCGGGACGCAATTGCTACTACGAGACTACGTCGTTCCTCCTGTGGGTGTCGTAGGGATCGTTCATGCCGACGCCGGTCTCAACCTGCCGGACTTTCGAGCGGCGGAGCGGACATTCCATCAGCTGCACGACGCCGCAGCGCTGGCACGGTTCGGGACTCCACCTGGTCAGGTCGTCATTCAAACCTATCTCCCGTCTCACCACGTCATCCAGTCGCTACTGCAGGGACGCGATGACGTTTTCCGGTTTGAAGAACTGTCTCATCGCAAGGCTTTGGGATACCCTCCGTTCGTGCATGTGATCGTATTGCACGTCTCCGGGGTCGATCCGCGCATCGTAGCCCGAGCCGCGAAAGATTGGACGGAAAGGCTGAGCGCCGTATCGAATGCAAGCGCTGTGGATCCGTCGGGTGTCTCTCGACAGCTGGTCCTCATGGGGCCCGTGCCTGCTCCTGTGCCCAAGCTCCGGGGAAAAACGCGGCTCCAGATCCTGGTTAAGTCGGCACAGCGTGAGGCAGGAATTGACGCCGTACGAACGACGGTCGCATGGCTCGAACGGAGCTATCCGGCACGCAGCGCCAAGTTCGACATCGATGTGGATCCCGTGGAGATGTGGTAGTCAACGAGTCTTCTTGGAACGCCCAACGGAGGAGACGGCTGGAGTGATTGCTTCAGCCGGAGTTCCGCTGCCTCGTTTGAAGAGCCCATAGGAGAAGGCGATCCAGAACACGGATGAAAACAGACCCATCAGCATGGCTGAGAGCATCGCGCCCATTTGATCGTCTGTCGGTTGATCCGTCAACGATCTGATGTGAACCATCGTGACAACAGGCCAGGCCAGGCTTTCAATGCCCAGCAACAGCGTCGCCCAAGCCCAGAGACGGCCGATCGTCCATCCGCGCCATCGAAGAAATCCAACAGCACCAGCCAAGATGAGCAACACTCCGGCCAGCGGCAGACCGTCCCAGGCCAACCAGGCCCCCACGGAGACGACCAAACCTCCCAACAGGGCGTTGATGGACAGCGAGATCTCGGAAGTCCTCGAGGGCAGTTGGTTCATGACCGACCAGTGTGGATTCCGGTCTTGCCGATGTCAACAGAGTTGGAGTGGTTCGTACAGGGAGTCTAAGACCGCAAGGCCGCGTCTGCGGCATCGAGGAGGGATTTCATCTCGAAAGGCTTCTGTAGCGTCCGGTGAGCACCCAGCATCTTGGCAACGTCCAAAAATCCCAATACGCCGATCAGGTCGCTCCCGCCGGTTATGGCGATGATCTTCACGGCAGGAGACTCTCGCCGCAGCGTGGAGATACATTCCAACCCGTCCTGATCCGGCATGAGAATATCCGTAATGACCAGATCGGTTGGTGTACGGCGGTATCGGTCGAGAGCTTCCTTTCCGTTACTCGCCTCTTCAACGCGGTAACCCGCCTCTTCGAACGTCGTTCGAATCAACTGCCGAATCTGATCTTCGTCGTCGACGACCAAAATAGACCGCATCAACACCCTCATCATATGACCGAGAACATTGACGATCACTTTAGCACAGAATCGAAAGTCTGCAATCAATTCGAAAGTTTGGCCGCTCATGGAAAAACGTACCTAGGGGGGCTGAGCCTGCCAAATTTGGCGTTCCCCAGCGATTTTGGCAAGAGTGGCCTCGGGTTCGAGCGGTCGTCATAACCTGCTAGTCGATGAGGACAAAGATCAGCAGCGTGCAGGGTCTGTGAAGGGATCTGCAGAGGAGAGTCAGGTTAGCCCGGCGCCGGACGCCGATACGGCTCGGATGATAACAACACAGCTGAGTTTGGTGCCGAAGGCGGGACTTGAACCCGCACGGCTTGCGCCACACGCCCCTCAAACGTGCGTGTCTGCCATTCCACCACTTCGGCGAAGATGAAGCGAGCTAGAGGGAGAGTCATTATAGAAGTAGGCCAAAATTCTTGTCAATCAACGGCCTGTCCGGTAAAATTGGCCGGCTATTCTTCCGGCTTTTTAACACCATGCACCAGCACCATGATCTCCATCCCTCCCTCGTGCCCGCTGCCATGCTCACGGCCGCCAGGTCTCTGGCCGCGCTGTTCGACGTCGATAACACGCTGTTGCCTGGGCAGGCTTGCGAAACCAAATTCTTTCGCTATTTATGGCGTCGGGGGATCGTCGGATGGACGGAACTAGCTCGCAGCGCATCGTGGATGTACCGCCACATTCCCCCGTTGTCGTTCCACCCGCTTCGGCAACAGAAGGTATATCTCGAAGGAAAGGATGCCGCCGTCATTGAAGGCTGTGCAAAAGAATTTTTTCATACAGAGCTGCTCCACTCCTTGTCTACCCGAGGTCGCGATCGGCTGGAAGCTCACCGCCAATCCGGGCACCACATCATCCTCGTGACGGGCGCTCCGGATTTTCTCGTCGCACCCTTGGCTGAGCTGCTCCAGGTGCCGACGTTGTTTGCCGCCAGATTGGAGCGCCAGAACGGGCGCTATACTGGGCAGGTGCTTCCTCCCCTGCCCTATGGCATCGGGAAGCGAGATTTGGTTGTGGCCCATGCCCAAGAGAAGGCTCTCGATCTCGCCAGTTCGTTTGCCTATGGAGACAGTCCTGGAGATACGGAACTGCTCGAGCTTGTGCGCTACCCGGTGGTCGTCAACCCGATCAGAGGGATGGGCCGAATCGCTCGGGACCGAGGCTGGCCGGTGGTCGACTGGACCGAACGATGCGGGTAACGGAAATCTTTCACAGCGTCCAGGGTGAATCCAGCTTCGCCGGCCAACCCTGCGTCTTCGTCAGGTTGACCGGCTGCCCCCTCCGCTGCACTTGGTGCGATACGGACTACGCCTTTTTCGGAGGGCGGGATACCACCGTCGAAGACGTGCTCGCCGCCGTTCGGGCCTACCAATGCCGGTTGGTGGAGGTCACCGGCGGCGAGCCGCTTGCCCAGTCGGAAGCCGTTCCGCTGATTACTCGCCTTTGTGAGGCCGGGTATGTCGTCTTGCTCGAAACGAGCGGCGCCATCGACATCGCTCCGGTCGACCGCCGGGCCCATGTGATTCTGGATGTGAAGTGTCCCGGCAGCGGCATGATGGAGCGGATGTACTGGCCCAATTTAGACAAACTGACGGCCAAAGACGAGGTAAAGTTCGTGCTGGCCGATCGGCGCGACTACGAATGGGCCCGCGAAGTGCTCACCCGTCACCGGTTGAGCGAGCGCTGTACCGTCCTGATGAGTCCCGTGTTCGGAAGTCTGGAGCCGCGCCACGTGGTTGAGTGGATTTTGGCGGATAAGTTGCCGGTTCGTTTCCAACTGCAAATGCACAAGTTCATTTGGGCGCCGGACATGCGCGGCGTATAGGCGAAGGAGCGAGGAATGAAGATCATGCAGGTGGAAGTTAGGGTCGGTCGGGCTGAGGTTGAGACGGCGGAAGTTCTGGTCGTGACCCATTGCGATGGGGAAGGGTTCCAGAAACAGGACGTCGGCCAGCTGAATAAAGCGCTCGGCGGGGCGTTGAGCGATGTGGTGCAGTCCAAGGAGTTCGAAGGAAAACCAGGAGAGGCGCTTCTTTATCATACGCAAGGAAAAGTCCCGGCCAAACGCGTGCTGTTGATCGGCTTAGGCAAGAAAAAGGATCTGACACTCGACGGGCTTAGGCAAGCGATGGGTCATGCGGTGAAGCGGGTGCGCCAGACGAAAGCCGCGACCTATTCCGTTTCGGTTCCCGCCACGACGCCGAAAGGGTGTTCCGCCGTCGAGGTCGCGCAAGCAATGACCGAGGGCGCGACGCTTGGTAGCTATCAATTCGATGTATACCGAAGCGAAAACGCCGTAGGGCGCGAAATCTCACAGATGACGCTCTTGACCCCATTAAAAGGCCAAGTCCGGCAATTCGCCGAAGGCGTTCGTCGCGGGAAGGCGACGGCGGAAGCCGCCTGGTTTGTCCGCGACCTGTGCAACCATCCCTCGAACGTGATGACGCCTGCACGCATTGCCAGTGAAGCCAAAGCGATCGCGAAACACGAAGGTCTCGCGCTCAAGATTCTCGAGCAGAAGGACATGGAGCAGCTGGGCATGGGAGCCCTGCTGGGGGTGGCACGGGGGAGCCATGAGCCGCCCAAATTCATCATTCTCGAGTATAACGGCGCCAAGAGGAAAGACGAACGGCCGGTGGTGTTGATCGGAAAGACCATCACGTTCGACACCGGCGGCATTTCTTTGAAGCCGGCGGAGAACATGGAACACATGAAAGCAGACATGACCGGCGGGGCCGAAGTGCTTGCGTCGGTCCGAGCGGCCGCTCGGCTCAAGCTGCCCTTGCGACTGATCAGTATCCTGCCGGTCGCTGAGAATATGCCTGGCGGCCGGGCCATGAAACCGGGCGACATCGTCACAACCCTCTCCGGCAAAACGGTCGAGGTGCAAAATACCGATGCGGAGGGGAGGCTGATACTGGCCGACGCATTGGCCTACGCCCAGCGGTTCAATCCGGCCGTGGTGATCGACATTGCCACGCTCACGGGCGCCTGTGTGGTCGCGCTCGGACAATTTGCGATCGGGATGTTCGGAACCGATGCCAAGCTGAAAGATCAATTGAGAAAGTCCGGTCAATTGTCGGGTGAACGCGTGTGGGAAATGCCCTTGTGGGACGAGTATTTCGAACAGTTGCGAAGCGACGTGGCCGACATGCGCAACATCGGAGGCCGCGGAGGCGGGATGATCACTGCGGCGCTGTTTCTCAGCAAGTTTGCCGGCGACGGTCCCTGGGCTCACATCGACATCGCCAGCACCGATTGGAGCGAGCGTGAACGAGCGTACATTCCGAAAGGGCCGACCGGAATCGGCACGAGACTGCTGCTCCAGTTCTTGATCGATCGGAGCTTGTAACGTGGCACGTCTCGAGTTGACCTCGCGTGAGAAGATCGGCCAGCTGTTCATGGTCGGGTTCATAGGTACGACCGTCACGCCGGATCTTGCCGCGTTCATCAAGGACTATAAACCGGGGGGCGTCATCCTGTTCTCCCGCAACCTGGAGTCCGTTGAGCAGATCGTCGAGTTGACCAACGATCTCCAGCGGTGCAGTCCCAAGTCACCGTTGTTGATTTCGATCGATCAAGAAGGCGGCCGTGTGTCACGCCTTCCGAAAGGCTTCACCATTTTCCCGCCGTGTGAGGTGCTCGGCCGCTGCAACTCCGGCGAATTGGCCTATGCCGCCGCGGCGACCATTGCCAAAGAACTCAAAGCCGTCGGCATCAACATGAACATGGCGCCGGTATTGGATGTAAACAGCAATCCCGACAATCCGGTGATCGGCGACCGGGCCTTCGGTTCGACGCCGGACGTCGTCGGGGAATTGGCCCTCGTCACGGCGGCAGGACTTCAGGACAACAAAGTCGTCGCCTGTGGAAAGCACTTTCCCGGGCACGGTGATACCAACGCGGACTCCCACAAAGAACTCCCCGTGGTCGAAGCCTCACGTGAACGGCTGGAGGTCGTCGAGTTTCCGCCCTTTCGGCGGGCCATCGAAGCCGGGATTCCGACCCTCATGACGGCGCATGTACTCTACAAGGCGCTGGACGATCGCTTGCCGGGGACGCTCTCCCCAGCCGTGATCACGAATCTCCTCCGGGAAGAACTCCGCTATGACGGCGTCGTGTTGACGGACGATTTGGAGATGCATGCCATCGTGGATCACTATGGCCCGGGTGACGCGGCGGTCCGGGCGTTTCAAGCCGGCTGCGATGTGTTACTGATCTGCAAGGATCGCGATCGGGAAATTGCCGCTTTCGAAGCGATGGAGCAGGCCGTGAGCAGCGGCGCGATCGACGTCGGGCGCCTCGACCAGTCTGTCGCACGACTCCAGCGGCTCAAGCAGCGGTTTCTCATGCCGTACAAGCCCGCGAGCATTTCCGATGCGAAATTGGTGGCCGGCTGTCGGTCACACCAGGCGCTGCTTCAGAGCATTCAACGGGCCGGGGATAGGCTTCAATCGTGGGCCTTGGTCAGAGCACTGTAGCCAGTCAAGCAGGAGAAACGGCGTTGGGACTCAAGAAGGGTGATTTCATCGATGAACTGAAACGTCATCCAGGCTCATGTGGTTTGATCGTCAAGGTCATGGGGGGCGGAGAGGGGTTCGAAAAGATCGTCTGTTGCGGACACGAATTGACGGAGGCCGACGTAGTGGCTGACATGGGTTCTCCGGCCGGACGAAAAAAGGGGTCCCTGCCTCCCGCGGTCGTTCTCGACGAAAAAAAACTGTACGCCGATTCCTGCGGACTGCGCGTCATGATCATGGACGGAGGGGCCGGGTTTCAAGAAATCCGCTGCTGCGGCCACTCTTTGAGCGCCAGTTCAATGCGGGAACTGAAATTTGGGCAATTGAGGGGCAGCGATCCTCCACCCAACGCGCCGCCTGGTATCGCCTAACGGGCCTGAACGGGAGGTCTGCATGCAGGACCGCAAAGAGGTCATGAAACGGTGGTGCGGGGTGATGGAATGGCTCGATCGTCTCGGTTACCTCACGGCCGGCTTCAGTCTTCTGGTTCTGGGTATGCTGATCTTCGCGCATGCGTGGTACGTGTTCGTGACCAAGGCAGGGCAAGTCGGTCTCCTTCCCTCGGGGCTGAAACTGCTCAACGACATCCTATTGGTCATCATTCTGCTGGAGCTGTTCAGAACCGTCATTCGTTTTCTCCAAACGGAGATTCTGGATCTGGAACCGTACTTGGCGGTCGGCATCATCGCGTGTACGAGACGGGTGCTCACTGCCAGCGCCGAGTTGTCCCATCTGCCGAACATCACCGAAACCCACTTCTATCAATACCTCATGGACGTGGGGCTCAACGTCGCGGTCATCATGGTGCTGGTCGTCGGGGTGTTCCTGGTGCGCAAACGTCCAGCGGAGGCACAAGCCTGAACCGGACTCGCGCGTGGCGTCTGCCGTCCGTTCGTGTGACGCGACGGACTCGTCGCATGGGCTCCCACCTGCTTGCCTGACGAAAGCCTCTTGTGGCATCATGCCCCTTCCTGGGAGATGGGCATGGCCAACTTGCTGGAATACGTCGGGTCGGTCCATATCTACCTCGGGCCGTATCGCGGGAATCCGATCGCGCTCTATCTGAAGCGATCGGAAACGAGCTGTCAGATCGGTCCGAAGGTGTATCCGTGGAACGATGTGGTCGGGACCGGCGAGACGCCCAACAAGGCCGCGGCGGATTTTGAGGACAAGTGGAAGGCCAAAGGTCTCTCGGCCGAGATGTACTCAGGGCCGTCTTGGGAAGGCGGCATCAAGCCCGAAAAACCTGCTCCTCAGAAACCTGCTGTGCCGCCCAAACCAGCTGCACCGGCGCCAGCGGTTGCCGGATCGTCATCGGCATCACAGGCCGCTCCTACAAATCCATCGAGTTCCGGAGCTGCTGCTCCTCCGCCTACTCCCGCCCCCAGCGACGCGAGCTAAACACTTCTCCGGATCATGGGTGAGGTGTGGCGACGGCAGCTGGCTCTGACCGCCCGTTCAGCCGGCTGTGTTTCAGTCCATATCCCGCATACACTGCCACACCGATGACGGTCCAGAGGCCGAACCTGATCCAAGTCAGATAGGGCAGCTGCCACATGAGTCCCAGACAGGCCAAGGTGCCGAGTATCGGGACAACCGGCATGAAGGGAAGACGGAAGGGGCGCGGCTGGTCCGGCTTCGTGTATCGGAGGATGATCACACCGACGCAGACGAGCACGAAGGCGAAAAAGGTCCCGATATTCGTCATGTCAGCGGCCTCCCCGATGGGGATCAGCGCGGCGAGGATGGCCACGGCCAGGCCGGTGAGGATCGTTGCGCGGTGTGGTGTGCCGAACCGCGGGTGAACCATAGAGAGCCAAGGGCCCAGCAATCGATCCCGCGACATGGCGAAGAACACGCGAATCTGTCCCAACATCATCACCACCAACACGCTGGTGATTCCGGCTACGGCGCCGATCGCGATCACCGCCGCTCCCCATTTGAAACCGACCAACCGGAGGGCTTCCGCCACCGGCGCATGGATGTCGATTTGCGACGACGGAATCAAACCTGTCAGGACGCCGGCCACGGCGATGTAGAGCACGGTACAGACACTCAGAGACGCCATGATGCCGATGGGGACGTCGCGTTTGGGGTTCTTCGCCTCCTCCGCGGCCGTGGTGACGGCATCGAATCCGATATAGGCAAAGAAGACGATTGCCGCGGCCGCTCCGACACCGGCCCATCCCTGCGGCATGAACGGATTCCAGTTCTCCGGATTTACGGAAGTGCTGCCGATTCCGATGAAGAAGAGGATGATGGCCAATTTCACCACGACGACGACCCCGGTGGCGCGGGCGCTTTCCTTGATGCCGATCACGAGAATGACGGTCACCAAGAGAACGATGATGGCGGCGGGGATGTTGGCGATGCCGCCGTCAGGCCCACCGGGCGGGTGTGTGGCCCAATGGGGCAGATCGATTCCGGCGAGCCGGAGAAGATTGTTGAAATAGCCAGACCATCCGATGGCCACGGCAACACAGGCGACCCCGTATTCCAATATCAGGTTCCATCCGGTGAGCCAGGCTAAGAGTTCTCCGAGCGTGGCGTAGGAAAATGTATAGGCGCTGCCGGCGACGGGAATCATCGCCGATAGCTCGGCATAACACAGAGCGGCCAGTGCGCAGGTCAGTCCGGACAGGACAAAAGAGAGCACGATGCCGGGCCCCGCCCCGGGTCGGTGGGCGTCGCCGACGATGGCCGTACCGATGAGAACGAAGATGCCGGTGCCGATGATGGCGCCGATGCCAAGACAGGTCAAATCCCAGGCCGTCAGGGTCTTCTTCAAGCGCTGAGTGGGATGGTCGGCATCCGCGAGGATCTGTTCGATGGATTTCGTCCGAATGAGGCGGCTGAAGATCGATCCTTCCGAAGAGGCGGAGGGCGAGGCTGCGAGAGACGGTTCGCTCACATTATGGTCCATGCTCGGTCAAGTATAGCAGCTGGATCGGGACCCCTCAGACCGAAGCGCCTGCTCTTCATGAAACACGGCGGCGTGCGGCAAGCAGGAACGCTTCGAACAGACGCCGGTGGAGACGGTGACGCTCGAAGAGGAATTCGGGGTGCCATTGCACACCCAAGAAGAATCGATGGGCCGGCGATTCGATCGCTTCGACGATGCCGTCCGGCGCGAGGGCGCTGGCGGTCAGCGACGGGGCTACGGCTTTGACCGACTGGTGATGCGAACTGTTGACGCGCATAGCGGCAGTTTGGACGATGCGACGCAAGAGGGAGCCGGATTCGATGGCGACGGCATGGCTGAGATTCGTGGCCTTTGTCGGCTGGCGGTGCTGTAACGGTCTGGACGTTTGAGACGGGATGTCCTGGAAGAGGCTGCCGCCGAAGGCGACGTTCATCGCCTGCATGCCGCCGCAGATGCCCAGTACCGGCAGATTGGCGGTTCTGGCCAGCTGGGCCATCTCCAATTCGAATGTCGCCCGTCGTTGGCTCATGACGGGGAACGTATACCGCTGCCGCTCGCCGTACAACTCGGGAGCAAGGTCCGGCCCGCTTCCCGTCAAGAGCAGCCCGTCGATGCCGGCAAGGAGGCGGCGCCGGGACGAGAGATCGGCGACGAGTGGAAGGACCACGGGGATGCCGCCCAGTTCTTCGACCGCGCGTACGTAGCGCGCGCGCAGGAAATAGATCGGCTCCCGCCCGCCCCATTCTTTCCGGTCACCGGCGTTGTAGTCTGGCGTCACGCCGATGAGCGGTTTCATCATTAGCGAACTGGTTCAGGCGCGGTTGCCTGCGCCGGGACGTTGGGTTCGTCGGACACGCCGAGAAAGCGGATCGGCTTGTCGCCTCGCAGGTGGTCGGGTGTGATGATGTAGGTGCCGTACATGCTGGTGGTCCACACCGGCTTGGCTGCATTCTCGTTGAATCCGGAGAAGAGATACGTCAGCCCGCCCACAATGCCTCCACCGATCGCAAAGACGGCCTTCAGGGGAAAATAGAGGAGCGATGAAAGCCCAGCTGCCACGCCCATTCCTGCACTTGACGCCGAGCCGCCTTCCGAATTGCTGGTTGAACCCGCGTCTTGACTCCAGGCCTGCGGGGCGACCGTCAAGGTGCTCAGAGCAAGCACGAGTACGATGGCGACGGCCCGGAAGCAGGTGGTCACGAATCGACGATTGGATGAAGACGAATAGGGGTTCACGAAAGTCCTCCTTCCTCTAATAGAAGTGAGAAAAGCGGCAAGGGGGAATCCGTCACGCGCTCTCACCGTTCAGGTTCTTGTGGGTTATAACAAATTCGACTCTGATTGCAAACCCCCTGCCGCGCCACACCACCGCTGTCACGACTCTGCTTCCTCCGCCGATACATCCAACTCCGTCGCGACATAGGTGATGATGAACGAAGCACGTTTCGTCATGGCGGACGCCCACTCCTCTGACCAGGTACCGGCTTTCAGAGATTGGTTTTCCGGCGTGAGACCTGACTGCAAGAGGATATCCAACTTGCTGCGGCACAGCGCTTCGATAAACAGCTCCTGTGCGCGACGCTCCACAGTCGGGCGCTCGTCCGTCGGCACCGATGCCAGAGATCTGGTCAACCAGGAAGTGAAATGGACCGTGGCCCTTGCGGCTTCGATTTGGTCCTGCCGTAACTCTACCGCCACCTGGATCCCGCCTTTCCAGCTCCGCTTCTTGACGTTGAACACAGTGGAGTATGTGAAGGGTTCCCCCTCCACGGCTTGCGGCCCGACGAACAGGGTCACGCGGAACTGCGAGAGGTCTGACGCGGCCTCGATCGACATGGCGCGCATTGTATCATGCCGGACTCGACGGCACGCGCTTCGTTGACGCTATGCCACGGCGGCGATAAGATGCCGATGACCATGTCGTCGAACCAAGAGCAGAGGGTCACCGCCATCCAACAGGCGCTTCGCGATGAGCACCGGTGCGACGGCTGGCTCTTTTACGACTTTCGGAAGAGTGATCCACTGAGTTATCGCATCTTGCAACTCGATCCTTCCGTGCATGTGACGAGGCGGTGGTACTACTGGATTCCGGCAAACGGCTCTCCCAGAAAACTCCTTCATCGAATCGAACCGCATATCCTGGATCAACTTCCCGGCTCGACCGATTTCTACGTGTCGTGGGAGGAGCAACGGGAATTGCTCGGCCGGATACTGAATCGGGCAGATCGCATCGCGATGCAGTATTCGCCGATGAACGCAGTGCCGTACGTGTCGCGGGTCGATGCCGGCACCGTCGAACTGATTCGAGCCTGCGGGGTAGAAGTCGTCAGCTCTGCGGACCTGATCCAATCCTTCGAGGCGGTGTGGAGCGAGCGGCAACTGGAGTCGCATCAGTACGCAGCGGCGGCTTTGCGGCGTATCGTCGATGAGGCGTTCGCTGAGGTTCGAGACGCGCTCGTCCAAGGACGGTCCTTGACGGAATACGATCTTCAACAGTTCATTCTCGGTCGCATTCGCGACGCCGGAATGGTGACGTCCAGCGCCCCGATCGCGGCCGTGAACGAACATAGCGCCGATCCGCACTACGGCCCGGCGGTAGAGGGTTCCTCTCTCATCAAGCGCGAGGACTTGGTCCTCATCGATCTGTGGGCAAAACAATCTGCGCCCGGGTCGGTCTACGCGGACATCACCTGGACAGCGTATGCTGGGCCACGTGTACCCACCAAACATCGCGAGGTGTTTCAGACGGTCAGGCAAGGGCGGGACGCCGCGCTGGAGTTCGTGCGAACGCAACTGTCGGCCGGGCAGCGTCCGTTCGGATGGGAGGTGGATCAGGCGTGCCGACGTGTCATCACCGCTGCCGGTTATGGAGAGCGGTTCCTCCATCGAACCGGACATTCCATCGGCGAAGAGGTGCATGGCAACGGAGCCAACATCGACGGGCTTGAGACGAGAGACGACCGGCGGCTGGTACCCAAGACCTGCTTTTCGATCGAACCGGGAATCTACCTTCCCGGTGAATTCGGCATACGCAGTGAATTGGACGTCTACGTCGTGGAGCACGACGCACTGGTATTCGGGCTCCCGCTACAATCCGATTTGTCTCCACTCCTCTGATCCCGTTCCTTGACAGTGGCTGCAACGGGTCTATACAGTGACTTCCATTGCGGGCCCGTGCGGACGGGCCGCCGACAATCCCTTTTAGGTCAGGAAGGACACCCTCATGTTCGGGACGATGGGAATATCGGAACTGATCATCATCCTGGCGATTGTGCTCATCATATTCGGGGCGGGGAAACTTCCACAAATCGGGGAAGGTGTCGGGAAAGCCCTCAAAGGCTTCAAGAAGGAAGTGCACGACATCCCCCCGCCGGACGCTGTGCAAGCCGACATGAGCCAGTCTGCTCCGCAGCCTGTTCCGACGGGCGCCCCTGCTGTTCCGCCACCGGCTACGCCACCAGTCCAAGCGGCTTCGGCCGTGCCGAAAGCGACTGCCCCGTACACCCCTGGGCCTGAACTGACGCCGGGAACTACGGCGGCCATGATGTACAACATCGCGACACAACCTCAAGCGCCTCGCCCGCAGGCTGCTTCGACCGGGCAGCCGAGCCCTCAGGAGACTCATCGACCCCCGACGATGGAGGAGCGCGCTGCCTCTCCGACACCGGTCATGCGGGCGCAGTATCCCCCGCTCCCGCCGGGAGTGCAGCAAAAGCCCTCCGCGAAACGCCCTTCGGCCGTGGTCAACAAGGAGGCCGTAGCTCGCGTTCAGGCGCAACAAACGGCAATGAAGGCCAAAGCCGCTCAACCTGCAGGCCTCAACCCTGCCGACATGCAAAGCCTTGGAGAGGGACTGGGAGATGCACTCCGGACCTTCAAACAAGCGGTGGCCGACGTTAAGAACTCCGTGGATCCTGAGATGCGAACGATTCAAGCGGAAATGGACGCAGCGCAGAAAGAACTCCAGCAGTCGATTGAAGCCGCAAAAGAATTGCCGGCCGTCCAAGAAGACCCCCCAAGACCAGCGTGATTGTTCGTCCGTCCTTCGGCCGCGAACTCCGAGTTCGAGGGCGGACCAGCCTGGTCACGATTCTGTCGGGACTGTTCGTCCTTTCGGTGGTCGGTTGCATCCAAGACTCCCCCTCGGTCTCCGTGGACCGTACCGTTGCGACGCTCGTCGAGTTGCTGCAAGACGAACGGATCGAGATCAAACGGACCGCGGCCGAGTCCTTGGGCAAGATCGGTGACCCCAAAGCGATCACTCCGTTAATGTCGTTAACAGATGATCCTTCGCCGTCCATTCGAGCGGCTGCCGTCAAGTCGTTGGGACGGTTAGTGGGCGACAGTCGAGAGGAGGTCGTCGGCCATCTCCTCCGAGCGCTCGGCGACAACAGCGATCTCGTCCGGCGGGCGGCCACAGAAGCGTTGGCCGAGGTAGAACCGGCGGCCAGCCGGCTCTCGGGGTTACCAGCGCTGCTCGTATCGGGCGATCTCCAGGTCAGACGAGCCGCGAGCCGGGCCTTGTGGGTGGTAGATGTGTCGGAGCTGACCGATACGATCAGACTGGCTGCAAGAGATCCGGATTCGGTGACTCGCCAGAGCGCCGTGGCCGCGATCGGGGAAGTTGGCGGGTCGGCCGCCCGGTCCCTTCTGATGGAGCGGGCGATTCATGATCCAGCCCCCGCTGTCCGGACTCAAGCGGTCTATTACCTGAGGCAGGTAGCAGACACGGACGAGATCCGGGAAGTCTTGCGCAGGGTGGGAACACAGGATCAGGACGAGGGCGTGCGTCGCTGGGCTACGGCGCGACGCGGGAGCGATTGAGTGCTGTCACGAGTTCCACGAGTTCTTTGCGGGCCCCATCGTCGATCTCCGTGAACTGAACCCCCATTCCGGGAAACAAGAGAAATCGCTCCGGCTTATTGCGCGTCCAAGCGACCTTCGCCTTAGCTTTGTGCTTTTCCCAGGGACGGTCTGGAAGAGCGAATTCCACGGCGAGTTCCGTGCCGGGCGCCAAAGGCGTACTGCTCTCGATAAAGAGACCGCCCCCCCCGATGCCGCCTGTAAGACTGTCGAACTGCTTGCCTTCCGGCGTGGTGTAACGCACTTTGACGGCAAGAGGAGCTCTGGGATGGGCTCTCGCGTGGGCGAACCGCGCGTCGTCGTCGCTTGAAAGGATTCGCTCGATGATCTCCTGCCAGGAAAGAGTTCCGAGTAAGTCGCCTTTCGGTCCATGGAGATAGACCACCTCGTGGTTGGCGTCGACTTCGAGGCACTTTCCTTCATGGCCCAACGTCGCGGTGACAGGGAATTTCATCGACTCGTTCTTTCTCCCGGACGCCAGCAGATCGCCCGGATGTTCATGCTGCCGGCTGGCCGACACGCTGTACGGTTTTCACGAGGTCCAAGACCCGGTTTCGAATCTCAGGTGCGATGTCGGTGAAGCGCACGCCCATGCCGGGGCTGAAGGTATATTGATCAGCCTTCGGGCAGACCCATGCGACCAGTCCTTTGGCCGACAACCACTCATTCGGATGTTCCGGGAGAGAAAATTCCATCGCCAGCTTGGTGCCGACGGGAAGAGGCGTCAGACTTTCGATGAACAGTCCGCCGCCGCCGATGCCGCCGGCTCGGCTTTCGAAGTGTTGTCCTTCCGGCGTCTTATACTTGACCTTGAATGACAGCGTGACGCGTGGTTCCGATCGGGACTCTTTAGTGGCGGGCGGTTTGCGGTAGGCGAGGATCTGATCGATGACGAAATCCCAGGATAGGTTTCCCATCGGCTCGCCGTTGATTCCTATCAAGGTGACGATCTCTCTGGTCGAATCCATCTCGATCGCCTTCCCTTTGTGTCTGAGGCTCGAAACCACCTGATACTTCACACCACACCTCCTCTACATCACAGACGCAAGTATAGCGCGGCATTTCGTTCTGTCGAGAAAAACCGCAGACTTAACGCAGGGAAGGCTGAAACGTGGAGATCCCAGGTTGGGCCCACCCCCAGGTTGATCCCTGGCCGGGCCGAGTGGTGAACTGCCCCGCAAGAGACATTGCTCGTTCGAGGGGCATAACCAGTGGGGAATCCAAGAGATTAGGCAGTCTTGGCATCTTTGTCCTGCTCGAAGATTCTGATCGGGGGATGTTTGCCGAGAATCGCGTCTTCAGTGATCAGGACCTCTTTCATCTGCTTCTGCGACGGGGCGTCGTACATGACGTCGAGCATGACTTCTTCAAGGATCGCACGCAACCCGCGTGCACCGGTTTTTTGTACGAAGGCTTTCCTCGCGACGGCGCCCAAGGCCCCTTCGGTGAATTTCAATTTGATTTTCTCGAAGGAGAGCAGCTTTTCATATTGCTTCGTCAACGCGTTCCTGGGTTCCGTCAAGATTCGGATCAGCGCTCGTTCGTCCAATTCGTCCAGGGTTGCTACCACCGGAAGCCGTCCCACGAATTCCGGAATGAGCCCGTACTTCAAGAAGTCTTCCGGCTGCACTTGCTCGAATAGTTCGCCCAACCTCACCTCACCCCGCGTTCTGATCTCCGCTCCAAAACCCATGGCCTTGCGGTTCAATCGCTGCTCGATGATTTGCTCGAGTCCCACGAAGGCTCCGCCGCAGATGAAGAGGATGTTGCTGGT
>FRDC01000556.1_pt2 | contig 16522 bp, 24 predicted proteins | sample 1106171 | NCBI WGS metagenome assembly FRDC01 (sample SAMEA3930566, study PRJEB13176) | freshwater metagenome | biome: Drinking water system; feature: drinking water; material: water | place: Singapore | collected 2014-12-20 | reverse complement strand
GAGAGCGAGATCGTCACGGACCTGATCGACAACAGATTGTCCACGGAGGATCGCGCGGAATTCCGCAGGACCGCCGAATCCGACCTGATCATGTTCCACCACGGCCTGGGTATGTGGATCAGGAACTTTTACGGGCTCTGGCGCGAGGATAATCCCTATTCCAGGATCAATGCGGCACCGAACGCCCAGGGCGTGATCGACGACGAATTGTTCCCGGACCAGATCAGCCAGCGCATCATCGAGACGGCTTGGCGCAAACTCCGCATCGACTAAATCCTTGACCTAGTCGAAACCCTGTGGTATCCTCGGGGTTATGACTCAGTTCACCACTCTTGACGTTTGGGATCGCGTGACCTTGCATGCCTCGGTCGAGGCCGTGGTCACGTTCATCCGTCAGACCTCGGCCGATCCACGTCGAACCAAGTACTTCATGGATCAAGAGGCCACCGTGCCTCTTTCCGTGGAAGCGCTGACCGAGGCATTCGCCGAGCAGACCCGCGACTCCGTGCTGATCTACGTGCAGAATGTGCCGTATCGGCCCAGCTACAAGGTGACCCGCCATGAGTGATCCCGTTTTCATCGTCGTGGTCGTGGTCACCTGCATGGTGATGATGAGCCTCGTCATCTGGACGCTGTTGCCCAAGACGATCAACCGGGTGATCCCGGTCCTGTGTGCGAACGCCGTGTTCCTGATCATGATCGTGAACTCGGTGATTCGCGCCCACGAAGGGAGATTCTGATGCGCGAGTTGATCCTCAAGGCTCTGGGCGAGCGCTTCCCCATGACCTCCTACAAGGACCCCGAAGTCCTGTACGATCCCGCGCACATGTCTGATGAGGACCTGCTCGAACTCCTGATTGACCGCGTCCATACGGCTGGTTATCGGAAGTGCATGTCCGACTACCCCGACAACTCCTACATCTGAGGCAATCATGACCGTGGACATCAATCTGGTGAATCACGAGCGGATCGAGGCGGGACGCCGCGAGTTTTCACGGTCGCAGATGCGCAAGGCTGCGATGGAAAAACGTGGTGGTGGTGATCTGACCACGTTCCTGATCCTCTACGAGGGCACCAAGGCGTTCGAGTCGGATTATCCCATTCCGCCTCAGAAGCCGCGCCCACACAAGAAGCATCCGTTGACGGCCGAAGAGAAGTATCAAATCGCTCTGGAGCGGCATCGCGAACGGGTCGCCGCCGGTTCGATCTCGTCCGAGCAGATGTACGACTTTCTGCTCGACACGTGGCGCTATTTCAAGTCGGGCTGGCATTACTCGCATCTGCAAAAGACCTTGGAAAAGGTCTACGGCGAAGTGCCTGAGTGGCACGGTCGTGCCGATGACAACATCGAGGGGCTCGCATGAGCTACGTCCAGAAGCGCCCCAAGGGGGCTCGCACCCTGGTCCACGAGGGCCTGACCTACTACTGGCTGACCGGGGCCAAGTTCACCAAGATCAACGGCCCGGACAAGTCCAGGAACGTGCACAACGCGAACCTCGTCCGAATCAACTCCGGAGTATTCGCCAGTGCCCAGCATCAGGGCGACGAGCGCCACGGTGCGGTGCAGCCCCATCATATCGCGGCCTACATCCAGACGTTCTGGAACGAACCGGATGCGGTCGATGCGCAGACTCCGCAGTACGAGCACGCTGATCCCACCAAGGCACCCGATTACGAGCCCTACGATCCCTGGAAGAACCGGTTCCTCTATGACTAGACCCCAAGACGAGCCCGATGACGGCTCAGAGACGCCCTGGCCGCAGGAACGGGGCTTGACCCTCAAGGTGATCCTCCCGGCCGCCCTGATCCCGCTGGGCTCGACTGTGAGCAAGCGCACCGGCCGTGCCCAATACACCCTGGGTGATCGCCTGCGCCTGTTCTCGCCGAACGAGGCCAAGAAAGAGATCATCGCCCAGGAGGGCACTCGATTCCTGATCGGCACCGGGGACGCCAATGCGATCCCCGACACCACCGAACTGGTGTGGGAGATCAACAAAGAGGACCTGCTCTATTTCCTGGAACGCCGCCAGGAAGGCACGGCCCCAGTAGCTTGAAAACCCTGTGATATCTCCCCACCTTGCGTGAGGGGGATTTCACATGTACGCACTATACCTGAATATGATGAGGGATCGCGCCGAGCGAATGGATTTGCTCGCGATCAGCGAGGACCTCAAGCGACTCCAGGATTATGTCCGTGGTGAGCAGGTCGAGCCCTACCAGGATGTGAGTTCGAGCGGCTTTGGTGACGGCAATCAGACTTTCTACAAGGCGTTTCGTCAGGGTGGCCCCCTGGAGTGGTACAACCCTCCGTCCGGATTGAACTTGGAGGATGGCAACTCGTTCACGGGCGGAATCAGGAAGATTCCGAACCGCCAGGAATACATGGAGCAGGCGGGCCGAGACTGGGATAGGTTCGTCGGTCAAACTCGACGCGTATGAAGGCGCACGTCGATTGGGGCGGCCCCAATAGGGAATACCGATATACACTATGGAGGATTTGGGACGAGTCGCTTCCCATCGTCCAGTGGATCGGCCTGAACCCGAGCACCGCCGACGAATTCAAAGACGATCCCACCATCCGTAAATGCGTGGGTTTCGCACGCCGCTGGAACGCCGGTTCCATTTGCATGACCAACCTGTTTGCGTGGCGCGACACCAAGCCCGAGCAGATGAAGCGTGCGGCCGAGCCTGTGGGACCGGAGAACGATGCGATCCTCCAGGAAGTCGCGCGTCATGCTTCGATACGAGTCGCGGCCTGGGGCAATCACGGTGTGCACCTGAATCGCGCAGAGATCGTCGCCCAGATGATCCCGGACCTGATGACGTTGAAGATCAACGAAACCACTGGTCAGCCGGGTCATCCGCTCTACATACCCTATGAAACCCAACTGATCCGCTATGAAATCCGTCGCTAACATCATCAAGAAATGGCCCAAGCTGAAAACTGACGCCGAGCGCCTCAGCTTTCTTCGTTCCATTCCCGAGGACAGTGATTTCTGGTTCGCACTCCACCTGAACTCGGAGAATCGACCAACCAATCCCTATCAGATGGCATTCAGTCCGAATCCGCTCTACGGGAGTGGTGTCGTCCATGGAGTTTTTCAGAAGCTGGTCTACGCACTGGAACGCAAGGGCTCAAGCAGGAACGCATGATCCAGGCGATCCAGGCGTTCGCCGGAGCCTGCACTCAGGATGAATGGGAACTCTTCTACATGCCCATTCTGAACCAGACCCGACCAGCCCTGTACGTGCCGCCGCACCTGTTCAATCGAGTCGCACCCAAGGAGTTTCGAATCCGTTGGCCCGGTCTGAAACCGATACGGCCGGTTGAGCCCGGTTATCGATATGAGACCGCTCACTATGTGGAGCCGTTGCCGTCCGATCAGTATCCGAGTCGTGAACTCTGGGTGATCGAACCTGTGCGGGTTTACGGGGTCAACGAGTACGAACAAACCGTAGATCGTCCCGAGGTCCAGGCGATCTTCGAGAAAATCCTGCTCATCGACGGCATCGCATTCCCATTGATCCTGGAAGTCTACGCCGATCCCCTGATCGTGCGCGATATCCATTTCCCTCGAATCGACATGACCCTGGATGATCGCATGTGGTTTCTGGAGGACCTCAAACAGACTCTGGGCGATGAGGTTGAGTTCACCGAGGCCATCAAGACCACCGATGTTGATGCACAGTTCGCTTTGCTCTGGGAGCAGGGTTATCGCGGCATGGTAATCCGTTCTGATAGTGGCGACTTCCTGGTCCAGCCCACGGACACCACGGTGGTGGAGGTTCAGGATTACACCGAGCGCAACCGGGACCTCGAATCCATTGAGATTCTGATCCGGAACGGACTGGCCCCGCATTGTCAAAAAATCATTGCAGGCTTGAAATCGCCTCAGGCCCGTCAACTTTATGAGGGCGAGAGTACCCCACGTTGGAAAACCGTAAGGATATTGAACTGCGGCACCAATCGATTTGGGGAATTCATGTTTCCTGTATTTGACCAAGTAGAAGAGGGACAAAATGACTGATGTGGGTGGCATTGCCAGTGAGCGCTTGAAGAGCTTCATCGAGCGCATCGAGCGTCTGGAGGAAGAGAAGTCGGGAATCTCCGGCGATATCAAGTCGGTGTATGACGAAGCCAAGAGCACCGGCTTCGAGACCAAGATCATGAAGGAGATCATCAAGCGCCGTAAGAAGGATCGCAAGACCCTTCAGGAAGAGGATGCGCTGCTCGAAGTCTACCAGCGTGCTCTGGGCATGTACAACGAAGGCGAAGACCCCGAAGAGTAATGGGCGACTTCGTCATCTTTACGGGCGACCGAGGGAAGTATCGCCTGTGCAATCGAATCTGGCATGGCGGTCCGGATCGTCCGACCTACGAGTTCATGCAAGAGTTGACCCTGCTACAGGCGATCATTCTCTACCAAACGGGTGTCGCTGAGGATTACACGCCGGGCAAAGAACTAGCCCGTGCCGAGCCGGTCAAACCGGCCGACCGCAAAAAGAACAAACCGCGCTTCCGCGTGCAAGCGCCAATAAGAAGAATCGAGGGGGATCATGTTGATTATCGAGAGGTGGATGTCGCTGGCCGAGTGGGCAGCGAGTCAGAGCGAGGATCGCAGCCGCAAGACCGGGGCTGTGATTGTTGATGAGGATTCCCGAGTAGTCGGGATTGGGTGGAACCAGTTTCCGCGCCGCCTCGACACCAAGGTTGAAGCCCGCCATGAGCGTCCGGCCAAGTATCAGTGGACCGAACACGCCGAGCGCAACGCCATCTATGACGCCGCCGCTCTGGGTGTGTCCACCAAAGGCACCACCATGTTCCTGACTTGGTATCCCTGTGCGGACTGCGCCAGGGCCGTGATCCAGGCGGGCATTCACACGCTGGTCAGTGTCGAGCCGGATTGGGATGACCCGAAGTGGGCTGCGGATTTTGCCACGGTCCAGGCCATGCTCAAGGAAGCCATGGTCGTGGTGATCTTCGACAAGACCCGTTCCGCGCCAGTGATGAAGTGAGGGGATGATGAATCGCGCAGACATCGAAATGACCAACGGTGAGGTCTACGAGTACGTCAGGCTCGTGACGCCCGCAGCAGACTTCGGCAATCAGATCGGTCAGGTGTTCGCGGCCGAGTGGATCGAGGTCGCTGACGACAACGACGGTGATGTTTGGCTCCAGGTCCGTAACATCAGCGGGATCAAGCCGAGAGCCACGCTCTAAGGGGGAAGCATGACTCTTCTGGTTAATCTATTCGGCGGGCCGGGCGCGGGTAAGTCAACGACCCGTGCTGGTCTGTTCCACCAATTGAAGCTGTCCGGCTACAACGTGGAGGAAGCTCCTGAGTATGCCAAGCAATTGACCTGGGAGAAGCGTGGCATGGCGCTGACCTGCCAGCCTTACGTCCTGGGCAAGCAGCTATTCACGCTGTACCGCCTGATGGGACAGGTCGAGGCGATCATCACGGATTCTCCGATCATTCTGGGCTCGATTTACGCGCCGCCCGATGAGGTGCCGTCGTTCCATCAGTTCGTGATCGACAAGTTCAACTCGTTCGACTCGATCAACTTCTACATCAACCGCGTGAAGCCCTACAACCCATCCGGCCGCAACCAGGACCTGGAAGGGGCGAAGCAAATTGATGACGTGGTCTTGAAGTATCTCCAGAATCACAATATTCCCTTCACGACAATCAATGGGGATGCAGAGGGCGTAGAAGAGGCACTTGCGAAAGTTGTTATCGGATTGGCCCTTCGTAAGAACTGATGTATATCGACGCGGCACAGATTTATCACGATGGAAATCGTATCTATGTGAGTGAGAGGGACAAGGACGGGAATCGAACCGTCAAGTCCCAGATGCCGCCGTACGTCTTCTACTACACGGACCCGGCCGGTAACTTCACGAGTATCCACGGGGACAAGCTCAAGCGAGTTCACAACACCAAGCGTAGTGCTCACGAAAAGGACATCGAGCACTACAGGGAGCGTGGCTGCAACATCTTCGAATCCGACGTGAAGCCGGTTTTTCGCGTGCTGGAAGAGAAATACGGGCATCTCGATGACCTGCCCCAGTTGAACGTGGGCATCGTCGATATCGAGGCCGACAAGGACCCGAAGAGGGGGTTCACCCGTGTGCGTGATCCCTACGCGATCATCAACGCGCTGACCCTCTACAAGAAGCACCTCGATCTCTACATTACCCTGGTCGTGCCACCGCCGAATCTCACGGTGGCTCAGACTGAATCGATCCTGGCTGGAACCGGGCACCAAGATGCCGAGGGCAACTATGTAGAGGGTCCGGGTGAGGACGATGGATTTGGTGCGCTCATCGACGAGCACGGCTATTTCGTCTGTGAGGATGAGGCTGAACTTCTCCTGACGTTCCTCGAACTGATCGAGGACATCGACGTGCTCACCGGGTGGAACAGCACGTTCTTCGATATTCCCTACCTGATCCAGCGCATGCGTATCGTGCTGGGTGGAGAATCCATCAACAAGTTGGCCATGGAGGATGGCACGGATCAGCACCCGTATGATCCGTCGCCCGAGAGCATCACTCATATCCAGCGTATGAACCTGTTCCCGACCGTGCCCAAGCAGCGCCATGTAGAGCGCTTCGGCACGTTCGAAACCGTCTACGACCTATGTGGCCGTGTCCATCTGGACTACCTGGAACTCTATCAGAAGTTCCCCCATGAGGAACTCCACTCCTACACCCTGGACTTCGTTTTGAAGACCGAGGTCAACCAGAGCAAGGTCGTCTACGAGGGTTCGCTCGACCAACTATACAGGCTGAACATCCGTAGGTTCTCCGCGTATAACCGTCAGGATGTAGCCGGGTTGAAGGCGCTGGACGCGAAGAAGAAATACATCGATCTGGCCAACGTCATGGCGCACATGGCGAGCGTCACCATGCGTGAGGTTCTGGGTTCGGTGGTGATCATCGAACAGGCTATCTTGAAGCGCCTGCACAAGGACAAGCTGATCTGCTTCGACAAGATGGAGAAGCAGCACGACCTCCCGATTCCTGGTGCGTTCGTGGTCAACCCCGAGAAGGGTGACTATCGCTGCGTGGCTTCATACGACTTCAACTCGCTGTATCCGACCACGATTCGCCTCGTCAACATCAGCCCGGAAGTCGTCATTGGTCAATTCGATCTGAACCGCACGATCACGAAGTGGCGCAAACACTTCGAGGACGCAGGTGGTGGCAAGGATGCAGCCACTAAGGCATGGTCACACTTCACGGGTGTGCTCGAATACCATGACGTGATCGATGAAACCGAGGAGTTGTTGACACTGGTGTTCGAAGGCACAGGGGAAGAGATCACCCTGACCGGCAAGGAATGGAAGGATGTTCTGAAGCAGAACAACTGGTCCATCAGTGGATTCGGCACGGTATTCGATCTGTCCCGAGAGGGCATCGTCACCAAGTGCATGACTGAGTGGTATGCGGACCGTGTGAAGCTCCAGGCTCAGAAGAAGAAATACGGTGCGGCCCAGAAGGGCGTAAACGATCCAGATAAGCTCAAAGAATTGAAGGAGCAGGAAGACTACTACGATATGCTCCAGCAATCGAAGAAGCTGTTCTTGAACTCCACCTATGGAGCCTATCTGAATTCGTATTTCAGGTTCAACGATCCTCGTCTGGGCGCGTCCGTGACCCTGAGCGGCCGTGTCATGACCAAGCACATGGTGAAACAGACCTCGTTCGTGATGACCGGAAACTACGATTTCGACCGTCGCGCCATCATCTACGGAGATACCGACTCCTGCTACGCCACCATGTACTGGTATATGCAAGAGAACGGCATCGAGATCACCGACGAGAACATGATCAAGCTCGCCGATGAACTTGGTGACAAGATCAATGCCAGTATGCCGGTGTTCCTGGAGGGTGCGTTCCTGATCGATCAGAAGCGTGGTGAGATTCTCGAAGCTGGCCGAGAAATCGTGGGTCGTCGTGGTCTGTTCAAGGACAAGAAGAAGCGCTACGCCCTGCACATCATCGACAAGGAAGGAAAGCGTGTGGACGATCTCAAGATCGTCGGCATGGAGACGCGTCGTTCTGACACGCCCAAACACATTCAGGAATTCCTCATCCAGTGTCTGACCAAGACCATTAAGGAAAACAAGTCCTACGAGGAAATCCGCGAGATTGTGGATGAGTTCCGTTCGGGCTTCCGCAAGCTCGATCCCTGGCGCATGGGTTCGCCCGGCCGCGTCAAGAAGCTGGCCACGGCTACGAAGAAGCACAACACCTACAAGGCTCGTTCCGAAGATGGATTCGTGGGCTTGGCTAAGCCGTCCTCACATTTCTACGTGAAGGCTGCACTCAACACGAACATGCTGATGCAGCACTATAAGGAAACCCGCTGGGACGTGATCCGTGACGGCGACAAGGTCGAGGTTCTCTATCTGGGTCCGAACGAGTTTGACATCGACGTGGTCGGCATCCGAACCGGGGAAACCTATGTGCCCGATTGGTTCAAGGAACTTCCCGTGGATCGCTCCCGTATGGAACAGAAGCTGATCGATCAGAAGCTCCACAATGTTCTTGGGGATGTTCTGGACTGGGATTTTGCCCCGAAAACCAACTATGGGGCTGAAGTATTTGAGGAAAACACCGATTTCTACTCCATGGCGGGTTGAAAATCCTGGGGTTATGCCTAGTTGAGTCTGGGGGTTCAGGTGAATTATCTGTTTGGCTGCATTACCGAATTCATGGAGAAGATCGCTCCGTACACGAAGTCGATCACCCATGTCCATGTGAGCAAGCTCAAGGATGGTCGTGGGATGCTGGCTGCGCCCAGCAAGGATCGCTCGGTCAATGTCCAGGCCACCACCAAACAGCCCCTGGATGACCTTCAGGGCGTGGCCTGCCTGGGAAACCTCCTCTATCTGAGGCAGATTCTCAAATCCTCGTTTATCAGGGATTCCGAGATCACCCTTACCTACAGGGATGCCAAGGATAATCGCCCGCCTTCGGTGAATACCGTGCAGTTTTCAGTTCCGAAAAAGTCTGCTATTCTCTATCAGGCGACCGACCCATTCATGGGAAATCTTACCACACCCGTGAAGAACATGATCACGGAGTGGCCGGTGTCGTTCATTCTGGAGGGTAAGGCGTTCGAGGATATGACCGAGATGAACCAGATTCAGGCCGCAAGCTCCGTCGCGGGCGAAGTCCTGTTCGAGTTGATCGCGGACAAGTCCGGGGTGATGACAGCGATGTTTGGCAAGCGCACCCAATCCAGTCTGGTGCTGACCGATCAGGTGGACCGCGATGATCCCAAGGCGGGATTCTCCGCGAAATTCATCACGGATCATTTCATCCGCCTGGGTGGAATGCAGAACTGGAAAGCCAATAAGGAAGGACTCGTATTCCAGTTCTGCGACAAGGCGGTGAAGGCGATCTTCGACACACCCGCCCTGGAATACGAGATCGTGCTCTCCGCGAAGAAGGCGGCCGAATAATGTGGAACTGGTTCAAGAAAAAGCAACCGGCAGCGGAATCGACCAAGCCCTGGTTGCGCGTGGATTTCCATCGCGATTCGAATGGACAGGTCTATCACGATGTCGTCCTGGATCGTCAGTTCATCCAGGAACTCGACCGCATGTTCAAGGAACGAGCCGAGCAGGAAGAGGCCAAGAGGATCAAGGGCGACGACTACCAGGATGTCCTCTATGACCCGCTCATGGACGAACGTTCCAAGCTGGCCGTGTTCCTCCATGATTACGTGATCAAAACCCTGGACTACGACCAGATGATCCGCAACTTCATGTCGATCATCGGCGAGCCTTACTTCCGTGTGCAGATCATGCGCCGCAAGGACAACTCCAACGTCGAGATCGACTCCGACTATAACAAGCACCTGATCTACGACCTGGACAAGAGCTACGCCACGAATGAGGCCGCCTATGATCCCAATGCGGATGAGCGCACCAAGATCGCGGTCTACCTCTATGACATCGTCTACAGGATCGCCAAGCCGTATCTCCCCGAGGAGGACGATGACTTCATCCCGGATGAAACCATGTCCAACATCCCTGCCCTGGCCGTGCGTGGCGGGCAGGAGGTCAAGACGGTGGTCGATCTGGGTAATCGTGACGCTGAGCAGACAGGAACTATCGTTGATGTCCGACAATAAGATCGTGTTCATCCGCCATGGCGAGTCCATGGGAAACGTCTGGGTGGACGCCTATAAGAATGAAGCCGCCAACTTCCTGACTATCCGTGGGGTAAAGCAGGTGGAATTGGCCGCGCTCGACCTGATCCGCCTCGGCATCAAATTCGACCATGTAGTCACCTCCGGGCTGACCCGCGCTCGACAGACCGCGACCACCCTGATGCAGACCATGGACGACTGGCAGCGCCATTACGTGGTGGAACCCCGTCTGAATGAGTGGGCCAAGGCTGGACACATCCATGATCCGGGCATCGAGGTGGTTTCAAGGGATGAGTTCCGCAATCGCGTGGTGAATGCGTATCGCGAAACCGTTCTACCCCTGATCGACACCGGGAATGTTCTGGTCGTATCCCATTTCTATGTGATGGAGGTTCTATTCGACCTGATCGGTTTCGGAGACTATGGTGATGAAATCACCAATAGCCTTTCGGATGATTGGATTCCGAACGCCGTGCCCTACATCTACCAGCCCGGCAATGCCTGGAGAGTTGATCGTCTGACCATGCAGCACGCCTACGTGCCGCACGCTCAGTCATAAATATTATCGAGGGAAACACGAAATGTTGATCGAGAACAACCAACCCAACAAATTTTCCATCGGTGATCTGGTGCGCGTGAAGTCCACTGGACTTACCGGCAAAATCACGGGCTACGTCAATGGGAAGTGGATTGTGCAGGTGCAGCACGGTGCACCTCTTCACGAGGACGCGGGTAATCTCGCGCCGACGCAGGTATTGTTGGGATGAGCGAGTCGTGGCCGGGTTGGATCAGAGCGGTATGGCCGGATCAAAAGCTGGCCCTGATCCGCAATGAAAATATGAACAGAGAGGTCCGACTCGGCTACGAGTGGATCAGCGGACGCATTTCGTTGAACGCGCATTGTCAGGTTGAGGAACTCCCTGACGGCACCAAGAAGGCGCGCATCGACTAAGACATAAATACTCCTATGCTGGGTCACCCGCATAGGCTTCGCGACAAGATCGTGTTTTGCTCTTCAAGACACGCCGGGGATTTTGACTCTCCATCTGTAAAAATCCCACAGTCACTTCTTTATTTTAATCTTTCCGGAAAACCCCTTGATGTAAACAATCCAGGGATTATGTTACCGTATATAAGAGATAACCATGTCTCTGAGTGGATTCGCAAATCAACAACGGGGTCGAACACGAATGTCTAAACTCTTCGCGGATTTCAAGACGAACTTCGAGAAAACCAAAAAGACTGAATTCACTCTGGAAGAGTACCTGGACATGTGCAAGACCGACCGCATGGCCTATGCCTGGGCGGTGGAGAGAATGCTCGCAGCCATCGGCGAGCCCAAGCTGGTCGATACCTCCGAGGATTCTCGTCTCTCCCGAATCTTCCTGAACCGCACCATCAAGGTGTATGACGCGTTCAAAGATTTCTACGGGATGGAAGCGACCATCGAGCGCATCGTCTCGTTCTTCATGAAGGCCGCACAGGGCCTGGAAGAGAAGAAGCAGGTTCTCTACCTGATGGGTCCGGTGGGATCGGCAAAGTCCTCCCTGGCTGAGCGCTTGAAGTCGCTGATGGAGAAGATGCCGATCTACGTGCTCAAGGCCGGTGATCAAATTTCTCCCGTGTTCGAATCCCCACTGGGTTTGTTTGATCCGAACGTGTGGGCGGATCGTCTCCAGGAGGAGTATGGGATTCCCCGTCGTTACCTGACCGGGTTGATGTCCCCGTGGGCGGTGAAGCGTCTGAACGAGGAGTTCGACGGCGACATCAGCAAGTTCACCGTGGTCAAGCTCTATCCGAGCAAGCTCAAGCAGATCGCGATCTCCAAGGTCGAACCGGGCGACGAGAACAACCAGGACATTTCGTCGCTGGTCGGCAAGGTCGATATCCGCAAGCTCGCCGAGTTCTCCGCACGTGACACCGATGCCTACAGCTATGCCGGTGGCCTCTGCTTGGCCAACCAGGGTGTGCTGGAATTCGTCGAGATGTTCAAGGCACCGATCAAGATGCTGCATCCGATGCTCACCGCTACCCAGGAAGGCAACTACAACGGTACCGAGGCGATCTCGGGCATTCCGTTCCAGGGCATCATCCTGGCCCATTCCAACGAGTCCGAGTGGGAATCGTTCAAGGGTAACAAGAACAACGAGGCGTTCCTCGACCGCATCAGCATCGTGAAGGTGCCGTATTGCCTGCGCGTCTCGGATGAGTCGAAAATTTATCAGAAGCTGCTGCGCGATTCCAGCCTGGACAAGGCTCCGTGCACGCCCAAGACCCTCGAATTGCTCAGCCAGATGAGTGTGCTCTCCCGCCTGATCTACCCGGAGAACTCCTCACTGCATTCGAAGATGAAGGTCTATGACGGTGAGAACATCAAGGAGACCGATCCCTACGCGAAGTCCGTCCAGGAGTATCGTGAACTGGCCGGGGTCAACGAGGGTATGACCGGGTTGTCCACGCGTTGGGCCTTCAAGGTCCTGTCCAGCGTGTTCAACTATGATCCGATGGAGATCGGTGCGAATCCCGTGCACCTGTTCCGCATCCTAGAGGACAAGATCGTCGAGGAGCAGTTCCCGAAGGAAATCGAGGAAGAGCTTCGCGAGCATCTCCAGTGGATCAAGACCAAGTACATTGATTTCATCGGCAACGAAATCCAGGTCGCCTATCTGGAGTCCTACTCCGAGTATGGCCAGAACATGTTCGACCGCTACATCATCTACGCCGATCATTGGATCGAGGACAAGGATTACCGCGACCAGGAAAGCGGTGAGATGTACAACCGCGACACCCTGAATAGGGAACTCGAAAAGATCGAGAAGCCCTCGGGCATCGCGAATCCCAAGGAATTCCGTAACGAGGTCGTCAAGTACGCCCTCCGTTACAAGGCGAACCACGGCAAGTACCCGAAGTGGAACTCCTACGAGAAGCTCAAGGAAGTCATCGAGAAGAAGATGTTCTCGAACATCTCCGACTTGCTGCCGGTGATCTCGTTCGAGAAGAAAACCTCGGAGGAGCACGAGAAGAAGCACAAGGATTTCGTCCAGCGTATGAAAGAGAAAGGATACAGTGAGCGCCAGACCCGAATCATCGTGGACTGGTTCATGAAGGTGCAGAAGTCCAACTGAGGGCTACCATAGTGACCACGGTCATTGACAGACGTAAGACCGACCGCCAGAAGAACCTCACCAATAGGCAGAGGTTCGTTCAAAGAGCCAAGGAAGCGATCAAGAAGTCGATCCGTGGGGCTGTCCTCAACAAGGATCGCTCGATCAAGGACTCGAACGGCGGCAATGTGAAAATCCCCAACAAGGGGACTACTGAGCCAACCTTCCGCAACGGTGAGGGTGGTCGCAAGGTGATCGTGCGTCCGGGTAACCCCGGCACGGTTCCGGGCGATAAGATTCCGCGTCCCAAGGGTGGTCAGGGTCAGCGTGGCCCGGCCGATCCCTCGAAGGACCCGGTGGAGATGATGGACGAGTTCGAGTTCACTCTGACCCGCGAAGAGTTCTTGGATTTCTTCTTCGAGGACCTGGAACTGCCTAACTTGGTCAAGACCGCGCTCAAGGATGTGGTCGAGCATAAGTGGTCTCGTTCCGGCTTTGCTCCGGTCGGCGTCCCGGCCAACCTGGACGTGACCCGTTCCTTCATCAACTCGATGGGTCGCCACTTTGCCCTGGCCGGTGCCTACCAGAAGAAGATCGACGCGCTCCGTGCCAGTGGTGGGTCCGAAGAAGAGATCGCTCTTCTGGAAAAGAAGAAGCGGACCATCCCGTTCATGGACGATATCGATTTGCGCTATCGCTTATTCGTGAAACAGCCCAAGCCGATCACCAAGGCCGTGATGTTCTGCCTGATGGATGTGTCCGGCAGCATGGGCGAGTACGAAAAGGACTTGGCCAAGCGCTTCTTCATGCTTCTCTACATGTTCCTGGAGCGCAAGTACGAGCAGGTCACTGTCGTGTTCATCCGCCACACCACCGATGCCAAAGAGGTGGACGAAGAGGAGTTCTTCTACTCGAAGGAATCCGGAGGCACCGTGGTGAGCACCGCCCTGGAACTGACAGCGGACATCATCAAGAACCGCTTCAACAGTTCCGACTACAACATCTACGTGAGCCAGTGCTCGGATGGCGACAACGCCTACGACGATAACTCCGTGTGCACCCAGATCATTCGCGAGGAGATTCTCCCATACGTGCAGTATTTCGCGTATGTCCAGGTTGGTCATCAACGTGATGAAATGGCCAACATGTGGGGTGTGTTTGCGGGTCGTCTCGGCAACACCACGAGCACGAACTCCCTGTATGAGGTCTACAAGGAAATCGAAAAGAACACGACCAATTTCAAGGTGAGGAATCTGAACGGTCCGGCCGATATCTATCCGGTGTTCCGTGAACTCTTCGAGAAGGACATCAAAGTATGAGTCTGCTCTGGAAGGATAACGAGTGGACATTCCCGCTCATTGACGCCACCTACAAAGAGATCGAGAAGATCGGTGTGGGTGAGATGGGCCTGGATATCTTCCCGAACCAGATCGAGATCATCAGCAGCGATCAGATGCTCGATGCGTATGCGAGCCATGCGATGCCGGTGATGTACAAGCACTGGTCGTTTGGCAAGTCCTATTCGATCAACAAGAAGCTCTACGAGAGTGGTGAACAGGGTCTGGCCTATGAGGTCGTGATCAACTCGAATCCCTGCATCGCCTATCTGATGGAGGACAACACCATGACCATGCAGGCACTGGTCATGGCCCACGCCAGCATCGGCCACAACAATTTCTTCAAGACCAACTACCTGTTCCAGCAGTGGACCGATCCGGACGGGATCATCGATTACCTGATCTTTGCCAAGAACTACGTGGCGAAGTGCGAGGAGCGATACGGCACAGAGCGCGTCGAGGAAATCCTCGATTCGTGCCACGCTTTGATGGACCAGGGAATGGATCGCTTCACTCGTGCCCGTAAGCGCTCGCGCGAGGAGGAGAAGCTCCGTGCGGCCGAACGCGAAGCCTATCACCAGAGCCGTGTCAGCGAGCTATGGCCGGACACCTGGAGGACCGAGACCCCGGCTCAGAAGGAGGAGCGCAAGAAGCGGATTCTTCCCGAGCCCGAGGACAACATCCTCTATTTCATCGAGAAGAACTCGCCGATCCTGGAGCCGTGGGAGCGCGAGATCATTCGAATCGTCCGCAAGGTGGCGCAGTATTTCTGGCCTCAGATGCAGACCCAGGTCGGCAACGAGGGTTGGGCCACGCATACCCACTACCATATCATGAACCGTCTCTACGAGAAGGGTCTGATCTCGGACGGTTCCCTGCTGGAGTTCTTGAAATCCCATACCGGGGTGATCGCGCAGTATCGCATGCAGCGACTGAACCCGTATTGCCTGGGCTTCAACATTTTCCGCGACATCAAGCGTATCTGCGAGGAACCGACGCCGGAGGATCGCGAGTGGTTTCCGGATTGGGCTGGTGGAAACTGGCTGGAGGTCGCCAAAGATGCCAGGGAGAACTACAAGGACGAGAGCCTGATCCTTCAGTATCTGAGCCCGAACGTGATTCGCAGGCTCAAGCTGTTCTCGATCCTCGACGACTATGGCACGGATTCGATGAACTACATCGTCCAGCACATCCATGATCGGGAAGGCTACAAAGAGGTGCGTCGTTCGCTCTCCCGCAACTACGACATCAACATGCGTCTCCCGCAGATTCAGGTCGCGGATGTCAACGTGGACGGGGATCGTAAGCTGATCCTCCGCCATACCCGACACAACTTCGTGCCTCTGGACCATGCCAATCTCAAGGAAACCCTACTCCATGTTCGGCGTCTCTGGGGATTCGCCGTGCGCCTGGACTTCTACAACCCCGGCGCGGTCAGCCCCACCGACTGGGTCGCCGTGGGCGAGTGAACCCTTGACAACCCCAAGGTTGCCGAATAAATAGGTGTTGGGCTTGTAGCTCAGTGGTAGAGCAGAGTGTTGATAACGCTAAGGTCGAAGGTTCGATCCCTTCCAGGCTCACCAAAATGCCCGTATGGCGAAACGGCTATACGCGGGACACTTAAAACGTCCTCCCGAAAGGGGTGTGGGTTCGAATCCCTCTACGGGCACCAAAATGAAAACCTACCGCACCGATCCCAGCCTGATCAAAGAGTTTCAGGAAGTCCTGGCGAAGCTCCCGTATGATCCCGTCTATGAGGCCGTAAGGGCTCGCGCCGAGGCTACCGTGCGAGGCGTTCAGAAGCTGCAACAGCTTTCTCGTAGGACGAGCCGATAAGCCGGTAGAGATCGTCCGGGTGCTTCCCCTCGAACCAGTCAGCACCACCGGATTGGTGATAGATTTCCGCCTGGGA
>FRDC01003994.1_pt1 | contig 16569 bp, 18 predicted proteins | sample 1106171 | NCBI WGS metagenome assembly FRDC01 (sample SAMEA3930566, study PRJEB13176) | freshwater metagenome | biome: Drinking water system; feature: drinking water; material: water | place: Singapore | collected 2014-12-20 | reverse complement strand
TTGTACGCGGCCTCAAGGCATCGCCAGAATACATATCGATGGCCTCGGATTTACTAAAGTCCACGGTTATCGAGAACGATTATATACCGCATTGTCCTACGCCACCGCAGGCCATATTTTTAACACTTCCGCACAAGGATGCTTTCTATGGCGGCCAGGCGGGCGGCGGCAAGAGTGACGCCTTACTTATGGCGGCTCTACAGTTTGTCCACAGTCCCAAGCATCACGCATTGTTATTGAGGCGTAATTTCGCGGATTTGGCATTACATGGGGCTTTGATGGACAGGGCTCATGATTGGCTTTCCAGGTTTCCCGAGGTTAGGTGGTTGGAGCGCGAGCACTGTTATACGTTTCCCAGCGGTGCGACGATTACTTTTGGTTACATGGAGTTTGAGAGGGACAAGTATAGGTATCAGGGCGCGGATTTTACGTTTATTGGCATCGATGAGGCCACGCAGTTTACGCCCACGCAGTACGCTTATTTGTTTAGTCGGCTTCGAAAGCAAGAGGATACAGACATTCCCTGTCGGTTTAGGGCGGCATCCAACCCCGGCAACATAGGGCACAACTACATAAAGGCTAGATATATTAGCCCTGGCGATCCCGACAAGCCGTTTGTCAAGGCGGCCTTGAAGGACAATCCGTATTTGAATTACGACGACTACATGGATTCCTTGAAGGAACTCGACAAAATTACCTACATGCAATTGGCTGAGGGTGTTTGGGATGATCCTACGCCCGAGGGTTCGTATTACGGGCAGTTATTGGCCCAAGCCGAGGCCGAGGGGCGGATAGGGTTTGTGCCCTATGAGCCCCAGTTGAGGGTGAGTACGTGGTGGGACTTGGGGTTAGCCAAGGGCCGCGACTCGATGACAATCTGGTTTATTCAGGTAGATGGGCGCCAGATAAGGGTGATTGACTGCTATGGCAATAGCGGCGAGGGTTTTCCCTTCTATGCCAAGGTGTTGCAGGACAAGGGCTATGTTTACGAGGGCCACCATGCACCCCACGACATCAGGGTAAAGGAGTTGGGGACAGGTAAGAGTCGCCAGGAGCAGGCGTTTAACCTTGGTATTGCGTTCGAACAGGTTCCCGAGATTGGCTTTGACAACGGTATCAATGCGGTGCGCACGATTTTGGGCCGTTGTTGGTTTGACGCCGACAAGTGCGCCCGCGGGCTCGAGGCCTTACGCAAGTACCGCAAGGAGTGGGACGACAACGGGCAGTCATGGAAGGACCGCCCGGTAGTGGATTGGACTAACGATTATGCGGATTCGTTTCGCATGTTCGCCGTTGGCTTTACCGATAGGCGCAATAATGAGGCCGAAGGCCCAGCGGTGACAAGGTTTGATCCCCGGTTTGTCGACGATCCGAGGTTTAACCGCAACGAAGACGGTGTTTTTGATGTGAGGCTCCATTGAACCCCGTTGGCGAGATCCGCAGGCTAAAGCGAGTGCTGCGCCAAGAGCGTGAAGAAAACAAGGCAGCAAGGGCAAAACTCATTGATTTAGAAGCAAAAGCCCAAGCCCAGGATCAAAAACTTAAGGACTTGGAAACCAAGCTTCCCAAACCCTAAGTGAGGGCAGAGACGATGAGCAAAGTATTTAGTACGTTTTTTGGCGGTTCGAGTGCGCCGGCGCCTAAGCCTGTGGTGCCGCCCACTGATACCCAGGCTACACAGCGCCAGGCCGATACCAATCGCAGGCGCCAGGTTGGTGCCCAGCTGGGGCGCTCGACGGACTTGAGCCAGTTTCGCCAGGGCTCCGTGCTTGGCGAGATGTACGCCAGCGGCAAGCAAACCCTAGGGGCTGGATAGTCATGGCTATGCCTAAGAACATGAGCGCCGATGCCAGGCGCGAGAAGGGCGCGGCGATAGTCAGGCGTTACCGCGAGGGCCAGCGCTACGCCACCAATTTTCACAACAGGATTGACTTGTTGGCGCCCTATGTGGAGGGTACGCGGGGAAATGTTCAGGGCCAGGCGGCGGCCGGCCAGGCGTTGTTATCGCGAATGTACGACTCCGAGGGCATATCTTCAGCCGACTTGGCCGTGCGCCAGATTGGTTCCTATCTTCATGGCCCTGGATCCAAGTGGCTGTCGCTCTATGACGCTAACCCCATCGTGAACGAGGACGATGAGGCCCGCGAATGGTACGAGGAATGTAGGGATAGGATGTTGCGCATAGCCACGGCGGGCGGGTTCCATCCGGAAAGCTATGAGTGCGACATGGATTGGGCGGTGTTCGGTACGGGTTCAATGCGCGCCGAGGAAAGGCCGCTGTTGCCCTACGAGAGCTATCGCGGCTTTAACGGCATGAGGTTTACGTCTTTCAAGGCCGGCAGATTTATAGCGTTTGAGAACGGAGTGGGCGAGGTCGATGAGAGCTACACCGAGATTCGCAAGACTGCCAGGGCCGCCGCCAATCTATGGGGGCTTGAGAATCTTCCCGATCTAGTTCGCCAGGCCTACCAGAGCGAGCGCAGCGACGAATTCTGTTTTGTGCAGGGCATATATCCGCGCAGCGCCGCCGACAAGGACAAGGGCTATGGCAATACGAAGATGCCGTTTGCGTCCTGCGTAGCCCATCTGGACTCGACGCAGTTGGTGCATGAGAGCGGCTATTTAGAGTTTCCCGACATGGTGCCGCGCTGGAGTCGGTGCAGCGGCGAACCCTATGGCCGCGGCTTGGGCGAGATCGCCTTGAATTCACTGATTACGTTAAACGCCGCTACCAAGCACGACTTGGAAGCCATGATGTTGAGAATCAAGCCGCCCCTGGCCCAGCGTCATGATTCCGTGATTGGCCAGAAGCGGTTTACGCCTTGGGGTGTCACTGTGGTTAGAGTCGCGCCCGGCGAGCCAGTGACAAATGCAATGGCGCCCCTGGTGACAAATCATGGCAATTATTCGTTTAGTCAGGTCGACTCGCAGCGGCTACGCGAACAGATAAGGCGCATATTTTATGCCGACATGCTCGAGCAATTGATGGCCCTGGAGGGCCAGCAAGAGATGCGCGTTTATGTGTTCCAGCAAAAGCAGAATATCGTGCAGAAAATGCTGGGGCCGACTTATGGGCGATGGGAAGCCGAGTTTGGTTTTCCCTTTGTTACTAGGGTTTTTAACGTCATGTATCGCGCCGGCGCGTTCTCGCCACCGCCAGACATAGTTTTAGAACTCGGCGGGCAGCCCAGGGTGAAGTTTGAATCGCCGTTGGCCAGAGCACAGCGCATGGAGGAAACCGACGCCATGAGTCAGGCCATGGCTGACTTGCAGCCGATTGTTGAGTTGCAGTTGAACGAGTGGAAGATGACCGGGCGCCAGCCGTCGCAGTGGGCCTTGGACGCCTATAATTTCGACGCCTTCACCGAGACGGTGAACATGAACCGTGGCGTGCCGGCCGCGGTGACCAATAGCCGTAAGCAAATCATGGCACTACGGCAGAGCCGGGCCATAGCCGAGCAGAAAAGCCAGCAAAGCCAGCAATTGATGCAGTTAGCCGAGGGCGCGGGTAAGGCCGCACCGGCATTAAAGCTCTTAGAAGAGCGGGGCGCATAGTGGGGGCTCTGATTGCGATCGTACGCCAGTGGCGTAAGCGATGGCGTCCCGAGCCCATAGAGAGGCGCGAGATAGATATGGCGTGCGCCAATGTTTTTAGCAGTCTCGAAGGCGAGAAGGTGATTGACTACCTGTTGGAGACATACTTTATCGCGCCTTTGGACGGCGGTGCTGAGGGGCCAACCGCGATTAAACTCGCCGAGGCCAACGGTGGGCGCTTGGTTATCAGAGACATTTTGGAGCGAATAGACAGGGGCAGACAACCAGAGGGGGAAATCAGTGATGAAAGTGAGTATGTCGATCCCAGGCTATAGTTTGTGGCGGCTGTTGGCCAACGACAGGGGCGAAGGCGACGCCGGCGCTGCGGCCGGCAATGCCGGCGATCCGCAGGCTGGCGCTGCAGGCGGAGCGGGAGCCGGGGCGGGCGGCGATTGGCGCGAGCCCTTCATGGCCGACGATAAACTCAAGCCCATCGTGGAAAAGATGGGAGAGTTTAAATCGGTTGGCGATGTGCTGAAGTCCTACGACTGGACCAAACAACAGTTGGGCAAGGCCGTGTTTCTCAAGGATCCCAGCAATGGCGACGAAAAGAAAGCCGCGCAGGCCCGGGCCTATGAGCTGGGCATATTCGACAAGCCCAACATTCCCGAGGCGCCGGAGAAGTACGAATTAAAACTCGACGCCATACCTGAGCAAATGCGATCTGCGGATACCGTCAAGGCCGCGCAGGCTTGGGCGCATAAGCATGGGGTTTCTGTCGACGCCATGAATGAACTCATGGCGCTAGAAGCCAAGCGGTTTACCGATGTCGTCAAGCCGGCATTGGATATTGCTAAGGCTGAGGCAAATAAGGAATTCGAGCGCTGGGCCAGGGATGACGTTGGCAAGAGCGCGCAGGAGTTGATGGCCTATGGAGGCCAGTGGTTGGCCAAGAACTTGAGCGACGACGAGATGCGCGCCGTGGAGTTGTCGGGGTTAGGCAATCATCCGGCGATTATCAAAATGATTGCCCGGGCCGGGCTGGACAGCGGCGAGGATATATCGACCGTGGTTGGCAGTCAGAATTCGGTGGACAGCCAAGTCGAGACCGATTACGCCGAGGCGGTTAAAATCAGGACCGATCCCAGTCATCCCGATCATTTAAAATTTGCCAAGGGAGACCCAGCGGTAGTGGCCAGAGTGGATGCCGCTTACAAGAAAAAATTCGGAGCCGGGGAGGGATAAACAATGAGACAATGGCACGTCGAATCGGTGTTTACCGAGAGGTTGGAGCTACGGTTGATGTCGGTGCAGGAGTCCGGTGGTAAGGTGTTTCAGGTGTTGGCGGCTTCAAATCCTCTGAATGTGTATCTGATCTGGTACAGGGAGATGCCGAACGACGAAAAAAGCAAAATACAATGAACACGGCAAAAGAGCGCGAGCGCATAGTATTTAACTTCGACTTGGCTGGGTTGCGCCATGTGCATCACGCCTATCTTCTAGGGGTCTCCAAGCTTATTCTGAACGAACGCGAATACCGGAGATCTGTGGCTTTAATAGAAGCCTGGGAGCAGATGCTGATTGGCTCTGGATACATGAGCGAGGCCGAGGTCAAGGCCGTTCATGTGGTTCCCAAGCGATTCCTGACGCAAGACGACGCCAAGATGCCGACTTAGGATCATAGTTTTACGCGGCGCTACTTTTTGGTAGTATGGCCGCAGCATACCGGAACAACACCTTTTTCGGGGTGCCGGTGACCGGGCGGAAAGCCGCCCCGCTGGTCCACGCAAGGACTAGGTTGAGCCCGCAAGGGAACAACTCGCCGGCTAGCAGCGAAGCCTGTCGCTGCGAAAAACTCGAAAGGGGTGTTTGTTTATGGCCTTTTATAACGAGGCTTGGTTTATTCACCAGGTAAGCGACAACGTTACTCACCTGGCGCAACAGCGGCAATCCAAAACAACCAACAGTACGCGGCGCAAAGACGGCGTAGTGGGGAAAACTTGGCCTTTTAATACCTTGTCGTCCTACGACATGGAAGAAATGGACACTCGCGACGCCGACACCACGTATCTGAATCCCACACAGGGCAAGCGGCGGGCGTCGTTGCGCGACTTTGGCGCTGCGGTTTTGATCGACAGCTTTGATGACGTGAAAACTCTCACCAGTCCGGAAAGCGAGTTTGCCTATGGGCTCGCCTACGCGCGCAATCGCAAAGAAGACGATCTTATCATCGGCATCGATGGCAGGACGGCTGCAGCCGCAGCCGGCGCCGGTACTGGCGGAGCGTTGGGCAAGGCCATTGTGGTCAACGAGGGCGCGGAAACGGCGACCAGTACCGATATTCCGACCGCGCAACAGATAGTCAACGGCGGCACCAACTTGACGATGGCCAAGGTGCGCTCAGCGAAGGAGAAGTTTGACACCGCCGATGCTCCCGAAGAAGACCGTTATTTTTTCACCTCGCCCGTGGGGATGCGCAAGCTACTCGAAGACAACACGGTGACAAGCTCGGATTTCAACACCATTCAGGCGTTGGTCGAGGGGCGTTTGCCTCCTGACGCCATGTGGATGGGGTTTAAGTGGCGCATGTCAACGCGGCTGTTCAAGAGCGGCAACATTCGGCAGTGCATCGCCTATCAGAAGATGGGCGTTGGCTACGCTACAAGCCCGGTCAAAGAGATCCAAGTCAACGAGGCTCCGCACAAGTGGAACAACCCACAGGCGGTAGCCAAGCTTTCCGGTGGTGCGGTTCGTATCGATGACAATCTGGTCGTTCAGATTGACATCGATGAGAGTGCGTAACAGGCGGCTTTTACTAATACGGTCATTGACCGTCAAAGCGGCAATAGGGGGGCCATTAAATGGCTACGTTATATTCGGATGCAATTACTAACTGGCGAGCTGGCAGACGCCAGCAACCGAACGTTTTTCACGGCAAGACCAGGGTAATCTACTGGGATTTTGCTTCTCTACCGGCCGGCAACGTCGGTGACGTTCTGGTCTGCGGCAAGATACGCAAGGGCGAGCGCGCGATCATCGGGCGCGAGGCTCATTCGGCGCTTACTTCGGGCGGCAGCACGGCAACCGGCAGCTACGGCACTTATTCGGTGGCCGCCGATGGCCAATCATTGGGGGCTGTGGATGACGCCGACAGGTTCTTGGTGGCGTCGTCGTTCGAAGCCGCGGGCGGGAACTTCCTGGCGGATACCATCGCGCACTTCCATGGCTACGAGGCCACGGCAGACTTTTGGCTGTGTTGCGTCAACTCAGTCGAGGCTTTTGCGACCGCAGGGCGGGTGACCGGCTCGCTGTTGGTGGTTGGCGACTAGTGGCGGTTAGGCGAAATAGAGCCCGGCCCGAGATGGGTCGGGCTCAAGCCCCTGGGGGTCTTATGTCCATAAGAATCGAATTGGATGCTATAGCCGCAGCTATGGCAGCGATTAAAAGCGTGCTGTCGAATTTTCGCTTAGAGCAAATTGAGGAAAATGTCAAAGCAGCGCTGAAGTCGGCGGACAGCTTTGAGAGCATGGTCAAAGCGACGCAAGAGCAAGCCGATGAGCTTGACAAAAAGCGTGACGAGTATGCTGCGCTCGAGCGCGCGGCAGCGGTGTTGCAGTCAAGTAATCTCACGGCTCGTACTGAGTTGGCTAAGATCAAAGATGAACTGCTCACAGCCAATGCCGAGCGTGCGCAGTGCAAGCAAGACATAGCCGCTTTGCATAGAGAGATCGATGTTTATAGCGCCACCAAGGCGCAATTAGACGCCGAAATACGTGAAATCCGAGAACGCAGGGCGGCAATCTTAGAGAAATTCAAATAGCGGGGCTCTAATGAAACGCTTTGGCTTTATACCTTGGCTTGCCGCTGTTGTCTGCGGTTTGCTGATGGGTGGGCGTGTTGCGTTTGGCGCCGTACCTTTTGCCAGCGAAGTCGTTACGGTTTCGACCACACCGATTGGCATCACGGCAAATCTTTGCCGTGTGGGTGGCGCGTCTACGAGTGCAATTGTCGAGGTAGTGACCGGCACGATCAACTACTTACTTCACGACGCTGCGGCCACGCCTGGCGCTACTTCGCACTTGCTAACCGTTGGTTCCGTGCTGGAAATGGTAGAGCCCTATAAGTTTGTTGCCGTGCGCAACGGGGGTAGCGACGCTACAGTTAGGGTTACCTGCGTTGACAGGCTGCAAGAGACTCGGGTGTTCAAGCTGCCCGTGGCTGGCGGCGCTGCGTCAAACGTAACGGTTACTGATGGTGTGGATACGGCGCAGGTGACCTCGACGGCTGGGGGCGCGTTGCAAGTCGAGTGCGTTGGCGGCACTTGCGGATCGGCGGCGCCGTTTGCGGACAACAGTGCATTTACCGGCTCAAGCACGCCTGTCGTTCCCATGGGCGCGCTATACGATACGACTCCGCCTGCAATTACCGATGGCAATGCCGGCGTGCCGCGCATGAATTCCAGCCGTGTGCTGATGACTGACGGCTCGGGGGTGACTCAGCCTGTTTCCGGTACGGTTACAGCCAATGCCGGTTCGGGCACCTTCTTTGACGGTATTGTGAGGGATGGCGCCGGCGACACGACGCAGGCCAACGTGTCCAGCGGTCGCTTGCATGTCGACGGCTCGGGCGTAACGCAGCCAGTCTCGGGCACAGTGACTGCCAATGCTGGTACTGGCCCATGGCCGGTTACCGACAACGGTGGCAGCCTAACCGTCGACGCCCCTGTGGGAACGCCGGTTAACGTCCAGATTGGTGATGGCACGCGCACTGCGACGGTCAGGGATACCGGAACCTCGGACAGTCTCAATGTTGCTATCGTGGACGCATCTGGAGCGCAGATAACTAGCTTTGGTGGCGGGACAGAATACAACCAGGGAACAGCCACTACCGATACGGATACCATGACCATGGCCGGCGCAGTGCGCCGCGATACCGCTGCCGTGGCTACTGGAGTAGTCGATGGCGATAGGATCACTCTTAGCACGGATAGCGTTGGAAGGCTTAGGACGACCGCAGCAGATACTACTCAGCCAGTCTCCGGCACTGTTACCGCCAACGCTGGTACGGGCACGTTCTTCGACGGCATTATTCGGGATGGTGCCGGGGATACAACTCAGGCCAACGTAAGTTCGGGCCGAGTCCATGTCGACGGTTCAGGGGTAACTCAGCCAGTCAGCGGATCTATATCAATCACTCAAGGCGGCAATACCGCCGCAGTCAATGGGAGTTCACAGCTTTCGGTCAACTGTGCCAATTGCTCCGGCTCGGGAGTAAGTCATCAAGACAAAACCGGCTTTACGGCGGGAACGACGAACTTTGTTCCAGTCGGCGGCTATCGTGACGATACGGCGCCATCGACGGTTACCGAGGGTGAGGCTGCAGCGGCAAGGCTAACCGAGAACCGGGCAATCCATGTCAACCTTAGGGATGCAACCGGCGCTGAAGTGTCTGTCGGCGGCGGCACTCAATACGATCAAGGCACAGCGACCACAGATACTGACAAACTAACGATGGGCGGCGCGGTCAGGCGCGATACCGCTGCGGTTGCAACCGGCGTGGTTGATGGCGATAGATTGGCGCTGTCTACTGATTCAGTAGGTAGGCTGCGCACTACGGCGGCAGATACTACGCAGCCCGTTAGCGGCACAGTCACAGCTAATGCAGGGTCCGGCACGTTTTTCGATGGTATCGTCAGGGATGGCACCGGGGATACGACTCAAGCTAATGTGTCGAGCGGGCGGCTGCACGTTGACGGCTCGGGCGTGACTCAGCCTGTGTCTGGCACGGTGACTGCGAACCAAGGCGGGTCAAACTGGTCTACCAACGTCGCGCAGTTCGGCGGGACGAACGTTGTCACCGGCACCGGCGCGGGCGGTTCGGGCATACCGCGGGTGACCATCTCTAACGATTCGAGCCTCGCCGCCAACCAGAGCGTCAATAATGCGCAGGTCAACGGCTCGACAATCCAAGTAGCGTCCAACGGCCTCAACACGACCGGCGCGGGCTTACAGGCACTAGCGATGGTCGGCCAGTGCGACGATACGTCTCCAACGGCGCTCACCGAAAATCAGTTCGGCCATGCGCGAATCAATTGCACGACGCATCATCAGTTAGTCGAAGTAGGCGCGGCACTGCCGGCTGGATCTAACACCATTGGCAACGTGAACCCAGGCACGGCGGCCAATTGGGGCGTGTACGTAGAGGACGCCGCGGAGACCGCGGGCGGCAACCTGTCGATGTCGGGCGCGGTGCGCCGCGACACATTGGCGTCATCGAGTGGCACCAGCGGCGACAACTCGACGATCAACACCACGGCTGACGGCGCGCTGTGGGTGGCTCCCGTGGCTGCGACAAACGGCGGGACCTCGATCTCGCGCATTGTCAGCGCAGCATCGACCAACGCCACCAACGTCAAGGCGAGCGCCGGCCAGGTTTACACGATCATCGCTAGCAACGTCAATGCGGCGGCGCGCTACGTGCATTTCTACAACACCAGCGGTACGCCGACGTGTAACACTTCTATCATTTCGACATTTATCATCCCCGGAAACACAGCCGGCGCGGGTACTAATATAACGATACCGCCGGGGGCGGCGTTTGCCACAGGCATCGGCGTGTGCATAACCACCGGCGTTGATGGTACCGGCAACGTTGCCGCCAACGAAATAGTGCTCAACACGTTCTATCGATGAAGTACTGCGTTCAGGCCCACTTGATTTTCAACAACGCGGTGCGCCGCGACGCCGTGCTCGCGGACGCGCAGACGCGCGTCCTGGGCAAACAGCGCTGGGGCGTGGAGCGCTTGGAGGCCGGGCGCAGCAAGTCGGGGGGCCCGGCAATCAATATCGAGCTGCGTTTTGCCGCGAAGGCCGACAGCGAGGACTTGAAAGCGCGCATCGAGGCGTTCGCTACCGGGCAGTTTCAGCCGCAGCCGGGGTCATGGGTGCATATCCACGACTGCAACCATGATGAGGGTGACGATCTTCCGCCCTGCGTGATCGAGTCGAAAATCACATGGTAAGCCGTAAAAAACACTACGCCGCATCGGGCTTTTTGTTTTTGGCGCTCATGCTCGGCGCGGTTCGCGTCGGCGCGGGGACGCTACAGTTCGACGGCACCGACGACCGGGTGAGATGGACGACGCTCGCCACCGCATTGCAGAACGTCTCCGACGGCGCCTGGACGATGGCGGTGCTGTTCAAGCGGTCGACGGTTTCGGACGATGGCGTCGGCGAGGGCTTGGCGTATCTTTTGACGAGTGGCGGCGCCGCCCAGGTGGGAGTCAGCCTCCGAGATGCAGCCGGGACGTCGAACGATTCTAAACCGTTCATCGATGTCGGCTCGGGACCTCTCGGATTTCAACAACTCAGTTCGACGACCTCGCCCTACCTGCTAGTTGTGCATAAAGCCAGCGGGACTACGACCCCGGCATACTCATGGAAGCTAGGCTCCGGCGGCGCGTGGACCCATGATGTTTTCGACATCACCCTGGCCAATGGCTCGGCGGCGGGCATCCTGGAAGTCGGCGCGTGGGAGGCGTCCGATTTTTTTGCCGGCTGGATCGGCGTGGTGGCGTTTTGGGAAGGACAAATGTCGCAGACCAATCGCGAGGCGCTCGATGACAACTGGCAAACCTCGGACTGGTATAACAGCGCGCATGGCACGCCGGCAGTCTTAATAGAGTTCAACGTCGCCTGCACGAGTCTGGTCGACCTGATCGGCAACGCCTCGAGCCGCAGCTGCACCGGCACGACCCTCGATAGCGGCGAGACAATGAATAGCTGGAATTACAATGGCACCGGAGCCGGAGGCGGGGCGCCCACTCGCAACCTGACCATGATGGGCGTCGGCTCATAAGATTGCTCGTTAGGTTTAGATATGGCGATAACATTTAACAAAGCTCCCGTTGATGTAGCTAGTGAGGCGCTGGGCATTCTCGGACGGCCGCCGTTAGTCGATTTAGAGGCCAGCGACGATCCGGTCGCCGTGCAGTGCTTACAATTTTTTAGCTCTTTGTTGCGAACAATGCTGCGCGAGCATGATTGGAACTTTGCTCGTCATAGGGTGGAACTGGCGCAAAATACCACGGCGCCTGTCTCAGAGTGGTCCTACGGTTATGCCTTGCCGCCTGACTGCTACAGGGTTTTGAAGCTTAACGGGAGCGATACCGTCCTATGGAAAATAGAGGGCCGTAATTTGGTGACTGATGAGTCAGTGGCGACTATTGAATATATTCGATGGGTCGATGATCCCAATGAATGGGATGCCTCATTTTACCAGGCTTTCGTAACCTATTTGTCTGTTCGGCTGGCGCCAGCGTTGAACGTCGATACGGTCAAGTCGGTTGAGCAATACAAAATTTACCAGGCCCAGCTTTTGGACGCGAAGGCGATAGATGGTCAGGAGGGCAGCGTTGATCGTGTTAATTGTTTGGATCTAACCGATGACATAAGGGAATAAATGGCACGTCGGGCTCATTTGTTTCAAACTAACTTTTCCCAGGGCGAGGTCTCTAATCTTATTGAAGCCAGGCCCGATGTTGGGAAACGCGCTAATGGCGCGTTGATTGTCGAAAATTGTTGGATTCTTCCTGAAGGTGGTGTGTTTCGAAGGCCGGGGCTCAAGTACATTTGCGAGGTTAAAGATTCTTCTAAATTTACTCTTGCACTGCCGTTCGAGTACGACACCAGCGATGCGTTTGCAATCGAAGTCAGCGCGGGAGCGTTTCGATTTATAAAAAACAGGGCGCAAGTCATTAGCGGCCCGGCTCCCTATGAAGTAGCCAACTCTTACGCAGAAGCGGATTTACGCGATATTCACTATGAGCAGTCTGCGGATTTTCTGTTTTTGACTTCGCTTAACGCGGCAGTAGATGTGCAGAAACTAGCGCGTATTACTGATACAAACTGGACGCTCGCTAACTTCAACGCTACTCCACCGCCCTCTTTTGACGCAGATGAAAGCTTGGGTGTAGTTGGCGCTATCAGCGTAAACAGCGGAACTGCGTTGTTTCGTGTGAGCACAGACCAATTTCTTGCCGGCGATGTAAATAGACAAGTCATTGCTGGCACCGGTAGGGCTTTGATTACTGCGCAGACTGCGCGGCAATTAACGTTGACTGTGCTGGATAATTTCTCGGCGGCAATAACGGCTGCATTTACGTCTATTACGACGGTTGGAACAGCGGCGACGTCGATTAATCATGGCCTATCTGTAGGTGACGGCGTTTTGCTTACCAGTGGTGCGCAGGCCGGGGAATTCCGCGTTGTGACTGCTGTTGGCGGCCCGGATGCGTTTACTATTGACTCTGTATTTAGCGTGGATCAGACGGCGCAAAGCTATAATAAGAGCGCCGGGTTTGCCGTTGGCGCCTGGTTTTTGCGCTTGGCGCCGCAAACTACCTGCGATGTTAATTTAAAAGAGCCTATCGGTTCGCAGGTAAATATCTCCATGGGCGCTGCGTCATTGCGAAACTCTTACGTAGGTAAATTCATCAAAATGCTGGGTGGCACCATAAAGATTTTAAACGTTACTGGAACAACAAGCGGTGTCGGTCAAATCATGTCGGTATTGACGGATTCTACAACTGCGGATCCCGCGGCTGTGGCTGCTGGGGCTTGGCAGCTTCGAGAGTCTAGTTGGTCAGCTACCAGAGGGCGCCCGCGAACAGTGCGAACGCATCAAGGGCGTTTGGTTTTTTACGGGACAACGACGCAACCAACAACAGTATGGGGTTCGAGTTTCAGGGATATTTATAATTTTGCGACAGGCGCGCTGGCTACGGACGCTTACGAATATACCATATCAGGAGGTAAACAAAATCCTGGTCAGTGGCTACAGTCGTTGGGCAACGCGCTATATGCCGGAGATGCTAAGCAGGAATTCGCGTTAAGAGGCGCCGGGGCCGATCAGCCTATAGGCGGCGATGAGGCGCCTTTAGCGAAACGGATTTCAGCGGTGGGCTCGCAGCATATCCAGTCATTACTGGTCGATAATACGATTGTTATGTTGCATCGCAGTCAGCATGATGTCGTGCAATTGACCTATTTAGTCAGTGAGTCAGCCGATGGCGATACCTTTATTCCTATCGAACTTACGTTGTTCAATCGGCAGATCGGTGATGAGATATTTGCGAGTCACGCGCCGGTTTTCCAGCCTAAGCCGTACTCAATAGTTTTTTTCCCTATGGAGAATGGCGAACTGGCTGGACTAACTTTAAGGCCGCGTCAGGAAATATCTGCTTGGCACCGCGTCGCCACCGATGGCGAGATAGAAAGCGTTGTTGTTGTGCCGCATGAAAACCGCCATGATTTTACCGTGCTTTGTATTGTGAAGCGTATAATCAATGGGCAGACCAAGCGCTATTGGGAATATTTTCAAGAAAACGATTCATCTGTTGAAGCGCGTGGCTGGGCTGAACTGATGACAGATTGCGCCAAGACTGGCGCCATATTAGCTGGGGCGACAAATATTGGCGGCCTCGATCATCTGGAAGGCGAAGCAGTCGACGTAATTATAGGCGCCACGTTTATCGGATCGAAGACGGTTTCTAGTGGAACGGTAACTTTGGAGAGTTCCGAGGCGCCAGTCGAAGACAGTGTGTATGAGATAGGGCTGCACTATAAATCGACTCTAAAGACGTTAAGACCATCTATCCCTAACGAGATTACCGAAGGTTTCAAGCGCTCATGGCCGATCGTGTTCGTCAGGGTGGAAGATACTATCGGTGGCACGTTAAACGGGTTGCCGTTAAAGCCTGTTGCTGGATCGAACCGCGAGTATACCGGGCTTGTACGTCTAGAGAACGTTATGACGGATGACCCCTACGAAGGCAATTTAACACTCGAGCAGGATGAGCCGTATCCTTTTACGGTGCTGGGAATTGTCGGCAGAGTGCAGTTTGCTGATGAGATGGGATGAAGATCGAAGTCATTCCATTGGAGGCCAAGCATCTAGAGGCCATGAATGAAACCGATAGGATCCAGAATTATATGCGCTTGACCGGGGCTGCGTTCGTGATGTTGAGCGATGGGGAGCCGGTTGCAGCCGGTGGAATATGTCGAGTGTGGGGCAAGGTTGGCAAGGCTTGGATGCTGCACACCGAGAAAGCCCGGGCCAGTCAGTTGCTTATGAGGCGCATACACCGTCATGTGAAGATCCAAATGGTAGCCGTGCGTGATGCCATGGGGTTAGAGCGTTTGGAAGCCGACACCATTAACGCCAAGCCTTTCCGTGATTGGCTGGAGCGCTGTGGCTTTGAGTTCGAAGGTTTGATGAGAAAATACCGGGATGGCGAAACCTATGCGCGTTTTGCCTGGTTGAGGTAAGCGGTAATGGACTGGATACCTTACGTCTCAATGGCCATACAAGCGGTCAGCACCGTTTCTCAGGTGGCGGGCGGGATTGGCCAGGCTAATCAAGCCAGTCGTGAAGCCAAACGGGAAGCGCAGGCAATCTCAACACAGACGGCCATGGAGCGCGCTGCGGCGGCGCGACAGCATGAGGCGATTCTGGCTAAAAATGAGGTCAGGTCTGCTGCCTCGGGCTTAGATGCGTTTTCCGGCACGCCCTATGAATTCAACTTATCGCAAGCTTTTAATGCCGGCTTGAACGAAGCATCATTGCAATACGCTGGCGATTTACGTCGTCGCGCGGCTCTGATGGGCGGTTATAATGCGCGCGCCACGCGGGGGCAAACTATCGCCAAGGGCATCGGTCAATTTGGCTCTATTTTGGGTAACTGGTACGGCATCAGTCGGACAGGTGGTGTCGGCGGCCAGGATACCTTGGATAGATTTGATCGGCTTCCCGGCATAGGGGGATAACGGCATGAAATGGTTCAGATACGTCTTGTTCGCGTTGCTGCTAGGAATTGCGCCGACGTTTGTTTATCGAGAATCATTGGCGACGGTGAATGAGGACGACGCCAGCGATGTTTATATAGGTAATGGCTCGACTACAGTATTCAACTACAACTTCCGTATTCTCAATCAGAACTATATCAAGGTCTACGTAGACGGTGCGCTGCGCACCATAGGGACTCATTACAATGTTGGGGGAGTTGGTGCCGGGGCTGGTGGGACGGTTACTTTTGTAACTGCTCCTGCGGCTAACACTCGCGTTGCTCTTGTCCGCGGCTCGCCAGTAGCGCAGCCAACCAATTATACTAACAACGAGGCTTATAACAGCGCAAAGCTCATGGCCGATTTGGATCGGCTAGCTATCCTTGCGCAACAGCTTCAGGAGCAAATCAATCGTGCCTATCGAGTAAGTGTTGGCTATACGCCTGCGGCATTGCCTAACGTATGCGCTGCTGGGCAGAAAATGATGGGCTACGATTCCACTGGCGCTATACAGTGCGACACGGACTTAAACAGTGCTGCGGCAGCATCCAACGCCTTTGACCAGATAACCAATCCTAGCGGCAATTCTTCGATCTCGTTCGCCAATACTCGCGCGACATGGACATGGGGGACCGCGACTGGCAGCAATCCCATGTTCAACTTTACTGATACTACTGCCAACACTGGCACCGGCGCTGTAGTACAAATAAATAGTACTGGCACTTCAACAGCCTTGCCTATAAAAATTACCGCTCAGGGCACAACTAACGGCGTGCAGATGTCATCGGCGGGCACGTTGTCGGCTATCGGTAGTGGTGGCATTACGGCTACCTCACTGAGTTCAACGCTTGCCATTGCCAACGGCGGGACCGGGCAGACCACGGCAACGGCGGCATTTAACGCCTTAGACCCGCTTACCACCAAGGGCGATATAATCGTTCATGACGGCACCAACTCAGTAAGGCAAGCCGTTGGTGCAAATAACTTGGTTCTTACTGCCGACTCGACGCAGACCAACGGTGTGAGGTGGGCTGATACTTCGCTATGGGTGATAAAGTCGGCAGATGAGACAGTCAATAATAGTGCGGCCTTTCAAAACGACGATCACTTAGTTTTTGTCTGCGCTACGAACACAAGCTATTTTGTTGATGGGCTATTTCTTCTAAATGCGGCATCGACAACGCCGTCATTT
>FRDC01001608.1_pt3 | contig 16582 bp, 17 predicted proteins | sample 1106171 | NCBI WGS metagenome assembly FRDC01 (sample SAMEA3930566, study PRJEB13176) | freshwater metagenome | biome: Drinking water system; feature: drinking water; material: water | place: Singapore | collected 2014-12-20 | reverse complement strand
GCCTGCAACGTGCGCAGCCCGCAGCAGCACGTGGGCGTGGTGCACTCGTCCAACCTGTGCACCGAGATCACGCTCAACACCAGCGAGACCGAGATCGCGGTGTGCAACCTGGGTTCGGTGAACCTGGTGCATCACCTGATCGACGGTCCGAACGGCAAGCAGATCGACCAGGCGAAGCTGAAGCGCACCGTGTCCACCGCGATGCGCATGCTCGACAACGTGATCGACATCAACTACTACGCGGTGAAGAAGGCGCGCGACTCCAACCTGCGCCATCGTCCGGTGGGCCTGGGCATCATGGGCTTCCAGGATGCGCTGCACGAGTTGCGCGTGCCTTATGCGTCGCAGGCCGCGGTCGATTTTGCCGACCGCTCGATGGAGGCCGTGTGCTATCACGCCTACTGGGCATCGACCGAACTGGCCGCCGAGCGCGGGCGCTATTCCAGCTACCGCGGTTCGCTGTGGGAGCGCGGCATCCTGCCGCTCGACTCGCTGGACCTGCTGGCCCAGGAGCGCGGTGACGCGTCCTATGTCAATGTCGACCGCAGCAGCACGCTCGACTGGAATGCCCTGCGCAGCCGCATCGCCGTGCATGGCATGCGCAATTCCAACTGCGTGGCGATCGCCCCCACGGCCACCATCTCCAACATCATCGGGGTCAGCGCGTCGATCGAGCCGTCCTTCGGCAACCTCTCCGTCAAGAACAACCTCTCGGGCGACTTCACCGTCCTCAACGAGTACCTGGTGCGGGATCTGAAGAAGCTCGGCCTCTGGGACGACGTGATGGTGATGGACCTGAAACACTTCGAGGGCTCGCTGCGCCGCATCGACCGGGTGCCCGAGGACCTGAAGCAGCTGTATGCGACCGCCTTCGAGATCGACACCGAGTGGCTGGTCGAAGCCGCCGCGCGCCGCCAGAAATGGATCGACCAGGCGCAGTCGTTGAACATCTACATGGCCGGTGTGTCGGGCAAGAAGCTCGATGAGACCTACAAGCTCGCGTGGTTGCGCGGCCTCAAGACCACCTACTACCTGCGCACGATGGGTGCCACGCACGCCGAGAAGTCGACGGTGAAGGCCGGGCAGCTCAATGCGGTGAGCAGTGGCTCGTCAGGCTCCGCCCCCGTGGCTACGGCGCACCCACCGGCCCAGGCCGCGAGCGCCGATGCGGCCACCGACATCAAGTACTGCGCGATCGACAACCCCGACTGCGAAGCGTGCCAGTGATGCGCGTGGTGCAGACCGCCATCGCTCATCCGCGCTTCGATCGGCGTGGGCGGTGGTGGTCGCCGAACCGATCGGCGACGCAGCCACGCAACAAAGCGGTTCCGCACGCGGTCTCGTCTGACAGGTAATGCTTTGTTTTTTTCGACATCGCTCGGATAATCAATATTGACTGGAAATCCATCATGCTGGTTTGGGAAGAAGAAATTAAATCGCCGCTGGTGCCGCCGCCTGCCTTTGCCAAGGAGCGGATTCCTGACGACATTCAAAGTCCACGCGCCGACGTGGATGTTTTCGCCGCCAAAGCGCCTCAGACGCTCATTTCCGATCAGCCCAGCCATCCCGTGGCTGCTGCCCATTCCGCCGAAAACCATCGCGTGCTCGCAGCCGACAAGCGCATCATCAACGGCCGCACCGATGTCAACCAATTGGTCCCGTTCAAGTACAAATGGGCGTGGGAAAAGTATCTCGCCACCTGCGCAAACCACTGGATGCCGCAGGAAGTCAACATGTCACGCGACATTGCGACCTGGAAGGATCCCAACGGTCTCACCGATGACGAGCGCCGCATCGTCATGCGCAATCTCGGGTTTTTCGTGACGGCAGATTCCCTGGCGGCCAACAACATCGTCCTCGGGACGTATCGCCACATCACCGCCCCCGAGTGCCGGCAGTTTTTGCTGAGACAGGCATTTGAAGAGGCCATCCATACCCATGCATACCAATACATCGTGGAGTCGCTGGGATTGGACGAAAGCGAAATCTTCAACGCCTACCACGAGGTCGAGTCGATACGCGACAAGGACCAGTTCCTGATCCCGTTCATCGACGCGATCATGGACCCGAATTTCCACACCGGCACGCCCGAGAACGACCAGAAGCTGCTCAAGTCGCTGATCGTCTTCGCCTGCCTGATGGAAGGCCTGTTCTTCTACGTTGGATTCACCCAGATTCTGGCCTTGGGCCGCCAAAACCGGATGACCGGTGCCTCGACTCAGTATCAGTACATCCTGCGAGACGAATCGATGCACTGCAATTTCGGCATCGACCTGATCAACCAGATCAAACTGGAAAATCCGCTGCTGTGGACGGCGCAGTTCAAGGCCGAAATCAAGGCGCTTTTCATGCGAGCGGTCGAATTGGAATATCGTTACGCTGAAGACACGATGCCCCGCGGCGTGCTCGGCATGAATGCCTCGATGTTCAAGGGTTATCTCCGCTACATCGCCAACCGGCGCGCCACACAAATCGGTCTGGAGGCGCTCTTCCCGAACGAAGAGAATCCGTTCCCGTGGATGAGCGAGATGATCGATCTGAAGAAGGAAACCAATTTCTTTGAAGGGCGCGTCACTGAATACCAGTCTGGTGGCGCATTGTCATGGGATTGAAAAGCGTCTTGCCGATGCACCGCCTGGGGTGACAGCGAGACGATCAAGATTTGCAAACGGGAAGCGGCCGACGCAGAAGCGGCATCTCCCGTTTGATACCCGATTCATCGCACCGGGGCGCCCGTCATGGGCAGTTTTCGGGTGATGAATAACTGCTCGGGGCCGAGTACCGGTGGCCGGGCAGTGTTCCTTTAACTTGATCAAGGAGAATGTAATGGCAACTGCGAAGAAGGCCGCCCCGGCCAAGAAGGCTCCGGCCAAGAAGGCCGCCCCAGCGAAGAAGGCCGCTCCGGCCAAGAAGGCTCCCGCGAAGAAGGCCGCGCCTGCGAAGAAGGCACCGGCGAAGAAGGCCGCTCCGGCCAAGAAGGCGCCTGCGAAGAAGGCTGCACCGGCGAAGAAGGCCGCTCCGGCCAAGAAGGCGCCTGCGAAGAAGGCTGCACCAGCGAAGAAGGCCGCTGCGAAGAAGGTCGTGAAGAAGGCCGCTGCGCCTGCGAAGAAGGCCGCCGCCAAGGCGCCTGCGAAGAAGGCTGCTGCGAAGAAGGCGCCTGCTACCCCAGCCCCTGCGGCGGCCAAACCGGCCGCACCCGCTGCGAAGACTTCACTCAGCCCCCAGGCTGCGTGGCCGTTTCCGACCGGCACCAAGCCCTGACCCGAAGGTCCGCATCGTGCGGGCTTTCGATGTCAAATCAACCCGGCTTCGGCCGGGTTTTTTTGTGCCTGTCCAGACGTGTCAGTCTGATCAAAGCCCGAGCAGCGTGCGGTCGATGACGTGGTTCTGGCCACCGCGGCAGGCGATCTTCAGCGCACCGATGCGGTTGCCCAGTTCGACGCAGCGACGCAGGGGCCACCCACGCTCCAGGCCGTACAGCAAGGCACCACGGAAGGCGTCGCCACAGCCGGTCGGATCGACCACTGCGGTGGCTGCCACGCCAGGCACATGGGTGCGCTGGCCTTGTTCCCAGACATCGCAGCCGTCTGCGCCCAGCGTGACGACGACCCCTGCCAGGTGCGAGCGCGACAGCGACTCGAGGCTTTCGCCGGTGCGATCGCACAGCATGCGGGCTTCGTAATCGTTGACGGCCACCCAGCGGGCCTGCGACACGAAACGTCGGAGCTCGGCGCCATCGAACATGGGCAGGCCCTGACCTGGATCGAAGACGAACGGGATGCCTGCAGCGGCCAGCTGTGAGGCGTGTTCGAGCATCGCATCACGTCCATCGGGCGCGATGATCGCGATGCGGATGTCGTCGCGGCGCGGCACCGGGGTTTGCTGTGCCGATTGCATCGCCCCCGGATGGAATGCGGTGATCTGGTTGTTGCTGCTGTCGGTGATGATGATCGCCTGCGCGGTGAAGCTGTGGCCGATGCTCGCAATGTGCTCGGTACTGACTCCCCACGACTGCAGGCGCTGAAGGTACTCGCCGCCGTCGCTGCCCAATGCCGCCAGCACCAGCGGCTCGCCACCGAGCCCGTTCAACGTGTAGGCGATGTTGCCGGCGCAACCGCCGAACTCGCGTCGCAAGGTGGGCACGAGAAAAGACACGTTCAGGATGTGCACCTGCTCCGGGAGGATCTGATCGGCAAAGCGGCCGGGGAACGTGGTGATGGTGTCGAAGGCGAGAGAGCCGCAGATCAAGGCAGGCATGGGTGCTCCAGTGGGGCGGTGGCAATGGGGAAGATTCGGGTGAACCGGCGCGCGGTGCGCTGTGCGATCAGGGGTAGAACACCTCGACCGTGTAGCCACTCACGCGACCACCGACCACCCGGAAGCGCAGCGACAAGGGGGTGTCCAGCCCAGGCGGCAGCTGCGGGTCGGTGACGCCGAAATCACGTGGCGACAGCGAGCGCCGGGCCACCAGTTCGCCATCGGAGCCGGTCAGACTCAGATCGACCGAGGGCATGGCGACGTTCCACTGGCCACGGTTGCGCAAGGTGATGGCCAGGCGCAGGATGTGCGAGTCGCTGTCGGGTGCCGATGCCGCGTCGTCTGCCGGATGCGCCGGACCCTGACCCTGGGTCAGCGCGGTGTTTTCGATGCTCACGTCGGCGATGCGCTGCAGGGTGTCGAGACGGCAGCCGGTCACGTTGCAAAAGCCCTGCAACCAAGGCAATGCGCCCGGATGCTGCGCGGCAATCGCCTGCCGGAAATGATGGACGACCTGCGCGGCCAACAGCAGGGCAGACACCGCCACCAGCGCCCACAGCATCCGGCGCATCGCCGGTTGCTCCCAGCGCTCGTTGCGCGCAGCCTGTTTCAGGAACGCCGGGGTGTCTTCGGGGGCCGCATCGGCCGACGCCGAGGAGGTCGTGGCGTCGGCATCGCCACCCTCGGCCGTGGTGGCAGGTTCCTCCGTGGCCGTGGCATCGCTCGGCATGCTGTCGGTCGGGGTCGGTTCGGTCGCGTCGTCGGCATCCGCGCCGGTGCGTGCCGGCATGTCCACGGCCTCGCCGGCCGGTTCATGCGCAGGCTCATGCGCCGTCGGGTCGGGTTCTGTCCACGCCGGAGGCGATTCCTGCGGTGATTCTGGCTCGGTGATGTCGCCGTGATCCCCGGAGGTGTACGAGACATCGATGGCCGGGCCGTCGTCGGCTGCAGCCTCAGGGAGGGCGGCCTCGGGTGCCTCTGCCGTGGCCTGCCACGGCGGAGGGGTGTCGTGCTCGAGATCGAACAGGGTTTCCTGCGCGTTGAACACGGCCTGGCAGCGGCCGCAGCGCACCCAGCCCTCGGACACCTTCAGCTGGTCCTGGACCACCCGGAACATGGTGCCGCAAGCAGTGCAACGGGTGGCCAGGTTCATCGCGGAATGATGCCACGCGGACTGCGGAAAATCGCTTCAGGCGGGCCGATGCGCCGTCATCAGGATCCAGCCATCCTCCGCATCGCTGACCTGGAGGGCCAGCCAGGGCGCGTAGGCCTCGATCAGTTCGTCGGCTTGCCGCTCGAGGATACCGGCCAGCACCAGATCGCCCCCCGCATGCACATGGCCGCACAGCAGGGGCGCCAGCAGTTTCAGCGGCGTGGCCAGGATGTTGGCGAGCACCAGCGGATAGGTCCCGCTGGCGAGCGAGGGCAAGCCGGACTGCAGCTCGACGCCATTGGCCTTTGCGTTGTCGTCGGTGGCCTGCACGGCCGCAGGATCGATGTCGACGGCCTCCACACCGACGGCGCCATGCAAGGCCGCCCCGATCGCCAGGATGCCCGAGCCACAACCGTAGTCGAGCACGCGCGACCAGCGCGCGGCACGGTCTGACGCATGGTTCGCGATCCAGCGCAGGCACATCCGGGTCGTCGGGTGCGTGCCGGTGCCGAACGCCATGCCAGGGTCGAGCTGGATCACGGTCCGTGCCTCGGCCGGGGCTTCGTGCCAGCTCGGCACGACCCAGAACGTCGGCGTGACGGCCACGGGGGTGAACTGCGACTGCGTGAGCCGCACCCAGTCCTGATCGACCAGCTCCGTGATCGACTGCAGCTGCACCGCCGAAGCCCATTCCTGCGCCAGCAGCATGTCGCTGGCCTCCTGGGCTGCGGCTTTGGAGTCGAACAGCGCCTTGACGATGGAGCGGTCCCAGCCGCCGCGCGGTGCCGGCATGCCGGGCTCGCCGAACAGGGCGCGCTCGGCGTCGGTGTTCGCGTCGGCGTCTTCCACCGACACCGACAGCGCGCCGAGCTCGTCCATCAGCGCATCGGACACCGATTCGGCCTCGTCCTGCGGGCACAGCAGCAGCAGCTCGACCATGTCAGGTGGCCCGGATCAGCGCTGCTTGCGATCGCTCATCCACCCTTCGAGGTAGTGGATGTTGGTGCCGCCCTCGATGAACTTCGCGTCGGCCATCAGCTCACGGTGCAGGGGGATGTTGGTCGAGATGCCTTCGATCACCGTCTCCGACAGCGCGATGCGCATCCGCGCCAATGCCTGCTCGCGGGTGTCGCCGTGCACGATGATCTTGCCGATCATCGAGTCGTAGTTCGGTGGCACGTAGTAGTTGGTGTACGCATGCGAGTCGACGCGCACGCCCGGCCCGCCGGGTGGGTGCCAGGTGGTGATGCGGCCGGGTGACGGCGTGAACTTGTACGGGTCCTCGGCGTTGATGCGGCATTCGATCGAATGGCCACGGCACTCGATCTGCCGCTGTGTGAACGGCAGCTTCTCCATTGCCGCGACGCGGATCTGCATCTGCACGATGTCGATGCCCGTCACCAGTTCGGTCACCGGATGCTCGACCTGCACGCGGGTGTTCATCTCGATGAAGTAGAACTCGCCGTTCTCGTAGAGGAACTCGAAGGTGCCGGCGCCGCGGTAGCCGATCTTCTTGCAGGCCGCGGCGCAGCGCTCGCCGATGCGCTCGATGATCCTGCGCGCGATCCCCGGCGCAGGCGCCTCCTCGATGATCTTCTGATGGCGACGCTGCATAGAGCAGTCGCGATCGCCCAGCCACACCGCGTTGCGGTGCTGGTCGGCCAGCACCTGGATCTCGATGTGCCGCGGGTTCTCCAGGAACTTCTCCATGTACACCGCCGGGTTGCCGAAGGCAGCCCCTGCTTCGGTGCGCGTGGTCTGCACCGCGTGGATCAGAGCCGCTTCGGTGTGCACCACCCGCATGCCGCGCCCACCGCCACCGCCTGCCGCCTTGATGATCACCGGGTAGCCGATCGCGCGCGCCGCCTTGACGATCTCGCGCGGATCCTCGCTCAGGGCGCCTTCGCTGCCGGGCACGCAGGGCACGCCCGACTTGATCATGGCCTGCTTGGCCGACACCTTGTCGCCCATCATGCGGATGCATTCCGGGGTCGGGCCGATGAAGGTGAAGCCGCTGCGCTCCACGCGCTCGGCAAAGTCGGCGTTCTCGGACAGGAAGCCGTAGCCGGGGTGGATCGCCTCGGCGTCGGTGACTTCGGCCGTCGAGATGATCGCCGGCATGTTCAGGTAGCTCTGGTTCGAAGCCGCCGGGCCGATGCACACGGCTTCGTCGGCGAGCTTCACGTACTTGGCGTCGCGGTCGGCCTCGGAGTACACCACCACCGACTGGATGCCGAGCTCGCGGCAGGCCCGCTGGATGCGCAGGGCGATTTCGCCTCGATTGGCGATGAGTATTTTTTTGAACATGGTGCCTCGGCTCAATCGCCCTGACGGGTTGCGCCCGCCGTGCCATTTGGCTGCGTCGCCACGCGCAGGGCGTGGTCGCCTCGATTGGCGAACAGGATTTTCTTGAACATCAATGCATCCGGTTCATTCAACGATGAACAAGGGCTGTCCGTACTCCACCGCCTGGCCGTTCTCGCACAGGATGCGGGTGATGCGACCCCCGCGGTCGGCCTCGATCTCGTTCATGATCTTCATCGCCTCGATGATGCAGACCGCATCACCTTCCTTCACCTCGGAGCCGATGTCTACCATCGGCTTGCCGCCGGGGCTGGACGAGCGGTAGAAGGTGCCGACCATCGGCGACTTGACGGTGTGCCCGGTCGCCACGACTTCGGCAGCGATCGGGGCGGGCGGCGGCGCCGCATCGACGGTCACCGGGCGCGCGGGCGGCGGCGCGATCACGTAGCTGGGCGCGGCGGCCTGCGGATCGGCCTTGACGATGCGCACCTTGCCGTCGGCTTCGGTGATTTCGAGCTCGGAGATGTTCGACTCGGAGACCAGATCGATCAGCGTCTTCAGTTTGCGTAGGTCCATGGGGAGGGGCTCCAACGGGTGAAGGGGGTGCCTGGGTGAACAGGGGGGCAGTCGAGGCGGCGTGGGCGCAGCCGAAGCGGAGGTCGGCCGGCGAGGGGCGCCTTGTTCAGCGAACCCCGCGCCTGAGGGCGTGGGTGAGCGCCAGCCGGTAGCCATCGGCGCCCAAGCCGCAGATCACGCCCACGGCCAGGGCCGAGAAGTACGAATGGTGACGGAAGGGCTCGCGCTGATGGACATTGGACAGGTGCACTTCGATGAAGGGCAGCGCCACGGCCGCCAGCGCGTCGCGCAGACCCACGCTGGTGTGGGTCAGCGCAGCCGGGTTGATGATGATGAATTGGGTGCCGTCGTCGCGTGCGGCCTGCACGCGGTCGATCAGCGCGCCTTCGTGGTTGCTCTGAAAGGATTGCAGTGTCGATCCTGCATCGATCGCCAATTGGTGCAGATCGGCGTCGATCTGCGCCAAAGTCAGCGTGCCGTAGACGTCGGGTTCACGCGTGCCCAACAAATTCAGGTTGGGGCCGTGGAGCACGAGGATTTGCATGGATGAAGGTCTGCAGGCTCTTGAGGAGCCTGCTCGCAGTGACGCAGCGGCCGGACTTTACGCTAGTTGAGGGCCGTAGTCGCTCTTTTGACCAAAATTGGCGTGTTGATCGAAAGCAGGGCCGCGTTGACGGGTTGAAGCCGTCAGTTTCGCCCCAGTGACACCCAGCGCGCGAGGTCGGACGCGTCCAGAGCGCCCAGCTTGCGGTCGATGACGCCGCCGTCCCGCACCACGACGGTGAAAGGCAGCGAGCCGCTGGGGTTGCCGAGCGTGCTGCTCAGTTCGGTGCCACCGAGGCCGGCCAGGCCGATCGGAAAGCTCATCGGCCGCCGGGTCAGGAACTCGCGCACCGGTGTCGGGCTGTCGACGGCCAGGCCCAGCACCTGCCAGCCGGAGGCCCGGTGCTGGCGATGAAAGTCATCGAGCAAGGGCATTTCCTTGACGCAGGGCGGGCACCAGGTCGCCCAGAAGTTCAGCAGCAGCGGTGCACCACGCAAGCTGTCGAGCACCAGTTCGCCCCCCTCGGGGCGCTCGAAGCGCTGCGACCAGAAGTCGGGCCCGAGCGGGTTGTTGCCGCCTGGCCGCAACCGCTGCCAGGACAGGCCCGCTCCCGCCACCCCTGCGGCGATCGCAGCCCCTGCCAGTACCCAGTTCCGTCGTTTCATGCTGCAGTTTCCATCAGGCGGCGCAGCGCCATCAGGTCGCCGCGCTGGGTTTGTCCGCTGGCGTCGGGTTTGAGCCCGCCGCGCAGGTCGTCGTGGTCGAGCACCGTCAGGAACACCGTCACCGCCTCACCCAGTGCCCGGCTCGGGCTGCTGACGCTGAGCAGATCGACCGGCAGGCCGCGCGGGCCCTGGATGCTGGCGATGTCGAAATCGATGCCGCGGTTCAGCATCGCGATCTCGGCGCTCTTGGGGTCGTCGCAGAACAGTTGCAGGTGCACGCTGGACAGGCGGGTGGCCGTGCCGCGCCAGACGGCACCCGTCACGTGCGGCCGGAATTCGGCCAGCCGCTCCATCCAGTGCGCCGCGACCTCGCGCAGTGCCGCCAGTTCGGCCGGCTGGGTGTCGGCGCAGAACAGGGCCAGGTAGGCGCGGACCTCGTCTTCGAGGATGGTGTTGTCGGGCATCTCCACCGCGCGCGTGCTGTGCTTGCCCAGGGCGCGAGCGGCGCGTTGCTTGGCCGGCCCGTATTCCATGCCCTCTTCGACCACCAGCCTTGCGGCGACGGCGGCGATCTCGGCCGTCAGTGCAGAAACCATGTCGCGTCCATCCAGGTCAGGGCACCTCGACCGCGCCCATGCGTGCCGCGACGGTAGCCGCTCGCGAGAGCACGTACGGCGAGTCGGGTCGCTTTTCGAAGCGCTTCGGCGCTGGCAGCATGACGGCCAGCCGTGCGGCCGCCATCGGCGACAGCTGCGAGGCCGGAACGTGAAAGTAGTGATGGGCGGCCGCCTCGGCCCCGAACAGGCCTTCGCCCCATTCGACGTGGTTCAGATAGATCTCGAGGATGCGGTCCTTGCTCAACATCGCCTCGAGCATGAAGGTGATGATAAACTCCTGCGCCTTGCGTGGCAGGCTGCGTTCCCCGGCCAGGAACAGGTTCTTGGCCAGTTGCTGCGTGATCGTCGAGCCGCCGACGACCTTGGGTTCCACTGCCGCTCGGCTCGGCGCCGCCGCGTTGGGTCGCGCAGCTTGCCGCTCCAGGCGTTCGTTGATCCGGGCCACCCGCGCCTCGGCTTTCTGATTGCGCTCCCAGGCCTTTTCCAGCGCGTCCCATTCGACGCCGCTGTGTTCCACGAAGCCGGCATCTTCGGAGGCGATCACCGCACGCTTGAGGTTCGACGAGATCTGCGAGCCGGCCACCCACTGCTGGCTCCATTCGATGCGGTGCTTCTCGAGCAGCAGCCGCCAGATCTCGGAGCGCTGGAAACTGGTCGATTGCGGATCGACGACGCGCATCAGCGCGATGCGCGCGGCAAACACCAGTTGCAGTGCCAGCGTGCAGACCGCCAGCAATGCCACGAAGCGCAGCAGCGAAGACGCTCCGCGTTTCATGGGGCCGGGCGGGAGGCTTGGGCCTGGGCCAGCCGCTGCCGCAGGGCCGTCAGCACTGGTGCCGTCTCGGGCCGTACGCCCCGCCACAGCAGGAAAGCCTCGGCGGCCTGCTCGACCAGCATGCCCAGCCCGTCACGTCCCCGCGCGCCATGCGATTCCGCCCAGGCGAGGTAGGACTGTGCAGCGGCACCGTACATCATGTCGAGCGCCAGGCTGCCGGCGCGCAGCACAGAGGCCGGCACCGGTGGCGCGCTGGCCTGCAGGCTGCTTGCGCTGCCATTGACAACGATGTCGAAGCCGACCCCGGGCTGGTGCAGGGGGGCCACGCTCAGCGGGACGCGGTGTGCGCTCGCCCAATCCGCGTGCCGGGCCACCAGGGACTGCGCCTTCTCGGTCGTGCGGTTGCACACCACGATGGCCTCCGGCTGCGCAGCGATCAGCGGGCCCAGCGCGCCGGCTGCGGCGCCGCCGGCGCCGATCAGCAGCACGCGCTGCCCGGCGAGCGGCACTGCCGCGTTGCGTTCGATGTCGCGCACCAGGCCCGCGCCATCGGTGTTGTCGGCCAGCCAGCCACCGCGCTCCGCGGGCTCGAAACTCAGCACATTGGCCGCTTGCGCCAGCAGGGCCCGCTCGGTGTGCTGCGCGGCGAGCTGAAAGGCCTCGAACTTGAACGGCACGGTGATGTTGCAGCCGCGCGCCGGTCCGTTGAAAGTGGACACGGACGCCGGCTCGAAGTCGCCGACCTCACCGCCTGCGGATGCAGCGAATGCGCGCACTCGCCGCGCGAAGCCGCCTACATCGTCGATCGGACACAGCAACCGGCCATAGCGCAGCGCCTGCCCCGTGGCCTGCGCGAACATCGCGTGGATGAGCGGCGACTGGCTGTGTGCCACCGGGTTTCCGGCGACCACGTAATGATCGAGGGACTGCGGCGTGCTCATCGTGCCGGCCCGAGCGTGGTGGCTTCGAGGCCGTCTTCGCGTGTGAAGCGAAAGCGCGAGGTGACGACCAGCTGATCGGCTTGCGCGCGCATCTGCGCGCTGAACGGACCGAACGGCGCGGCGGCCTGCACGATCGCGACCGCCTGACGGTCGAGCACGCGCGAACTGGACGCGCGCACGATCTCGGTTTCCACCACGTTCCCGGCCGCATCGACCGTCACGTTCATCGTCAGCTCGCCGTAGAGCTTCTGTCCGCCCTGCTCGGGAAAGTTGCGGGTGCCCCGCTCCTCGATCTTGCGTCGCAGCTGGTCGTAGTACTGCGCATAGGCGGCTTCCTTGGTGGCCGGGCTGACGTAGCGCTTCTTAGGCCGGGCGTTCGTCTCGTTGACGCGCTTTTCGATCTCGGCCAGCAACTGCACGAGGCGGCGGCGCCGTTCTTCCTGCGCACGCTCCTCGGGCGAGCCCTCGTCCTCCCGATCGCGCGGCGCCGGCAGTGCGGCCAGCTCGCGGCGCACCTGGGTCAGCAGCTGCTGCTGGGTCTCCTGCAACTGCTCGATCTGCTTGCGCGACTCGTCCTGCGCATCACCCACCTCGGGCTGCGGCGAAGGCAGCAGCGGTGAGGTCGCGCGGCCGCGATCCGCGTCTCCGCCGCCCGCGAGCGTGGCCTGCGCGATCGCCTGCGCCTGGTCGGGTGCCGTCGTGGTCCGCGAGTTGACGAGCACCACTTCCAGTGGCGTGTCCTCGAAGATCCGGTTGAAGCTCTCAGGTGCGACAAAGCGCACCGACAGCAGCACCCCGTGGACCGCGGCCGAGACGATCAGCGCGATCTGCAGGGCCGACAGCTTGACCAGCATCGTCTGTGGCGCGTGCGCGGTGGATCAGGACGTTTCGGCCACGGCCGTGGCCGCGCCGTCGAGCGCTGCATCCTGCATGTCGATGGCCAGTGTCAACGGGCCGGCGCTGTCCGCGCTGCCGTCGGCCGGGTCGTCGAGCTCCGGGGCATCGTCGGCGGTGGTGGACGGATCGTCGATGCGTGCGATCACGTTCGCGTGCAGGTCCAGCGTCAGCAGATCGCTGCCGGTGATCCGCACCCGCACTCGGGCATTGCGCGGCAACGATTCGGCACCGAGCGCGCGGAACACCAGCGGCAGCGTGTCAGCGCGCACCAGCCCGTCCTTCATCACCGCCGCATCCAGCTCGGAGATGCTTTCCTGCGCCAGGTGCTTCAGTGTCCAGTAGCGCTCGATCGCCGACTGGAAGCCGTTGTAGGCGCTGTAGGCCGCATCGAAGCCCGAGATGATCGCGAACAGCGCCGTGTCCTTGTGCCTGAACGGGGCCACCAGCGCCGCGGTGCGACCCTGGCGGGCGCAGGCGATGATCTGCCACTGGTTGACCAGGTCGACATAGCGCCGCAACGGCGAGGTGGCCCAGGTGTACTGCGCCACGCCCATGCCGGCATGCGGCGCCGGCTTGGTGCCCATGCGCACCTTGACGCCCGGTGCCATGCTGAACTGGCTGCGGTAGATCCCCGGCACGCCGAGTTCGGCGATCCAGCCGCCCCAGGTGCTGTTGGCCAGGATCATCGCCTCGGCGACGATCAGGTCCAGCGCCGAGCCGCGGGCGCGGGTGCTGATCACCACGCGCTCGTCGCCGCGCGGCTCGTCGGCCACCTTGCCCTCGAGCCGGAAGTTGTAGTCGGGGCGGTTGAAGTTCTCTGGCTTGCCACGCACTACTTCGCGGGCCGCTTTCAGGTGCCGGGCCAAGCGGTGCGCGAAGGCCAGCTCGGCGGCGTAGGCGTAGTCGGCGGGGGCGCCGCCCGTCAGCGACGCCTCGGTGATCACGCCGTCGAGCTGGTCGTGGCGCAGGTTGGCGACGATCGGTACCCGCTCAACACGGGTTTCGCTGCGGATGATCTCCAACGTGTTCTCGTCGAGCGTCACGTACAGCGACACCGCTGGGCAGTCGCGTCCGGCCATCAGCGTGTAGGCCTGCACCACGTCGTCGGGCAGCATCGTCAGCTTGTGGCCGGGCATATAGACGGTCGAGTAGCGCTCACGTGCGGCCTTGTCGAGCGGGCTGTCGGGTGCGATGGCCAGGCCCGGCGCGGCGATGTGCACCCCGAAGACCACGGTGCCGCTGCCCAGGCCCTGCACCGACAGCGCGTCGTCGATCTCGGTGGTCTGCGAGTCGTCGATCGAGAAGGCCTGTACCGCCGCCAGCGGCAGCGTGTCCTTGATGGCCGGCGCGGTCAGCGCAGGAAAGCCGGTGCCCTTCGGGAAGTGCTCGAACAGGAACCGCTTCCAGTGGAACTGGTACGGCGAGTCGATGGCGCCCGCTGCGGTCAGCAGATCGAGCGGCGGCTTCTGGGCGCGCTTGGCCGCCTCGACCACGGCCTTGTACTCGGGCCCGTTCTTGTCCGGCCTGAACAGGATCTTGTAGAGCTGCTCGCGCACCGGGGTCGGGCAGGTGCCTGTCGCCAGTTCGGCCGCCCAGGCGTCGATCTGCGCGAGCTGCTGCTTCTTGCGCTCGATGCCGAGCAGCGCGGCCTTGACGGTCTCTTCGGGGGCCTTCTTGAACTGCCCCTTGCCGAGGCGACGGAAGTAGTGCGGTGCCTCGAACAGCCGGAACAGGGCCGCGGCCTGGTGGGTCAGACTGGCCTGGGCGTCGAAGTAGTCGCGGGCCAGGTCGGCAAAGCCGAACTCCTGCTCGGGGGCGAACTCCCAGGCCAAGTCCAGATCGATGTCGCGGGCCAGTGCCTGCGCTTGGGCGATCAGCTCGGCGGGCTGGGGCTTCTCGAATTTCAGCAGCACGTGGGCGGCCTTCACCTTGACGCGCTTGCCCGAATCCAGCTCGATCTGCAGCGAGCTGTCGGCCTCGGACATCACGCGTCCGGCGTGGAATTTCCCCGCGTCTTCATAGAGTGCATACATACGTGGAGGATTGTCACCGATGCGCCTGCAACGACCGGGGCGCAAGACCCCGCTGCACAGGGCGCGAACCCGTGCCACCTTGCCCTACAGTGCAGGGGCATCGCGTCGGGCCCGCGACGGCCCTCTTACAAGGAGCACGCCATGGTCAAGAAAGCCTCTCCCTCCGCTGCCTCGCCGCTCGACGCGACGGCCGGCCTGTTCGACAACGCCCTGGCGGGGCACGTCAAGGAGTCTGCGCAGCAGATCTGGCTGGCGGGGCTGGGCGCTTTCTCGAAGGCGCAGGAGGAGGGTGGCAAGGTGTTCGAGGCCCTGGTCCAGGAAGGCGCGACGCTGCAGCGCAGGACCCAGGCGGTGGCCGAGGAAAAGCTCGGCGCGGTGTCGGCCCAGCTGAGCGACCGGTGGGCCGAGGTCGGGCAGAAGGTGGAGGAGGTGTCGGCCAAGGCCTCGGGCCAGTGGGATCGGCTGGAAACCATCTTCGAGCAGCGCGTGGCCAAGGCGCTGGCCAGCCTGGGCGTGCCGCACGCCAACGACATCCGGGCGTTGACCGCGCAGGTCGAGCAGTTGCGGGCCGAGGTGGCCGCCCTGACACCCCGGCCGGGCCCGGCGGCGCGCAAGAAACCGGCAGCGCGCGGTGCGACGCCGCTGGCGCCGGTCGCAGCGAAGCGCCGCACGCCACGGCCTTGATCACGGCGCTTCAGGTCACGCCCGGGAAGAACCACAGCAAGGCCGCGGTCATCGTCACGTAACGGGCGAACTTGCCGATCGCCATGTACAGCAGGCACGGCCAGAAGGGCAGTTTCAGCCAGCCGGCCACCGCGCACAGCGGATCGCCCACCACCGGCAGCCACGACAGCAGGCAGGCCTTGGCACCGTAGCGCTTCAACCAGTCCGAGGCGCGCTGGTGGGCCGGCGACGGGGGCGGCGGCTTGGGGTCTGCGCCCGCATTCGAGTGCATCTTGCGCCGGTGCGCCACTGCATGGAAGGCCTGGCCCGCACCGAGGCCCATCCACCAGGTCACGGCACCGCCCAGTGTGTTGCCGGCGGTGGCCACCAGCACCGCGGGCCAGAACAGATCGGGATTGAGCTTCACCAGCCCGAACACCGCGGGTTCCGAGCCCAGCGGCAGCAGCGTCGCCGAGACGAAGGCGACGACGAACAGCGTGCTCAGACCGAACTTCGGCAGCGCCAGCGCGGCCATCAGCGCGCTCAGCAACGACTCGATCCAGGCTTCCATCGGCTGGATTATCGAGACGCAAAAAACCGCCCCTGCCCGCGGGGACGCGCAGCTATACTCTGCCTCCTTTTTAAGCAGACCGGTTCCGCCCCCCCATGAACATCGGCCACATCGCGTTGACAAACAACCTGTTTGTCGCACCGATGGCGGGGGTCACCGACCGGCCCTTCCGTCAGCTGTGCAAACGCCTGGGCGCTGGCTATGCGGTCAGCGAGATGGTCACCTCGCGCCGTGAGCTGTGGAACAGCCTGAAGACCAGCCGCCGTGCCAATCATGACGGCGAGGTGGCGCCGATCTCGGTGCAGATCGCCGGCACCGATCCGCAGATGATGGCCGAGGCGGCCGCCCACAACATCGACCGCGGGGCGCAGATCATCGACATCAACATGGGCTGCCCGGCGAAGAAGGTGTGCAACACCTGGGCCGGCTCGGCCCTGATGCAGGACGAGCCGCTGGCCCTGCGCATCATCGAAGCGGTGGTGGCCGTCTGCGAGCCGCACCGCGTGCCGGTGACCCTGAAGATGCGCACCGGCTGGTGCCACACCGAGCGCAACGCGTTGTCGATCGCCCGCGACGCCCAGACCGC
>FRDC01000861.1_pt1 | contig 16623 bp, 20 predicted proteins | sample 1106171 | NCBI WGS metagenome assembly FRDC01 (sample SAMEA3930566, study PRJEB13176) | freshwater metagenome | biome: Drinking water system; feature: drinking water; material: water | place: Singapore | collected 2014-12-20 | reverse complement strand
CCAGGTGGTGCGCCGCGAGGATCTCCCGCTCGACAGCGTCCGCGGTCTGCGCGGTGATCTCGGCGCTCACAGCGCACCTCCATCCGCAGCGAGGCACTCCGAGGCGGGCACACAGGCGTGCACCTCGCGGCCCCAGGGGGAGCGCGCGAGGCAGCACACCACCGGCCCCCGGTCGGCGCAGGAGGACCCCGGCGGAGCGTGGGACCAGCGCTGGGTCGCGCTGCACACCTCGGGGATCCCGGCGGGCGAGCAGCGCGTGTCCCTGGGCGTGCAGCCGTCGGGCGCGGGCATCGGGCACCCAGGGAGCGAGAGCAGCGGGCCGACGACCACGCAGAGCAGGATCACCACCGTCGCGATCGCGCGGAGCACGGGGCCGGCCACGAAGCCTCCCTCGCCGCGGGGCTTGTCCTCCGCGGGCCACGCCTCGCGCGCACTGTCCCGCACGGCCTCGAAGAGCGAGTAGCCCAGCAGCGGCCAGGACCACGGGCCGTTGACCGCGCCCCGCCGGACGAGGACCGCGAGCCGGTCGATCAGCCTGGCGACGAAGGTCTTGGGTGGCCCCGGCGGCAGGGCGCGGTTGATCGCGCTCGCGAGCAGCACGAGGGCGACCAGCGCGAGCGGGACGGAGTACATCGGGTGCGCGAGGGCGAGCGCCCACACGCGAGTGAGGGTTTCCATGGCGATCTCCAGGTGGAAGCGTGTCGCGTCGCCCAGGGCTCAGGGCGTGGGTGCAGGCACGCGAGGGGGTACGGTCAGCGGCGAGGCAGACAGACGCGCTCGAGCTCGCGGGTGCGGATCTCGAGCGCGTCGAGGCGGGATTCCTGGCGTTGGGCGCCCTGGGACTGCACCGCCTGCGCCTGGCTCTGCAGCGCCGTGGTCCGCGCGGTCTCCCGCAGCTCGGCCACCGTGGCGGTGAGCGTCGCCTCGATGCGCGTGAGCTGCGCCGCGGTGGCGCTCTGGCGCTCTCCGAGCTGCGCGAGCTGCACGTACAGCGCGATCGCCGCCCCGACGATCGGGACCGCGAGGGCCGCGATCAGGCCGAGGAACCACTTGGGAATGGGCGTGGTGCCGCCCGACGGATCGCTCTCGCGTGCCATCTCGTGCTCCTGCGTGGGTGGTGCGGTCCCCCCGACCGCGGTGGTGTCGCTACGGGTAGTAGGCGACGTCGTTGAGGTTGCCGAGCATCACCGTCGTGAGTCCGCGCAGGTGCTTCACCGCCGCGTGGTACGCGCGGTTGCGGGCGCGGATCGTCCGCTGGACGGGGCCGTTGGTCGTGCTCCCGGTCACCGGCTCGTTGAGCAGCACGACGGCCGGCACAACTCCCGCGAGCGCGCCCTGTTGCTCGACCAGGTACTCGACGATCCGCACGAGCTCGTCCACGTAGTCCCGCGCGAGGCTATTGCTCCCGGTGAGGTCGTTGGACCCGAGGCAGACCGTCCACACCCGCGTGTCGTTGTAGCTCTTGCCCGAGCCGACGTACTGGTCGAGCGAGTACGTGTGCGTCGAGCGCTGCGAGTGCCCCGTCTGCGAGCCCGCCGAGCGCGTGGTGTAGCCCGAGCGGGCGAAGTGCAGTTTCGACGCCGCGCCGCTCCCGTCGTCCACAGGGCCGACCGCCGAGCGCGTGAACGTCGTAGCCGCCGCGTGCGCCTTCGCCCGCGCGTCGGTCGTGCCGACCGCGCTCGCCCCGCTCCCCGCGAGCCGCGAGTCACCGACCACCCCGACCTTGATCGTGCCTGAGAGCCCCAGGCGACGCACCGCGAGCGCTTCGAGCTCCGCCGCGAGCGCGCCGACCTTGGCGTGGCCCGCGTCGCTCCAGTGCGTCCCGTCGGCGTAGTCCGCGCCCGACGTGGCGTACAGGAGCGGCGCGTTGCCGTCGTAGTGCAGCCACGCGACGTTGCACCGGGCGTCGAGATCCGCGACCAGAGCCGCGAGGTCTGCGGTCGTGGTCGGCCCGATCGCCCCGATGGCGAGCGTGTGGAGCCGGTGCGAGCCGAAGGCCGCGAGGGGGCCGTGCGCCGCGAGCGTGAGCCCGTAGCTGCTCGCGGTCGTGTCGATCGTGGTGGAGTAGCTCCCGGTCAGCGTCTCGCTCCAGCGCGCGTCTCCGGGGTAGCGCGGCTCGCGGGTGACCACGAGCGACCAGCTCTTGCTGGTCTCGTGGCGGAACACCAGCGTGACCACGTCCCCGCAGCGGACCTTGCCCGCGGTCGTGCTCGCCGCGATGTGCGTGGTCCCGCCGTTCGCCTTCGACGTGACGTAGACCGTGAGCACTTCCGCGCCGCCCTCGCCATAGACCGCGGACAGCGCGTTCTGGTTGCTCGTGCTCCCGCCCCAGTTGCCGAAGAGCGTGATCGGCAGCGAGGACGCGAGGATCTCCCCGCGCCAGAGGAACCACAGCCCCGCCTGGTGCAGCGGCGCGGCGTACGCGACCGCGTCCGACGCGGTGTCCCGTGCGTACTGCGAGGCCGCGGAGTCGAAGCTGAGGACGGGCTCGCCGTTCTGCTCCCAGTTGCGCGGGAACGCGAGCGGCCGCGCGCTGCTCGTCGTGCTGACCGAGAGCGTGCGCCCGTTCGCCGAGCGGTCCACGAGGCGGTCGCGCTCGCCCTCCGCCGCGTAGCAGTTGTCGTAGCCGTAGTAGATCCCTGGGATCTCGGAGAGCATCATCCGTACCTCGCGAGCTTGTAGGCAGCGAGGTCAGCTCGCTCCTGGGTGGTGAGCAGTCGGTTGAAGAACAACAGCTCCACGACCTGGCCGTTGAAGCTGTTCACCTTCCCGGTCCAGTTGCCGACGATCAGCCGGGAGACCGGGTCGGCCGACGAGGGCGAGGCGAGGCCCGCGGTGCTGCCCATCTGCGTGGCCCCCTCGAAGAACCGCTGGTCGTCCCCGGCCTGCGTCCCGTACTGGATCTCGAAGATGCGCGCGGTGCCGTCCAGGCACGCGCAGTCCACCAGCGGGGCGTTCCCCGCCCCGTCCCCGATCACGTACCGCCACGAGTCGTTGACGGGGTAGTCGCCGATCAGCGAGAAGCCCCGTCCTGCGCCCGATCCGCCCTGGGTGTTCAGGAGCCAGCCCAGCACGCCCGAGAGGCTGCGTGTGACGCCCCACACGGTGGCGCCGGTGCTGTTGTGCCCGAAGGCCCAGTCGGCCGCGACGGTGGTCGTGGCTTCGAGCGCCGGGGTGGCCGCGGGCGTGGAGAAGTCCACCGCGTCGTGGCCCCCGAAGGCCGCTACCGCGGTCGCCAGCGTGGGGCGCTCGACGCCCGAGGCGGTGAGGTGCCGGCCGTTGCCCGACTTGTCCGTCCACTGCGTGACGCGCCCGCCCGAGGAGACCAGGAGGTCCGCGCGGTACCAGGCGAAGGGGGACAGGGAGAGGGGGGAGAAGGCCGAGAGGCGGCGAGCCGTCCCGGGAATGCCGGTGTGGATGCCGATCACCAGAAGACCGTGATGGACGTAACGTTGGACGTGCCCGCTGCGAGGATCGCCGACACCTGGACGTCGAATACCTCGTTCGCGACGAGCTCGGAGAAGACGCATGTCGATCCGTCCGCGAACTTCACCGCGAGCGCGGGCGATGCCCCCACCGCGTTGATGCGGATCCGGCGCGCCGGCCTCTTCTTCGCGGCGCCGGCGGTCGGCACCTCGGTGAGCAGGTCGATGTCGCCCGCGAAGCTCGTGAACTTCTTCGCGGTGACGGCGGACGACAGGGAGTCGGAGCTGGACATAGTTACCTCTTCGCGAGATCAGGAGTGCCCTCTACCCAGAGCAGGCCATGCACGGCCGCGCCGGTCGCGTTGTAGACGTAGAGCTTGCCGTTGCTCGGGTGGGCGTAGAGCCAGAGCGACGCTTGGAGCTGCACGCGGAACTTCCCGCTCGCGCTCACCGGCGGGTTGCCTGCGGTCGGCGCGGATCCGCCCGCGTCGAGACCCCCGGTGCCGGTGTAGCCCGACGTGATCAGGTGCGCGACGAGCGTCCCGTCGTGCGTGTAGTCGTTGGCCTGGCCGGCGCGCACGTTCGCGGCGCCGAAGTTGTCCCAGCCGGTGCGGATGTATCGGTCGCGCCAGTCGATCGAGTCGTCGATGAGCGTGAGGTCCGCGTTCGTCCAGCCGCCGGCGGGGGTCGCGTAGAAGCGCGCCTCGGTGCCCGCTCCGCCGCCGGTCACCGCGGCCATGCCGGAGAGCTCGCCCGTGGCAGCGGCACTCGCGAGGCGCTGCCCGCGCGCGCGATCCTGCATCGCGTTGAGCGTGGTGCTCGGCACCTGGCTGTTGGTCGTGAACGTCGTCAGTCGATCCATGGTTCAGCTCCCGAGGACGTCGCGGTCCGTGAGGCTCAGAGGGTCGTCGCACTTGAAGGTCGTGGTCGCGACCAGCCGGTGTTGCGCGTACGCGGGCTGCATTCGGGCGCAGACCGCAGAGACCTTCGTTCGGGTCTCGGCGTCGTCGTACGAGCTGCCCAGCCCCACGCAGTAGCGAAAGACCTCGCGCGGATCAGGCAGCCCCGCGGCCGGGGTCTCCTGCAGCGACGCCCCGGGGACGATCGTTCGAACGGCTGCCAGGATCGCTTGGGGCGAACCCGCGAAGCCCGCGCGTGTCGCGGCGAGGCAGGCAGCACGTCGCGTCGCCGCCGGTTGGTGAGAGGACGAGGGGATCCCCAGAGCAGCCTCCCACTCGTCGAGCATCTCCGTCGCGGTGTCGGGGAACGCCTCGTCCCGAACCGCCTCGACGGCATCCGCGGTCGCGTCGTCGAGCGCGTCTCCGAGCGCGAGCAGGTCCGCTGCGGCGACCCCTCCATCGGGAGCCTGGATCGCCGGCCCGAGCAACCGCGCGAGGCGCCGCGCGATCCGTCCGGCCCGAGAATCCTCGGTGGGGAGTTCCTGAAACCGGGCCGTCACGGGATCTCCGTGACCAGAAGGATCGCGAGTTCGATGATCATCTTCGCGTTCGCCGGGGTCTGGTCGGTGCCAGGGGTGCTGATCGTTACGGAGACAACTCCCTCTACGCCCTGGAGCGTGGAGGCGATCGCCGAGAGAAAGAGCGTCGCGCGGCCCTTGATGTCCTCGGTGGGGTGGCGCTGCAGGGCCGCGGTGTCCTTCGGGCCCAGGCCATCGAAGAGCGCGAAGATCGCTGTGCGGATCGCGGACCAGTTCGCCGGAGCCGGATACACCGTGCTCGCTGCCTCGGGCGTGGCGAGCAGCGTCGTGATCGTCCAGGTCGTCTTGTTCGTCCCGCCGTTGTAGGTCCCGCCCGCGAGGTCCACGACCTGATAGCCGCCTCGGATCGCGCCCGTCCCGACCTTCACCAGCGCGCGCTTGCCGTTCTTCGCGGTGTGGTCCCCGGTCACCACGAGCGTCGTCGCGGACGAGCCGTTCTCGGTCATCGTGCCGCTGAACGCGAACGGATACCGCGAGCTGTTCTTGATCGCGACGGTGACGTTCTGCGTCGTCGGCACCAGGTTGGTCACCTCGAAGTCCGCGCTGGCCATCGTCACGGGCCGGAGCTGGACGCCGTCGGTGACCACGACTCCAGCCGCATTGCGCGTGCCGTTGATGAAGTCCTCGATCTCGTCGCAGCGGGTCGAGCCCAGGACGCGGGTGTTGGTCACCGAGTCGCCCTGCGCGGGGCCCACGGCCACGACCGTCACGCACCCGAGCACCTCGCCCGAGGTCGTCCCCGGCTGCAGGCGCTGGTAGACGTACGCCTCTTCGACGCCGTCACAGGTCTCCGTCCAGTCGCGCCAGTCCTCTGCGTTTCCGCTCGCAGGCCGCTGGCGCAACCGATCGAGCAACCGCGCGCGGAGCTCCTCGTCGGTCTCCTCGTCTTCGCCCGAGGTCGTGATGCTCGCCACGGTGCCCGTGGGGTTCAGCCCCGCCGGCGCACTCTGCCAGGTGAGTACGGCGCCGTTCGCGAGCGTCCCGGCGGATCCGCCCTCGTCCGCGGTCACAACTGAGAGGGTGCCGTTGCCCGACCCGTCGAGCGCTACGGACGCGTCCGAGACCGTGAAAAGAGCGCCCGAGGGCGAGGACATCTTCGAGCCCGCGGGGATCGCGGGTGTGGTGCTCGGGGTGCCGGTGACGGCGACCGTGAGGACCGCCGCCGAGGCGGCGCGTCGGGTGATCGCGTAGACCGCGGCGTGACGGTCCAGCAGTTCGATTGCCTCATCAGGCAAGATCTCGTGCGAGAGCGCCTCGGCGGCGGACTCGAGCTGCAGCAGCTCAACGGACAGCGCGTCCGCGAGCCAGTATGCGTCCGAGCCATACTCGACGGCGAGCGTCTTGCCGGCGGCGGAGTAGCGGGTCGTCAGCGCGGCGAGAAGGGCCGTGCGAATCGCCTCACGGGTGCGAGCGGTGAAGGCCATCAGGCTCCCAGGGTCAGGGTGTCAGCCACCGGCACACGCTCGCGCGCCCGGGGGTCGTAGAAGTCCACGGTGAACAGCAGTCGGTCACGCTCGACGCTCACCGCCACGCGGAGATCCGTGATGCGCCGAGCGCGAACAAGGAAGTCCAGCGCGGCGACGATCGCGCCCTGCGCTGTCACGGCAAGATCCGCGCGCGCGCGGTCGAGTCGGCTCGTGTCCAGCCCGTACGTCGGGTCGAGAGGGGAGGACCCGCGCGGAGTTCGCAGCACGCGCAGCACCAGCTCGGCGGCGGGCTGCCCGCGGGCATACGTTCTCCCGTCGGCGTCCAGCACCCACTGCCCGGTGGCGGGATCCAGCTTGCGGGTCACCGCGTAGTAGGGCTCGGTCATCCGGTTCTCACGATCGACAGGTGCGGCTGGGCAGCGCGGGGGAGCTTGCGCTCGGCATCGGCGATCTCTGCGTGCAGGTACTGCACAGCTCGCTCGAACTGGTCGGTGGTGAGCACGTCGAGCGAGTGGCCGCGCTGGGGCGCGAAGCCGATCGCCGCGCGCATCTTGCTCTGCACGCGCGAGGACTCCGCACGCAGGCTGGTGGCCGGATCGAGCCGAACCCACATGCTCGCGAGCGTCGCGGTCATCCGCCGGATGGTGGCGACCCTCTGCCGGGAACCGAACGGGATGACCGCCGAGCCGCCCTCCAGGACCCGGCCGCGCAGCTCGGCGATCTCCGCGCGCAGCTCGTCCAGCATCCCGGACACCTGCTGCGCCACGAGCTTCTGCACGAGCCCGCGCCGCACGGCCATGTAGANNTGATGTCCGCGTCGAGGTGCGGGGTGAGTCAGGCCTTCGCGTCGGGCGCGCCGGCGCCGGCGGCGATCGCCCCGAGCGTCGTGCCCACCAGCGCGGGAACGCCGGTAGCCGCGGTGACAGCCGCCATCCACGTGCTCATCGCCCCGCCCACGGTGACAGGGTCGGTCTCTCTCGCGATCCGCAGCGTGCCGCCGTTGAGGACGATGTCCCCGCCCCCTGCGGTCGTGACCCGGATGTTCTCGCCAGTGAGCGCCTCGATGTCGACCGACCCGTCCGCGCGCAGTCGCACCCGCGCGGTGGGCTGCTGTGCTCCGTAGAGCCGCGTCTCGCCGGTCTCGACGTCGAGGACCGAGAGAGCCTTGTTGAGCAGCGCGATCCCCACCGTCTCCTCGCCGAGCTCGACGCCGAGCAGCTCGAGCCCCGCGGCGACGACTGGGCGCACGAAGAGCCCGAGGGGCTGGAGGATCTCGACGTCATCGAGACCGAGCGCGTCATCGTCCGCGCCCTCCTGACCGAGCCCGCGGACCTGGGCGAGTAGGATACGGACCCGAGTCGCCATCCGCAGCCCGGTCACCTTGAAGAACTGCAGCATCACTCGGCCCCCATCCAGTCCCGCAGGATCGTCAGCGCGCGCTCGGGGTCCTCGCCTGCGCCCCACAGGGTGAGTTCGCGCCAGCCATCGGGCCCGCGCGGGCACTCGGTGCGGAAGAAGCCCACCCAGACCTCGCGGCCCTTGTCGTCGAGTCCCACGAGCTCTTGGCGGGGCTCCATGCGTATGCTCACGCGTCGTCGCCGCACCGCGGACTCGCCGCTGATGGCCGTGATGCACTGGAGAGGGAAGGTCCACTCCGCGGCTTTGATCTCGGGCTTGAGAATCCTCAGCAGTTCGTCGAGCGTCACGGGGTCTCCTCGGGGTCCACCTTGATCGCGCCGCGCGGGACGATCCGCAGCTCCGTTGTCTGGCCCTGACCGCGCGAACCCTTGAACTCCACCCGCGTGATGAGTCCCGCGAGGTCGGTGCCCGTGATGTCGTCGCGGACCCGACAGAGCTCGTTGGGCTGGAACAGAGTCATGTGCCCGTCCACGACCTGGCCGTGCCCCTGCACCGTCGCGGAGTACACACGGAGGTTCGCGTTCGCATCCCCAAGGATGCGCACGGCCTCGCGGTGGGCCTGCGCAGCGGAGCGCGCGCGCGCCGAGACGAGGTACCGCGGGCGATCCGGCAGCGCGCGGGTGTAGAGGTCGATCACGAACTGGTCGTTGATCACAGCGCGGGCCAGCCGCGCCGCCTGAAGATCGCCGCGAGGGGTGTCTGCGAACACGGTGACTTCCGTCGGAACTCCGGCCGTATCGATCGCGTCGGATCCGCTGAGCACGTTCGACCGCTGCGAGACGGTCCCGTCGGGGAGAAGCTCGCGCAGAAACTGAAACCGCTCCGGGCCGTCGGTTCGGGGCACATCGACACGAAGAACCATGTCGTGCGGCGTGGATCCCGGCGCGGTCCAGAGAAGATAGCCCGCCTTGCGGCAGAGCGACTCCATGCACTGCCAGACCGTCTCGCCCGCGCGAACGCGAAAACGGTCGATCGCCCCGCGCCGAGACTGACGACGCCGCGCAGGCCGACGGGGGGGCCGAAGACCCGGAGAAGCGTGCATCGGATCGACCCCCGCGCCGAGCTCGATGGTGAAGCCCAGCGGGTCGATCAGCCGCTCGAGCGCGTCACGGAGGTTGGTGTCTCGGAGCGACAGCGTTGGGTTCGCGTGGGCGTCGATCGCCGAGCCCGAAATGTCTCGCCCCCCGAGGATGAGCTGCGCGCCGCCAGCGTCCGCCCGGGGCTCGCGCCGCTCGAGGTACCCGTCGAGCTGAACGACTCCATCGATCGCGAGGGTCACCGGAGCCCCGATTCGCGCCAGCGCCAGGAGCTGGGTCCAGGTCCGGCCAGCACCCTCCGTTCGCCACAGCGTAAAGGTCCACGCCGATCCCGGGCGAAGCATGTCGAGCGTGATCGCGTAGCCGTCCCAGAACTCGACCGGGACCTGGTCGATCACCAACAGCAGCTCGTGCTGAATCGCCGCGCTCACCGCGGAAGCACCAATCGTCGCCCAGGGCGCAGCTCCGTCGAGACCAAGGCGTTGGCCGCCTGCAGCTTCGGAAGCCCTTCGAGCGAGCCGTACACCTCGATGGCCACGTCCGCCGCGGTCATTCCGGAGACCGGCACAACGTACGTACGAGCCTCCCCGCGACGAAGGTACTGCTCTCGCAGGACGAACGACGCGTCGCGGAGTCGCTCGACCGCCGTGAGCGCCGCGATCGCCGAGCTCGTCGCCTCCGCGAGCTCGGTGAACTCGAGCGTGGCCGTGATCGCCGTGTCGAGCTCGGCGAAGGCTGCTCGAATCTCCTCGTGGCGCGCGCCGCTCGCCGCGGCGATCTCAACAGCACGATCCGTCTCAGTTCTGAGCGAGGGGGTCCCCGGAGCGACGACGGCAACAGCGGCGTCGGCCACGTCGGCGCGGGACTGCACCTGGTCTGCCGTGGATCCTTGGTCGGGGCTGAAATTCGCGTCGGCCACCGAGGCGCTGTGCTCGATCCACGTGATCGTCATGCGCGCCCCGCCCCGGTCCTCGGCCGTCAGCTCGGCCGGCCACCCCGCGATGTGAGCATCGAGCGGCCCGAGAACGGGGTGCACCAATCGCCCGATCGGATGATCGTGGAACTTCAGTCGAAGGCGCTCGAGCAGATCAGGGAACAGCGTTCCGAATCGGCGCACGAGCGCGGGCGCGTTCACCAGAGGGACCACCAACGTCCCGCGATAGGCCTTCAGCCCCGTCGGCTCGATCGCTGATCCCCGGCGCAAATACGCCCGATGCTCGACGCTGTCATGCCCGCCTTCGAAGGGCGCCGAGGAGCACGGGAAGGCGACCCCTTCGTAGGATGCCTCAACGAGCGCGGAGAATGCGTCGGTCATGGGTCAGTGACGCCGGAGGAGGGGCGGAGGTAGCGTCGGCGGGATGCGTGCAGAAAGGTGGGCGTGGATCGTTGCTGCGATTGTCGGCTGCAAAGAGCAGAGGGTCACACGCCCGCAGTCTTCCTCGACGATCGAGGCACCGGCGGTGCTTGCGGTGCCCGACTCTGCCAGCTTCGCGCCCGCGACGGATCCGTGCGAGGCGTGGAGCGAGACATGGGAGCCGAGCATGTCGCGACCGGCCGACGCCGACGCGAGAGCTGCCGCTCCAATTTGGTGCGCGCTTGTGGTCGACGAAGGCAATCGTCGCGATCCGATCGAGCACCACTTTTGCGCGATGGAACAGCGCGAATGTCCTTGCGCGGAAGCGGCTGCCAGGCGAGCGATGGGGACCTTGTCCGGCTATGGTGCGGCCATCGCCGCCGTGGGAGGTCCGAGAGACAGGCAACTCCGACCAAGGCTCTCCCCGTGTCAGCCCGTCGCCACAGTGTGGTGCGTCGGCAGGGAGAGCGAGTTGGACTGCCGAATCGACCGGGGGGCCTGCATTGCACTGCGTCGACGCAACGCGGCCGATCCTTCGGTCGGGCCGTCGGGAGCCTGCGCGGAGCGCCTGGTTCGTTAGCGGGCCCCGTTTCCCGGCTGCCCCTGGAGCGCCACGCGCGCAGCGTGCGCGGCGTCCTGCGGTCGAACGCTGACGTTCGCATCCTTCAGACCCCAGCGCACCTCAACGCCGACGGCCTCAGCAATCGAGCGACCGATCTCCTGCCAGGCCGACTTCGAGAAGATCGATGTCTCCGCGGTCAGGTCGGCCCGCTGGCCGATGGCCCGCGCTCCCGCGCGATTCACTCCCTCGCCGACCGCCGCGCCCGCCGCGCCCGCAGCGAGCACTTTGGCTCCAGCGATGGCGAGGGCACCCCCGGCGAGTCCGCTGAACGCTCCACCGGCCCCGGCCGCGCCAGCGCCTCCCGCAGCCGCGCCGCCTCCGAACCCCAGCAAGCCCCCAGCCCAGCCGACGGCCCGTCCGAGGAGTCCGGGGACCGCAGCGCCTGCCACCACGGGGAGCGCAGCAGACAGGATCGGGTTGCGCGAGGCCCACTCGCTGAATGCGTTGGAGAGCCGGGACAACTCGCCGCTGTTCTCGAGCAGCGCCTTCTGCCGGTTGGTCTCTTCGCGGTTGAGTTGCGCCTGAGTGTCGTCTTGAAAAATGCCTGCGCCACGACGGACGTCCTCTTCGGAGAGCGTCGCAGTCTGCAGCGCTCCGACACGCTGCGCCGCGGTCTTCCCTTCGGCGTCGGTCGCGGAGAGCATCCCGAGCAGCATCCGCTGATTCTGCAGAAGTGACTGAGGGTTTCCGAAGCCCCCGCCCGCGAGCAGTCCGGAGATCGCCGTGGGATCGTTGCCCATCTGTCGAGCGAGGGCGGCCTGGAACTGCAGCGGGTCACGGAACTGCTCGCGGAGACGCCGCTGCCCACGACGCGTGGGGTCCGCCTCGAACAACTCCGCGCGCAAGGCGTTCAGTCGAGCCCGCCGCGCCGGATCCGTGGTCGACTGCGCGGCGCCCTCGATGTTGTTGAGGATCTTGTCTGTCCGCGCGGGAGAACGCAGCGCTTCCTGCATCCCGGCGAGCGCGTTGCCGGCAGCGCGCGCGCTCGACCCCTGGCCGCGAAACACCTCCATCGCGGCGACCTGCTGGCGGAACGCGGCGGCCATCGCGCCCTGTCGCTGCTGCGCCGTGGCGTTCGGGCCAAGCGAGCCCGAGGCGTCGGCCATGCGGCGCATGATCGACGAGAGCCCTTCGCGCGTGAGGCCGCCGAGTTCGATGGCACCCTGCTGGGCCGCGCCCGCGGCGAAGCGCATCGTGGTGCGCTGTGTGTCGTCGTCGAAGCCCGACTGCGAGAGCATCCCCTGGAGCCGCGCGGTCTCTCCGGCGTTGTTCCCGGTCCGCGAGGCGAAGTCCATCGTCTCGAGGAACGTGTTGAAGCGGCTCGACCGCTCCGCCGCGTTCGCCCCCGAGAGCGACGAGAACTCGGTCTGCGCGGCGTTCGCGGCAGCGGCGATATCCTCCACGGACAAACCCGTGCGGATCGATGCCGCGCGGACCGCGTCGAGGCGACGCTGCACCTCGGCGCGATCGCCGCCCGCCTGGTAGACCGCGCTTCCGAGTTGACGCTCCGCGCCCGCTGCGCCCCGGCGCGTGTCCTGGATCATCCCGTGCGCAGCGCCGCCGAACGACACCGCGCCGCTCGCCGCACGTCCCGCGAGCTGACCCGCCTCCCTCGCTGCGCGCTGGGCGATGGTCTTGCGCTTGCGCGCCTCGCGCTCGGCGCTCGACGTGACGCGCTGGTCCTGCCGCGTCGCCTCGTCGGCTTCCTTCTTCCGCGCGCTCGTGCGGTAGCCCGACTCCGCCTCGACAGCGTCCGTCCGCCGCTGCTCCTGCCGCTTCGCCTCGTCCGCAGCCTTCCGCTCTGCGGATGCCGCGGCGGCGTACGCCTTCGCGACGTGCGCGCGCATCGCGTCGGCGGAGCGCGACGTCGCGCGGAACGCCGCCTGGAACTCCCCTCGCATCGCCTGGGCGACGGTGCGCGTGTGCCCTAGCAGCGCGTCGAGCGCCGCGAGGATGGACGTCGAGTCACCGACGAGCTGGAGTACGGCGCGTGCCATGAAGAACCTGCGCGAGGGTCAGGGCGATCCGCTCGGGGAGCTGTCCGTCCCGTCCGAACCATCGCTCCCCGAGCTCGGAGGCGAGATGGACGGCGAGGACCTGGGACTCGTCTGCAAGGCCAGCCGGTCGGCCGCTCGCTGCGTGAAGCGCGCCAGCGTGGCGGATCCGAAGGACCTCCACCAGGTCACTGGCAGTAGCCCTTTTCCCAGGTCGTCGAGGACCTCGTCGATCCTCGCTGGCGTCAGGGCCCCCGAGGAGAGCGGCGATCGCTCCTGCTGGTACTCCACGAGGGAGTCGAACAGCACAGCGATCTCGTCGGGCTGAAGGAAGTGCAGCACTTCCTTCCCGTCTTTGGCGAACAGCGTCTCGGGCGCCTCGGGGCGTACGAGCGCACGAGCGAGGATGAACGCCTTGCTCGCAAGCTCGATGGCCTGGCCACCGAGCTCACCGAGCTGCAGCTCGTCGACACGCCACCCCAGCCCCTCGAGGTACTTCTTCGCGTCGGCGATCGCCTGCTGCTGGTCCGCCGCTGACGGCGCCCGAACCGCCCAGCGATGCCCCTTGAAGCGTTCACCGCAGCCGTCGAAGTCGAAGACCTTGTGCGGGACCGGACCGCCGAAGAGCTTGGCGAGGCCGGAGCCGACCAAGAACTTCTCGGTGTCGTGGTCGCTCACGTGATGCCTTCGAGCTTCCCGTGATGCTCCCAGCTCGCGCCGGTCGCGTCTCCGATCTTGGAGCTCAGGTCACCGCTGCGAAGATCGCCCTTCACTCGATACCGAGCGCCAGCGACCACGTACGTGAACTCGAACGTCCCCTGCGACTGAATCGCCGAGGGGAAGTCGAACTCGAGTCCGCCGCTCGCCTCGGAGGGCACGGCCGCGGTGACGGTGACCGAGACCTTCTTCACCCCCGGCGAGTGGCCGGCGTACCCGTCCGCAAGGGTAGGGACGTCCTGGTTGCCGCTCTCGAACTTGATCGAGATGGATTCCGCCTGGCGCAACACGCGCCCCCGGTACTCGACCGATCCAGGTCCTGCGTAGACAGTCATCGTTCAGCTCCTGTTCAGCCCGAGAGTTGGCGGACGTTCCCGCCGAGGACGTGCACGCCGGGAACCGGCTCGCAGGGAATCTCGCAGTCCACGCGTCCAGCCACGGTGGGGTGCTCGACCACCGCAAGGCTCGGCAGGTTGGCGTCGACATCTCGGATCCAGCCGTCGGCCTCGCGCGCCTTGCTGTACCCGTAGATCAGGCTCTTGATCGCCTTGGGCGTCGTGAGGCCCGAGGCTTTGGGCACCGTGCCGTCGGACGCGTCGCTTGTGAGCTTCGCGCCCTCGAGCTCCGACGTCAGGAAAGACTGCAGCCCATCCGCGAAGGCGTCGGGCACAGAGACGTTCGTGGTGTCGAGCACCGCGTAGTTGTTCACCCCCGACGCCAGCGATCGCGAAGTGATCGACCGGCAGATCGCGGCCTTGCCTCCGGAGCCCGACGGAATGAGGGGGGTGAGTCCGTTGGACAACGCGCTCTGCAGTTCCGTCGCCGTCGGTTGATCGGCCACGAACCGCTGCGCCAGCACCGTGGCGAGGCGGCAGTTGTCCAGGTTCGCTGCGGGGTCCGTGGCCTCGCCGACATGAGCGCCGCCGGCGTTCCCGTCGCCGATCAGTCGAGCGGCGGCTTCCTGCGCCGCGACCTCGTCCAGGGGCGTCGCGCTCGCGTGGTGCCAGATGATCTGCAGCCGGGAGGCGTTCCGCCCCGTAGCCAGCGTGGTCGCGTTCGCGAGCGTCGCGTTCGACGCGCAGATCCCTTGCTGGCGGATCTGCGCGGAGACTCCGGCCTGCGAGTCGAGTTGGTTGACGATCGCGTCGAGTTGGGTGTTCAGGATGTGCGCGAACGCGATCCGGTCGTACTTGCTCGCCTCGATCGCCGCGAGCACCGCCGTGAGCGAGTCGTCGGTGGCGCCGCTCGAGAGCGTGTACTCCGAGCCGATCGTGCCGTTGCCCGAGAGGGTGCAGGTCGTGCCGTACCCAGAGCCCGTCGAGCTCGTGGTGATGCGCGTAGCCTGCCCCGCGGGGTTCACGAAGTAGGCATCCACCGCGAGGTTGTTGCCCCGCGTCCCGCTGCACTTCGCGGTGATCGTCAGGACGCCCAGCGCGAACTGCGCGGTGACCGGGAGGTCCGCCTCGTCCAGGATCGCGTCTGCGCAGGCCGTCGCGATCGCCGTCACGGTGTCGCCCGAGGCGACCGCCACGTCGATGGTCTTGCCACCGACGACGAATCGAACCGTGAAGGCCCCGGTCGACGTCGTCGCGAACGTGTACACGGCGGAGGCCTTCGAGCCCGCCTCCGCCGACGAGACGCCGTAGAGGGTCGCGTCGGGGTACTGTGCGAAGGCCGCCCGCGCCATTCGGTGCAACTCCGAGCCTCGCCCGAACAGCGTCGCTGCGTCGTCCGACGAGGGGATCAGCACGGGCGTTGCGTCTGCCTGGGTCCCCGCAGTGACCGTGAACGAGGGCGAGGCGCCGGTCAGGTTGCTCGTGATCTTGTTACCAACGATCAGGAGCTTCTTGGTCGCCTCGCCCGCGCTCGCGCCCGGTCCTCCGAGCACGACGGCGAGATGAACCTGCGGAACCTTCGCGGAGGCCGCGAGGCCGACAACGTTGATGCCCATCACTCAGTCTCCTTCGCGGTCTCGACGATGCTGGTCGATGCCGCTTCTTCCGCCAGAGGCACCGCCGGGATCTCTGCGGGCGATGCAGCGATGTCCTCGATGACCGGGGCGATGTCCCCGGTACGGAGAGCGCGCTGGTAGTACGAGGTCTCGGGGACGTCCTCGCCTTCGGGCATGGGCTCGAAGGTGAGCTTCGAGCGGTCCTCGGACCGCACTCGAGCGCGCGCGACGTACCGACCCGAGACGACGGTCCCGTTGGAATCGGCCCAGGGCAGCAGACGCCCCTCGACTGCCTTCACTCGCATCATGGAATCACCTGTATCTGGTTGACGGGGTTGGGCTCGGTATCCGAGCCGCTCTCGAGGTTGATGTCCGCGTTGATCGTCAGCGGGCTCTCACCCACGTCCGTGCTATCCGCGGCGTCGTTGTGGTGGATCGTGTCGAACAGCAGCGTCGCGATGTATCTGCCCGGCTTGTGCTCGTCGGGTCGGTCTCCCGCGAACTTCACGCGGGTGTTGATCGCGAGACCCGATGCTTCGAACCCATCCAGACAGGCGAGCACCGCATCGGCCAGGGCCATCAAGCCCGTGTTCGCCTCCGTCAGCACGGCGCCCATCTCGCGGAGGTCCCGCACGAGCACGCGCACCCTCCACCGCGTTCGAATGGCGGTCCGCGACGACCCCGCGGTCAGCGTGGTAACCGACTCCCGCGTCGGGGAGCTCGACTCGCGCGCGAGGTAGACCGCGTTCGCCGCGGTCATCGCTTGCTGTTCGAGCTTCGCCTGAACGCTCAGATCGCCGATGACCCACGCCGCAGCTGCCACGTACCCGGGCGGGCTTGCGGTCGTGAGCAGCGTCTGCAGGCGGGCGAGCAGCGCGTTGCCGATGGTTCGCCAGCTCACACCCGGTCCGCCGCCCGCTGCATCGCCTGCTCGATCGTCTGGGCGACCTCGCCCTCGGCCCGCTCCGCCGCAGGCTCGAGGAAGGCGAAGCCTGGCTTCTTCTCGACGTACTCCCCGTACTCGGTGTCGCCGAGGACCTCCGCGACGATCTCGCCGTCGCTCGCGCGACCGGACACCCGTCCGGCCACGGTGCGTTGCTCGAGGTCCCCGGTGCGGTTCCGGTACGGGTGCGAGCTCGCGGCCTCTTCGGCCACGATCTCCGCGGCGCGGTGCATCCC
>FRDC01003172.1_pt1 | contig 16646 bp, 16 predicted proteins | sample 1106171 | NCBI WGS metagenome assembly FRDC01 (sample SAMEA3930566, study PRJEB13176) | freshwater metagenome | biome: Drinking water system; feature: drinking water; material: water | place: Singapore | collected 2014-12-20 | reverse complement strand
GGTAATGAAGACCTCATGTTTTTTCTAGCGGGGCAATTTTTTTAAGTCCTAAACGCAACACGATTGCACTAATATGCTCAACTGGGCTAAACAGGCACTAAACTGCACTCAACAGGGCTAAACGACATGACAAGTTATAAACATATGTGCGAAACGATAGCCGTCGCTGAAATCATGCAAAACAAAGACGGCACATGGATGACGGCTGAGGAAATTTTTAATTATTCCGCTGCCGGTGAGTTGTTTATGGTGCATATTTGGTATTTGATGGCGCTTCAAATGACAGGTGATTTGAAGGATGAGATAAAGAAAACAGCGCATTTAGATAAATCAATAAATTGTTTTATTGCAGACCAAGACACTTATGCTGGTGATTATTTATTTATCTCAGAATCAGGATCGATTGCAATTGCAGGAAGCAATGCAGCTAAAGGACACATTGTTTTTATTGGCACTAGATACGCTCTATGAATGGAAATCCGAATGAGATGACGCAATCCCAATACGCCGATTACAAGGGCGTGCATAAGTCGCGCGTGACTCAGTGGAAAAAAGACGGGCGTTTAGTGTTTAGTGCTGACGGCAAGTTTGTGCTGGTTGCAGAGAGCAATGCGAAACTGAAACAGACCGCTGATTTGAACGGATATGCAAATAGCGTTCACGCTGCGGCAGAGCGAGCAAAGATCAATGAGAAAATCGAATCAGAGAGGTCTTTTGAAGATTTAATCGATGATGTAAGTGACACGCAGCTTGACCTTGAAACAAAAGATGCAGATGAGCTATTTAAAAACTCTCGCGCACTCAAAGAAAAGGCGGCCGCATTGCAGGCAGCGGCAGAGCATGAGAAGTTTATAGGTTCGCTTGTCGAGCGATCTGTTGCGGAAAAAATCATTTTCGAGCGTGCGCGGCAGTTTAGGGATGGTGTTTTTGTTTGTTCTCGCCGGATCGCGCCGGACGTGATCGGGAAGGATTCTATAACTGAAATAGAAGCAATTATTCAAAAGGAATTGCGCGTGATGCTTGAACAATTTGCTAAATTACCTGTGATTGAATGATCGGATATCCTGCTCTATACGACGCACTATCAACCGGGTTAATGCCTGACCTTGATCTGCGTGTTGATGAATGGTCAGACCGTTTCATGATTATCCCGAAAAGTTCTGGATCGAATGAGTACGGAGAGTACCGAACAGATAGAACACCGCACGCGCGCGAAATAATGCGCTCCTTATCTGATGACCATCCGTGCAAAGAAGTCGTCGCAATGGTGGCTTCGCAGATGTACAAGACACAGATATCTTTAAATTGGTTCGGCTCAACCGTTCACCAGTCACCGAGCAATTTTTTGTGGCTGATGCCGACAGGAAAGCTGCATAAGCGTATTGCTGCGCGTATCGATAAGACAATAGCGGCTGTTGAAGTGTTGCGCGAGCGTGTTGCAAAGCCTAATTCACGATCAGCAATCAATAACATCGATACCAAAGAATACCTGGGCGGCACTCTATTTATTGCTACGGCAGGAAGCGCGGCAAACTTGGCAGAAGTTCCGGCGCGGCGTGTTGCGATTGATGAGGTTGACAGGTGCGAGGCTAACGTTGACGGTGAGGGCGATCCTATCAAACTTGCCAAGGCCCGGCAGACAACATTTTCGTATAACCGCAAGTCATTTTACTACTCAAGCCCAACAATCGACGGTGAGTCGAAGATAAAAGAACTTTTTGATTCTGGCACACAGCGCAAAGCCCTTGCTGAGTGTATCCATTGCGGCCATGCGCAGGAATTGGAATTTGAAAAACTTGTGCGGTCAGATGATGGGGAAGTATTTTATCCATGCGGATCGTGCGGCGCAATGCATCGTGAATCAGACAAGCAACGCATGTTTAAAAATGGGTTGTGGTCTGATCCGGTAGAGACTGGCGGAGAGGTTGAATCATTCACGGCCAGCGCGATGTATCAACCGTACGGATGGCTGTCATGGGCTGACCTTTTGAACGAGTACGATGCAGCAAAGATAGCGCTTGATGCGGGTAATGACGCAATGATGATCGTGTTTTATAACACCAGGTTGGCTCGGACATGGAAGCGCACAATCCAGGTAGTCAGTTATCAATCACTGATTGAGCGCGCAGAACACTATCCGCTTAAGGTAGCGCCAGAAAAAGTATTGTTTATTACTGCATTTGTTGACACCCAAGATAACCGCCTTGCTGTGCAGCCGGTTGGATGGGGGCGCGATCTTCTGGCATGGGTTATCGATTACGTTGAATTGCCAGGTGACCCGGCAAAAGATGAGGTTTGGAACATGCTGACTGACTACATCAACGCTGGAATCATGCATGCATCAGGTAGAGTGATGCCGATCATAGCCACCGGCATCGATACAGGTGGGCACCGTACTCATGCTGTGCGCCATTACGTCAGAGCTAATCTTATTCGCAATCCTATCGCGTGCTTTGGATCAACCAGCCTGAATGCGCCAGCATTGAAAAAAGGGCAGCCGGTTGATGTTGTGTGGAAAGGCATTGCAAAAAAGAAAATACTTACTCAATGGAGCGTAGGAACTATCGATATTAAGCACGATATTTTCTCAAAACTTAAAAACGATGCTGAAAGGGAACCGGAAAACAGGCACATTCATTTTTCAAATGAATTGACGGCGGAATATTTTGCGGGAATATTGTCAGAAACTTACGATAGAAAAACAAAACGGTTTGTTGCTAAGCCTGGCGTGAGGAATGAGCCGCTTGATACTCTGGTTGGAAATTACGCAATACTGCACCATCCGAGCATCCGGGCGCATCGCTATACAGCGCATGACTGGGATTTGATGACCGCGAATTTGGCAAAAGCAGCAACAATAGCAACACCGGGCAAAATTTCTCTAACTAACTGGGCGCGCGGATGAAAAAAGAGAATGATATTGTCGATGATATTTTTACCCGCATCAAGGATATTCTGGGCGATGAGTTCCAGGGGCAGATCGTTGTCAAGCTGGATGATGTAGAGACAAAAATCCGGCAAGATTGGGGCGGTACCGAGCCTTATATTGCCAGGAAAAAAGATATTGAGAAGAGAAAGGCTGAGGCGCTTGAGAAATTAAAATGCGGTTTATCTGTCAGTGATGCCGCGAAGCAATCCGGTGTCAGCGAAACATTAATCTACACTATGCTGAGACGCAGATAAACCGCAATTTACCCCTAAAAATGCACCTGCCAATCATGTAGTTTAGCTCCAAAATGGAGCTAATTACATGGCCGGAATCACACTCACCCAAGCAGAAACACAGCTTGCGGCATACGTAGCAGCAGAAACCAAAGTTTTGCAAGGTCAAGCCTATGAGATATCGGGCAGACGATTAACGCGCGCGAATCTTGCTGAAATCCGTGACGGCATGGACTACTGGGACAGAAAAGTCAAGGAATTGACCGCTTCATCCAGTGGCCGAGGCCGAGCAAGAACTCTTGCGCCTGGGTGGTGAGCATGGGAAAGCCAAAGTTGAATATAGTTGATCGTGCAATTGGTTTTTTTAACCCTGAAGCTGCATTAAACAGGCTTAAGAATCGCGCAGCATTGACGCTTGCTGGCAGTTATTCCGGTGGATCTCTGAACAGACCGGCGTTAAAGAACTGGAATCCGTTACCGGGCGATGCAAATTCAGACACAATTTTTGATTTGCCAACGCTACGCACTCGCTCTCGTGATCTTGCGAGAAATGCTCCAATAGGAGGCGCTGCAATCAATACAGTCGTTTCCAATGTGATTGGAACAGGGTTATCGATGAAACTCAACCCTGATACCAAGTATTTGGGTATGAGCAATGAGCAAGCAGACGAATGGAAGCGAGAAGTGGAGGCGGAATGGTTGCTGTGGTGTAATTCTCACGAGTGCGACGCAAGCCGCGCAATGAATTTTTACGGCATCCAGTCGCTTGCATTGCGGTCAATGCTGGAATCTGGTGACGTGATCGCATTGACTCCGGCATTGAAAAGAAATAATCCGTATTCCTTGGCCATCCAGCTTGTAGAAGCAGACCGTCTATCTAATAGAGATAGAGCAATGGATACAGCCGAAAAAGTGGCCGGTGTAAATCTCGACGCTAACGGCGCGCCAGTAAGCTATTCGATATCCAAGCAGCACCCCGGCGCATTGAATAAAAAATCAATGGAATGGACGGAGGTAGCGGCCTACGGGAAAAACGGGCGGCGTAATGTCTTGCATCTATTCGAGAAAAAACGCCCTGGGCAAGTTCGCGGAGTTCCGTACCTATCACCAGTTATTGAGCATTTAAAGCAACTGTCACGTTATTCCGAAGCTGAACTGCAAGCTGCTGTCATTTCCGCAGCTTTCGCGGTATTTATCAAAATGGACGCGGAAGCATTTCAGGCGCTATTTGAGGGCGAAAGCAGCACTCAATACCTGAATAACGCCACGTCATGGAACGGCAGCATTCCGACTGATCTGGACGGGCCTGGGAAAGTGGTGAATCTGCTGCCAGGTGAAAGCGCAGAAACCCCGGAACTTGGCAGACCGAACGTTAATTTCGATCCTTTCTTCCTGTCGATGATCAAGCAGGTAGGCGCAACGCTTGAGATTCCTTTTGAAGTTCTAATCAAGCATTTTTCATCAAGCTACTCAGCAAGCCGCGCGGCATTACTGGATTTTTGGCGCATTGTAAGAATCAGGCGCGATTTTATGGCTACCAATTTTTGCGAGCCGATCAAGGAACTATGGTTCGAGGAAGCTGTTGCAATTGGCCGTGTGCGTGCGCCTGGATTCTTTTCTGATATCCGCATCCGTCAGGCATACACGCGCTGCAATTGGATCGGTGACAGTCCTGGAAGCATTGATCCGGAAAAAGAAGTGAACGCAGCCAAAGAGCGCATTGACTTGGGCATCAGCACGCGAGAAAAAGAATCAATTGCTTACGATGGCGGTGATTGGGAAGCGAATCATAAGCAACTCGCCAAAGAGCAAGAAATGAGAAAAGCTGACGGGTTATTCCAAGAGGCACAGCCAAGAACGCCATCATTGCAGCAACAGACATAAAAACCGCAATTTACCCCTAAAAACGCGCCGGTATAACAATTATTCTGCATCAATCTAAAAAGGTTGATGCATGCACGTTACCGACATAATCACAGCACCGTGGGCTATTTTGCCCGAAAAACTGCTAGAGATTCAGGCAGTTTACACGGCGCATGTTCGCGGAGAAAAGATCAATATCCCAGAAGTCGAGGCGCGCTTAGGGAAGCCGCTGATTAACGATCAGCAAGGCGGATATATCAATGATGGCGGCGTGGCTGTAATACCTATCAATGGTGTTACCGGCAAAAAATTCAACATGATGAGCCAAATATCGGGCGGCGCATCTACACAACTGATTGAGCGCGACATTAAAGCGGCTCTTTCTGATCCAGAAGTTAATTCAATCCTGCTTCACATTGATTCACCCGGCGGCACGGTAGACGGCACGCAGAATCTCGCTGATATCGTAAGCATGGCCGGTGAGCACAAGCCGACTATGGCCTTTGCTGATGGGATGATGGCAAGCGCTGCATATTGGATCGGATCAGCTGCGAGCGAAATAGTCGCATCATCAAGCACCACACAAATCGGTTCAATCGGCGTGGTTGCATCGCACACAGACATTTCCAAAGCACAAGAACAAGCCGGAATTAAGACAACTGAAATAAGCGCAGGCAAGTACAAGCGCATGACTAGCCAATACGCGCCATTATCCAAAGAGGGCAAGGCGCTTATTCAAGATCAGGTTGATCAGCTTTACACAATATTTGTCGATGCGGTAGCTAAAAATCGCGACGTTGACTCTGAAACGGTTTTGAATGATATGGCTGACGGCCGAGTATTTCTCAGTTCAGACGCAAAAGAGCGCGGCATGATCGACCACATTGCAACACTCGAAACAACAATTTCCAACATGCAAAAAGGAGTTTGGCCAATGGGCACCAAGCAAGCGGAAGTAAAAGCGGAGCCAGTGGCTGCGCAAACTCAGGAGGTTATTAAATTGGATATTTCGGCAATTAAAGAGCAATACCCGGACATCGCTGCTGCACTGAAACAAGAAGGCGCAGAGGCAGAGCGCGCGCGAATAGCTGACTGTGAAAGTGTTGCACTGGCTGGGCATGAAGCAATAGTTAATTCGATGAAATTGGATGGCAAATCAACCGGAGCCGATGTGGCGCGCGCAATTGTGGCGGCTGAAAAAACTCTGCGCGCTGATCATGCGAGGGCGTTTGTTGATAACGCCCCGGCTGTTATTGCCGCCGCGCCTGTTACCGGATTCGAGGTGTCTGCTGCTGATGACAAATCTCTGCCTGTGGAAGATCGCGCAAAAGCAAAGTGGGAAGCTGATGCAGGTATCAGAGAAGAATTCGCAAGTTTTGAAACTTACCTTGGATTTTTCAAAGCATGCGAATCTGGCAGCGTGAGAGTTAGCGGCACAAAGAATACTCACTAAAACGCATTTTTAACCATACGCCGTGAGGCGCTACGGAGAAATAGATGACTACATTAGCGGCAAACAAGCAACGCCCGTATGAATTGGGCGACTACAACGATATTCCTGTAATTGCATCAGACATTATCTATGAAGGCGCGGCGGTTGGTATGGTCGTAGCTTCCGGTCATGCCAGGCCATTAACATCAGTTGATCGATTTGTCGGTTTCGCTACCAGACAGGCGGATAACTCTGCTGGTGAGGCTGCGGCAATTTACGTAACTGTTCAAATGCGCGGAGAAATACAGCTTGCCGTGACCGGTGCTGCTATTACCGACCTAAAGCAACCAGTTTACGCAACTGACGACGACACTTTTCAACTCTCCCCGGTCGGTGGCGTGTTCGTCGGTTTTGTTAAGCGCTTTGTTTCTTCTGGCGTGGTTGTGGTTGAGTTTGATGCGCATGGATTCCTTGACCCGTGGCGTGCATTCAGTGTGCGCGAAACGATCAGCGCAGACAAAACCCTTGACGCAGAAGATACCGGAAAACTGTTCTGGGTTGATACTGACGCGAAAATTATCACGCTGCCAGCGATTGCGTCCGGATTGGATGGCTGCGCGGTAGTTAACGGCGGCGCATTTGGTGCAGTGGCTGTGAATTTGAGTCCTGCAGCTGCTGACATGATTCTTGGGCCTGATATAACCGGCGCTGATAACAAAGACCTGATTAACACCAAGGCCACGGCTCGACGCGGTGACTTTGTAATCATCGGCGGCAATGATGCAGATGGTTATGCGGTGCAAGCAATGCGTGGCACATGGGCGCGCGAAGCTTAATAGTTTAGTTGTACAGAGGCAGGGTAACGCTGTGAAGCTGTGACCCTGCAATTTCAAAACCTAACGCCGTGATGGCGCTGGAGAAATAAATGGCAGATCAAAGCATTCTATCAAGCCGTGCGATCATCGGCATGTACTACGCGCAACTTGAAACAACCACCGGCGCGGCATGGATTAACCTGGTTTCAAATCTCTTTAATTCCGATCAGGCAAGCGAAACGTATCCATTCCTTGGGCAATCGCCATCTATGCGTGAATGGCTTGGCGGTAGACAAGCTGAGGCCCTATCCGGCAACAGCTTGACAATCGTTAACAAGCATTACGAAGCCACTTTAGCCATCGCAATCAAGGATATGCGCAGAGACAAAACCTCGCAAATCCAAGCCAGAATACAAGAATTTGTCGATCAGGATATGCGCCACTGGGGCAGCCTGCTGACTGATTTTATCTTGGCGGCGCCTTCTACCACTTGTTATGACGGTCAATACTTTTTCGATACTGATCATTCGGAAGGTGATAGCGGCTCGCAAAGTAACGATATTACTTGTGATATCAGCACTTATCCTGCCGCGCAACACGGAACGATTACAGCTCCAAGTGTCGAGGAAATGCAGCAATCAATCATGAAAGGCATCGAGGCCATTTTGTCGTTTAAAGACAATCAAGGGCAGCCGATGAATGACAACGCTCGCGAATTCCTGGTGATGGTGCCGGTGACATTGTGGGCTGTGGCAACCGCAGCCACAAGCTCAATTCTTACCTCTTCGTTAGCGCAAAACCTAAATCCAAACGGTATGAACGGCATGACCGTCCGCGTTGAAATGAACCCGCGCTTAACCTGGAAAGATTCGTTCGCCGTATTCCGCACTGACAGCCCAATTAAGCCTCTGATTCGTCAATCTGAAACCACACCAGCGCTGCAAATCATTGGCGAAAATTCGGAACACGCATTCAAACACCAGGAAATTTTGGTGGGCATCGACACCTGGCGTAATGCTGGATACGGATACTGGCAACGCGCTTGCTATGTGACGATGGTGTAATCATGACTATCTACACCACAACCGAGGCCGTGACGCTTACCAGCGGCATCCTTGAGCTTGATGCAGATCAGGTGCGGCGCAGATTGCGAGACATCAAAAAGCTTGATGACGGGCGTTTTGAGATTGTGCGCGCCGTGAATTTCAAGGCTGGTGAAACGTTTGGCTTTGACGGGATTGTCCCTAAAGCCACGGCGAAAAGCATGGTTGATTTAGACAAGGTTGAGGTAGAAGAAGAGCCGAAGCCGGTCAAGCCTAAAAAGGCCAAGGAATAGCGATGTTCGCGGAAGATTTGAGCGTATTCACAGACACCGATGACTTTGCAAGCGCGGCCAGCATTAACGGCTCGACTGTAAATGGGATCCTCGGAAATGAATTCGATCAAGTCGATTTCGTGGAGTCGCAAAAGCCTGTCTTTGAATGCGCGGCTGCTGATATACCCGGTATTGCTCATGGCGATACTGTGGCGGTCAGTAGCGACACATACAAAGTTAGGGGGATTCAGCCTGACGGTACCGGAATGGTCAAGCTGATATTGGAATTGCAATGACAGATCACGTCAGAAAGCAGTTACGCGATCAGGTTGCTGTTCTGGTTCAGAGTCTCACGACTTACGCGGTCAACGTTTACAAGAATCGTAGGTACCCGGTTGACGCATCAGAGCTGCCATGCTTGATCGTGCAAACTGGTGATGAGGAAATTGAAAACCTAACGATGAATTTTCCGGCGCAGCAATTAAGGCGCGAGCAACTGATTATCACGGTGATTGCAGAGTCCGTTAACGGACTTGATGACATGCTGGATGAGATTTGCAAAGACATTGAGATTGCTTTGGCCGGGAACGTTTCGATTTCGAAAAATTTCACTCTTGATAGCACATCAGGAATCGAGCCGAACGTTGTCGGAGAAAAACCGGTAGGCATAGTTGATATGAAATTTACCGCTGAGATTTACACGCTAGAAAACGCACCGTTTACAGCTTTATAGCAGCAAAGAGGCCGGGGTTATTACGCTGTGAAGCGCTGCCCCGGATAGCAAAAACCTAAACGTCGTGAGACGCTGGAGAAATAACGATGGCTCTTATCCTTCGCAACGCAGTTGTGCAGATTCAAACCGCTCTCGCGGCAGCAAAAACAATCACAGGTATTTCCAAAGTTTCAGAAGCGATGATTATCGCGACTCATGATTATTCGGTAGGGGATTACATCCTAATCGAGGCCGTGGGAGGTATGACGCAGATTAATAACCGGGTTGTCCGTGTTAAATCTGTCAGCACAACCGTTTCATTCGTTGCTGAGGGGCTGGATTCCACCGATTTCACGACCTACACATCAGGCGGCACAGCTAAGAAAATTACGTTCGGCGCATCGTTTGACAACATTACCCAGCTAGATTTGCCCGATGGCGAGCCGGACGAGGTTGACGTAACCACAATTCACGACGACGAAAAGCAGACCGAATTCGGCCATCAATCGGCGCAGAAAGGCACGCTGTCACTGATCGCTAACCCGCTGGCAACTGCTGTGGTTGAAGTTCAAACCGCATCGACAGCACTGAAAAGACGCGCATTCCTGGTAACGCTGGCTTCCGGTCAAAAAGCACTATTCAACGCTTACTGCGCTGGCGGATCAGGCTTCTCTGGTGGTGTTGGCGCGGCTGGTACAGCGCAAATTTCGCTGACATTGCGTAATAAACCTCAGTGGTTCGCATCGTGAGCGCAATTGCTGAAAAGCTGCGTTCTGCGCGGCGCATTGATATCAAGATCGGTGAAATTACTTTCACCGGTTCCCGCGTAACGCCTGAGCAATACAGCCGGTATTCAAACGCATCCATGACTGATGCTGATGTCTGCCGGTTGCATATCGATGGCGTAGAAGGCGCGAAAGAATCCGATCTGATCGAAGGCGGCGCAAAAACACCGTGGAAATTTAACCGTGAAGATTTTAGCGAAGTCATCGCTGAAAAGCCTGAATGGTACAAGCCGCTTGTTATTGAGCTGATCAAGCACGCGCAAGAGCGGTATCTGAACAAGGCTGAGAACGAAAAAAACTAGCGGACTGGCTCGACTATCAGCAGGTTAAAGAGCTTGTCGGTGGCGAGTCAGTAGCGTTAAGCAGCAACAACGAAAAAGCTGTAATCGGATGGAATCTACTGGGCTGCAAGATTGATTTCGGTCAGATAGACGGTGTTGCTGAGTATCTGCAAGTTGAGGATATCGAATTATTCATTGACAGCTTAGTAGTATTAAAACGGTATAACGATGACCGCAACAACGCAAATCAACATCACGGCTAAGGATTCTACAGCGGGGGCTTTCGCTTCCGCTAATAACAATCTGTCAGGCCTTGCGTCAAGCGCGTTAAAAGCCACGGCAGGCATTGCCGGTATCGGCTTAAGCATTGCGGGTGCGGTAGAGTCAGTTAAGGGCATCGCACAAGCAACAATTCAGTTTCAACAATTCAACAGCACGCTTCAAATCGGCCTTGGATCGGCGCAAAAAGCTGGTGAGGCATTGGGCTTTGTGCGCGCTGAATCGCAGCGTCTGGGGCTTGATCTGGCCGTTTCTGCCGATCAGTTCGCAAAACTAGCAGCGGCATCGAAAGGAACAGCACTAGAAGGTAAAGCAACGCGCGACATTTTCTCCGCAATGTCCGAGGCGGCTACCGTTCTGGGATTGTCAGCAGATCAAACTCGCGGCGCGCTGAATGCGTTCCAGCAAATTATATCCAAGGGTAAAGTCCAGGCCGAAGAATTGCGCGGCCAACTGGGCGAAAGATTGCCTGGTGCGTTTGGTCTTGCGGCGCGCGCGATGGGCGTAACGACAGCAGAACTGGATAAATTGCTTGCTGCCGGTAAAGTTACTGCTGACGATCTACTCCCGAAATTAGCCGTTGAATTAAACAAGACATTTGGCCCGCAAGCGGAAGAATCAGCAAAAGGTTTGCAGTCTCAGATTAACCGGATGAATACCGCGCTATTCGATCTAAAAATAGCCATAGGTGAATCCGGATTAATCAATTTCTTATCAAGCGGAATTGAGCTTGCGACAAAGCTCGGCAATGCTCTCACGTCTGCATTCGGTGGCGGCGCAAAGCTTAACCCAATTGAAAAACAAGTCGAGCTGATAAAAAGCCTGGAAACAGAGCTTGAGCGGATGCAGGGCATTAACGCCATTATCCCGATCAGCGACTTTATTTTCAGCAAAAAAGAATCCGATTTAATCAAGTTCAGGATCGAGGCGGCAAAAGAAGACCTTGAAAAACTTAAGGCAATTGCTGCAATACCGGTTCCGGGCGGGAAGCCTACTCTGCCTGGTAAGGTGGCAGAAGATGCTGGATCGGCTAAAAAAGCAATTGATGAGCTGAATAAAGCGCAAACGTTCGCAATCGCGCGCGAGCATGAATACATCAAGCTGCTACAGATCGAGCGGAAAGCGCATGCCGATCTAGTCAAGCCATACCTGGATAGCGCAGATTCCGCAGAAAAAAGACTGGCCGTTATGAACGACGAAGTGGCGGCGATGAAGCTTGCCACTGCGAACGGTATCAGTCTGGAAAAATCGATTGAACTTACCACTATCGCGCGCCTGGAAGAGAAAAAGGTAATTGAGAAAGATTCAAGCGTAGTAGCTCAAATCCAGCGTGAGATTGACGCGCGCAAAGGGTTGGTTGACCTGATCCCTGAACATAAAAAACTGGTAGATCAGACGCGAGATTCTACAGATCAGATTTCGCAGTTATGGGTGCAAGCCGGGCGCAACATTCAAAGCACGCTGGCAAATAGCATATTCAATATTTTTGATGACGGCCTTAAAGGCATGGTCAAGAATGTTGTGTCTGCAGTTGGCCGGATCGCTTCTGAGTTTGCAGGGTTAAAACTGGCGCAGGGCATCGGGCTGGCTGGCCTGTTTGGTACGTCTGGTGCGGCCAGTGCGAGTTCTGGCGGCGGCTTGAACGCGCTAAACCTTGCCAGTGCAGGGACTAGCATCCTGTCCGGAATACGCGGCGGGTTTGGCATACCTAGCGCAATCGGAAATATTGGCATGGCGTTGCCCGGATCGGTTGGCTCCTTCTTTGGCGGCCTGGCTGGATCAGCTGGCGCGGGCGCCGGAATTGCATCCGGCATTGGTGCAGGTCTAGCAGCTGCCGCCGGTCCGCTGATAGTGGCTTTCGCCGCAACGCAAGCATTCAAGATGCTGGCCGGTGATAAGCGCATTGCAGGTGGATTCGGAAAGTTCATAAATAAAATCGGCGACATCCCTATCCTGGGCGATTTTATCCCCGTTGTGCCATTGCTTAATAGTCTATTCGGGCGCGGCCCATTGAAGCAGCAAGGCACGCTGCTAGAAGGTCAGATTGGTGCGCAAGGTTTTGAATCCGGCATGTTGCAAACCAGATTCAAAGCTAAAGGCGGGTTATTTCGCAGCGACAAAATTGACTATTCGCGCGTTGACGCTGTAACCGGCGAAACGTTCACGGATAACGTTAAGCTGACGGCATTTACTGCCGATCTGGCGAATGCAAGCAAAGTTATTTTTGGTGCTATCAATGAGTCTACCAAACAAACAAGTTCGAGCTTGCGCGGTGTTGCGAAAGATTTGGGGCTGGCAACCAGCGGAATAGATGATTTCAGCTACTCGTTAAGAATCTTGACTGATAAAGGTCAAATGATCAGCGAAGAGCAGATCGGCGAAGAGATCGGAAAAATATCTGAAGCCATGGCGCGTAATTTGCTGCCTGCTGTCGATTCCTACGCAAGATTCGGAGAGACAGCCGTCCAAACGGTAACGCGCCTCGGTGCTGAGTTCAAAGGGTTAGAAAGCGGCGCAATGAACTTGGGCGCTTCTGCTGCATTTGCGAAACAGCTGATCTCAGACATGAGCATCGAAACCAGAACGGCTTTTGTAAATTTGGCTGGTGGCTTGGAGAATATCCAAACATTAACCGGGTATTTTGCTGAGAACTATCTAACACCGGCAGAAAAAATAGCACCGCTGATCGATGGCCTGGTTAATGCCGCCAAAGAGCTTGGATATATTTACACGACCGATGTCACTAAAGATCAAGTAAAAGCGCTCATCCAATCGCAGGAAATTACCGGCGAAACGCGGATTGGGCTGCTCAAACTTCTACCGGCATTCGATACAGTAAGGAATACGCTGGATGCCATGTCCGGCGCAACCGGTACGGCTGCCGATGCAATCAATGACTTTGCGAGCATAGTTCAAGGTTTGCGCAACGACCTTAATTCTACTTATCAGAGCGAACGGTCAGCGATTGAATCAACCATTTCCAGGTTCAAAGACCTTGCCGGGCAATTGAGATCATCGCGCGAAAGTTTGGCGCTTGGTGCGCTGTCACCGCTCACACCCGGGCAGAAATTAGACGAAGCGCGCGCACAATTCAACCAAACCAGATTGGCGGCTGCTTCCGGCGATCAAAATGCACTGGCCAAGCTGCCCACAATTGCCCAGTCATTCCTGCAAGCCAGCCAGACTTATAACGCATCAGGCGCCGCTTATCTGTCAGATTTCGGCATGGTCAATGATGTGCTGAAAAATGCGGAAACTTCGGCATTGTCGCAGATAGATATTGCTACGAATCAACTGGCGGCGCTTGATGAGAGCGTCAAGAATCTGATCGAGATCAAAGACAGCACGAAAACTGTTGTTGATCTGATACGTGAACTGAATATTGCGGTTCTGACGAGCAAAGGCAACCCGGGTATTTCCACGAGCGACATTCAAGGATACTTGGCAGCACACCCCGGCATTAGCCCACAGGAAGTCGCAAACGTAGCCACATCGCGCGGCGTTTCGCTCGATCAACTGTCGGCGGCTGGATATGACACAAGCAACATAATTAAGCTGGCCAATGCGGCGAATGTTACCGATCAGCAAATTAAATCGTTTGTTGACGCAAACATCAGCAACCCGATGGCGATCTACAACGCCGCGGTGCAGAACGGTATTTCTTCTACGCGATTATCGTCTGCAAGTGGTTTGGCGATCGCTGATATTCAAGAATTTGTCCGCAGAAACAACCTGCCATCGTTTGCAAAAGGAACTGATTTTATCTCCCGAAGCGGTCTTGCCATGGTTCACAGGGCGGAAGCCATCGTGCCATCGTCAACTACAGACGAGATTAAAAAACTGCGCGAAGAATTGGCCAAATTACGCGAAGAGCAAAACCGCCAGACCGGCGACATGATTAATGTGACTGACATCACCAATCGCCAAAACGCGCAGGTAATCGCTAAAGCACTGGCCGATGCAGAAAGAACCAGACAATGGAGCGACCGCAGCAAAGCGGCGCTGGCATAGATGGCAGTCGATTTCACAGCCTGGTTGACCGATCCAACAGCGATTCGCTGCGTGCTAGTCGAAACCGTGGTTAATGTTTCAGGATCGGACACAACGCGCTATCTGTCGACAAAAAACTATGCTGACACGGTGGCCGGGCGCATCTATGAGCCGATAGTCAACGCTGAATCAGTGCAATTGATCGAGCGCATGAGTCTTGATAGTTCGCCGTCCATGAGTTTCGGCGACATTGAGATTTACAACCTTGATGGCTCGCTTGATAGCTGGCTGACAGATATTTGGGTAAATAAATCAATCACTGTGCTTGTCGGCGACGTTCGGTGGCTACGCGCAGATTTTACGACCATATTCAGCGGGACAATTGTCGATATAGACAGCCGCACGCGCGACACGCTCAACATCAAAGTGCGTGACAAGTTACAAAGACTGAATACGCCATTGACAGAAACAACCCTGGGCGGGACATCGGTCAACAAGAATGAATTAATCCCGCTGTGTTTCGGCGAGTGTTTCAACGTTTCGCCATTACTGAGTAACCCGGCCACGCTCGAATATAAAGTACACGGCGCGGCAATAGAGTCAGTCATCGAAGTGCGTGACAACGGCGTGCCGGTTGCGCATACGGATACCATCGCATCGGGTAAATTTACTCTGTCATCGCAGCCATTCGGCCAGGTAACCGCGAGCGTGCAGGGCGACAAACCATCAACCTGGGACAAAACCGTATCCAAGCTTGTGCAGCGTATAGCCACGGGCTACGGCGGCGTGAATAAGTTCGTATCTGGTGATCTGGATACCGTGCAACTGGCCGCTTTTGATGCGGCGAATACGCAGCCGATCGGGATTTACATCAGCGACCGTGAAAACACATTGAGCGTGTGCAATCGCATTGCGTCCAGTGTTGGCGCTCAGTTGGTTATGTCCAGACTGGGCAAGCTCAAATTACTCAAGATCGAGCTACCGGCCAGCGGAACAGCGTTTGCAATCGATACAAACGACATCATCGAAAACAGCCTGAGCATATCGCAAAAGATACCGGTAAAAGCCGCATTCAAAGTCAATTACGACAAGAATTGGACGGTTCAGGAAGGATTGCAGACCGGTATTCCGGAAGAACACAAAGGCATGTACGCGCTGGAATGGCTACCTGTCACGGCGCAAGATGCTACCGTTAAAACAAATTATGCGCTTGATGCAGAACCTGTGCCAGTAGACACGCTGCTACTGACTGAATCTGATGCGACGACAGAAGCAACGCGCTTGCTCAATCTGTACAAAACACCGCGTTTCGTTGTGACATTCACCGGCACGGCGCGCCTTGTCGAATTGACGCTCGGGCAGCGTGTAACGTTGACTTATCCGCGATTCGGCCTTGCTGCTGCGAAAGAGGGGCAAGTAATAGGCCTGTCAATCGATTGGAGCAATCTAACGGTAAAATGTGAGGTTATCGTCTAATGGCCGCAGTAATAAATAAACGTGATGCAGCGCTTCAGGCTGCAAGCCCAAGGACGGCTACAGTTAATCTTGGATCAACGGTTAATGTCAATGGCACTATTAACGGTACAGCGGCTGGCACGGTTGTAAGCAATGCCGCAACCGGCGCAAGCCATGCTGGATCAACAGGCAACCCGCACAGTGCGGATTTGGATGATATTTCTAATGGCGTTACCTATTTTCGCACAAATGCGAATCAAGTAAAGGGGGCTGGTAGGGCATACAGCGCACTAGATTCTAGCGACGAATACGTTAAGTCACTAACATCGACAAAATTAACCGTTGTCGGATCGAACCCTTCAACAGGATGGGTAGGAGACGCGAACGGAATCCGCATGTATCAAAGCGGAACGTTGAAAGTGAATATCCCTGTTTCCGGATCTCCCAGTTTTACTGGTGATATTTCAGGCGGGTCAAATATTAATATTACCGGGCAGGGAAATTTTGCTGGAAGTTCCACAAGCTCAGGATTAATTGCTGCTTTACATGCAAATATG
>FRDC01001018.1_pt3 | contig 16649 bp, 16 predicted proteins | sample 1106171 | NCBI WGS metagenome assembly FRDC01 (sample SAMEA3930566, study PRJEB13176) | freshwater metagenome | biome: Drinking water system; feature: drinking water; material: water | place: Singapore | collected 2014-12-20 | reverse complement strand
AGTTCAGGCTGGTCCGCTAGGACCAGCGCAAGCGCAGACTGGTGTCTGTCCATCTCATGGAACCTCTGGGGTTAGTCCGAACCAAGACGCCAAACTTGCGGAGAGGTTCCATGGGTCTGACGAAGTCGCGCACATAGGAACGTTTCACCCGTTTGTAAAGATTTTCCGAACAACAGCGGCGGACTGAATTTCCGGCGCCTGCCAGGCCGGGCCAGGGCGGCGGGGTCGGCCATCGGGCGAACGGCAAGCGACCGGGCGGCGTCTGGGGCCGCAGCGGCGTCAAAAAAAGACGCGCGAACCGCCATGGTTCGCGCGCCCATAAGCGCCGCCGTCGGGCTGGCCAGCGTCTATTTTCGAACGTCGTGGCCGTAATAGTCGGTATCTGTCAGCGAAGTCGTCTTCGCCTTCTTTGTCTTCTTGATCTTCACACTCGCGAATTTCAGCGTGGCCGCCGCCGCCGCGTCCGAATTGAGGTCGAGGGCGTCAAGGCTGATGTTGCTGAATGTGTCGCAAGCCAGATGATAGCAGGGATCATACTGAACCCCTGCCACGCCGCCGTAGGTCGCAGCCTCCGCCGGCGTCTTGATTCCAGACGCACCGGTGAAAAGACCGCCCACGGCGATGTTGGCATTGATGAAAGGGGCGGTGTCGGTCTGGAAGAAGATCGTCGTCGGCTCCCAGGCAAGGCCGCGCGCGGCGTAAAACGATGCGAAGAACGCCTTGATGGCGGATGAGCCCGCGGGCGCGACGCCGTCATCTCCATCGTAAATGAACCGCACGAAGTTCGGCGACCCGATCATGTCGAAGTTAAGATACGCCATGATGGCGCTTCGCTGTTCGGCGGACAATGTGTTGACGAAGTGGGTCGACCCGACAAGGCCGTTTTCTTCCGCGCCCCACCAGGCGAAGCGGACCTTGTTGACTGGCTTCACCTTGGCCATCTGCACGGCGATTTCGAGGATCGCCGCGCTGCCGGAACCATTGTCCTGGATGCCGGGGCCGGCCGCGACAGAGTCGAGGTGCGCGCCGACCATGAGAACATTTAGCGGATCGCCCGCGACGCTTTCTGCAATGACGTTCCAGCTGGTGACCGGGCTATTGGTCACGTCCGCCCTCATGGAAAGAACGAGGCCGGGAGTTGATGCCCATTCGACGCCGCGCGCGTAAGTCGCCGAGAACACCGGAATGCCGCCGCTATAGGCGGCGGTCAGCGTTCCCGAGATCAGGCCAAGCCGATCAGGCGAGTTGCCTTGATTGAAGATGATCGCGCCGGTGGCCCCGGCCGCTGCCGCATTTTCGGCCTTGAGCTCGAAGGTGCAAGCGCCTCGCTGCAGCAAAGCGATGGACCCCGCTGGAAAGCCAGCAAAATCGGCCGGCTCGCAGCCGCTTGTCGATGTATTTCCCAGGCCGAACTGCAGATCGACGGCAACAACGGGAGCGACCACATTGCCTGGCGCGGTGAAGGAAAATTCGTTGAAGTCAGCGGCGTTCACATAAACGACTGGCGTCGGCGCCAATTGCTCAAGTCTTGAAGGGCTGAGGACGACAAAGCCGTTAAAAGTGAAGGGCTGAAGTTCAACGAGATATCCTGCGGCCTCGAGCGTGTTTGCGATATAAAGAACAGAGTCGAAGTAACCGGCCGATCCGACGCTGCGTACGCCGGAATTGGCGTCCGCGGCCGCTTGCAGCGCCGCCTGGTGTTTGCGAACGCCGTCGACGGTCACGCACTCAAGGAGCTTTGCTTGAGAGTTGTTCGTTCGGCTGGAGCACACCGGCGCCTGGGCGCCTGAAGTTCCTGCGGCAAGCGAGGCGGCGGCGAAAAAGACGCTGAAAACAGCGCTGTTTGCGAATGACTTCATGGCGACGCGATCCCCAGAATTTGATTGGCTGAATGGCGACAGCGACTCAACAGGCCAATGAGGCTAATGCGGTCACCAATTCCTCGCCAACGAAAACGGCAGATTGCGCTGCAGCAATCGTCGATATGCTCCGCACCCGCCGCGCCGCGACAACCGATCTTGTCCGCCTCCGGTGAGGCGCTTGGCTCCGAGCAAAGCGTTGCGCGCACCCTGATTTGCTGTTCTTGCCTGTCAGCAGCTTTCGCTCGCGGCTGCTAGTTTATTGTTTTTGTTGAAATAAACCAGCTCGAACTCTTGTCGGCGCGGATCGGATTGCGCAATCTTCGAACGCTAGCATCGCCGTTGTCAGTATGGGGCGTTTGATGTCTGAGACTTCTCCTCTCGCGTTGCAGCTTCAGGGCTACCGGCTCGCCACAGCCGAAATTCTGTACCATCTCCCGGATCACCCGCGGCTTCTCCAGTCCTATGTCTGGCAGGATTACGACATCGCGCCGCGATTCCCGGTGCTGAACCGGTTCCTTGCGTTCTGGACGCGCCAGATCGAGGGGCGGCTGCATTCAGTCCGCGTCACCGGCAAGGAGCTGATTTCCGCCGCCGAAATGCGGCACGGCACGCTGTTCAGCATCCAATAGGCGGTAAGCCCGGCTCCTTTCAGGCCCGGCGTGAGTGGGCTTGCTCAAGGCGAAAGTGCCGACCAGCGCCTTTAGGGGTCGCCTTTATGGCGGCGCTGGTATTCGCCTGCGCGAGCGTGCCGCTGCTTCGCTGGTCGTACCGGTGCGTGAGTGCGAGCGATGCCCCTCAAACCTAGGAGACCGAAGGCGGCGCTCGTGCGATCGACCTGTCGGTTCTGATCAACAATATCGAAGGGTTGACTTGGCCGGCCCGGTCCCGGCTGACGCGTCAGAGGTCAAGCCGTCGCACCTCAACACCGATCGCAAAGACGCGCTTACCGCCGTTCGTCGGCAGGATGCGGATCTTGTTGACGGCGCGGCCCATATTGCATTCCCGCCAGGTCTTGCCGCCGTCCAGAGTTTCGAAACCTGTCCCTGCGCAACCGACCCAGCCACGTTTTTCGTCGGCAAAGCCGATTCCGAATTCCCGCATTTTCGGGGCGTCGACAAGCGGCAATTCCTTCCAGCTTTTGCCGCCATCCATGGTTTTGACGATAACGCGCCGCGTATTGGCGTCATCATAGCTCTGCACCGTCGCATAGCCGACGCGCGGCGTTGGAAAGCTTATCTTCCAGCAATTTTCGAGGGGCCGGCCGGAGCGGTAGACGGCGTTCCAGCTGTCGCCGCCGTCGGACGTCCTGAGAATCAGCGCCTCGCCTTCGCCGGTATCGGAGACGCCTGATGCGCAGACGAACCCCGTTCGCGGCGTCAGGAATTTGACGTCGAGGATCATCCCGGCCTGCGCCGTGAGGTCGATAACCCGGAACGCCTCGCCGCCGTCCTCCGATCGCAGGATCATCGCCGGCCCGCCGACCCTGCCGGCGGCGTGGACGACGGCCGTCTCGCGCATTTCGCCTTGATAGATTCGCCGGGTCCTGAGGATGTCGACGCCGCAGACACCCTTTACCCGGCCGATGCCAACTGCCTCGACGGGCGTCCAAGTGGCGCCGCCGTCGCGCGTTCGGTAGAGCGGGGTCTCGTCTGTGACTCCAGGATAATAGCCGGTTCCGACATTGCCGATGAAGCCGTTCTGCGCATCGAGGAACCCGAGCGCGCGGATGAAGGTTCCCGGCCGGCTTGCGATTTCGGTCCAGGACAGGCCGCCGTCGGTCGTCTGGTAAAGAAGGCCGGCGCCGTTGCCATACCAGCCGCGGTCGCCATCTATGAAGGCGATGTCGTCCTGCTTGCCCTTGTAGGGAACAGTCGGCAGCGCGGCCCACGCGGGAGCGGCGGGCGCGGCAAGCGGCCTCGCCCCGGCGCTGAGGGCGATGCCCGCCGCCGCGAAGGCGCGTCGTGTCAGAATCATTGGCGCATCACCCTCCTGCGGCGCCCACGGGAGGCGCGTCCAGGGCAACAATCTTTCACCGGTTTTCGAGGCTGCGCACCAGCCCCTCGGCGAAGGTTGTCAGCGTATCGTCGCGCGCACCCATGACGACAATGCGGTCGCCCGCTTTGGCAAGCTCCAGCATCCTGCGCCCGCATTCTTCGCGCGTCGCGAGCGCTTCAGCGCGCCGACCCGCCGCGACGACGCCCGCAATGATAGCCCCGCTCGAGATGCTGCGATCAGTCGTGCCGCCGTAATAAACGGGCTCCGGCATCAGAAGAATGTCATCGGGGCCGAGCCCGGCCGCAAAGCTCTCGATCAACTCAGCGCCCATCTTCTTCAGCGGCCCATAGCCATGCGGCTGGAACATGACGATGAGGCGGCCCGGAAAGTCGTGCAGCGTCTTCAGCGTCGCGGCGATCTTGTCCGGGTTGTGGCCGAAATCGTCGATGACGGCGACGCCGGCGGTCTCGCCCACGAGCTCGAAGCGGCGGCGCACGCCCGCGAATGTCCCGAGCGCCGTCGCCGCCTCCTCAAAGCGGACGTCCGCGGCGACGCAGGCCGCAATGGCGGCGAGCGCATTCGAGACGTTATGGCGACCCGGAACGTTGAGCCCGACCTCTGCGCGGGCGCCAGATCGGCGATCTGTCGCGGTGAAGCTGACGCCGTACGGCGTAGGCCGGATCGCCTCGGCGCCGAAGTCCGCACGATTTGAAAGGCCGTAGGTCAGCGCCTTCGACGCACCCTTCCTAAGCGCGGCGACCTCGTCGTTGTCGAGGTTCAGAACAGCGACCTCTGCGCGGGCGATGAAGTCGCCAAACAGCGTGCGCAGCTCGTCCATCGACTTGTGGTCAAGCGAGACATTGTTGAGCACCGCGATCTTCGGATTGAAGAGCGCGATCGACCCGTCGCTTTCGTCAATCTCGCTGACGAAGGCCGGGCCGTCGCCGACCAGCGCGCTGGCGAAGAGCGCGCCCTCGCGGACAAAATTCTTCATGACGGCGCCGTTCATCACAGTCGGGTCGCGCCCAGTCGCCGCGAGGATCCAGGCGATCATGGCGACCGTCGTCGATTTACCCGATGTGCCGGCAACACCGATCGGAACCTTGGCGCGGTTGAAAAGCTCGGCGAGCAGGCTCGCACGGGACAGGCGCACGGCGCCGAGCCGGATCGCCGCCTGAACGTCGGGAACGGTGTCTTCGACGGCGGCGGAGGCGACGAGGATCTGCGCGGGCGAAACCACGCCTGACCCGTCCTGCGGGAACAGTCTGACCCCTTGCGCGCGGAGATAATCGAATTTCGGCGCAGTCCGGCCCTGATCTAGCGCGCGGTCGGAACCCGCGACGTAATGGCCGGACGCCCTGAGGATAAGGGCGAGCGGCAGCATGCCCGACCCGCCGACCCCGCACAGGAAATATTGACGCTTTTCACCCATGGTCGAAGGTCTCTAAACCATCATTGCGAACAACCCCTTATTTGGAGGCGGCGTCAACAAGATGGCGGGCAGGATGAGGATCGCCGTCGTCGCGCCGGCGAACCGGCTGAACCAAGAGGCCGCCGTTCGCGTGGCGGCGCTTGCGCGCGACGCATACGGCGATCGCCTGACGCTCGACTTTCACCCGCAATGCTTCCTTTCGAGCGGGCATTTCGCTGGCGACGACGCGGCCCGCTCGGCGGCCTTTCTCGAGGCGGCGAACGATCCCGCTAATGAGGCGCTCTGGTTCGCGCGCGGGGGCTATGGCTCCGGCCGTCTCGACGAGCGCCTGTTTTCGAAGCTCAACAACCACGCGCGCGCCAAGACCTATCTCGGCTTTTCAGACATGGGTTTTCTTCTCGCCCGTCTCCATCGCGACGGGATTGGCCGGCCTGTCCACGGCCCGATGGTTTCCGACATCAACCGCGAGCGCGGCGAGGCGGCGGTGATGCGCTCGCTTGCCTTCCTCGTCGATGGTGACGAGGTCGGCGTCGCGCCCGGTAGTGGTCGGCGTTTCGCCTTCAACCTGACGGTTCTGTCCAATCTCCTCGGCACGCCCGCCGAGCCGGATTTCTCCGGCGCCGAAATTCTCCTCGAGGATGTTGACGAGCAGCATTATCGCATCGACCGCTCGCTTCTTCATGTCACGGCGAGCGCGAATGTCCGCAACGCCGTCGGATTGCGGATGGGAAGGTTCAGCCGAATTCCGGACAACGATCCACCCTTCGAGAAGTCGGTGGAGGAGATCATCCGGTATTGGTGTGATCGCGCGCGCATTCCCTTCCTTGGCGCCGCCGATATCGGCCATGACGTCGACAACAAGCTAGTGCCGTTTCCAGCCCCCGGCGCCGCCGCGTAACGCGCGAGGATGCGCGCGGCGATTTGTCCGCACGCGAAACAATCTTGCGAATGGGAATTGTCCCTAAGTATCAGCGCGCAATGGCGACGATTTCATTAGCTGCATTAACCGCGACGCTATTGACCCAAGTTGGCGGCGATGGTCAACGTCGTCGGTCATGATCGAAGCTGCCGGCTGGAGCGCTTTTCTTGATTTTCGGCCTTGATTACCTGGCGCCCTGGATTGCGGCGATCGGCCTTCTCGTCCTGCTTGTCGCGTTCGCCATGGAATGGCGCCCTCCCGAAGTGACGGCGCTCGTCGCGGTCGGCGCATGCTTACTGGTAGGCCTGCTTTCAAGCGAGGATCTCGTCAAGTCCTTCTCGAACTCCGCGCCTGTCACGATCGGCGCGATGTTCATCATCTCGTCGGCGCTCGTGCGGACCGGCGTTCTTGAGGAGCTTGCGCGATCTATCATCAAGCGCGTCGACAAGCGGCCCAATCTGGCCATCCTCGGCTATCTCGTCATCGTCGCAGTCTTGTCTGCGTTCATGAATAATACGCCGCTCGTGATGCTGATGATCCCGGTCGCAATCGCCCTCGCAAATCAGGTCGGCGAGGCGCCGTCGCGTCATCTCATTCCGCTGTCCTATGTCGCGGTGCTCGGCGGCATGATGACACTGATCGGCACGTCGACCAACATACTGGTCGACGGCGTGGCGCGCGAAAGAGGCGTGGCGCCCTTTCATATCTTCGAGCTTTTCCCGGTCGGCGCCGCGATCACGGTTGTCGGCATCGCCTTTGTATTCCTGTTCCGAAAATTCTTGCCGGAGCGAATGGCTATGGCGTCGCTTTTGGGCCGCAATGAGACGCCGCGCTTCATGGTGGAGCTAGCGATCGAGGCGGAGAGCCCTTTCATCGGCCGGCGCGCTGTCGAGATCAAGGAATTCAACGAGGCCGACAGCCGACTCCTTGACGTCGTGCGCGGGGACGCCTCGCTGCGCCGAGAGATGGACAACGTCTTCCTCGAGGAAGGGGATATTGTCGTCCTGCGCTCGCCGATGAAGGAGATTTTGGGCTTCAAGCAAAAGCCGGACCTGCAGACGCCTGACGGCGGCCTGCAACCCCTCAGTTCGCGCTCGTCGATCCTGGTCGAAATCCTTCTTGCGCCAGGCGCGGCGTTCATCGGCAAGACGCTGCGGCATCTTCGCTTGCGCCGACGTTATGGCGTTTATCCCGTGGCGCTCCACCGCCGCAGCGCCAATCTCGACGACCGATTTGAATATACCCCGCTCGAGGTCGGCGACACGCTGCTCATCGAGGGCGCGCCGGAGGACCTCAAACGCCTCTGCGACGACAACGATCTCGTCAATGTCGCCATGCCGCGCGAGCGCGCGATCAAGCGCACCCACGCGCCGATCGCGATCGCGACGATGCTGTCGGTCGTCGTCCTCGCCAGCTTTGAGCTTATGCCGATCGCCGGGCTTGCAGCGATCGGCGCGGCCGTCGTGCTGGCGACACGCTGCGTCGAAGCCGACGAGGCGTTCGGCGCCGTCGACTGGCGCATCCTTGTCCTTATCGTCGCCATGCTGGCGATCGGCAAGGCGATCGAAAATTCAGGCCTCATCGAGAATGTCGTCAATGCGGTGACGCCGATATTGAAGCAGACAAAGCCGGTCGTCGCGCTCGCGCTCATCTTCCTCTTGTCGCTGTTCCTGACGGAACTGATTTCAAACAACGCCGTTGGAGTAATCCTGACGCCGCTAGCCATAAGCCTGGCGCAGTCGCTTGGCGTCGATCCGCGCCCCTTCGTGGTCGCGGTGATGTTCTCGGCGACGTGCGCCTTCATGACGCCGATCGGGTACCAGACGAACACCCTCGTCTACAGCGTCGGCGGCTACAAGTTCGCCGACTATCTGCGGCTCGGGACCCCGCTCAACCTCATTGTCGCGATCATCTGCATTATCTTGATCCCGATCTTCTGGCCGTTCTGATTGCCTCCGGGGGGCGGGGGTTGCTAGGAAGCCGCCCGGGGGTCGCCCCGTTTTTAGGAGTATTCGATGAAGCCGGTCCTGCTCGCCTCCGCCGCCCTGTGCGCAGCCCTTGCCCTATCCGCCTGCAATCGCGGGGCCGAGGCGAAAAAGGAGGCCGAGTCGGCGTCCGCCGCCGCTGCGACGGCGCAGGCCGCCGCAGCGCCGGACGATGCTGCTGCTCTGGTCTCGAACGACAATGAGGCGAAGTCGGAAAAATTCCTCGCCGAGAACGCGGGCAAGCCGGGCGTCAAGACGACCGCGTCGGGACTGCAATACGAGATCCTCGCCGAAGGGCCTGCGGGCGGCGCCTCGCCGAAAGAGACCGATCTCGTCGATGTTCACTATGTCGGCACGCTGATCGACGGCGTTGAATTCGACTCCTCGCGCGCGCGCGGCGCTGCGGCGCGTTTTCCTCTCAACCAGGTGATCCCCGGCTGGACGGAGGGCGTGCAGTTGATGAGCGAGGGCGACCGCTTCCGTTTTTATGTGCCTTCCGAACTCGCTTACGGCCAGACGGGAACGCCCGGCGGCCCGATCGGTCCCAATGAAGCGCTTATCTTCGACGTGGAGCTTTTGAAAGTGACGAACCCCGAGCGCAACGCCGCCGCCGCCGCCGCATTCCTCGCAGAGAACAGCAAGAAAGCCGGCGTGAAGTCGACGACGTCGGGCCTGCAATATCAGGTGCTCGCCGAAGGGCCTGCCGGCGGTAAGCAGCCGACCGACGCCAGCAAAGTGCGCGTCCACTACGAAGGGCGCCTCATCAACGGCACAGTCTTCGACAGCTCCTACAGCCGCGGCGAGCCGATCGAGTTTCCGCTGAACGCCGTCATCCCCGGCTGGACCGAAGGCGTCCAACTCATGAGCGAGGGCGACAAGTTCCGTCTCTTCATTCCGCCCGCGCTGGGCTATGGCGCGCCCGGAACGCCTGGCGGTCCGATCGGCCCCAACGAAGCGCTGATCTTCGACGTCGAGCTGCTTAAGGTTGTTGATTAAAGCGGCGTCTCGCAAAAGCGTGCGCGGTTTTGCCCGCAAACGCCGTGACGATCCAGCGCCGCGCTCACAACCGTCAGGGGAAATTAACAGTAATATTTTCGCCTGATTGACGGCTTGACTATTGAAGGGCGTTCCGACTATGGTCTTGCAATCGCGCCGCGGCTACGCCCGGCGCGATTTTCGTTATGGCGGCGCTTTCAAGGCGCCCGCGTTTGACAAGTCCGGCGTTCGCGCGGCTCCGGCGGCCTTTGCCCGCTGGCCGCGCGAAGAAAAGTAAACTCCCGTCTCTGGGATTGAGGCGGCGAGCGGCGGAATTCTGCGCAGAATTCGACGGCCGATTATGCGCATGTTCGTGCTGGAGCCCGCATGAAACCTCGGATTTCCAGCGGGCGCGTCGCGGATTTCTAAGCAGATTTCGCCGCCGGGCGACGGGCGAAGACGAAGTAAGCGATGAGGCCGAGGCCCATCCAGATGAAGAAGCGCGTCTGCGTGGCCGCCGGAAGGCTCCTAAAGAGATAGAGACAACCGACGATCGCAAGCAGCGCGACGACAGGGCCGAAGGGAACCTTGAAGGGCCGCTCGCGATTGGGTTCGCGCACGCGCAGGATGATGAGTGCGGCGGCGGTGGCGACGAAGGCGCAGAGCGTGCCGGCGTTCGCGAGCTCGGCGATGGTCGACAAGGGCAGAACGCCGGCGATCGCCGCGCACACGACGCCGGTCAGGATCGTCATCGCGACCGGCGATCCGCTTTTTGGATCGACGGCGCCGAAGCGGCGGGGGAAGAGCCCGTCGCGCGCCATTACGAAGAAGATGCGGCTCTGCCCGTACATGAAGGCGAGGATGACCGTCGGCAAGGCGATGACGGCGGCGGCGGCGATCGCGGCGGCGGCCTCGTCATGGCCAAGGCCGCGAAGGATGTGGGCGAGGGGTTCCGCTGATGTCGCGAATTCCCCGAACGGCTGGGCGCCGACTGCGGCGGCCGCTACCGTCATGTAGATCAGCGTGCAGACGAGCATCGAGCCGATGATGCCGATAGAGAGGTTTCGACCCGGGTCCTTCGTCTCCTCCGCGGCTGTCGAGACCGCATCGAAGCCGTAAAAGGCGAAAAAGATGATCGCCGCCGCCGACATCACGCCCCGATCAGCGCCCGAGGCGTCTGTCGTCGCGGCGAAGCCATAGGGCGAGAACGGCTCGAAATTCGCCATATCGAACGCCGGTAAAGCAAGCGCCACGAAGATCGCCAGCGCGACTATCTTGATGACGACGAGGGCGGCGTTAACGTTCGCGCTCTCGCGCACGCCGACGAGCAGCATGCCGGCGACCGCTGCGACGATCATGATGGCGGGAAGATTGACGAGCCCGCCGGCGGCGGGCCCGGCCGTCAGGAGTTTCGGCAGATCGACGCCAAGCCCTGTCAGGAAGCCCGTCGCATAGCCCGACCATCCGACCGCAACCGCGGAGCACACGACCGAATATTCCAGAATGAGCGCCCAGCCGACGAGCCAGGCTATGATCTCGCCCATTGAGGCGTAGGAATAGGTGTAGGCGCTTCCCGAAGCCGGAATCATCGTCGCGAGTTCGGCATAAGCGAGCGCGGCGAAAACGCAGATCCCGCCGGCGACCGCAAAGGAGAGCATGACCGCCGGCCCGGCGCGCTCTGCCCCAACGCCAACCAGCGTGTAGATGCCTGTGCCGACGATGGCGCCGACCCCAAGGAGGACAAGCTGCCAGGCCGACAAGGTCGGCCGCAGGCGATCAGGCGCCGTATGGTCGACGAGCTGGTCGATCGGCTTTCTGCGGAATATGTCGGACAAGGCGCCCCTCCCGGATTCTAGCGCGCAACTTGGGCCGGTTCCGCCGCCCGATGCAAGGCGAGGCGGAGCCACGGTCCGGCTCAGGCGTTTAACCCAAAAACGGGCTGTGATAGGGCCCGCCGAAGGTTGTTCGAGGAAGCTGATGACGATGAAACCGCTCGACGACGGAGCCGTCGCCGCGGCGCTTGGACGCCGGCCGCTCTGGTCGCTCGAAGCAGGGGGCAGGGCGATCCGGCGAACGCTGACATTCGCTGATTTCAATGCGGCCTTCGGCTTCATGGCGCGCGTCGCGCTCGCCGCCGAGAAGGCCGATCACCACCCAGAATGGTCAAATGTCTGGAACCGGGTCGATATCCGCCTCACGACCCACGACGCGGGCGGCCTGACCGACAAGGATTTCGCGCTCGCCGCCTTTATCGACGCGGCGTCACAATAAAGCCCAAGCGCCGCCTTTGTGGCGCCCGGGGAACGCCGCTAGGGTGGCTGGAAAGCTGAGGGAAGACTTCAATGGCGACGATCGCGCTTGTCGATGACGATGAAAACATCCTGACTTCGGTTTCCATGGCGCTGGAGGCTGAAGGCCATACGGTGAAGACCTATGAGGACGGCGCGAAAGCTCTTGCCGACATTTCGGCTACGCCGCCAGACCTTGTCGTCTCAGACATCAAGATGCCGACGATGGACGGCATGGAGCTGCTGCGCCGCATTCGTCAGGGGTCGGACCTTCCGCTGATCTTCCTCACTTCCAAGGACGAGGAGATCGACGAAGTGCTGGGCCTCACCATGGGCGCAGACGACTATGTCAAAAAGCCCTTCTCGCAGCGCCTCCTGCTTGAGCGGGTGAAGGCCGTGTTGCGTCGGCGCAGCGCCGCTCCGGCCCCGACAAAGGAAGAAGAAAAGCAGATCATCCGCCGCTCGAGCCTGACGCTCGACCCTATGCGGCACGCCTGCCTCTGGAAGGGTCAGCCGGTGACGTTGACCGTCACCGAATTCCTGATCCTCGAGGCGCTCGCCCAGCGCCCGGGTTTCGTCAAAAGCCGCGATTCCCTCATGGACGCGGCCTATGACGATCAAGTTTATGTCGACGACCGCACGATCGACAGCCATATCAAGCGCATCCGCAAGAAGTTCCGCATGGTCGATCCGGAATTCGATGCGGTCGAAACGCTCTACGGCGTCGGCTACAAATACAAGGAGAGCTGATCGAGCGCATGTCCGAGGGGGCGGCCAAACGTCCGCGCCGCGCCATCCGCCGGCTGCGGTCCGGCGTCGCCGTTTCACGGCTGACGCTTACGATCGTGCTCGCCAATTTCATCGGGCTTGTGATCCTTCTCGTCGGGTCGCTCGGTGTCACTCAATATCGCGATGGCCTTGTCCAGGCGAAGCTCGAAGGCGTGCGCGCGCAGGCCCAGCTCTTCGCCGACGTGCTGGCGCAGGTCGCGATCAACGAGTCTGACTGCGCGCCGGTCTATGCTGACGAGGCGGCGCAATCGGGCGCCACCGTCTGCGGGCTCACCTTGTCGCAGCGCGACGTGAATGAGGTGTTCAATCGCGTCTGGGACAGCTTCGAAGGGCGAGTGCGCATTTTCGCCGCGCCGCAGACGAACGACAACCCTCCGGTCAAGGACGCCTCAGCGCTGCTCATAGATGACGTGATGCTGCGCGCCGATGAGATCCTAGTTGAGGATCTGCCGCCGGTCGAGGAGGCGCACGCCGACAACGCGCTCTGGCGCCTCGCGCGCTCGGCCGAGTCGTTCCTCAAGCGGTTCATGACCGGCGGTTTCCGCCGTGACGCCGAGCGACGAACGATCGAAGCCGAGCTTAACGAGGCGCTTGCCTCCTCGCCCTTCGTCGAAGAGCGCGGCGCGACATCGGTGCGCTTCAACGAAGACGGCGAGCTCGTCGCATCGGTCTCGGTGCCGATCCGCCGCGTGCAGGCGATCTACGGCGTCGTGACGGCGGAAATCGGCGGCATCGAGGACCTGGTCGCCGATGCGCGCCTCGCGATACTGCCGTTCTTCGGGCTCGCCTGCGCTGCGGCGCTCCTGACCTCGTTGCTGCTTACGGCGGCGATCGCGCAGCCGATCCGCCAGCTTGCGGTGGCGGCCGACAAGGTGCGTGAGGGGATCGCCGCCGCCGGACGCGCCCGCATCCCGGATTTTTCCGCGCGCAAGGACGAGATCGGCGAATTGTCCGCCTCGCTGCGGTCGATGACGCAAGCCATCTACGCGCGCATCGACGCAATCGAGAGTTTCGCCGCGGACGTCGCGCATGAGTTGAAAAACCCGCTGACCTCGATCCGAAGCGCCACGGAGACGCTCGACATCGCGACCAAGCCGGAAGCGCGCGAGAAGCTGATGGGCGTCATCAAGAAAGACGTAGCGCGGATGGACCGACTCATCACTGACATCTCGAACGCTTCTCGCCTCGACGCCGAGCTCGCGCGCGAGGCGCGCGAGGCGGTCGATCTTCGAAAACTGCTTTCGGACATCACCGACCTTTATCGCATGACGGCGAAGGATAGCGAGGCGCGCGTCGCGTTCGACCCATCCGGCGCGCCAGTTTATCTCTTCGGCAACGCGACGGCGTTAGGGCAGGTGTTCCGCAATCTCATCGATAATGCGCGGTCTTTCTCGCCGCCAAGCGGGGAGGTGCGCGTGTTCCTTGTACCGCCGACCGACCGCGAGCGCCTCATCCAGGTCATCGTCGACGACGACGGTCCCGGCATTCCGGCCGACGCGCTCGAGAAAATCTTTTCGCGTTTCTACACCAAACGTCCGCACGGGGCGGCCTTCGGCAATAATTCAGGACTCGGCCTTGCGATTTCCCGTCAGATCGTCGCGAGCCATGACGGCGTCATCTGGGCGGAGAATCGAACCGGCGAGAAAGGCGAGCCGTTGGGCGCGCGGTTTGTAGTCGAACTGCCGGCGGCATGAGCCTCTTGCACGCCACCTCAATCGCAATCGCCGTTGATGCCGACGGTCCGCTGGCGGGCGTCCTTCTCCTGGGGCCGTCCGGCGCCGGCAAATCCTCGCTGGCGCTTGCCGCGATCGAGGGCTGCCCCTTCCGGCGAACTGCGCTCATCGCGGACGATCAGGTCTTCGTCGGCCCCGAGGGTGAAGCCTCGGCGCCAGCAGCGCTCGGCGGGCTTATCGAGGTGCGTGGTTTTGGACCGGCGCGCGTGCGGCCAATCGCGACCGCGCGTCTCATCGCCGCGTTCGATCTTGGCGCGCCGGCGGAGCGCGTTCCCGTCGCCGCCCGGCGCGAAGTCATGCCGGATATCGCGCTACCGGTTTTCCCGTTTCTGTGGACCGGCGGCGAGACGGCTGCGGCCCATCGTCTTCGGGTTATCGTTCGTCAAGTTTTGTGTGGACAAATCGGCGAAGAACCGCAGGATGCGCGGCCTTGAAGGGGTTCTAAGCCGGCATGATCGGCCTTGTAATCGTCACGCACGGGCGGCTGGCGGAGGATTTCGTCGCCGCCGTTGAGCACGTTGTCGGCCCACAGACGGCGATCAAGACCGTCTCGATCGCCGCCGACGACGACATGGAGCGCCGGCGCGAAGATATTCTCGCCGCGGCGCGGCAAGTCGATGACGGCGCCGGGGTGATCATCCTCACCGACATGTTCGGCGGCACGCCGTCCAATCTCGCTATCTCGGTGATGTCGAAGGCAAACGCCGAGGTGATCGCCGGAGTCAATCTGCCGATGCTTATCAAGCTCGCGCAGGTGCGCGCCGACAAGAGCCTGAAGGACGCCGTCGCCGCCGCCCATGAAGCCGGGCGCAAATACATCAATGTCGCGTCCTGGGTGCTCTCCGGCGAACGCGGGTGAGGCGATGCCTGCCGGCGAGCCGACTGAAGTCTCCGCCACGGTCCAGATTATCAACCGCCGGGGCCTTCACGCCCGCGCATCGGCGAAATTCGCGGCCGTTGCAGGCTCGTTCGACGCCGTGGTTCGCGTGACGAAGGACGGGATCACCGTCGGCGCGCGCTCGATCATGGGCCTGATGATGCTGGGCGCCGGGAAAGGCTCGACGGTGACGATCACCGCCACGGGCCCGCAAGCGGCCGAAGCGCTCGAAACCCTTATCGGGCTTCTCGCAGACAAGTTCGGCGAGGGTGAGTGACCGTCAGCTCACCGCTCCCGCCGGCGCGCCGCCCTGCACCAGCACCTTCTGCCCGTCGCGCAGGCGCTCGCCGCCGCGGATGACGACGCGCTCTCCGGCCTTGATCGCGCCGGTGACTTCGATGAGGTCGCCGTCCGCCGCGCCAAGCTCGACATCGACCTGACGCGCGGCGTCATCCTCGCCGACGACAAAGACGCTGACCCGATCGGCTCGCAAGATCAGCGCGTCGCGATTGACCGCGATGACGCGCTTCCTGGCCGTGCGCGGCAGCCGGACCTCGACGGCGGCGCCGACGCGCCAGTCGGTCTTTGGCAGGCCAAGGCGCACCTCCAGCGTGCGGGTCTGTTCATCGCCGACCGGCACCACGGCGCGCACGGAAGCCTCGACCGTCTGGTCGCCGTTCTTCACGGTTATGACATCGCCCGGCGCAACGCTCGCCAGCAGCGCGTCAGTGGCGCGGGCCGTCACTTCGAGCGCCTCGATGTTGACGAGGCGCACGATGGCCGCGCCCGGATTCACATATTCGCCGACATCCACCTGGCGCGCGACGACCCGTCCGGCGAACGGCGCCTTGACTTCAGTCCGCGCGAGCGCCGTTTCGGCGCGCCGCACGGCGACGCGTGCGCGGGCCAGCTCGCCAAGCGCTGCGTCGCGGTCAGCGCGAAGCTGGTCGATCGTCGCTTCGGACTCGCCGCCGTCCTCGCCAAGTCCTTCATAGCGCTCGACGAGTTTCGAGGCCTGCGCGGCGCGCGCGGAAAGCCGCGCGACATCGGCGCGCGCCTCGTCCCGGCTTGCGAGCGCGTCGGCCGGATCGATGCGTGCGATCGTCGCGCCGGCGGCGACCTCATCGCCGACCTCGGCGACCCACACGATCGGACCTGGCGTAGCCGCCGCAATCTGACTGTCGCTCATGGAGACGACTGAGCCTGGCGCGCCGGCATGCGGGGCAAGTTCCGTCACCACCGCTTCGGCGACCTTTACTGGTGCGGGCGGCGGGCCCTGCGATGCGCCGGCCTGCGCGGCGTCGGCCTTCGGCTGGAAGACCCCGTCGACAACCATGGCGCCGGCGCCGAGCGCGATTACGCCGGCGGCCGCAAGGAGCCGGGGCTTTTTCAGGAGTGCGCGAAAGCGGGTCATTTGAGGTCTCCGGATCATTCTGCAGGCTGAAGGACGAGGCCGCCGGCCGGCAGGCTCGCCCGGGTTCGCGCGCCGAGCTGCAACAGCGCCGGCGTCAGCATCAGGGTGAACATGGTCGAAACGGTCATGCCGCCGAAAATCACCGTCGCAAGACCGCGATAGATCTGCGCGCCTTCGCCGGGCGCGAGGATCAGGGGCGCCATACCCATCAGCGTCGTTGCGGTCGTCATGAAGATCGGTCGGATCCTGAGGCGCAACGCCTCGCGCACGGCCGCCTCGCGCGTCATGCCCTCGGCTTCGGACTGCCGCGCCTGCTCGACAAGCAGGATCGCATTGTTGACGACGATGCCGAGCAGAATGATGAAGCCGATCATGCCGAG
>FRDC01002980.1_pt1 | contig 16651 bp, 20 predicted proteins | sample 1106171 | NCBI WGS metagenome assembly FRDC01 (sample SAMEA3930566, study PRJEB13176) | freshwater metagenome | biome: Drinking water system; feature: drinking water; material: water | place: Singapore | collected 2014-12-20 | reverse complement strand
ATGTTACATATACGCTAAAACAATATCCTGTCCTAAATGCACCCTTTATGGATGCCGCTATGGTTCATCCAAGTAAACTTGGAGGGCTCGGCGGAGACCATGACGGTGACAAGTGCAGCTTAGAGTACATATGGACAGCAGACGCTAATAAAGAATGTAGTGATTACTTAAATAAAACAAGATCTGTTATTAATACAGATCTGAGGTTTATTACTGGAAGTGGTGTCTATTTAACTGATATATTTCTTCACAATCTAACTTATTAACATATATAAGAGAGGGAATATTCCCTCTCTTATATAAAATATAAATTTATTTAAACTTATTGAATATATTAATGTGATTAATAAATATCACCATCATGAGAATTATTTATGTCTTTTACATATTCGACTAATTTACTTAAATTAGAAAAACCTTCGAATTGCGCCATATGTGATCGCGAAAGATATAGAATGCCAAATGGTAGACCTAGATGTTCTCACTGTGACACTATGCGTGCAAAAAAATATCATGTAAAAAATCATGAAAAGCATAAAGAGAGGGTTAAAAATTATTATTACAAAAATAAAGGAGATGAAAATACTATTTATAATTCTTGGTTTGCTTGCAATAGAAGATGTCATAATCCTGAAGATAATGCGTTTAGATTTTACGGAAAACTAGGCATTACTGTTAATAGAGGCTGGAGATATTTAGAAACAATGTCTTCAGATTTAAGCAGTGAAAAATTTAAAAATTATAGAAAGTATGTTTTAAATACATTAGGATATAGACCTTCCCCAGAATACACTATAGATCGAATTGATGTATTTGGAAACTACGAACCTGGGAACATCAGATGGGCAAATAGAAATATTCAAAGTAGAAACACAAAACGCAACAAAAAATATAAAGGGATTGCTGAGAATAGTTTTCTTATTAATTACTTAAATAAAAACATATCTTTATTAACATTTATTAAAATAACAGGTCTCAATTCAGCAGTAGCTCTTAAACGTTATTTCGAATGTGATGATGCAGATTGGATTCTACACGATAAAGAACAGGGTAGATTTTTTAAATATTTAAATCATTTATACACAAGAGAAGAGCTTTCTCTTTTATCCGATTATAGTCAAAGAACAGTTAATAATCGCATTGAAGAAGGATGGACTGTTTTAGATATAATCCTTGTTCCGGAAGAACTTAGCTATAAAGATATCATTAAAGAAAATCCTTTGCCTGCTGAAATTGAAAAACATCCTATTGTTTATAACAATAAAGAATATAATTTAAAAGATTTTTCAATTGAAATTAATATGCCTTTAGAAATTGTTATTTATAGGTATAATCTTAATCAGTCTGCCGAAGAAATTAAAGCTCAACAATACGAAAATCAAAATCGTAAATATTTATATAAAGGTTACCATTATACAACAACAGAGTTGGCTATTATAAAAAAATGCTCTACTGGTAAAATAAATGATCGTATCTACAAAAGAGGGTGGTCAGTAGAAGATGCGATGAATATTCCTTGATTATATTAATTGTTAAATTACATAAGGAGGGGTAATCCCTCCTTATGTAGATATCTTTATCACTTTCTTATCTTCGCCATCGTATGATCATTAAAATGAAGAGTTTCATGATGACTGATTATAATGATTATCATTTTAAAATCTCAGATGATTTTATCGCTGAAGAGCGACTGAGTTATAGTCGTTTTTATCTTAATTATGTTACCAGAAGACCCAATCAAGCCCCTAATAAATTTGATAAAATGAGTGAGCTTCGCTTACCCATTAACAGTATTCTTCACTCTTTACACGGGTTTGAAACATTAGAAGCTGGAAATCACGGATTACCGGATCCCAATCTTTCTTTAGTTAATAATGAGACGCTTCCTGTTTATTTAAGAATTAACAGTGAAGTTGCAGGAAGTGATTCGAAACCTTTTGGGGTGAGTGAGACGTATATTTATCGCCCTAATGTGCTAAAGGCGCAAATTAATCATTTTTATCAAACCCACCTCAAATTTCACCGCATGCTCTCAGAGCGCACCATCGGGACGATGGCGGGTGTGTTAAGTTGGATGGATTATAGCCCGTTAAATGAAATCAAAGTAACCGGTGTCTTACACCAATATCGTAAATTCGATATTATCTTTAGAACAATTTTAGATAAGATCGTCTCGATCGGTGGGGGTAAACATCATTATATTTTATTACCTCAAAATAACCATGTTATCACACGAACGGCTTTTCAACGTAGTTTTCGCGAACTTAATACCGGAAGCTTGAGTGTCTTTAATAAAGATGTTTCATTATATCCTTTAATCCATGTACTGGGATATGTTTACGGCTTTTTAAAGGATATGAATCCAACGCCCTATAAAGAAGACGTTAAGCTTTTAGGAAAAGACAATGATCTTTTTAACGAAGTTAAAACGACCTCTTTATTAGAGCGAATTCCTACAGATTTAAGAAGTGAAATTAACTTTATCTTTTATCATCAAGATAAAGCGATTATCTACAATCTAGCGGATTTAACGCAGTTTGCGGAAGACCCAAGTTTTTATACTAAGCTCTATCGTCATGTCATGAATTTAAGATTAGGTGATGCGTCCGGTTTAAGCGACAATGACGTTGATTCTGATAATTTTGACCAACTTGTTAAAACCTTATCGGATGAACCAGAAGGGATAGTTGACACAGTTGATAGTGACAATAAAGATAGTTTAAAATCTCAAGAACCTTTAAAGGAAATTCCGCAGTTTAATCGAGCCGATGATTTTGAGATAAAAGTTCCACAAGAAAAGCCTGTTAATTTTGAGGAAAAATTACGTAAGCAAGTTATTACGCATCATGAACCATTAATACGTCAAGAACCAAAAAAAGAAGCAAAACGAAATAGTCTTTTAGAGACGCATTTGAAAGTGACTATACGCGGAAAAGCTTTAAGTGAATTAATTAAGCCTTTGGATATTACAGAGATTAAGCCAAAGGATATGTCTTTTCTAAAAGCGCCTGAGACGTCTTATCATCAATCCTCACTGATTGCCATGGATAAGACTTATCAAAACCATGTTTATGAACATGAAATGGGAAAAGTCGTTAGTTCGCTTGCCAGTCATGGCTTTTTTATCAATAAGGTTGAGGAACAAAAAATCCATACTGAAATGGATAGACTTTCAACCTATAAGCTTCACCTAAATGATGTCGCTGGTAAAACCCATTATGTCAAATTTACGATTCCTGACGTTGATGATAATGGCATGATGAAGATCAGTGGAGTCGAATATCGCCTAACACGGCAGATCGCAAATGTTCCGATTTGTAAAATTTCACCAACACGGGTTAATCTATCATCTTATTATAACAAAATCATCGTCAAGCGAGTTGAGTCGAAACGATTTAGTTATGCGCAAGATCTCTTTAAACTGCTGTCGACTTTAAAAGCTGAAGGTAAAATTGATGCTGTCTTTGGACAAGTCCCTTTACCAACGCGTCCTGTGGCTTATGACTATACAGCGATTGGTCAAAGCTTTACAGAATTAAACATTAAGGGCTATCATTTTTATTTAGGATATCCTTCAGTCGAGACACTCAGTGTCAGTTGGCAGATGATCGTTAAAGATGAAGAAGCTAAGGGTGCGGCTTTTGTTGGTTATAGTCCTGACAAGCTCCCAATTTTCTGGCATAAAGATAATAGTTTAACGGTAGGGGGTGTTAACCCTACACAAAAATGGCCTTCTTTTACGATCTTTTTAAAAGATGTTTTAGGCGATGAAGCTGAGCTGAAGAAGACACCGGTTGAATGGTGTGAAGCAAATATCATCAACCAAACCATTCCTTTGGTGTATATCTTAAGTTATAAGCTTGGTTTAAAAGAATTATTGGATTATATTAAGCTTGACTATCGTTTTTATGAGAGCAAAAAAGAATATCATTTAGGAACTGATGATCTTGAAATTGCCTTTAGTGATGGTATTTTAGTTTTTAATCGTTATCCTTTATCGCGTTCCTTAATTGCTGCAGGACTCCTCTGGGCTGACTTAAGTGATGTTTCATTCAGAGATATGTCAGTGCCTGATATTTATCCTAAAATTTTAGCAAAGAAAAAAATGAGCGTGGGTGTCTTAAAAGGCTTAAATGGTTTTTTTGATTTCTTTGTTGATCCGATTACCGAATCCATTTTAGAAAAAATGAAAGAACCCACGAATTTTAAAGATCTTTTATTACGTGCCAACATCATGCTAACTGATGCTTATGCCGATGAAACAACAGCTTTGAAGCTCCATCGGTTTAGACTTTATGAACGGTTTAATGGAATTTTGTATAATGAAATTTATACAAGCCTGAGTAATTATCGCAATAACCCATCAACTAAAAAGAGCTTTTCAATTAACCCAGAAGCTGTTTTCCAAAAGATTGTTCAAGACGCAACTGTTGCCCCTAATGAAGTCATTAATCCGGTTCATGAAGTCAAACAACGCTCTGTCTTTACATTTACTGGTAAAGGTGGTCGAACCGACAGAAGCTTTGTTCTTAAAGACCGTGTTTACCCTAAAGACGGTGTTGGGGTGATTTCTGATGCGGTGCCTGATTCAGGAAAAGTATCCATTACAGCGTATCTCTCAGCATCACCCCGTATCGATGATGTTCATGGGATCGCAAAGCCTTATACAACAGGCGATCAATTAGAACCCCCGCAGATTCTCTCCATCGGCTCTATGGTTATGCCGGCAGGCACAACCGATGATGGTAAGCGTAATGCATATTTGAGTATTCAAATCAGTCACTATGTTCCCAATATTGAAGAAGGTGAAACCCTAAGTGTTCGAACCGGCTATGATGCGGTATTACCTCATCTAACCTCTTCGACCTTTGCGGTTGCGGCAAGCGATGATGGTGTTGTTGAAGAAATCGATGAAAAACATCATGTCGTAAAAATTAGATATCAAGATAAAGCGATTAAGCCGCTTAAATCCTTATCACTTCCTTATCTTGATTCTGTGCTCGATAGTTACCGGGATAAACACTTAAAGCTTTATGTCTTAGTCAAAGAAACTGAAATCAGTGATTATCCTCAAGGCGGTATTTTTAAACTGACGAAAAATAGTTTTGGTAAAGTCATTGACCGAACCCGTTATGAAAATAGTGATTTGATTGAAGATAAAGATGTCAAACGTAAATATAGCCATCTTCTCAAAGAACTCTCCTCCGGTAAAGCAAAAGCGCTTTATCTTTTGGAATTAGAGCTGATTAAATCCATTATTCCGGGAGAAATTAAAAGTTATAGCTACGCCAATATCTATTCGCAAAATAGTGGTTCTTATCTTTTACAAACACGCCTTCCTAATGTACAGGCAGGCGAAAAAATAAAAGAAGGGGATATCCTTATTTATAACAAAGGATTTTTCGTCCCCGATGGTTTATCAAAACAAGTCACCTTCAAGCACGGTGTGTTAGCAAACATCGCTTTAATTGAAAAAGCATCGAACCATGAAGATGCCTGTGAAATCTCTAATGAATTAAGTCATAAGCTTAAAATGACCCCGTGTCATTTAAGAACGATTGTGACAAAAAAAGATGCCGTTATTGTTGATTCGGTAAAATTGGGAGACCATGTTGAAGTTGCCTCTAATCTTTGCATTATTTCAGATGATTATCTCATTGGATCTTCTTTGGAACTTTCCGCTGATAATCTTGATTTGATGGAAAAGCTCAATCGGCAAACACCGCCAGCTGATTACACAGGGGAGATTGTTAAAATAAGACTTCTTTATGGCTGTGATCGTCAAGAACTTTCACCTAGTCTTTTAAACATTTTAAAGACTTATGAGAAAGAATTAAAAGATCAATTTAAAGCCATGAATACGGACATGGGCGTTAAGCCGCCAGAAAAGCCTGGTTGGGTTGCCCCAGGAACACGCTATGCCGGTATCGAATTTACAGCAGACACTGTTGTTCTTGAATATATGATTCAAGAAACCCTTAATATGGCGGAAGGTGATAAGCTTGTTATCTCCAATGCCGCTAAATCTATTGTGTCCCATGTTAGTGAAAAACAACATTATAGTGAATCTGGTCTTCCCATCGATATGCTTTTTAGTACAACTTCTATCGTTAATCGTATTATTTCTTCGCCGCTATCTGTTGGTATTACAGAACGTGTTATGCAAAAGTTAAAAGAAAAAGTAGTGAATATTTATTTTGACAATTGACAAAAAATAAAAATAAGATGAGTGGGAATAAACCCCACTCATCTTATTTTCAAAAAACACTATAATGTGAAATATTTAATATTTTATTCGCTAAAAAGGATTTTTTATGTTTATAGATTTTAAACATCTATCTTCTAAAGAAAAACTTCTTTTGAAAAATGCTATTGAGGAATGCGGTGTTAGTTTAGGTAAAACATCCGAATTAATTCCTTTTAGTAATCGCATTCCCCTTGACAGTTCTTATGTCATGGAAACATTCTTTCTTGACGGTACTTTTCAAATTCTAACACCTAAAAATCGTCCTATACCAGGAGGTAATTGTACACTACGTCTGATATCAGAAAACAACGGTGCTCCTAATTTCGATGGTATGTTCCAAGTTCCAACGAGTTATGAATTTGATACAACCGGTCTTGTTAATCTAGTTACTATCTGGTTTGATGGAACACAAATTTTGTATCGAATTGATAATTTAGGAACCTATGCAAGACGCTATCCTGCAAGTGCTCAAGTTAATTTGACTAATAGAAAAATAATAAATATAGATATGATTGGTCCTCTTTCATCATTTCCTATTCCTGAGACAGATAATTTTATTTTAATGGTTGATGGAAAGCGTGATTTCGTTAGTTTAATCGAAATAAATGATGAGCAACTTATTGTGGTTGCAAATAACATAATTCCAATTGAGGCAGAGGCAACACTTAGTTATTTAGGATCAGAAAATAATCCTCTATTCGACCGTCGTGGTTATGAAATATTACCGTTTTCTAATTTAACTATCAATACCGCATTAGCTGAATAAAGTTCCCTAAAAAAAAACAATAAATAACAGGGGAGGCGCTATGCCTCCCCTGTTATTTATTGTTTTTCTACGCAAATCATTTTTCAGATCTCGATCCATGAAGTCGACACAGTCTTTGAAAGCCCGACTCATCTGAGGATCTTTTCCGTGCTCTTTTCTAAATCCCATGACACCTCCATGATGAAAACTGAGATTAGTTGTTAATCTAGGATCTTGCCGTTTTGGTCAAATCTTCCATTGTTCTTGAAACCAAAATTTAGTTTCATCATCTCCATTCAGATATAAATCTCGTCCTTCTATGCGACTCTCATCACTCATAAGCTAACCTTTCTTATAAGGAATTAGGACAATTCTTTTTTCATCAACTTCTTTTTTAACGCAATCATCGCAGATATTAGCAATGAGTTTGTCTCCATTCATCGGATCAAAATAGGTAGATCCGTAATGACCATAAGTAACAAATTCAAGTCCCGAATAAGGTTGATTTTTTTCTACTAAATCATCTAACACATTTTCTAAAACCTTGTGACAAATAATACAGGGAAGTGTTTTATTGTTGTGATCAGTCACGGTGAAGTACCTTTCTTCTTTTAAATATTTTACACTTGATATCAGGACTATTGTTTCTACGTTCTATATTTATAAGAAGATCTACTAATTTCTCTAAATTTTTTCGTCTGACTTTTGATTCTTCAATAATAAATGTCATAATAAACTCCTTATTCAATTCCTAATTGCGCCACAATCCACTGTGTTAAAGAAGTGCGCGGCTCAAATAACGTTCCTTGAGGTTCACATACTACTTGTCCAAACGGAGAAGATGTCAGACGTTGATCAGAGCAGCGATGTAATATATCGCGATTATATTCATCTTCTTGATTAAAAACAGCAAGCTTTACTAATGGATTAACACATCTATGTAAACCAAAGAAATGTCTTCTCCAATAAACACATTCTGAACAATTTCCTTGATATATTTTATTTTTCTCCTCGGCTTCTTGGAGAACTTTTCTACCTGCCTCAACATATCGATTATGATTCATTTGACTTTCCTAAAGAAGACTTTTATATTTTTAGGCATAGTTTAAATTTTTATTGTTTTTGATAAAGTGTAATTTTCCAACCGAACAATAATTTAATAACTTTTGTATTATGACCAAATCTTTCTGAAGGAAGTGATGGATAGTTGCTGGATTTTAAAGCAATAACATATTGAAGGGTGTAAAAATAAAAAGCTATACTTTTATTAAATTCACAGTAGCTAAAAGTTGGTAAAATTCTATTTTTTATAAAATATTTAAACATCGCCTTCTACCTTACTTTCACACGATCATCAGAAGTTAATACTTGTCTAACTTCTTGAATACCTTCATTAATTGCTTCTTCGATTTCATCGCAGTGAACTCTTCCCCCTGCTAATCGATACGCCTCTAAAGGAAGTACGGCCTTTACAGCCGCAACTTCTAACTTTTTTATATATTGTTTAAGTTGTCTAACTTCATCTTCAGTTTTCATGAAAACAAGTTCCTTTTATTTAATTAGTGAATATACATAACAATTGACTACAAACACAATAAACCACATTAAGGATAACAGATAATTTTTATAAAGAAAAGAGCGCATCATCCAATAGCTTGAAATTCCTAGAAAAGAAATATTGACTAACAGAATGAAAACTTTAATCAGTAAAAATGTTTCTATATGTGTCACTTTAATAAGCCTTTATCTAAAGAGAATTTTTGATGTACCATGGGCAGAGAATACTAGCATGTCTGCCATCTCGTTTAAAAATCTTCCACCCGTCAAGATCATCATTAAGCGTATAGCTATCTAGATCATCATTCATAAACTCTTCACTGACCGTTACTAAACAAATTTCACGTGACTCTATATTAAAAGCCTCAAGAGGTAGTGTCCAGCTAAATGGCGTTTCATCCTGAGACGTAAACTGTTTTTCATAATTCTGAAGAAGTGTCGGAAGCATCTTGATAGCTAAAGCAACAAAAAGGCCATCTTTTTCGAAATTAGTTTCATTTATAGTTTTGGCTTTAGGAAACTGATTCTCTGATCCTAGTCTTAAAATTTCTGAAGCTACTTTAGGGCTAATTTTTAAAAGAGCTGGTGTCACCTGATCCATGAGTTTGCGAAGATCGATGATGTTCTCTAGTTCATTATTATCCATTATTCAGTTCCTTCTTTTTCAGTACAAGAAATTGAGCAAGAAATTCTTTTTAAAACGATACCGTCGTAAACTACATCTGTATATTTTTTTCTAAATATAAATCATTTAATTTTTCATTCATAATCTACCCCTTTCAAACATTTCTATTATTGCGTTTTTATCTATCTTTCAATTTCTCTTCCCAAAATTGAAGAGCAATGTTGTCTAGAAGAATAGGTAGGAAATCAAAATAAAAGATATAAAGAGGATATCCTTTCTCTGTCTTAGTTTCCTCTGTTAAGAAAAGATAGAAACCTTCACCGTAAACCGAGTCGAATTCATCTTGATTTACAACTCTAAACTGATTTTCATTTTCTATACCGCGAAGAAATTCATACGCTAGAGACAATAAATTAGCATTATTAACTTCGATAAATTGGCCTGATGCATAGTCTGTCAATCGCTGATTTAAATTTTCTGGCCAAGTTGTAATCAATAAAGGATCATCAAGATATTGCCAATGAAAGGTAAGAAAACGACGCCGAGCGTGAACGCCAAATTCTGGTAACCAATTGGGGCGAAGAAGTGTTTCTAATGTCATTGTCCCATGGTCTGATGCATCATCATGATCTTTAGGAAATATAATCGAGGTTTGTACATTGTCTACCGTAAAATTATTAAGTATTTGCCTTGTAGCATCCGATTTAATATAGTCAAATAATTTTAGAAGACAGGTAGGTACAGATTTATCTTTTAGCCACGTAATATTGTTATCAGCAAATTCGCTGAGATTAGATTTTTCTTTAGCTGGGAAAGAGATGATATTTGACATAAAACTTCTCCATATCCATCAATTAGAAAGTTTAACAAGTAGTTCTCTAAATTCAAAACCTTTTGGTGTGAGTTCAATAAAAACTTCTCGTTTATCTTCCACCGATTTCGTTCTCTTAACAAGACCCATTTTGATAAGCGTATCAGTTGCTCGTACAATAACAGGCTTATTAACATTAAGATCTGCAGCAAGCCGTTTAACGCCTAAAGGACCGTTAATATCAAGCTCTGTCAACAAAGCAAGTTGACGCAGTGTCATCAACTCTACGATACCTTCTCTAACAGCCTTTAAAGCAAGTGTTCCAAGATCGTGGATTTCAGTTCGATTTTCGATAATTTTGGCCGTTTCAGGTCCATTGGGATTAACAAGTTTCTTATAAGTTATTCCTTCTTTTGCAAACACTTTCGTTTGACGAAGTTTATTTAAAAGCTCTTCATGATTTGTTTCTGACATTTTCTCATTCTCTTTCTAACCCATCAAATTAGTAATATAAGGATTAATAATTTATCAACTGTTAAAATAATCGATAAAAGGAGAGGCAAGTTGCCTCTCCTTTTATCTTTATCTATGTAAAAAAAAAATCAACAATATTTGTAAAAATATTTATCGTACAAAACCCAAACTAGCCAAATGATGTTACCTAACGCAACTAAGATACCTGCGTAAAAACTAAACCATTGATGTAAAGAAGGATAATAGTAGCAATTAAAAATGCCCCAAGCACAATAAAAAACAGACATCGGCCAATAAACACCTTTAATCGACCTGTCTTTTGCATAAACCCAAATATTCATCCAAACAGCAATTGCGCCGACAAGCTCAAATAAAGCGTTTAAAAGATCATTGGAAAGTGTCATGCAGCAAACAACTCAGAATCAGATGCATTGTCATTAGATGTTGATTGTTTAAATCCGTGCCATTTTTGTTTAATGATGTTAAGGAGCATGCGTTGACCATTGTTAAAAATAACACAGTGCGTATTAGACCACTGGGTATCCGGGGTGGTTACATAAAACTGCATGCGGGGGGTTGACGTCCCGACGCGCCAAATGGGTCCAAAAATAGTGCCTGTGTGATTATGACCTAAAATTACAGGACAATTATATTTTAGAAATTCTTTTAAAGATCTGGTCGGCGCACCTCTTGGACCAATATCACCATGACAAGAACAAAGAATTGTCTTTTTACCTAGAAATAATTTATCTGTTCTCTCAAGTGTATTAACAAAAGGAAGATGTTTTCTGAAATAAAGAATAATAGGATCCGTTGCAATGGCTTCAACTTTCTTAGGATTCTTCTTCTTTATAGACTGAACCATTTCATTAAACATATGCGAGCCGAATTCTAGATTAATATCATCTTTAACCCAGCGCATTTTATCAATATACTCAGTTAAAAATTCAGGGTGATTAGAGGCAACCATATGAAGTTTAGCAAATGGAACACGCGACTGAATCCACTCCATTTCCTTGACGCCATTTTGAAGTTCAAGCTCCATGGAATCAAATTGATGGGGTGCTTTCCACGCTCTGCGAGTTGCTTGTTTTTCTTCATAATGACTGACGGAATCACCATCGATAAAATCATGAAAAACAATATTTTTAGGTTTTAAAGCAAGCGCCATACCTTTATCACCAAAGGTGGCTTTTTTAACATTAGGACATGTTTTCCCGGTATGCCAATCACCTGTTACCAATGATTCAACATCATCCGGTTTATGAGAATGACCTTCAGGGGTAAATAAGCGTGCCCCACCACGGATAGGATCGATATCGTAAAAATGACCCTTTTCATCAGAGACTAACTGTCTGAAGTGACAAATATCACGATCAAATTCAACAACGATGGCTGAATAAGAATGCTGGTCAATCGCGATTTCTGCTGTTCTATCTTGCTGACCTAATTTGTCATCAGAATAATTAGGCCGACTAATAGCACCCGTCGTCATAATTGCCTTAGGATGTTCCATAATGGCATCAGGATGATCATTATCGAATCGCACGCGGTGTTCTAATTCTAGCGCAGGCGCTGCAAATATTTGTGAAAGCGTTCCGCCTTTACGGCAAATATCATCAGTTAAAAAGCGTCCTAAAGTAGGGCGCATCCTAGTGACATTAAGTTGGATACGACTTTTACCTTTACCTAAGATAATATCTTCAAAGAGGACATGACCTCTTAAGTTTTGGGGGAAAGTGGTTGTAATATGACCATGTGCATAGTAAATCGGGCCATATTTGATGGGCATAACAACAAGCGCAAAGTCACGATATTCAGCATAATCGCGCAGACTTGTCCAAAAGGCCTCATGGAGTGTTGCGCCAAACTGCGCGGAGGTGACCACCACACCTTTGATGTTTTTGAGTTTTTTTCTGTCAATTCTAAAAGGATCTAATTGTTTTAATGCTTTTTGGGGAATTGGAATGGGCTGACCTGTTTCCAATCGACGCCAGATAAGTTCGGGTAAATTTTTATGAAGTTCTTGAAGCTGATGATAGCGATCCGCCTCATCATGAATTTCCTTAATACTCTTTCCTAAAACACGCTCTAGATCATAATTACTAACATAAAGAGAAGATGCGTTCCAAATTTTAGCAAAATGAAGAAGGCCTGAGAGGTCTTCTGACATAAGGACTATCCTTAAAAAATGACTTTTAATATAAGCAATCTTAAACAAAAAATAAAAGATTTAAACACCTTATCTCTTGTTTGTCACAAGAGATAAAAGATATTGGGTTAAATCCATAAGATGCTTAATTTTATCTCATTTCTTAAAGATATTATTTTATTCTTCAAGAGATTATTTAGAATAAGGACGATATCCCAGTGACTGAAGAACGCCTGATAAGATTAGAAGTTGTTTATCTTCATTATCTAAATCGTCTTTTAAAGCATGGTCTTTATAAACATGTTGTGCTATTTTTACAGTATCAACTAAACGATCACTATCGTAATAGAGAACATCTTCTCGATGCTTTTTTAAATCTAAATCTTTTAAATCATTGACAAGTTTAAAATATGTTTTAAGTAGTTTCTTTTGCGTAAAATATAAAAAAGGCCTCATCCAGAAAGGCTCGCTCTCAAGTAAGGTTTCAATCTTACCAGCATAAAAAAACAATTTCATCGAGATGATCAAAGAGATTTTTACGTTCAACATGTTTCTTTAAATCAAAAAAAGTCATGCGCTTTTATCCCTTTAATGGGTTAATAAAAGAGAGGGATAAATCCCTCTCTTTTATTATTTCTTAACCATAATTGTGTGTCGTTATTTCTTCTTTTAGGAGCGCATCTCCTAATAACTTACCAAAACTTCCTACATCACGACCGCGCGGTCGCTTTCTAAGAGAGGATTTGCGTTGGTTACTGTCTTCAATAAGATCATTTTCATTGGCACCAATAGTGCGTTCATATTCGGCTCTCGCACGCTTGAACGGATTCAAGAAATAATAAAGCTCATGCTCGCGCTTCGAAATATTAGCGATGCGCAAAATAGTGTCACGGCCAAAATGATTCTCAAGGAGACGAATATCATAATCGGTATAAAGTGTGATTAAGTCAAGGACGGCAAAAGCTTGCTTTTCCTTAGGCGCAATCATGCGAACATTACCTGAGGCCATGACAATATTTTGACGATAACCAACGCTTGTCGTTGTTGTATGGCAGGCCTCTGCTTGATGATAATCCCGACTGTTGAAGAGGCGTGGATTAATTAAGAATTTACCGCGCCCTTCCTTTAGATAAGGATAGGTCTGAAACATTTCTGCGCGGAACAAACTAATCTTAAAGGCTTGCAAAAACTGTTCTTGTTCAACTGTTGATTCTTGCAAACGGTAAACATTAAAATCAGCTTGAACTTGTGTCTTTTGTTCTAGATTTTCCAGAACAGTTAGATATTCCTCAAACTTACGCGGGCTTAAATTACAGCGCCCGACCCAAATCCGCCTTGCGTTAAGATTCATCGAATGCCATCCCCAAAAATAATGGGTAATGACTTGAAGCTGATAAAGATAATCAGAAAAGACAAACGGAAGATCCCACATCCGCTCCCGCTGATTATAACGCAAATCACCTACTTGAAAAAGGGCAACTAGGGGAAGAAGTTGGGCAAAATATGGACTACGATGTGCTTCTACAAAAGCTAGAGAAGCTTTAAGATTAAGATCTAAATTTTCGATGAGAGATCCATCTTTCGTCGGTGCAAGTAAACTCTCACTTGTCTGCGTAATAAGACCTGTTTCTTTTAAAACAATCTTGGTCAAAAAAGACTGATCATTTAAATTTTCAAAAATATCTTTAAACATACTAAACTCCTGAAGATAGATTAATTGATGTCTTTAACAAATCAACTGAATTACGTCATACACCAGAAAATGGCGAATGATAATATTAAAAAATAATCTCCTTTCAAAGCGAAGCAAGCAATTAAATTTTTAAACCATATGTATCTTGATAATAAAGATATAAATTATTTTATTTTTTCCTCATTTCACATTAGTAATATAAAGATAAAAACAGCGTGATTTTTTCAATAAAGAGATATCAGTCCCTTTAAAGGGACTGATATCTTCTTGTTTATCATTGACTTTTAAGTGAAATTGTTTTAGCTTTATGAGAAAGCTGTTTAATGACTTGTGAGAAATGAGGATGAGTGTCAATAAAGGTTAAGTCTTGAGTATAAAGCGCTTTTGTAAAAAAGTCTTTAAGCCAGTGAACATATGCATCATTTGCTAAACGTTTTTTTCCTTTAAGATATTCTTTAATTGTCTGTGTAATGAGCGCAATATTAGACAGATAATTAATCGACTTTTTAAAAGAATAAGACGCATCTTGTAGTCTTGTATCACTTGCTTGATAAGCCGTCATAACGTGGTGCATAGCTTCTAGTGCTTTAGCTAGTAACCGTCTGACCAAAATATCTTGACCTTTTTCAAAATAAAGATCAAAGAAAGATAATAAAGCTTCAGTATAAAGAAGTTGTGCTTGAAGGGTTTTTTCTTCTGGTTGACTTGATGCTCTGATAAGACGATAGCTTTCTAAATAATAGGAAAACACAAATCCTAATTTTGTTTCATCATGCTTAAAAGAAGCTTCTTGTTTTAAAACTTCCTGTAAAGTTAGATAGAGAATAAGTGTTAGAGAACCAACATTTTTTTCTAAAACCAAAAGAGTTGATGAAGCAATAATAAGAACCTTATCTGGGTCAGGCTTTTTAACAGTTAAAAATTTATCATCGGATAAAACTTCTGGGAATTGATCGAGACGCTCTTTGAGCTCAGCTTCACTAAACATGGTTTAAACAAATCCTTTATTTAAAATTTTTAACTCAAAAGAAGTTGACTATAGCGCTCTTGATGTGACATTTTATTAAAAAGCGTAAAATCCCCTTCCAGAAGCGTTTTATAATAAAAATTATCGGGAACTATATCCACGTGATAGGAGAGGCGTTTAAAAAATTCTTTTGCTTTGAGAATAGAAGGTTTATCGTCTAAATGAAGAACCACAAAATCTTCTAGGAGAGAATCTAAATCTTCTTTGGTTATATTAAAATAATCATTAAGCTCTTCATCACTTAATGTTCTTGAAACCAAATAGGTGTGTAAGAAATTTCTTAAAAGAATTAAATTATTAGGATGATGGATAAGAAATTTTTGCCAAAAAGGTTTATATAAAATCCACTGACAGGTTAAAGCATCCCCAATAATAGCAGAAAGTTGCATGAGGGGTTCAAGATTTTTATCTTCAAAAAATTGTTGACCATAAAGCATATAGATACTAATATCGCGACTAAAGGTTCCAAGTCCACTATAGTCAGAATAACTATTATTATTAACTTTTAATAAAAAAGGACTTGCTGAGGCAAAGAGCTTATAAAAATCAGGATCAAGATTTTTCGAGAATTTAGCAATCCTCAAGAAAACAGCAAGTCTGACTAACGTGTCAAAGAGATAAGATTCTAAAACTTTCTTAGGAAGTGTTTTTTTCCACGCATAAGGCTTAACCACTTCTAATAAGTCTTTCCCATGATAATGAATCATTTTGACGGCATATTGAGTTGGTGATAAATTATTATAAAGAACATCATTTAAGGATATTTTGAAAATATCGGATAAACACCATTTTAGAATTACATAATCTAAACCATCATTTTCAATCACAAAATCGTCAAAAGCTGGACTAATCAGATACATGTTTTTTAAAACCTTATGATGTCTTTTTAAGAAGATAAATAAAATGATAAAGCTCTCTTAAAAGATCAGATGAGTTTATTTGAAGAGACATATTTTTGTATAATTTTATTTTATTTTTTAAATAGATAAGTTCTTCTTTTAAATCTGTAAATTCATGAAGATGAAGCGCTGTTGGCTGGAAAGGAATAGAGTCTAAGATATTTTCTATCAAATGATTAAAATGAGATTGATCTTCGACTGATATTTTTGTTTGAAGAACAAAAAATAAAAGATTTTGACCTAATTCTTGTAAATCATTTTCAAACAGCTCAAGATCTGATAAAAAAATAAAATTATCTAAAGATTTATGAGATCTTTTTACATAAACATAAATCTTATCCAAAAGACCTTCTCCATAGATACAGATCCAAAGACCGTATTTTTGGAGAAGGTCTAGCGAGCCGCTTTTTTGTGTAAAATA
>FRDC01002299.1_pt3 | contig 16652 bp, 16 predicted proteins | sample 1106171 | NCBI WGS metagenome assembly FRDC01 (sample SAMEA3930566, study PRJEB13176) | freshwater metagenome | biome: Drinking water system; feature: drinking water; material: water | place: Singapore | collected 2014-12-20 | reverse complement strand
GCTCCCCGCTGGCTGGGGGGTGGCGCCGCAGGCTTTCGACTTCGGAGGCTCTTGACAACGGGAGGATACTCCATCAACAAAACCCAGTCCGAAGTGTCCTCGACATAAAGGTAGTCGGTTGGCAGGAGTTCTTGCAGCTCAAGCCTCTTGACAATCTCACTCAAGGGCCATGGGCCCATGCTCTGACCGTCGCGGTTGATGTAGAACTCGTTTTGTCCAACCTTCTCCATGAGATCTCCTGACCGGATGCCGTCCCAAAAAATGTGGCGTTCCTATTGATGAAAATCGGTGTACCTGGAGATCGCCTTAAGTCCAGACACTGATTTATGAAAAATTCTCATTCCCATGCGAAAAACAGTTCAGCACTTTTTGGTGAATGTGCTAGGTTCCCAAGATGTCCAAAAATCGTGGCGCTCATCATCTCGTCTCAATATTGGACGCAGCCAAAAGAGCATCGAGCAACTCAAATACCCTGCACATTTTTGATCTCGATTCCACCCTTTTTGATGTTGAACCTCGGCTCATCGAAATCATGAAGGCCTTTGCGGCCCACGAACTCCATCGGGATCAGTACCCCAATGCCTGCGAGATTTTGGAGCGACTCCAAGAGCTCCCCAAAGTGTATCACTTTGGGAATATCTTAGAGGGCCTTGGATTGAATAAGGAGAGTGATGCGTTCTTCAACGACATCTATGAGTTTTGGCGAAGACGATTTTTTGCGGATGACTATCTTCACCACGATGAGCCCTACCCTGGCGCAGTGGAATTTGTACAGGAGCTCTATCGGTGTGGAGCTCACATTCTTTATCTGACGGGTAGGCCCGAGGGGAGTATGTTGAAGGGCACCCAAGATAGTTTGGCACAGTGGAACTTTCCAATGGATTCCGAGCGGGCAAAACTTTCACTTAAGCCTCACCGTTGGATTCCAGACGCCGATTTTAAGCGGGACTACTTGCTGGACTTAAGCAAGTCCTACACTAATTTAATTTTATTTGAGAACGAGCCTGCCAATATCCTGGCCGCCCAAAAGGTTCTTCCCCACATCGAAGTCGTGTTTATTGATACCGCACACTCGGGAACACACGAAGTGGACGAAGGCGTCATGTGGATTGATGACTTCCGGTTAAGGTAGCAAGAGAAGGACTCCCTCACTCTTCGTCAATTGGTCCAACATGCGCGATAGTTTACCGCTGAGAATCTTTTGAGTCGGCTCAGTCAGGTTGAGGAAGAGCATACCCGTCCAAAGAGGATCGACAATCAAGCAGGCTTCCAAAACAGGTTTCCAACGGTAGGGCGCCTCAAGCAAAAAAATAGCCTCTCGCCTAGCGCGAAGTTCCTGCAGTCGCCGGATTCTAGGCTCCTGGTCGCGGGGTAAAAAACCAGCGAAACTAAACTGATCTAGCCGTTGCCCTGAAATCATGATCGCCGTCATCAAGCTTGAAGCTCCAGGTACCGCATTCACTTCAACTTGATTTTTGTAACAAAGGGCCACCAAGTCTGCACCCGGATCACAGAAACCTGGAGTGCCACAGTCCGAAATCAAGGCCACTCGTCGATCTTTACAGAGCACTACAAGTTCATCAACTTCCGATCTTTGAGTATGCTCGTTAAGCTCTCGTATCTCTTTTTGCTCAATTCCTAAACGCTTGAGCAGAGTCGAAGCCACTCTTCGCTCTTCACCGACGACAACTTCGGAAGTTTTAAGCACTCGAATTGCGTGCTCGCTGATGTCCAACAGATTGCCGATGGGGGTTGCGAGTACTGTCAAAGACATATCAACGCCTGAACGCCATTTTTAGGGCACCGGTGTAAAAGCACTCAGATCTTCGACACGGCCCGAGTTTTTCAGAATACTGAAGTCAAAATGTTTATTATCAAGCAAATGGCTAGGCTGAAGGTTCCCAAGACTCGAAATCATGGAATCCTTGACATTGGGGAACCGCCTTTCTAACAGGCTAATGAGATTTTTCACCATCCGGCGCTTATAGTCGCCGTGCACTGTTTCGCCACACATGAGCGGGCATTGACAGCAAACAATCGGAAACTTCAGGAGCTTCGAGTACTCGATAATGTCTCGCTCGTGAACGTATGATAAAGGCCGTATCACGATATTTTTGGCATCGTCCGATTTCAGTTTCGGGGCCATGGTGGATATTTTACCAAGAAATAAAATGTTCAACAGTAATGTTTCAATGAGATCATCTAAATGGTGACCTAAAGCAATTTTATTACACCTAAAGCGTTCCGCGAGCCCGTAGAGCGAACCGCGCCGTAGCCTCGAGCATAAGCTGCACGGAGTTGAATCAGGAGAAGCCTTTTCATTGATGATACCGGCGATGTCGAAATCTTCCATGTAAAATGGAATTTCTCGAACAGCCAAAAAATCTTCCACAACGTCTTGCCGAAATCCTTTCCAACCCTGGTCGATGTTCACCGCAAGAATTTCAAAATCAACGGGAGCCCTTTTTTGTAACTCTCTCAAAACGTGAAGCAAAACCCACGAGTCCTTACCCCCTGAAATCGCCACCATGATTTTGTCGCCATCTTCAATAAGACCGAAATCTGCGATGGCGCGGCCGGTGCCACCAAAGATACGTTTTTCAAGCTTATGAAGTGAAAAGTAGTCTTCCGGAAAAGTTGAACTGGAGGCTGGAGGATCCGACGGCATCTCGCCAGCGAATAAGAGCCTATCAATAGATTCCAACATTTGGTCGGTTTCAACACGCGTTTCCATATAGGTAAGGAATGTAACCTGGCCTTTGACCAAACTCAAACTATGGCCCTCTTAGTGGCCAAGGAATTGCCAACAGGCGGAGAACCCTACCCCATTATTTGAAATCAGGTGATTTTGCGTACGCTCGAAGCGGGGATTCCCACGACCGTCTCACCGGCCGCCACGTCTTTGGTGACCACGGCGTTGGAACCCACGCGTGCTCCATCACCAATTTGAACGGGTCCTAAGATCTTGGCGCCGGAGCCGACCACCACGCGGTCGCCCAAAGTGGGGTGGCGCTTTTTGGCCTCTAAGCTTACGCCCCCCAAGGTCGTCCCCTGATAAATCAAACAGTCGTCTCCAACCGAGGCGGTTTCGCCAATCACCACGCCCATGCCGTGATCAATAACGAACCTGGCCCCAATTTGGGCGCCAGGATGAATTTCGATTCCAGTCAACAAACGGCCTAACTCGGACAGCAATCGCGCCACAAAAAAAAGGCGCCCCTTATAAAGTTCATGAGCCACCCGATGGATGAGCAGCGCCTTCACTCCCGGGTATAAAAGAATGACCTCCAGATCACTCTTTGCGGCCGGGTCATTTTTTCGATAAGCCTGAATCAAGTCCCACATTAGCCGCTCCTGCAACACGACGATCCAAATAACAGCACAACTCCGCTCCTAAAAGAACGATAAACCAAACCAGTTGTATCCAAACCAAAAATACCGGGATCACAGCCAGCGATCCATACACGCTACGACCCAATACATTGGTCGCATAGGCACCATAACCTTGTTTCATGATCTCAAACACGAGAGCCGTAGCAGATCCAGCTAAAAATGCAGATTTTCGACCCACCCGCTTAGCCGGCATCAATAAAAAAAGCCCCGCAAACATTAAACAAGAAACTAAGTAAGGCGAAAATGTCCAAATGAATAAGAAAAAACTAGCTGCGCCGGCCCCGCTCTCCTTCAATAGTGCAATACCCTGCCCTGTCAAAAAAACTCCAAATCCGATCAAAATCGGACCAAGCGTCATGGCCGTCCAATACAACGTGACCTTTTGAAACCAAGGCCGATGCGACTGCACTCGCCAAATGCCGTTAAAACAATGTTCGACCTTCGCGAGCATGGTGATACTCGTATAAACAAAACCGATTAGTCCAAATACGCCGAGTGCACCTGACGAAATCCTCTCACGAATCGACTGGATATGCTCGAGCAGCTGGTTACCAAAGGCGGGTGCAAGATTTTGTACAATGAAGTCTTGCAACTTACCCTGCATGCTATCCAGACCTCCAAAAGCATCCAACGCAAAATAGGCCATGGCGAACATCGGCACAAGACTCAGCACCGTCGTGTAGGCAAGAGCCGAGGAATGAATAACCAGCAAATCCTCATGACAGCGGTCCACCACCACTCTCAGGGTCACCCGGATCTTGCGGACCAGGTGAGCAAAATTCATTCGGACTCCTTGGACTCCGAATGCTCGTCCACTTTTGAAACCAAATCGTCTGAAATCAAAAAATGCCTCTGATACAGCTGGCTGAAGCGAGTCCATTTTTGATCTTGATGGGAGTCGGCTTTAATCAATCCCCAGATTGAATCCATCTTGGAGTCGAAGTCGTCCATGTACGCCACAACAAAAGCCTCCAACGTTTGAGGCACTTTGGGTGATCCGTAATCGAGTTTTCCGTGATGAGCCAATACTAAATGTTTACAAATATTTTTTAAATCAGAGGGAAAGTTAGGTATCACCGACGCCTTTTTTTCAATGAGTTCACTCCCGAGGGGGATATGGCCCACGAGGCGTCCAACTGAGGTGTAACCAAAGCTGGTCTCGTAATTGAGTTCCCAAATTTTTCCAATGTCGTGAAAAACCGCCCCCAATAACAAGAGATCCAAATTGAGCTGATTGTACCGTGATTTAACAAAAACCATCAGGTGACAAATGGAAAGCACATGCTCCATCAGCCCGCCGATGTAAGCATGATGGATGGACTTCGCGGCTGGCGCGGTTTTAAATAGGGGTCCAATCTGAGGGTCGTTAAGCGTCGACGAAACCAGCAATTTTAAAAACGGATTCTGAATTCGGCTCAGTACGGAAGTGAGTTCCTCAAATACTTCCTCAGGGTTCCGAGTCGAAGAGGGTAAAAAATCACCTAGGCTCAGCCCCCCCGGCGGAACGACTTGCAGAGACGAAACGACGACTTGCTTTCGGCCCTGGAAGACCTGCACAAAACCTTTCACATCAACGAAGTCATCGACCTCAAACTGCTCGGACCAATTTTCAGCATTGTCCCATATGCGGGCGTCGATGTTCCCCGTTCGATCCGCTAAGGTGAATGCGACGTAATTCTTCCCGGTTTTTCCAGTCTGAAGCGCCTTCTCTCGCACTAGGTAAATCGAAGAAATATTCGCTTTATCTTGTAAGTCAGAAACAAAGGTTCGATTCATCATCGCTTATAGGCCTCTATCTTTTTTTTGTATCCTGATCCTAATCGCATCGTCAGCGGTCCTGGAGCCCCCTGAATCAGGACTCCATCAACCGATCGAACGGGCATCACCTCGCGGGTTGAGGAAGATATAAAGACTTCGTCCGCCTTGAGAAGTTCCTCAGGAGCGATGGGGCGAAACTCCACTGGCACTTGGACTTCCTCTGCCACTTCGCAAATCAATTTTCGCGTGATTCCAAATAGAATATTGGCCTCATCCGGTGGTGTAATCAAAACGCCTCGTTGGACCATAAAGACATTGGACGTACATCCTTCGTTGATCTGTCCATCAGCATCAAGCATCAGGACTTCCTGCAACCCGCTGGTCTTAAAGCCGCTATTTCGAGCGCAAAAATCGGCAAACTGGCGCTGTCCATCAATGTAGGCCAAGATGTTATTGAGGTAATTGCCAGACTTAATATTGGGGTCGAGTGCCCGTTTGGAATTGCGCTCCACACCCGAAATGAAAATGTCACATCCCCTCGAATAGAGATCGCTGGAAAAGCCAGCTGAAGGCTTTACATAAATTATTCTTGTTGTCTCCGAATTGGGCAACGGAACAATGCTGGTCGGGCTTAGGCCTCTCGACACCTGGATGCGCACATACACATTTTCTAATTTTGTAGAATTCACAACTCTGTAAATTTCGTCTATCAATTGATCTGGAGTTACTCCCAAATTCATTGAGATCATCTGCGCAGATCGATAGAGTCGAGCCACGTGAGTTTCGAGTTGAAAGAGAATTCGACCGTAACTTCGTGTCACTTCATAAACGGCGTCTCCGAACAAAAAACCCCGATCGAAAACAGACACGACGGCTTCGCGGGGGTCAAAAATCTTGCCGTTAATCGCAACAGTGGAAGCATAGCCTGGATCAAGGGGAATCATGGGAATCCTTCTTATCTCCTTTGGGCCCCTCTTGGCTACAGTCAAAACTCTTCAGCCGCGAGTGGTAGATGGTAAGCTGCGAAATCTTTCTTTTTCCTTCGTGTTGCACCCCGAATAGGAACCTCCCCAACAAACGTTCGGGAAAATGAGGTTGAGAGAGATCGACCATCCAGCCTGAATCATCTACAGCCTTAAAGAACGAAGTTGTAAGATCCAAAAGCGATCGACACCCCAAACCCACCTCGACCGAGCCATTGGATTGACGAAAGGACTGGGTAAATAAAAAAACCGAGGGATTTTCCACTTCACCCTCAAGCCGAGGAACCCAGCCCAAACGGAGAGCGTGCGCTTTTGCGCCATCTAGATATTCGGCGAGGTCCAAAATTCCACCGCCCTTGGAGTACCTCAACTTCCAGCCAGATTTGTCACCTTGTTGAGACTCTAAAAACAGATACAAATCAAACCCAAACAAGTCGTTTCCTTTGGCCATCGAATCCACCGATTCACGGCTTCCATCGCCCCCAAGCTTGAGGTTTAACAGTTCAAATGCCCGACGGGGAAGAAGTGCACGCTGCTCGGTTGACCCCTTATCAACGGTTTTAGTTGGAATATTGAGATATTGAGGCTGTGATTTACAGCTTAGAATAAAGAAGGACAGCAACGCATAGAAAGTCACTGAGAAATGATGCGTGAATCGCCCGGTTGGTTTCTTCAAAACTCCTCCCCTCCGCGCTCACGATTAAGTTTAGCTCGACGAAGGGGACCAAAATTCGGAGAAAGCAAAAGACCCCGTTCGAGGTAGTCTCCGCCTAAATTTTCGCTTTTGGCGAGCATCGCGAGACCAGCCAGCGACATCAGGTCGTCGGTCCTGATGTCCAACGCCGCCTGCCAAGATTCGCGCGCGCAGCTAAAACGCCCCTCGCGGATGCAAAGGCGACCCATCAGCTCATTCGGAAGGGCCCGTCGTATTTTTGTGTTTACATTTTTAAAATGAGTTTCGGCCTGCTGATGACCACCCAGCGCCAGGTGGTAGTAGCCTAAAAGTGTTTCGGCAGCCCAACCAAATTTTAGATCGTCTCGAAGCTGCTCCAGTCGACGTCGGCCTTCGAGTTTGGACTCGCTTTTATAAACTGCGAGGGCCTCTAAAACCTCGAGACCCGGGTTCTTAGGATTAAGTTTCTTGAGATCTCCAATCCATCCTCGAATAGAATTCCAATCTGAGTACCCGTCGTAGATATTTAGAGCATGGATGTGAAGCCGTGAAATGTCAGGATCCCAGTCGAGAATTCGATCTAGTGCTTGCTCGCGATCCTTTAAACCTGAGTTGCCGCTCAAAAGGGCCAACTGTAGAATCCTGAGCTCCTGGACAAAGTCGAAGCGGCTCGCAGTGTAAAATTCCAAGGCGTGTAGATAACGCTCGAGGATTTGATTAAAGTTTTGCGAGCCTTTGTTGCCCTTCGCTCGGGACTTAAGTAACGCATGTCCAACCACCAGCATGGCCATGGGTTCAAGTTCTGCGCCGGGTGAAATCGAATTACCCAGCTCAGAAAGTACAGACTCTGTATCGTCGGAACGAAGTCGCACAAACGCCCGATTGAGTCGCGCCGCAACCGAAGTTTCATCGAGTTCTAAGGCGCGCGACAATTGAGACTCAGCTTCAGGCAGATTGTTCATTGCAATTTCGGAAATACCCAGCAGGTTAAGATAGGCGGCACGCCTGACGGGTTCCTCGACCTCTTTTAAGAGGAGCCCCAATATCTTTCGGGCTTCCGCAATTTCATTGTCCCAGATCAAAAGCACACTGAGCTCAGCGCGCGCCATTTCATCTTGCGGGCGCAACCTGAGAGCGTCCTCAAGCTCACTCCTGGCCTTTTTGTATTCTCCCAAATGAACATGTTCTTTTGCGCTTTGAACCAACGCCGCAAATCCAACACTCTCGGCGGGCTTTCCAGATATTCGAAGCCTCCATAGCCCTCCCAACGCAACACCGAGTGCAACCGCCACCAAAAATCCGATTGCACGCGAAGGAAATCGAGTTTGTTCGTTACCTGGCGAGGGACTATAAACCACAGTTGAAGCGCCAGCTTCACGGGATTTTACCGTCACGGCCTCACGAATTGCGTCGTCAATCCCTTCGCTCAACGACCCATGCTTTTTAAAGTGAACCACCTCGGTGGTTTCTAATAGATCGTTTTGAGTGTCAGTTCCGTCCATCTTGTCGGTCGTATTCCCATCGCCCGCAAGCTCCTGACGATTTTTGATTTTATTCACAATGACTTCAAACTCTTGTTGGTCGCGAATGTACCGCCAACGACCAAAAGACTTCGAAACTTCGTCTAACGGTACAAGTTCCTTGGCCCGCAATAAATTTTCGATCTCAAGCGATGAGTACGGCCCGATCACTCTGCCGGAACTTTTGACTAGCCAGGGTTTGGTCTCAGTCTCGCTCAAAGCCACTTAAGATCTCCAGGTCCGTGACCTTCCTCACGACATCTCACATCAGTGCCGAAAGTGCCTTTTCGAAGTTAAAATCATGGTCACCCCCAAACTCTTCGCGGCCGCAAGCACGGTGTCGTCGTTTCGCGACCCTCCGGGCTGAACCACATAGCGAATTCCGGCCTTGGCGACAATCTCGATCGAGTCTGGAAACGGAAAAAACGCGTCGCTCGCCAAAACGGAATTTTCGACTAAACCAAAATGATATTGTGACATGCGCCGAATCGCCTGCTCCACGGAATCGACTCGGTTGACTTGGCCCATACCCAGGCCGATGGTCTGTTTATTTTTACTGATCGCGATGGCATTCGACTTGAGTGCAGCCACTGATTTCCAAGCAAAAGCGGCATCGCTTTTAACGGTTTCCGGTATTTCCTGACCCGCGCTCGGTATGACTTTCCAATCCGAGGTCCACGCCTCAATCGAATCGGGACTTTGAACAAGCCAGCCGCCCAAAACCTGAAGCACTCGTGGATAAGAATCAGATTTTGTAAGTTCGGGCCACCGCAGCAGCCGAAGATTTTTTTTACTGGAGAGGATCTCGAGCGCCTCAGCCGAAAAGTCCGCGGCCACGACGCACTCTAAAAACACAGATGTCAGCGCGGCTGCAGCACCACGCCCGATCGGACCATTACACGCGACAATTCCTCCAAACACACTCAGGGGGTCCGCTGACAGAGCCAGCTCGACAGCGCGATCCAGGGAGTCGTGGCTTGCCACTCCACAAGGATTATTGTGCTTTACGCAAACTGCAGTCGGCTCGTCAAAGGGTGCTAAGCATCGGACCGCCGAATCAAGATCTAAAATATTATTAAAAGACAGTTCCTTGCCTTGAAGTATCTCGGCGTTTTGCCAACCTGAATTCGCACCAGGTCGCAGATACCAATTGGCCCATTGATGGGGATTCTCACCATAACGTAGCCTTTGTTGTATACGGGCTGGAAAACACAATTCCTGGCTACCCTTAAAGGCGTCCTCGGCAGGTGCTACATCGGAAGCCGTTAACGCGCTTGCGATTACGGAATCGTAACTTGCGATGTGCGAAAAGGCCTTGCCCGCGAGCTTCTGACGATCTTGGAGGTTGAGCTCTTCAGTCCCTTGCAACAGCCCATAGTCTTGGGGGGAAACCACAACGGTCACCCTGGTGAAATTTTTTGCGGCGGCGCGAATCATCGAAGGGCCTCCGACATCGATGGACTCCAGCAGATGAGGGTCCCTCGCGCCCATGAGACTCGCCCGCATGGCCTTTTCAAACGGATAAAGATTGCAGACCACCAGATCAATGGCTTCCAGTTCATGAAGCCTCAGGAGCTCACGATCGCCCTCGTGGTTTTCTCGAGCCAAGAGCGCCATATGTACGCGAGGATGCAACGTCTTCACGCGGCCATCCATGACCTCGGGAAAACCCGTCTGCTCAGACACATCGACAACAGTCAATCCGGCCTCGCGCAAAACTTTTGCCGTGCCTCCGGTCGAAAGGATTCGAGTGCCTTGTCGAGCGAGACCGAGCCCTAACTCAACTATACCTGTTTTGTCACTCACACTGATCAGAGCATTCCGAAACATAGGGTCTCCAATTTCTTCAGCGTCTCCAACTTCTTCAGCTCTTAAAAATTGATTCGAGTCAAAAGAGCCTTCAGATCGTCATTGGTGATGTCGATCCCAGCTCCGATATAGGGACTACTTAAGCCTACTTTGGACGCGAAGTCATCCCAGCCGCCGATCAAATACAAACCCTTAAAAACGTCATACCGCGCAAAGGTACGGAGGTGGGCGGAATTTTGAGCGAAATCAAAAGCGTCAAAGGTGAGGCGCAGTTTTCTTCTAAAGAGGTAATAGTCAAATCCCACTCCGCCGGCACTCTCGATCAACCCCCCACGAACTGTAAAATCATAAAAGTTCTTTGCAAAGGTGGCGCTAAACTTAACTCGGTTCTGAAAAATTCGCCTCTCTGCAACTGTGTTGGTTGTTTGGTTGGGCCCGCCTGGATTGGTCGTGGTCTCGGTGGTCTGCCTGTCGACCACCCCTCGGGGGTCGTCTACAACTTGAAATTCATAGTACCGATCGAGGCCAGGCTTGATCTTAAGCCCCAAATAACTCTTATAGAGACCAAATTGGCTTAAGTGCTCTGTTCTAAAATCTATGCCTGTGGAAATTCGATTGATTTGTCCAAAAATATTATTGATGTTGGTGACGGCGGTGTTCACCTCTTCAACCGTTTTTTCGTCATTTACGAGTTTCCCGATAGTTCCTTCACCCTTATTAATTTTTTCACTGATCTCCTCGACGTTTTTCATGGTTTTATCAAATCGCGCGAGTCCCGCCATGGCCTTTCGAAGTTGAGTCTTGAAGCTATCCTCTGATTCGTCGCCGAGAATCGTGTTAAGCTCTTCACTCACCGCATGGAGGTTGTCGATGGTTTCTCCGAGGCGGTCCTTTCTGGATTTCGCTACATCGGCAAGATCGCCAGTCAGAGTTTCAATATTGCTGACAATACGCCCGATGGGAGTGTCGCGATTCCCGGTCACCGTGGCATCCCTTAACCCATCTGCGACCGTCGACAGCGAGTCTGCGAGCTTACCCACCCGACCCACAAGTTCGTCTAAAGACGCCGAGTCGACTGGTTTACCGAGGGATGAGCCGGATTCCAGGGGTTGATCCTCTGCTCCCCCTTGACGAAGTTCCACGTATCGATCACCCAAAATTCCCGAGCTCTTGACCGCAACGGTTGCAGATCGCGTAACGGGCACGTCAGATTCGAGCTCAATTTCAACCCGTGCCTGACCCTCGTGGAGCAAAATGCTTTTGATTCGACCGACTTTTATACCGGCCATTCGAACCGCGCTGTTTTTTACAAGGCCACCCGCGTCCGCGACGTCAAAGGTGTAGGTTTTGGTCCGCCTTAAAAGGCCGATATCGTCACTCACATTGAGTGTCATGACGCCAACAAGTCCCAACACGACAAGCACCAAAGCACCAACTTTGAAACCTGTGCCTGTCAAAAAGACCACCCGCAACCTCTTAGCGTCAGAAGCTCTTACGAACACCTTTGGTCACGAAGTTTTTGACAAGCTCATCCTGTGACTCGAAAAAATCTTTGGCCGTGCCCTGTAACAGGACCTTGCCCTTGTTGAGCATGGCGATTCGATCTCCTATCCGAAACGCCGCCATGAGGTCGTGAGTCACGATCACAGATGTCAATCCCTCGCGATGCCGGTGTGTACTCAAGATCAAATTATCTACCATTTCGGTCATGATGGGATCTAATCCTGTGGTCGGTTCATCGTACATGAGGATTTCTGGATCAAGGGCCAAGGCACGAGCCAAACCGACTCGCTTTTTCATTCCGCCGCTCAACTGTGAAGGTAGTTTACCAAAGTCTTTAGGTTCGATTCCCACGACTTTTAGCCTGGACTCCACAACGTCATGCACATTTTTTTCTGAGTACTCACGACGATGTTCTCGAATGGGGAAGGCCACGTTCTCAAATGCCGTCATGTCATCAAACAGCGCTGCGTTTTGGAACAGGACCCCAAAATTTCTTCGAAATCGGGTCTGTTCTTCATCGCTCAGCGCGCTATAGGTCTGGCCTAGAACTTCCACCTCACCGGCTGAAGGTTTCAAGAGGCCTAATATGTGTTTTAGAAGAACGCTCTTTCCTGTCCCGCTAAATCCGATGATCACGGTCACAAGCCCGCGGGGGATTTCAAGGTCAATCCCATTTAAAACGTACTCTTCGCCAAAGGCTTTCTTGAGTCCCGTCACTCGGATCGCCAGGGGTTGAGCCTGATTCAAAGGACCGCCTTCACAAAGATACGATAAAAACGTGTGATGAAGTAGTCCGCAATGATGATCATCACCATGCTCGCCACCACTCCACGGTTCGTAGCGTCTCCTACGCCCTTCGCTCCACCTTCGGCATTAAATCCGCGATAAGTACAAATTGAAGAGAACAAAAAACCAAAAATTGCCGACTTCAACATTCCTTCATTGATGTCTTTGGGGTCCACGAAATCCTGGATTTTGTCCCAAAACATCCCCGCGTCCAATCCGAGTACATGGATCGAAAGAACATAAGAGCCAATGAGAGCCAGAAAATCAAAAACTCCGCACATCAAAGGCGTACTCAATGAGGCCGCAACGATTCGGGGAGATACCAGGTACTGGATCGGATCAACACCCATGACCAGCAACGCGTCCATCTGCTCGGTCACCCGCATTGTTCCTAGCTGAGCTGCCATGGCTCCGCCCGCTCTTGCTGCGATGATAAGCCCCGTAAATACTGGGCCCAATTCTCTTGCAATCCCCAAGGCCGCAGTCGGGCCGACCAAATTGTCTGCATTTACAATCGACAACCCTAGCCAAGCTTGAAATGAAAAAACCAAACCGGTAAATAAACCCGTAAGGCAAATAATACCTACCGATTTATTCCCAACAAATTCCATGTGCCGAATCAACTCGGAAACTCGATAGGGTTTCTGAAACCAACCCCGTACCCCACGAACAGTGAAGATGGTGATTTGTCCGATCTCCACAACAAAGTTGTTGAACCAACTCTTCAAGGCACACCCGTCATGTCAAGCCCGTATAAACTCGCGGCACTCGCATCGAAATATTAGACAAAATTTCGTACGGGATTGTACCGCACATTAAAGCCAACTCATCAACGGTATAGAGAGTTATTCCCTGTTTACCAAAAACAACTATTTCCTCGCCTATTTCTGGGTCCCAGGCGCCAACTCGATCCGTAAGGTCAATCATCGTATGGTCCATGCAAATCCGCCCCACTATGGGTACCAAGCCGCCGCGGTACAAGAACGCTCCCCGGTTTGAAAGCTGCCGAGGCAATCCATCAGCGTAACCAATCGGCACAACCCCAAGCCAGGTCGGACGATGCGCTTTCCAGGTCGCGCCGTACGACACGGTCTCGCCCTCCGACAACTTTCGCACCAATACAAGTTCCGACTTCAGAGACATCACTGGTTCCAGAGTTGCTGCCGTAAAGTCTAACTCTCGACTTGAAAACGGGGACGCTCCATAAATTGCGATCCCAGGTCGAGCACCGTCGTTTTCAAAAGATGAGTAACGATTCACACCTCGTAGGATTGCACCGCTGTTATAGACGTGGGCGACCACATGAAAGTCCGCAAATTGTTGCTTGATGCTTTTCCATTTCGTCATCTGAACTTGGCTAAGCCCGCCGGATATTCCTCCATCGTCAGAAGAAGCCAAATGAGTGCAGATGCCCTTAAGTTCAAGAATAGAGTGCGATCTAAAGTGGGTCATCAATCTCGATGTTTCCTCGGGATCAAACCCCAATCGATTCATTCCCGTATTAAACTTTAAATGAACAGGATACAAAGCCGGCCCCTCGAGAACGTGCTCCAATCTTTCAAGTTGCTCCCATGAACTCAAGACCGGCGTAAGGTTGTAGCGCACGACCTCTTCCGCTCCTGCGGAATCAAAAAGGCCAAATACCAATATGGAAGTCTGGATGTTACTCTTACGAAGATGAATGCCCTCTTCAACCAGCACAACACCGACGGCATCGACGTTCTCGAGTTCGCTGACCTTCGCGACCTCGATATCGCCGTGTCCGTAGGCATTGGCCTTTACCATCGGGCAAAAAAATTTATCTCGCCCCAGTGCCTCTCTTAATTTTCGTATATTGTCCCGAAGCCGCCCCAGATGAATTTCAGCGTAAGTGTTACGGATACGGGCTGCATTCATTTCTCGAGCTCTTGCCTTGACGCGGATACACAAACCCGATTTTCGCTCGAACCTAAGTGGGCCAACGCCCGGTCGGCGTGGGTCAAAAGCGAATGTGCGTCATTCGCTACCGACGGGTAAGAGGAAACACCAATGCTCACCGTTGCGGATCCCCAAGTCGAACCATGAACTGGCACTGAGTTTGTCTCAAAAAGACGTCTCAGTCTTTCCGACTTAATGGCGGCTCCCTTGAGTTCAGTGTGGGGAAGGATCAACAGAAACTCATGAAAATCGCTTCGGATCAGGTGGTCCGTCGTTCTGGAGTGCTTGAGCAGCAGACGGCCGACTCGCCGACACAGATCATTGAACGCGTGCGCTCCCAGCTCGGCTCGAAACTGCTCCGCCCGATCAATTCGAACCAGAGCTACTGAGACGCTATCGTTTAATCTTCTTGCACGAGAAATTTCCTGATCAAGACGAGGATTCAGCTCCCGGCGAAGCAAAGCTCCCGTCAGGTAGTCACGGTCGGCCGTGTGTCGCAGCTGATGTAAAATGGAAAAGTGTCGCCGATCCTCTGAAAATAGCTTCACGACCTGGTCCACCAAAAGACCTCGAGGGTCACTCTCGTCAAGATCAAGCGCGACCACTAAACAATGATGTTCATCTTCGTCTTGAACAAAAAAGCACTTAAAGACTTTACAGTGCCAGACGGTTTGGATCATTTCACGAAACTGTTGCCAACCCTGAGCATCTTCCAGGAGGCCGCGGATCTGTTGACGATCAATATCCTCTAGCTTTAAACCGATGGCTCTTCCGCTACTGCTCTGCACGTTAACAAGACCCAGCTGTTTAAACGCGGGCAAGTAGCGAAAGACCAGCACTTGTTTACCTTCGACGATCGTCGCCGCAGACTGCGCCACCAATCCGAACAGTTCGTCCCGATCGGTGATCTGAGCGCGCCCCTGAAGATACTGTTGCACTCCTAAAGGGATGGCATGAAGTTCTTTGGCCTCCAAGCTTTCACGAGCCCTTCTGTAGGCCAAATCCGTTTGATTGTATTTGGCTTCGATTTCCTCCAACCGGAGCATAACAGACCATCGGTCCAGAGCCGCGTCGACCCTTGGAACCAATTCCTCCCACCGCTTCTCGATGCGGTCTAAAACATCGGAGTAACCTGAGCCCAAAAGTTTGTGACCGGCGCCCGCCTTGTCGTCCGTCGTGACAAGAACGATTTGAGTTTCTTCGCTGATACTTCGGAACTCGCGAGCTGCTTCTTCTAGGTCGTCATTTGATCCAGTTTCGTTTATTTCGATGGGTCCGCAAACCACCGCAATGTGGGGTGGATCCTGGCGAAACCTCAACAGCGCCCCCGTTCCAGCCGGAATGAGCTGAGGCTCGTACCCGCCTTCGATCAGACGGCGAGCCACGGAACGGATAATGGGTGAACTGAGGTCGCCGATCAGATAGAGCAATATCTCGGACCTCAAGCTCACGAGCCGCATCTAGATCCTCAGCCGAGGTTTACGAACCGATTTGGAACTCACTTTGGTTACAACACCCTCAGTCTCGGGGAGAGGTGGGATCAGCGTCGAATCCAGCTTAAAGTCAGAATAAAATTCATCCTCCTGCGATGGACCATCGACTGCAAATGCAGGAGTATCCAAAAGTGCCTCTTCCAGGCGAGTCGTCTCTGCTGAATGTTCTATCGGTGGCGGCGTCATAACAGGTGGAAGGTCTACCGCAGGCGGCACAATGACGGTCGGCGCCGCAATCCCAACATCAGATTCTGCGATTGCCGGGAAATCGACCCAAACCGTCCAAGGCATCTTCGCGCCGTCTCGAAGTGACAGGCGAGCGGAATGAGCATCTAAGACAGCGACTGCAAAAGCTAACTCCGTCGAGGCATTGGCCACCTCTTCACCAGTCAATGTGGGCTGGTTTTCGCGTACCAGCTGCGAAGTTGGTTCGCTCAAGATCAGTCGAGTAAACTCTTGAAATTTATCGTGGTAGGGCTCTAGCCTCAAAACAAGGTCTTTCATTCCGCGAGTTCGTAACTGAGAGCAGGCAAATTTCACAAGACCTTCAAGGCTCGAGTTCAAAAGCCCGGCCTCCAGGCGAATCCAGGCCGAGGGTAAAATGTCGGTCCGAATGCGGATGGGCAAGGCCCCACCAGCGTGTTCCGCCTGCATCCGCTGAGCAAGGGCCTCGACGAAGGTCGAGAAATTCGCAGGTTCGGTCTCAAGCTTTTCGAGGTGATTTAATTTAAAAAGCCGCTCTGCTATTCCCTTGGCTCCGCGAATGTCCTTCTCCATGACGCCTAAATGGAACCGAACAACATCCGACTCGGCACGT
>FRDC01000009.1_pt1 | contig 16658 bp, 17 predicted proteins | sample 1106171 | NCBI WGS metagenome assembly FRDC01 (sample SAMEA3930566, study PRJEB13176) | freshwater metagenome | biome: Drinking water system; feature: drinking water; material: water | place: Singapore | collected 2014-12-20 | reverse complement strand
CAGGACTAGTCCTGATTCATCGTACCTTGGCCAGGCAGGTCTGCCCTGGCTGCCATTTTGACGGCTTCTTCCATGTCACTTGGTGTTGGCTTTTCGCCTGTGACGATGTACTTGTAGTAGATGTAGGATTCGTTGAGATTTTTCGGGCCTCGGAGCAGAAGTTTGGTGATGATAAGCTCAAACTCCTTCTGGACGTCGATAAACGAGTCAAGATACTCGGCAACACCGGGCAGCCTGTTGAAGTACGCCCTGTCGGGGTCAAGTCCAAACTTTTCCTTTTGGTCTCTGAGCTGCTTTTTGACCTTTTCGCGGACTTCTTCGACCTTGTGCAGGTCGTTTCTTTCGGCAAAGCCTGAGTTTCCCCTGAGCCAGGTGCGGAATTCCTCGGCGTACTGGTCTTTGATCTGGGCCTTTGCGGCGTTGTAGGCGTCTTGGCCGGTTCTGAGGTTGAATCCGATCCCCACGTTCTGGTCTTCGTCGATGTTTTGTCCGATCTGACGCAGCTTTTCGATCATGACCGAGCTGTGAGGCTGAATGGAACGCATCTTCTTCTCGGCTTTGAGCGGATGAGGGTTGGGTTTGTACTTTTGATGGCCATTGACAGCGGGCAGCAGCCTGGCCACGGGCTCCTTTTCGAAGCCTCGGACGGCATCTCCTGACTGATAGTAGTCGCGGTTCCGCCACGGCTCCCGGTCGTTGCCTTGTCCGGTCAGATCGCTCCCTGGAGAAGCTGTCGGGGTGGGGTCGGTGGGGTTCTCGTGTGCGCTCTCCAAGGCCCGTATTTCGGATTGCATTTCCCCCAGTATTTCGTGGAGTTCTTCGATCCGGGCATTTTGTTCCCTTGAGCGGTCGGCTGTTCGGAGCAAAGCGTTTAACTCGCTGAGTGCCCCTCCTTGATCCCCGCGGAGCCTTTGAAGCCTCCCCTTAAAATCATGCGCGGGGATTTCTGCCATCTGTTCTAGCTGTTCGCCCAAATCTGATTCAGACAAAGTTCGGGGGACTTCTTCCTCGGAATCCGACAACCCGGAGTCTCCTGACCCTTCGTCTGCGTCTGAGTGGTCCGGATACGCAAAGTTTGGCAGGTGCCTGTTGTAATACTCCTTCGATTGGTCGATCAGATCCTGGGCGCCTTCCTTGTAATCAGGATAGTCACGGGCAAAGGCATCAAGTTGGTCGGCGATGTCGTCCATTCTCCTTTGCGCCATTTCTGTTTCCCCTCTTGAAGCATCTGGATCCAACCTCAGCCGCACGTACTGTCTGACAACCTCGATGTAGGTATCCGCCAGCTTGTCGTAGTATGCCGCGGGATCTCGGATCATCTCTGATGGCGTCGATGACGGTGCTGCCTGGCTCGGTGATTCCACGGGGTCAGGAGCCGGATCGGAGCTTGCAGCGGCTGGTTGTGCGTTCCCAAGTGAAACTTGGTAGTCGCGCCACACCCCTTCCGCCCCGGCTATCCATCTGCGAAGATTTGCTCTCATCTCCGGCGACGTGCTCGGATCCTGCAGGTCTCGTTTCCATTTGGGTATAAAAGCCGATATCACATCCACTTTTCCCGGGACGCTTGGTCCGCCTTTCTTGGGCAGCATTCTCACTTTGTACGTCATAGAATTGGTTTTACTCGCTTGTGGAAGAAGCAGGACGCGATTCGTTGCTGAGCACCATCTTCCTGATGTCTTCCATGACGGCGTCGACGACGGCCGGATCAAAGTCAAGTTTCTTCACGGGCCCTCTGCCAGACGGTGCATCCTTCTTGGGAGATGTCGAAATCGGTGACAGTTCAGGGGAAAAGACCACGTTCGTGCCGATCGTCGTCTCTTTCAAGTCGGCCGGCATGTACGCGAGAGGCGTGGACTGGTCCAGGCGAGGAAAGTCTCCACCATACTCTTTGAAAAGCTGGTCCGGCGTGTCGATGTGAAAGTCCTTCGCGAACTTTTTGTACTTCGGCCGGTCGTACTTGGACCTGATCAGTTTGTAGACGTCCTTGTCGAGTGAAAAGATGCCGGCTAGATCCATCAACTCGTTACGACTTCTTGCAAAGTCTTTTGGCCTCCGGTAGTAGTACGCCTTCGACATCTGCTCCTCCCCTCTTCTGAGAGTTTCGAAATTTGAAGTCGTAAAGCGCGGCGGGATGTCGACGACTTGGAACAGGTCGTTCACCTCCCTCTGGATTCTCTTGGCGATCTTCGGGTCTTTCTCCTCTGTTTTGGCGTATTGAAGCAGGCCTTCCAGGTAGTCAGCGGCTCTGGAATGCTTGCCTTTGAGCAGGTTCCTTTCCGCCTTTCTGAACGACTTTCGAACTTCGCTATTCGCGTAGTACCTGTCGATCCAGTGTTTGTTGGCGGCAAACCTTCTGCGGTATTCTCGCGCTTCTTCCGGCGTGTCGATGACCTTTGGAGGCTTTCCGGGCTTCCTCGCGTACGGTTCTCCCGCGTTGACACCTCGAATGATGTCCGCCAGTTCCCTGAGACCGTCAAACGCTCTCTTCGCCTGATGAGGCGCGTCTTCGTCAACTGTCGAAGAGAGTCCTCCTCCCCCGAGCGCGTCTCTTCCGACATTTCCCCCGTCGAAATCAGACTCTCTTTCGGTCCGATCAGGCAAAGTCTCGCCCACAAGCGTCTTGTCGACGACTGTCGGGTCAAGCACTGTCGATTCGACGACTGTGGGATCCAACAGCGTGCTCTCGACGCGTTTTTTCTTCGGGGTGTGCGCTGACATTTTTTTCGCGTCGTTTTAACAACGATAAGAAAATGGCAACGAAGAATCCAACAAAGGTCTCGTCGAGCGCCTGGCAGTGGGCGCCCAACGACTGGTCGTGGTACAACTTTGCCAACTCTCTCGATGAGAGCCCCGAACACCAGAACAAGCAGAAGCGGCTGCTCGACCGCTACGCCACCTTCAGTGGCACGGGCAAGGTCTCAGTCGCCCCGCGCGACCAGCCGATTCCCATCGGCGTGCCCGGCAGCTGGCCCCCGCAGCCCCCGGACTACGTCCCGCGGCCAGGCATTCTGGTCACACTGCCATACATCGAATCGCCCATGGCCGACTCGCAGCCCCGTCCACAGATCCGGGGACAGTTCCCAAAGCTGCAGATGTCGATGAAGCGGCAGCGTGCCTGGCATACCGAGGGCAACCCCAACGTCATCAGCACCGTCGGCCTGCAGACGTCGCCGGCAAGCAAGTACACCACTGATCAGCATAACACCGCACCGCGTCCAGGAGGAAATATTCTTTTCCGATCACAAGGTAATCTGTAGGAATAAAAAAATGTCCTGGGAACCGGCTCCAACAATCAAGCGCATGGTCTGGGTGCTCGACGGCTCCAAAGACAGCCCCTTCGAGATCAACCTCAACGACCGCGTAACGGTCTCATCGGGCCTGGTCATGACGCAGTACACAGTGCTCGGCGCTCCCGCGACAAGCGAGGTGCCGGACAGCCCCTTCCTCTACTTTCAGATCAGGCACATGCTGGCCGGCGGTCTGACCATGTCCGGCTGCGTCTCCAACCAGTACCGCAAGGTGATTCCGGCGCAGTTGGATCCTCCTCGCCCAGAGATCGACGAGTTCGTCGGCATCCCCTCTGACGCCACGCACATCGCGCTTGGCGGCGCCAACACCAACGTGTGGATGCAGCCTGGCAAGCACGTCGGCACCATGAAAGGCGGTGAAACTCGCAGCTTCTACGTCCACGTCAGGGACTATTTGAACAGAGAGCATCACCACACAAACAACAAACTTTTCGACTGGGCAATTATCGAGTTCGAAATCCGCGAGACGCCACACGCCCGCAACCCGTTGTACCTCACCAACAAGGTCCCCTCGATCCAACAGACATTGGACACGGCATAAGATGGCAGGAAATTCCCTACAACAAGATTTCAACGACGCTTTCGTCGCGGTGCAGATCTTCGAAAAGGTCGCCGAGGACGAATACAAGAACTCAAGCATCGTGTGGGCGGACCATGGCGGCGAACCAGGCGAGAGTCGCAGCTATGCCGCCATCCGTCTCAAGAAGGAGCGCGTTGACGGTCTCGGCATCGAGGGAGCCCTCGAGCTCAAGTCCCGCCCGGTGGCTATCGCGGGGGAGGAAGCCGGTTCTTACGTGTACATTCTCGCCTTCTACCGGGAAGTCAACGGTGGTCAAGAAGTCAACGACGGTCAAGCCCCAGCCGACACGGAAAAAAAAGAAGAATAAAAAAAAGAATGGCCTTTCCTCCTACCTATACTACTGAAGAAGCGCAGTTTGGACGCATTTGCGACGACTACGACAAGTGGGCCAACGACCGCGCCCGGCCTCGCTCCACTTTCTACAACAGCGAAGGCGACCTCGTCACGATGATCACGTGCGTGCCAGAGTACGCGCTCAAGTACCTCAAGCTGACGCCAGACACGCCCGTCAAGGTCGAGCTCGAGTTCACGGCCAGGCACACAGATAGTCAAGGAAAGCCCGTCATCGCTTGTGTTTTATCAGTAAAGAAGAGTACCTACTGAGCATCTGTCGGTTCGGGAACTGGAGCCGGAGCCGCAGCCGAAACCGGACTGTAGGCGGCGTTCTTCAGGTTGCCCTTGAGGTAGGAGACAGCGATGCCCAGCTTGGCGATGGTGTTGGTCGTGCCCAGGAAGGCGCCCAGGATGAAGGGCACTCCTCGTGTGGCGTCGGCCTTGTTGGGGTGGATCAGCTTGCTGGTCTCCAGTCCGAGGAAGCTGACGGCCACCAGCTGCAGTATGCCTTCGACGCCCATGCGCAGGCCGCTCTGATCGGCCACAGGCGGTACCACCATGTCAACCAGGCTGCCAATCGCGGCGCCAGCGACAAAGTCGACGGCGGTCAGGCCGGCTGTGCTGCCCAGTTGTGCAAGGGAACTTGCCATTGTTTGCTTGTCATTGTTTTTTGGTCAGAATTTAAATCGCGGCGCGGACCACCCACCACGTCGCAGGATTCCACCAGACAGCTTCAGCGTTCGCCGTTCGGATGGCTCTCACGAGTATGACTGTGCCCCAAACGGCACCTGTGATGGCTGTTATGACCGCCACACCGTGCCACATGGCGTCGCCCGTGCCCGAGGGCATCAGCGGAGTGGGCGGCTGTACCCTGCCCGAGATTTCGGCCGCTCGGGCCGCGGCCTGTTCGAACGTCATGCCCCCGGCGCTCATGTTCGGTAGCAGTACTCCACTCGGTGTCTACCTGCCAAACAGTGATCCTGAACATAATCCACACAGAAAAAAACTGTGGCTGACCTCGTCCGACTACCCCAATGCTCTCGGAGTCCGAGGAGCTTACGAGTCCCGATTCGCCTTCACCAAGCATCGCTTCTACGGCATTGAAAGACCCACACCCAATGAGTACCTCCAAGGGCTACTTGACACGGGAAAGAGAATGGAGCCGCTTGCTCTTCGACTCTGGAACCGACTTTTTGACGGCCGCTATTTTGCTGTCACATCGGGTCTGCTGCTTGACATGTCACACCCGGAACTGTTTGGCGCTACGCCAGACGGCCTGGTCTTTGATTGTGGCACTCTCCGGCTGATCGGCACCCTCGAAATCAAGAACCCGCAGAAGCGCAAGCTGGCCCACACCCCGGAGGAGATCCCCCAGCGCTACCTCATGCAGATCCTCGGCCAGCTCATGTGCGTGCCCGTCAACCGCTTCTTCTACCTCGAGTACAAGTCAGACACCGAGTTCACCTCGTGGGAGGGAGAAATCGACCCCGATCTGAAGGACGCCTGCAGGACGCTTTTATTGGCATACAAAGAGCTGGTCGACAGCCACGACATCGAGACTTTCCCCAGGCGGACAAAGCAGATCGAGCTATCTGCGGCTTCGTTTCGTCTGCGACTGGCGGGTCCATTCATCGGGGATGGTGAGCTCGGGTGTCCCGATCCCTGACTCCACGTCCTCGATCTCCTCGGTGTCGGTGCTGCGCTCAAGGCGCTTGGAAGAAGAACGCGGCGAAGAAGTAAACTCCTGGCTCTGGCTGCTCATCGAAGAGGAACGGGCCATGGCGATGCGCTCGGCGTGTTGGTAGGCGTGGAACTGGTCTCCGCGGGCTTTGCGGTAGTCCTCGATGGCCTGTGCCACGGCAGGCACCATGACGTACTCAGGCTTCATGTCGAAGGCGATGACAGGAGCGATGATAGCGTCGAAGCTGAGGTGAGGAAAGTCCAGTCCGCGGCAGGTCGACACGTCGGACAGGGTGTAGGCAGTCTCCTTGCCAGCGTAGTTGACGGGCTGTGCAATGCCAAAGGCCACACCGACAGCGGCGTAGCACGGGCCACGGGGGATGCCCACGTCAGCGATGTAGGGCGGGTCAAGGACCATGCAGGTGTTCTGCTCGTAGTTATCCCTGGCCACGTCGCGGCTGGGAAAGTAGATGTGCGTCTCGTCGATGGTGCAGGAGAACTCTGGATCCTCGCGTTCGTCAGGCGACAGGCCCTCGAATTCTTCCCAGCTCAGGCGCAGGTGCTTGTCTTCGTCGAGGAGGAAGGCAAAGTCGGTCGTGGTAACACCAGAGCTGAAACGGCCGTCGGCGTAGGACGACTGCGCGATGGCGCGGTACATGCTCAGCAGCGAGGAGAACGAGTGCAGGCGCAGCCAGTACTTGCCGTCCCACACCTTGTCGTCGATGCGCACATGGCCGTCGATCCACTGCATGCCAGCCGAGGCGTTGATGCCGGTGTTGGCGAACTGGTTGACCATGCGCTGGACGCCGCGGGCGGCAGACTTGAGGATGTCCTGCTTCAGCGCCGTCATCGGGGCGTTCATCGACAGCCAGTTTCCGAAGATGGCGTAGCGGTTGCTGGGGATGCTGGCGTTCTCCACCCGGTCGTTGATCTGGTTGATCAGGAACAGAGCCCAGGGCAGCTTGGCGACGATCAAGTCCTTCAGCTCCTTGCTAAAGCCCAGCGTCAGCACCAGCCGCCAGACGGGCGCCATGCGCGGGTCGACGTACTCGCTGAGGTGCAGCTGCTCCGACATCGAGAGCTTCTTCTGGCCGCGCACGGCGATGATGCGCCGGTCGTCGAAGGTGATGCCAGAGAAGGCGTTGGACATTTCGTTCTTGGTGAAGGGGTTGGAGATGAGGCAGACCGTGTGATAGGCCTTGACCTGCTGCACGTCCATGCCCTTCTTCTCCATCGTCTGCTCGGCGTTCGTGGAGCGCTTGAGGAAGTTGATCAGCTGGCCGTTCTGCACCTCAGGAGGCAGCTCGTCGCAGATGCCGAACAGCGACGTCTTGTCAATGAAGTCAAAGCGGCCGGTCAGCCGGTGCGACAGCGAGATGAACTGGTCGCCAAAGAGCATCTTCAGCCAGCTGATGATCCAGAAGGACTTGCCGGTGCCCTGATCACCGGAGAAGTACCAGCACAGCGGAGGCACGCAGTTGCCGGGCACCGGACGGGGGACGACCAGCTTGTTGGCCATGGCGGGAAACATCATCCGGATCTGCAAGAAGCTGATCCACAGCATGAAGATGCGCATGTGGTCGGCCTCCTTGGGGTCCTCGAACAGGCGGCGCATCAGCCGCAGCGAGTCTGCAATCAGGTCGGCGATCTGTTCGGGCCAGAGCAGCTCGTCGGTTTCTTCCGGTGGCTCGAGCTCGACCTGCTTCAGGGCCAGGTGCATGTAGGGCTGGCAGTCGCGGACATCCCAGCTGACGAACGAGTTGGACTGGATCAGCTTCTCCGCGTTGTCGCCATGGTCGAGGTGCAGCAGCAGCGGGTTGTAGGGGATGTAGTCCAGCTGGCGGCCCACGCCGAGGAAGCCTTTCATCATCTTGGACAAGTCAAACTTGACGGTCATGTCCGCCTTCTTGTTGCTGAAGGAGACGCCACAGCTGATCGAGCGGTTCAGTTCCTTGGCCATGGCCACCGCGGTGCCGGCGAACTTGTCCTTGCACACCAGCGTCATGCAGTAGGTGGCCGACACCATGTTCTCAATGCTGGACTTGAGCGAGGAGCGGATGACCTTGCCGCGATCGTCCTGGCAGACGTAGACCACGCTGCCGTCGGGCTGGCGGACGACGTTCTCGCCCATCACCGTTTCGATCTTGGTGTAGAGCGCGTCCAGCGCGTCGACGCAGGACTGCCAGTTCTCGAAGACGCGGGGGAACTCCAGCACCAGGCGGCGAACGCGCAGCGGAATGTCCTGCAGGCTCTGGTGGGTGGAAGGCAGCTTGTGGAAGACGCCAAAGGGGGTGGGCGGCTCGGGTATGTCGCGCAGCCGGAACTCGTTGCTGGTCATCTGGGTGGCGCGCACCTCAGAGATCGAGGTGATGGCCTTGGGCGGCACCTGGAAGGCGTAGATCCTCTTGCAGATCCAGACCATCTCTTTCATGGCGCACTTCTCGCAGAAGACCTCGCGGTAGCCCAGGTGGCTGTTGGTACAGGCCGGACGGATGGCCTCGTACTCATCCATCAGCCGTGGGGTGGTGCAGTTCTGGTTGATGACATACTGCTTCTGCTTGATCAGCGCCTCGGGGTTGGGGTCGGAGTAGACGCTAGTGCCGATCTTCTGGTGGGGATAGGCGCGGAACAGATGGCCAGGCGTGTAGACAGCAATGTCAGCGCCGGCAATGAGCTCGGCGATGCGCTTGATCTCGGAGACGGGCAGGTAGACGTTGGTCAGCCAGACGTGGGCACCGTACCGACCGCCTGACTTCTTGCGGGAGAGGCAGAGGATCTCGACGTCGGCGCGCAGCACCTCGTAGATCCGTTCCCGGATGGCGATCAGGTCGTCGTCGTCGTTGGTCAGATCGTCAAAATCGAGGAAGGCGAGCATGGGCTTGTCCTCGCGTGGGATGACATACTGAACAGCGACAGGAAGCGCGCCTTCCAGCTTTTCGATTTCCCAGTCACCGGTGAGGCGCGGGTTGGGGTAGTTCGGGTGGTTGAGCTCAGACAGGTACTTGGTGTACCAGAGGACGGCGCGGGAGATGAAGGCCCGGGAAACAAAGGCGGCAGCGAACCAGTCAGGAACGCCACGAACATGCCGATGACCTGGTGCCACCGCAAGAGGAGAGTTACCAGGGCGGTCGGCACGAGAAGAAACAGTAGCGAAGCCGGCATTGGGACGAGTCTCCGACTCGGCGGGCGGCAAAAAATTAATTTCGCCTTCGTGATCAATGTACGCCTTGCCGTACTTGAAGTCGCCTTCGTGGTCGGTGATGAAGACGCGGCCGGTGTCAGCAACCTGCATCAGGTCTTCGACGAACTTGTCGACGTGCTCGGGCAGCACGCGGCTCTGGTCGCAGAGCTTGTGGAAGTACTGCTTGACCTTCCAGCGCAGGTCCTTGCCGTAGGACGAGAGAGTCTTTGGGGTTGACGGGGCAGCCATGAGTTTTTTGATGTTACTGGTAGAAGGAAAAAAGAATAAAAAATAGAAGAATAAAAAACCAAAATCCTTTTTTCATTCGGTCAACAGGAGTCTCCCAGTGTTTCGAAATGGACACGGATTGGTTTATTTTTTTGCTGCCGCGTGTCGGTACTTCATTCGCTGGTCGTCTTTGGTGTTGGTGTGGTAGTAGTAACCGGGTACGTCACGGGCGGAGCTAGTACTCGGAGACGCCCGCGAAGAGGCGGCGGTCGCTGGGGAAGGGAACGTCTGGGCGCTCCTCGAAGTCGTCGCAGAGCCCGCACTGGCAGTCATCACCGTTGCCGGCTGGTCCCGCATCCGGTCGAAGTGCTGCTCCAGCTTCTTCGGACTGACTGCCGCTTGACTGTACCCCTGCTTCAAGGTCGTGCCCGTCGTCGCCGTTGGGGAGACCTTCTTCTTCGTCGACGTAGAGGAAGCCTTTGGCGCCCGCGTCCGTGAGCTCATCGTCTTTGGTGTTGTCTTCCACATCGACTTCGTCCGGCGGTTCGAAAAGATAATCAGTGCTGCCGATTTCAACAGGAGCCAACCGGATCCTGCCCTTCTTGCCACCCTGCAGAGCTGTAATCGCCAGCGCAATCGAATCAGAGATATCATGGCGCTCGAGCTTGGTGTTCAACCCCTGCTCTACAAACGCCTTGGTCTGCGCCTTCCGCACTCGGTACTTTTCCGCCGGCTGGAGCCCGCAATACTTTGCTACACTCTGCGGCGACACCACGATCATCTTGAATTCGTGCTCGGACTGAGAACGCGTGGCGATGATGGCGGTTTCCAGGCAGTGGACAAAGCTTACCATAGCCGGATTGAGCTTGCCGCCGCGCGCAAAGTACTGCTGCTCGACGACCACGATTACGCGCTGCAGCCGGTTGCGCACATCTGCACGGAGCTTGTAGCGATTCCAGTTCTTGAGCCAGGCGTCCATCGAGGCGACCAGCCGGTAGGCCACGACGGCAACGTGTGTGTCCTTATCGAACTCAACCTGCTGAGCGAACTCCAGTCGCAGGTTCTTCGGATCGAGGTGGTCGCGAATCAGAAAGGTCACCCCAAGGTTGCACACACCTGGATCAACGGCGAACAGAGCTTCGTAGCTGACCGGGTCTTTGCGCCCATCAGCCACGACGACCCCGATGTGATCGCGCGTGTCTAGACGAAGGTGCTGGAAGCGGCTTGTCTGCGCCACGGTCAAGGACTCCCCGTTCGGTAGCCTCCATCGCATCCCTGCCTGGCATTCCGTTGTAGGGCTGGAAGCCTCCCTTCTGGACAGGTGGTCGGTTTCCGACGATGACATCTTCGTCGGTGGCAAGCTTGTACTCACCGGCCGCCTTCTTGGCTGATTCTTTCTCGAAGCTGCTTTTTTGAAATTCGTACCACAGGAAGACGCCTCCGCCCACCAGGCCGAAAAAATAAGCCGCCCTTTTTAGATCTTCCATCGACGATCGCCCCGTGAATACATCAATTAGAAATGTCCAACGATTTGCCGGCAAATCTCCATCTTGTCTGCCCAAAACATGGTATAAGACATATGAAACCCGGAGACATAGACCACGTCAATACAAGCGACGTGGAACTGTTCTATACAAACCCAGCGGTGGAGACGATACTTCGCGAGAGAAGGAAAACGCCTTATGCCTTTTGCTGGAACGAGCAATGTCTCAACAAGTTCACCAACCACCTTCGCTCTCCCCGATACGACATCCGCGTCACCGTCCATGGCTGGGGAGAAGACGACGACGGCCACGAGAATGTCACTCACGGCGACAGCGACGAAGACTAAAAAAAATCCGGACGGCGAGAGTCGAACCCGCATCTTTGACCTATAAGAGTTAGCGGTCAATAGTCTACCATTGACGTACGTCCGGTTTATTGAAATGGAAGGTGGGGACTCGAACCCGCTTTCGCAGCCTTGCGGCTGGGTCACAACCCTTGAGTGACGCCTTCCCTACACGGCACATCCATCGGCATCGCAGAACATCGGCGCGTCAGGGGCGCCTTCGCCGGGCTGCGGCCATTGGACAGGTTTCAGCAGGGCCGTGCGCTTCTCGTACTCCTCCTTGGTGATCTCTTCGTAGGGCATCTGGGGGTAGACGTCGCGACTAATGGGCAGCATCGAGACGCTCTTCAGGCGGTATTGGTACTCTTCCAGCAGCTCCGCGATGTGCTCGGCGGTGATCTTCTCCCGGTCGAACTTGATCGTGACGCTGACCGAGTTGTCCGACCAGTACTGCTGCATCAGCGCCGTCAGGTTCAGCTGGCGTCCGGGGTGCACCGTCGACTCGGTCTCGTCCACGCCGCTGTCAACCAAAAACTCGACGATGGCCGTCGTGGCGCTGAAGACGTCAGGCTCGATCTTGTAGCCCGCCTCCCTCAGGCACGGCAACAGCTCGTGATCGGAGGCCACCCGGACGCGGCGGATGTAGTACCGCGCAATGGGGAAGTGCACGCCGGGCGTGGCGCCGGCCAGCAGCGAGATGGTGCCCGACGGCTTGACGGTAGTCAGCTTCTTCGACCTGGTGCCAAACCACTTCTCGGAGATCTTCTTGTCGTGAGCCACCACGATGCTGTACCACTCGTTGAGGCCGTAGGGCAGCGCCAGCTCCGAGTCCTCCTCTCTGAGCTTCTTCAGGTACTGGGTGATGCCGCTCAGCGACAGCCCGATGCGTCTGTTGCGCCTCATGATCGCGTTGGTCTCCGGCCACAGCGTCTCGCCGCAGCTGACGATCTTGGCGTAGAGCAGCGCCGCCTTCAGCGTCTTCTCGATGTCTTCTTCGTCGTCTCCACAACGGCAGGGGAAGACCTCGACCAGGCAGCACAGCTCGCCGTCCTCCAGCGTCTGCTCCCCGCATGGATTGACACCCTTCACCCAAGGATCCCTCACGGTGTCGCTCGGGCGAAGAGTGATCCTGCCGAACTTCTTGGCGTTGCCCAGCCAGACGACGCCGGGTTCGCCGTTGTTGTAGATGCGCTCCGCAATGGGACCATAGTCGACGTACCTGCCAGCCTCCTGGACGACAACCGAGTTGTTCGACGTCCAGCCAAAGGCCATGCGCTCGGGGTTCTTCTCGTAGTTCTTCAGGTCGAGGAACTCGCCGTCGTAGTGCGACCCGAGAGCGATCAGAGCGGTGCGACGGACGTTGCCAGAGACGACGCACTTGCCGATGATGTTCATGATGTCGACGATGTTGCGAGAGGTCATGAACTTCTGACCGTTGTGCCGGACTTTGTTTAGCAGCATATCGATCTTGTCCAGTGCCCATCGAAGCGGCTCGGGACCACTGGCCACGCCGCCAAAGCCGCTGATCGGAGCGCCCTTGGGGCGGATGGACGAGTAGTCGAATCCCGGATAAACTTCGTCGTAGATGTAGTGATCAAGCAGTAAACGCAGCGCCTGCGTCCAGCCTTCGCGACTGTCCTCGATTTTGTGCACAACGGCATGAATGGTCTCGCCAATATTCCGGGGCACGAGCGGGATCTTGCCGGCACCGTCAGTGTCAAAACCGCAGCCGACGCCGAGCATCGAGGCCTCGAAGACAAAGCAGAAGGGGTAGGAGTAGCGGCGGTCACTCGTCGTCGACCATGTTGAAATAAAGGCGCAGTTGTTCAGCGCCGTATAGTTGTGACGCTCCTCGGTAATAGGGGTCCCCATCGCCCACAAGCCACGGCCAGGTGGGAGAAACTTGAAGTTGAAGATCCGGTCGTACATGTCCATGGCGATCTCGCGCATCTCCTTCTTCGAGGGCAGGTCGGGGTACCACTGCTCGTGGCGCATCTGCGGCAGTGCCGGTGCGTTGTTGAGCCGCTCCAGCTCGCGCAGCCACATCGACATCGTACCTTCGACGACGCGTTGGACGGTCTGCCACCACACCTCGCCCTGGCGGGCGTACGTCCTCCGGTAGACAAACTCGCCCAGATCGCCGAAGCCAAAGCTGACAGGCATTTGGGCATACTTCTGGACGAACGGCACAGGCAAACGGTACCTGTTCCCAGCATCGGCAGTCGCGGACATCTTCGGTCTTCTTCTCCTCGCCGAACACAGCACGATTTATTTCGGCGACAGAAAACATTTATTTTTATTTTTCGACGTGCATCAAAACCTCTTGCAAACTGGTCAGAAAGGCGAGTTCCTGTTTCTGCCCGATTATTTTGAGCTCAAGCCCGACTGCGTCCGAGAAGTGATGAAAGGTCTGCAGTCTCTCCCGACCATACACTTCGAGTTTTTGTTCGCAGCTCCTGATCCGCCACTTTAGCTCGATAATAATCCTCATGCTCAGATCGCCTTCCACAGCGACCACAGATCCCATACCTGGCCGCCCTACAGACAACATGCAGAGAAGGAAGGCCATCCCAGCCTCCAAGACGTCTGCTGGTATTGGCTACTCGACCCGGCCATCTCTGACTGGCGTTGACCGTCCAAAAAATAAAAATAAAATAAAAATAAAATAAATGTCGCTGACCGCCGACGACAAAGAGCGAGGCTACTGGCGCTACATTCTCTTCTACGGCCGCTACCAACACGCCAAACAACGCTGCCAAAAGTGCGATTTCCTCTATCTCAGCGGTGAAGCGTCCGTCTGGTACAAAATCCCAGTCAGCGAGATCGGCTGGAAACATCTCGGCGTCCTCTGGACCTTTCTTCATCCCACCGTTCACATCAACGTGCCGTCAGAGTCGCAGATACTCTACCACGCCAGACAACCAGAGTTCGCCTTCCTCGAGTACGTCGAACTGCGCGCCAAGTCCCTCTACTGATGGATCCCGACCCACTTGCAGATATATATCGACTCCTCGTCGGTATGCAGAACTGCACCAGGGAAGACTGTCCCTACTGCGATATCGACTTTTTGTACCAACACGTCTCCAACTACCTTATGCAGCCCGTTCACTTGCTGAACCCACAGCACCTGGTATACGCCTGGAGATACCTCCACCCCAACGTCAAATATCCCAAGTACGGCGAATACCGACCAGAACAACCCGAAAACTTCGCGCCTCACTTCATTGACTGGTTTTACTAAAATCATCCAGCCTTTACTTTCGGCGTCGCCACCAGCTTGACCGGCCGCTGCCTCGCCATCGCCCCGCCAAAGTTGAAGTCCACCTGCGGCGTGTTCGGCACCGCCCCGTTGCGCCGGTTGAACGAGTTAGCCAGGAACCTCGATTGCGGCTGACCCTCCCAAAAGTTTGTCGCCGAGGGAGAGTCGTCCGTTGAAGCCGTGTCCTGCGCCGACCACATGCTGGGGGTGACGGTGCCCGCGCGCTGGTGCATGTGCAGGTTCTTCTTCGTCACCCGCGTCGCCGTCCCGATGTTCTTCCACGTCTCGGGGGCCATCTGGCGCGTGATCAGAAAGCTCGACACCGGCTCGGGGTAGAGCAGCGGCTTGCCGGCGTCAGCGGGCGGCAGCATGTTGCCGTCCACAACAGAGCGCGGCTTCATGTTCAGCGTGTCCCGAGCCACCTGCTGGTAGTGCGGCACAATCATCGAGTCAGCAGTCACAGGCTTCTCGTCCGCAGCGGGCACGTACTGCCTGCCGCCCTGGGGATAGAGATCAGCGCCCGGCTTGCTCCTGGTCCGGCCCCGGCCGTTGATGCCCTGACCGCGAATGGCCGCGTTCTGGAAGGGATCGGCGCCCCGCTCCACGTCCTGACGAATCCGTCCGCCGTGCCTGCCTTTGCCCAGCGTGCCGTTGTCCATCGGGTTGATGATGGCGTCGTTGGCCAGGAAGATCTGCGTGTTCAGCCCGCCGGCCACCTGGGCATCCTTGCCGGGCTTGTTCTCTGGCGGAGCGGGACCCACCGTCTGCAGCGTGTCGCCTCCGTACACGTAGTTGTACTGCTTGTAGCCGGCGTAGACAGCCGCACCGCCAAGCAGCAGTAGTGGAAGGCCAATCAAAGCCATGCTTTCTACTCTTTAAACCATCGGAAAAAATAAAAATGTCGACCGGCGAAGAGCGGAGAAGGGTATGGGACACGATCGCGCTGATCGTGCAACACTACGACGAGAAGATCTCGGCTTATCAGAAAGACCTCAGGAACACTTGTGAATGCTACGCCGAAGACAGGCGGAGGATCGAGAAAGGTATCAGAAAGTACCAAGCAAAGAAACGCCTCTGGGAGAAAGCGTACAGCGCTGCAGCCAATGCCTGCGCGTACTAATAAACCGTTTGGCTACATCGTTTAATCAGACTGAGAACAATCTTCGTGGAACCATGCCATAGAAGGTGCAACATCGTTACCACACACACAAGGTATCACACATGTGGAACAAAAGCACTGTTGGTCACCCGAGGTTGTCGTGCACAAATCTATGGGCTCTCCTCTGACAAGATCTCCACATTCGTAACAAACAAACAGTTCATCGCCGATGTTTTGAGCATTCAACCACAGGATGACTTCGTCGACGCTGAACTGATTTAATGTTTCGGTGTCAGACACGCTCTTCTTAGACGCCATTCGCTATACGAAAAATAGCGACGACTTCGCACGGATCTCTTTTGATTCGTGAATACCCCTTTGAAAAAGAACGAAGATCTTCCCAGATAGGCGTACCAGGTAAGACCTTCCAATTGGTTTGGCGCCTGAACTCGACAATGATCGACTCAGCGTATTCCTCGTCGATTTCTTTGTTTTGCGTATCACAAAAAACGATATACTTGCTCGTTTTTTTTATTTCTTCTTGCCAAACAATTAAAAAGTCAAAATAAGTCAACAGAGCTCGCCGTCGCATAGACGATCAAAACGGTATGTCAGACGGAATAGACAGGATTGTTCTCGATGCTATGGCATCACATCAGATGACCAAAACCATGACAAGTGAAGATCCAGACGTATGTGTCTCATGGACACAAGGCAGCGATGAGGTTTCTTATTGTTGCGTCCGTGTACCAAAGAAAGTTGCAGAAGAGCTCGGGCTGAAGAGACCAAAACATGTCAAAGTTGTTCCCACGAGCTGTGCGGATTGCAACGATGGTCACTACAGGATTGTACTTGCAGTACGCAACAAAAAGAAGAACGAATAAACCGTTTCCGCCTATACCGTTTAGCCAGAAGTATCCAAACTGGCCCGGTTCATCCCGAAAAAAATGTAAATACTTCTTACTTTTTACTTCCCTGCCTGGCCAGGCCGGCTGGCCGTGGCCTCCGACGATTTTTTCTCTTTACTACTTACTTCCCTGGCCGGCCAGGCCGGCTGGCCATGGCCGCTGGCGATTTTTTCTCTTTACTACTTACTTCCCTGGCCGGCCAGGCCGGCTGGCCATGGCCGCTGGCGATTTTTTCTCTTTACTACTTACTTCCC
>FRDC01000320.1_pt3 | contig 16689 bp, 17 predicted proteins | sample 1106171 | NCBI WGS metagenome assembly FRDC01 (sample SAMEA3930566, study PRJEB13176) | freshwater metagenome | biome: Drinking water system; feature: drinking water; material: water | place: Singapore | collected 2014-12-20 | reverse complement strand
GTACTTTCGTGTTCCCTGTTTCAAGTCATGAGAACTTTGCGCGAAGCAAACTCGACAAACCCATCAAATCCGAGTTCTTTTCCAAAGCCAGAATCTTTCATACCACCGAAAGGCAATTCAGGAGCCGATGCGATCATTCGATTGATGCCAACCATCCCGGCCTGCAATTGAGAAGCAACCTCGCGGGCACGGGATTGGGAGAAAACGGCCGCACCCAAAGCATAGACACAATTGTTGGCCCAGCGAATGGCTTCATCGGCCGATTGAACTTTCCACACGCAGGCCACAGGACCGAAAAGCTCTTCAGTCCACAAACCAGGCTCTCCCTCAAACTCCAACATTTGCGCTGGATAAAAAGCCCCTTTTTGAAGGAGATCTGGGTACCTGCCAGTGAGCTTGGCCTGAGAACTCAAAGTTTGCACTTGCTCCCAAAGGTGTTTTTGAAATCTTCGGTGCGCCAATGGACCCAGTTCTCTTTTTTGCAACTCGGCCCAAAATTGCTCCAAAAATGCGTCATAGACTTGCGAGTGCACAAAAAATCTTTTGGCACTGACACAGCTTTGCCCGGCGTTCACGGTTCGACTGTCGGCACAAAATCGTGCCGCCAAGCCCACATCTGCATCTTCCAAGACCAGATAGGCATCAGCACCACCGAGCTCCAGCACTGACTTCTTCAGAAGCTTTCCCGCCTGGGACGCAACGATGCTGCCGGCCAACGAACTCCCGGTTAAGGTCACGGCATTCACTTCGATCAAAAGTCTTGAAACTTGCGAATGCGTGCACATGATCGGGGTAGCGAGCGAAAAATCGTCCACCTGAAAGACGCGACACAGTTCCGTCGTGGTTTGCGGGGTGATTTCAGAGGGCTTAACCAAGAAACTGTTCCCAACTGGTGCCCCGGACACCAAGGCCCGCACCGTCTGCCACACCGGAAAGTTCCACGGCATAATGGCCAGCACCAACCCCAAAGGACTCCACTCAAAATGATCTGTGTTTTTTAAGTGTTCAGGGAAGGTCGCGCTTGCCCACTTCAAAGCTGAGACCGATTTCTGAATCTCAGCACGCGCCTGAGCCAAAGGTTTTCCCATCTCCAAATGCATCTGATTTGCGAGGGCCGCCGATTCCTTTTGCAGTTTGTCCGCAAAGATTACAAAGAACTCAGCCCTCTGCTTGAGGGACAAAGAACTCCAATGCGCCTGACTTTCGCGGGCTCTTCGTAAGGCCTCTGCCAGCTCGAAGTCAGTCACATAACTGTGTGTGAACAACACCTCATCGGTGGCTGGATTTTGTGTTTGGAATGTCATCTTTTTTTTGGATTTCGATTTCTGCTGTCACCTTGAACCTATGCGTTTCGGCGAACTTCGAAACCTCTTTGACCACATCGATGTTCTGCAAAATTCCGACAATCTCTTTGCTGACTCGTCCAACCAATTCCTCTTTGGATTTTTGCGCTTGATTCAACAAAAGCTGTAAAATGTCTTTAGGGAGTTTGAGGTCAGCCAGGTACTGTCGCAAACTTTCTTCAGTGACAAAGGCCGCAGTGACTCCTGCTGCGAACACTTTTTTGATCACATCGCCTATACCTTTGGAGTCGTCATCCTTTTCGGCCATAGAGATCCTTCACCCGCTTGTGGTAGGCCGACATCATATTGGGGAGATTCACGCTCACCAAAGCTTTTGCAATGGGGCCAGGAACAAACAATCCAAACTCGGCATTGATGGCGTATTCGGCACGAGATTTTCCAGCTTCTTCGGTGATCTTCCAGCTGCCCTTTAAACTTTTGAACAGATCACCGGACACGAATTCCCACACCACCGAACAGCTCTTACCGTCGGCTGCTTTTTCTTCCTTCATCGAAAGTTGATAGTGGAACTCTTTGACGATCGACACTGTGTACTCGACGATCTTTCGCGAGTCTTCAGTTTTGACCACTTCGCATTTTTTCACTTCAGACAAAAACTCAGGATACCGGGGGTAATCTGTGACGATGGCAAAAAACTCCAAGGGAGTGCACGCAAAAACATCAGTGGCCTTCGCTTCCGCCATTCGAATCCTTTCGTTGAAACAAGGCTTCCGCCAAATTTCGAAGACGTTCCTTCTCTTGATCTTTTCCTGCGCGATCGGTCAACGCAAGCACAAAATAGTCACAACGATTGGCCCGATCTTTCTCCGTGACTCTCTCCGCCTGCGGCTCTCGACACTCGTTGTACATTTTAGGATCGAAATGCTCGCAGTTCTTACACACGTGAACGTCGCTGCGACAGTTCGGACACTCCTCGCGCAAGCCCACTCGACCAGAGAAACTCAGCTTTTGAGAACAGTGAAAGCAAGAGCTCATCGATTCAACACTGGTTTTTTTTGCAATTGATGTTCGGCCTGAATTCGTCGAATGGTTCCCGTCTTCGATCGCATCACCACCGATGAGGTGGAGGCTCGGGATCCAGGGAGGTACTTCACCCCTTGCAAAAACGGACCGTCGGTCACTCCGGTAGCCACAAACATCACAGAACCCCGGGCAATTTCATTCATCGAAAACTTTTTGTCCAAATCCTGAATGCCCATTTTTTTTGCGCGAGCTCGTTCCTCATCATTGCGAAACTTCAGCTTGCCTTGAAAGTCGCCCCCCAGGCACTGCAACGCAGCCGCGGCGATCACGCCCTCAGGAGCTCCACCTGTTCCGAACAGCAAATCAATTCCACTCTCGGGCCAGCTCGCTGCGATCGCCGCAGAGACATCTCCATCTCCGATCAGCTGAATGCGGGCTCCGGTGCGACGCACCTCTTGAATCAGGTCTGCGTGACGTGGTCGATCCAAGATCACGACGGTGAGATCCTCGATGGATTTTCCGAGGGCTTTGGCAACTCGACGAATGTTCTCAGTCGCAGACAAGTCCAGATCAATTTGTCCACGTGCCCCGGGCCCACAGGCAATCTTCTCCATATAGGTGTCCGGCGCATGTAAAAAACCACCCTGCTCTGCCACCGCGATGACCGAGATTGAACCCACACCACCGCGTGCGCAAATGGTTGTTCCCTCCAATGGATCCAAGGCGATATCGACTTTGGGCGCATCGTCGGTCTTGCGGCCCACCTTTTCACCGATGTAGAGCATGGGGGCTTCGTCTCGTTCTCCTTCCCCAATCACCACAGTGCCATCAATGCGAACGCTATCAAATGCGGTGCGCATGGCATCCACCGCGGCTTGGTCAGCAGCTTTTTCGTCGCCTCTCCCCATCCATCGAGCCGAGGCTAGTGCCGCAGCTTCCGTAATCCTTACAAACTCGAGAGCCAGGTTTCGATCCATTTTTCTTTCTCCAGTTCCTTCGTTATTTCCTCGCTGAGTCTGCGAGGTTTCAAATCAGAATTCAAGGTGGCGTGCTGCGTGCGCGCTTCGGCCACCAATTCATTTCGTTGATTCCACATTTTGTACTCAAAAATGAGGCGGGCCCCCTTTTTTTGCACCTGCAGATCAATGTGAATGAAATCCGCAAAACGCAAAGCCCGCAAATGACTGAGTTCCACCCTCAGCACGGCAAATTGAGCCGCGCTTTCAGAATCGTCCTGTCGAATCAGACCTTTTTGCATGGCCCATTCCACCCGAGCCTCTTCAAACAGGCGCACATAGTTGGCGTGGTGAACAATTCCCATGAGGTCAGTTTCGTAAAAATGGATGCGTCGGTTCTCAATCAAAAATTGCTTCATAAACTTTTTGCCTTTTTGTGTTTCTCTTCGAACTTGGAGCGCAAACTGGACGCCACATGTTGCATGACGGCCTCGACCCCTAGAGCAAATCCAGGTCGCAAATACCAGGCGACACGGCCTGGATACAGCCCCACCAATGCCACTTCCGAGCGATTTCCATCTGCTGGCAACACACGAAAGAACCCCTCGCTGTCACGATAAGCACCCTCCCGCACTTTCCAGTTGACCTGGGAGTCCGACTTTTCAATGGAGAAAATAATGGGCTCTTTGGTGAATCGAGACTTCACCCGCAGCTTGAGAAAAGATTTGTCGTGAGGAAACTCCACCTCCGAAAAGTGTTCATGCGCCTCCGTGAAGTTGGAAAAGTTGAGCGCTTCGTTCAGCACAAATGCCGGGGGAGCCTGCACGATGCCTGCGCCTTTCATCACCCAAACGTTGCCCTCGCGGGTCACCGACACAGGAATCTTGCGTTCCTCGTACAGAGCTTTCCGCACCAGGGGTTTGGTTTCCCAAAAAAAGGGACCCTGCAAAGCTGGAGGGAACGCCCATACAATTTGCAAACACAACAGCCAATTCATGAACCACAGTTGTCTCGAAGGAGAGACAAAAAATCAATTTGTGTCTCAACGACAAAGAAGTCAGACTCGAAGGATGTCTTGGAAACAGCAACTCCCCAATTGGCTCACGTGGACGCGCATGGTGATGGTTTTGCCCCTGGCTTGGATCATGTGGTGGAACGAGCCGTTTTGGAACTTTGTCGCCGTTGGACTCTACATCGTGGCCGCGATGACAGACTATTGGGACGGATATTTTGCTCGCAAGTTTCAAGCCCAGTCGATTGAGGGGCAGTTGCTGGACCCTGTGGCAGATAAGGTTCTGGTGACGAGCCTCTTGGTCATGCTGCTCTCCCAAGATAAAATTGACCCACTGATGGTGATTTTGATCTTGAGTCGGGATTTGCTGATCGGTGGCCTACGCGCCGTGGCTGCGGGGGAGGGAGTGATCATCGCTGCTCAGCCTTCAGGCAAATGGAAGACAGCCCTGCAAATGTTCGCCCTGCCCCTGGTGATTTGCGAAGACAGTCTGTTGGTTTTTTTCGGAATCCAGCTCAGTGGGTTGGGATTTTGGTTGCTTTGGATTGGGACGGCCCTGAGCCTTTATTCAGGTTTTCAATACTTGCACCGCTTTCAGTCGGCACGGCGGAAGAAGCCGGCGTCCTGAGCTCCAAAGTCGGCGGTGCTTCCAGAACAGCATCTTGAAGCACCTCGCGGAGAGATAGGACAAAACCTGCTGCAAAAACACCCAAACCAAGAATTGTCGTGATCACCCATTGACTCAGAGAGCTCATAGAATCGAGTTTAGCAGCTCTCGCCTTGACTCAACAAAGGCTTTTGTTGTTCATTGGGGCTTCCGCAAAATTGCGGGTGTAGCTCAGTTGATAGAGCGTCGCCTTGCCAAGGCGAAGGTCGTGGGTTTGAGCCCCATCACCCGCTCCAAATTTTTTCAATATTTTCTACGAAATTTGGATTTTTCTAATTGTTGTAAGTAATTGAAATCATAGTTGGTCAATGTTTCTGTTTTCAGTGTAAGCCCCTCAAGACACCCTTTTGTGATACTATCTATGCATACTGAACGCTATAATGGTTTCCTTTTGGGAAAAGTTCTATCCTTTTAAAAGTGACCATCTCTTTTTTTCCTTCAAGCATTTCATGCACGTCTTCATAGTTTCTATCAGTGGGTAGAGACAAGATCGCCAATCTCACTAAACGATCAAACTTTGAATTGACAGGCTTCTCCTGTGCTTCTGCACGATAAAGATGTGCGGCGCTTGAGTTAATTAGATTGGCAAATCTTTGTCCCGAGTAACCTTTATATGTTCTCAAAAATCTAATCTCTTTACCTGTCAGTGGCTTATCTTTTTTTAATAGGGCTTCCGCAATAGCAGCATCTATTGCGTCTATGTTTCCATACTGAATATAGTCTTCGCCACACACACCGCAGTGATAAACTTTTACTTTATGGATGAGAACATTATCTAATCCACTAGATTCATACTTAAGATTTTTGATCTCAACTTCTAGATTCTTTTTATTCTCACACATTGAGCATCTCATATTAATCCCTTCCTTTGCGAATTGCTGTAATGGCAACAATGCTGTCGTACTTATGAACGTTACATTCAACTCGATATGAGTTCGTTTCAAATTTATAAACCCATAGACCACTTTTTATATGAATTTCCACGGCGACACATCGACCTCCCAACAATACATTTACAATATCTCGGTGGTTAATCCCTCGCTCCTTCATCCTCTTTTGGCAATGACCGCTAATAATTAAACAACCCGGGTCCTGAGCAAACATTTCCTTAACTACTCTGGACACCTCAGCTAATGCCATTTTCTTATCGTCAGAATCTGATTTCGACATTAGATCATAGTATGACATTATATCATAACGTCAAATAAATACATATATTCTCCTAACTGTCTGAAATTACCTAGGTTTATAGCGCGATCTAGCCCTGAGTGAGGGTTTTGCGCCTCGCTCCCTGCCAAACCCTGCCAACGGCTGCTAACTTATTGAAATTACAGGCAGGTGATTGCCCGCTCCAAGATTTGGCCCAACTAAATCTTCAGGGGATTCGCACTCAGCGATCGAAAGAACCAGAATCCCTGCTGCAAAGCGTGCCGCAAGTGATGCATGCGCGCGGGACCGGCTATCGCCTTAAGCTGCAAAACCTGCGCGCGCGTGAACACCAGCGTGTAAATCATTTTGGTATTTGTTGCATCGGGGAGCACAGCCCACGCCGCAGGCTGCAAAGTCTTTGCGATGTGTTCGGCAAATTCCCGATTCCCGGTTTGGATCACATACTTTGCATCGTTTTCATTCACTACGGCTTCCCAGTGCTCCTGCGGAATGAAATCCTGCATGCGTTGTTTGATGTACTCATCCGCACCAATCAAAATCGCCGGGACATAGTTAGGATTGTCTTTCTGGCTGGCATCTAAATTGGTCAGCCGAATAAAATTCCGAAGCGGCAGTGTTTGGGCTTGCTTCGCAAAATGCTCGATGCTCGGCACATCCTTGAGGGATGGATCCTTGCGTGCAAAATCGTGCCGCCAGTGTTTGACCTCCTTCAATGCCGCAAGACCCTGCTCGAACGGAACCCTGCCGTACCTCGCAAACCACTCCATGAGAAAGTCATAGTTCAGACTGAGATCGTGGAGCACAATCGGATCTCTTTGGTGTAATTTCAGCTCAGGGACGTAGAAATCGAGTTCAGCTCGAAAATTCACCTGGATGCGAGTCAACATCTGAAGAGCTTCAGATCGATCGAGATTGAACAGCTTCATGATGCGTGTGACTCGATGAGAATTGCCGGCCGGAGTGTAACGTTTCACAAGTTCAGAGAGTGGTTGGACCAGAACGCAATTGTCTGGCCCAAGGAAAGCTCCCTGGACAGGTACGAATCCACGCCTCTGGAACAGACGGGTTCGAGAAGCCAGAAAAGACTTCACAAACACGAAAGCATTGTCCAAGTCCGACTGCAGGGGCAGAGTCACATCTTCCACCATGAACGCGGTTGCAAACCTCATCATGGCATCCACTTGCTCTGGCTGGGTTTGAACAGCCCGACCGATTTCAAAAACAATGGGGTACTTCTTTCGGTCCAGCTCAGCATAGTGTCCATCCGCGGACAGCGGCAAGGTCCCTCGTGAAATCAAGTCAGGGTCTTGCTGCCATGGCATGTACCTCGTTCCGATCACAATCGTTCGCGGAGAGTGGTCGTAGCCCTGCACTGCTGGGAGTTTGGATTTCCACGGAAAATCCGCCTGACGAAAAAACGAACTTGTGGCCAGAATTTCTCGATCATGTGGCCACATGTACTGTCCGGCGATGATCCACATCGCGGCCAAGCGCTTGTCCCAACCGAGATGCTCGCCCGTACGTTCAAAAAAACGCTCGCGATAATCCTCGGCACTGATTTTTTTTCCAGTTAGAAAATCTTCATGGATCGAAGCCGGCCTCGTCAGCTCAATAAAAGTCACCTGCTCGGGATGAATCTCGCCGATTTTAGCTCGTTGCGATTTCTCCTGCTGCGCTTGAATGTACCCTAGCTCTTTGACGACCTTGTATGAGAATTTCTGCAGGTCACTGAGCAGCTCCGTGGATTCACCCCCGGGGACATCCACGAAGCCACTGATGAACGGTTCGAACAGACCCTTTTTAAGGCGATAGGAACTGACGCTGGCTCTGCTGGTATCGACGTGAGAAAAAAACCGGTACACCGTCAGTTCGGTGTCTGAACGCAGAGTCGTGGAAGGCTCCCCCTCCAGATCGAAGCAAGAAGTTGCGTGAGCAAAACTTCCGGCAAGAATCACTAGAGTGAACTTCAACTTCCAAATGGCTCTCATTGGAGGCGAATTGTACCTGAACCCCGTTTCCCTTCACAAGCGGATTTGAAATTGGGAGCTTCAACCTGGTAAGTTCTTACTTCACGGCGCCGGCCAAACGGAGTCTCACTTGCTGGACCAGAGGAGACGGATCTAGGAGGTCAGGATCTGTCAGCACTTCCATGAGCGCAATTGCGAATGCTCTTCGTTTCTCCGCCGACCAATCACTGTGTGATCCACCAAGCACTGTGTCCGTATGGCCTGCATTCAGATCCGCCAGTCGGTGCCCCACGTTGGGAAGAAACTGACTCTTATAAGGGACGGTTCCATCGTGGTCGGAATGGTCGATGATGTAGGTCCCGGGCTTGGTGGGTTCATGATCTTTTGAAGTCACAAAAAACAGTCGGCTTGAAAGAATGTTCTGATCATCGTGTGAAAGACTTTCAAACAACTTCTTCCAGGTCTTTTTTGCGCGCTCTGGATCCATTGAATATGCTCCAGAGCTAATACTTTCAGATTTCCCCTCATTCAGTCCAAACGACCATAGGGAGTTGACGGCCGAAGCAACTTTTAACACGTGACCAAATGCTGTCGCAATTTCTGTCCCCTGTAAGGGAGACTGGACGGTCACAAGCGACCGAACTGTCCCATTGCGAAAGAATTCCATATTCTGCGCCAAAGTGTTCAGAGAAACCTGACCGCCCCGGCTGTGTCCAATGATCACGATGGGTTTTTCATTCTTGGCCAGGTCAGTGATTGCCTCTTTGACCAGCTCAGAAGAGTGGTCGGCGCCCCGATGGGACACAGTGAAAACCTTGCGAATTTGTTCGGGTGGAACCGCCAAATGCTCCTTGAGCGCAACTTCGAAGTCTTCAAAATAGGAATCCACATATTCGCCCATGTAACCCGCAACAAGAATAACTTGTATTTGTGACAGATCCCGGACGATTTCGGGATCATCGCCTCTTTCGAGTCGCGCCGTTTCGCTGCGCTCGTGTTCAAAGAACCGTTTCGAAAATTTGGCCGCTCGACGAGCATCCCCGGCCAGAAGAGACATCGACTCGTAGGACGGCAGTCGCAAACGGTGCTTCAATCTTTCCAAAAACTTCTGGGGGCCAGTCGCCATGCTTGGAAACCTCTGCTCGAACTGTGAGATCAGCTTAATGATCTCAGCCAGATAGCGCCGATGATCGACACAGAAGGTTTTGTCAAAACTTTGATCCATGTCCTTTCTCAACTTCAGCAGAGCCTGAACTTGTGGGGAGTTTTTCGCTTTGGGAATTTCCGGCAAAAAGAACACCTTCCAGGACTTGTGGCAGTTTTTTCGATCCGCCTGGGCGCTGACACCGAGAAATAAAATTAACAGAGCGAGACCCATTCTTATCATCGCTTTGCCTCCGAGGCTCAATCCTCAGCAATCTCTGAGCCAAGCGGAGTTGGAAAATAAGATGCCTGGACCGTTTGATTTTCGAACAAAGCGACAATTTTTGGCTCTACGCACTTTTTCGAAAGCCCGGAGAGTTCACCATTTTCAAAATCTCATTGAAAAACCCAGATTCACCATATTGGATCTGATAGGCATGCACGAGGTCTATGACCTGCTGATGCGGCAGCCGGCGCAACAAACGTGTTCGCTTTGTTAAAAAGTGGTGCAAAACCTCCGGAGTGAACACGCAACGAAGGGGAGCGCCCTTCTGAGGCAGCTTGAGACGCAAATCCTGCATCAAAAAGTAATCCGTGAACGCCGAATTTCTGACATCGCGAAAAGCCTGTTTGCACTTTTCTTCATGCTCAGACGTAAGCGGCATATAGAGAAAAATTCCCTCCGTGCCATTGACGGCTCGGTAATTGATCACATCTCCATCTCTTTCAAACAAGAACAAGGCTTTATAAAAGGGCTCCACTTCTTTGCGAACCGCGCACACCAAGTGCGATCCTTTCAGATAATCCCTGCAGTAGTAAAACAGGTATTTCATCAGGAGCAACGACATGGCATTCCCCTGAAAGCGAAAATCCGGATCCACCGCGAAGGCTGACACCTCGACCAAACGACTCATGGGGCCTCGCAGGCGATTCATTTCGGTTGGGTACTCAGCATCACTCGGTAGTCCCCACTTGGAGTCCAAAATCAAACTCAAAGTTCCCACCACCATGCCATTGAATTTCACAACGACAATTGATGTCTCGGGCAGGAAGCTGTGCACGCTGGTGCGCAACTGATCACGATCTGGAATCATGTAACCCTGATCCACATAGGCGTCATGCAGCAAACGCAGCGCCTGTTCGATTTCCTTTATGGTTTCTGCCACCTTCACTTGCAGGCGAGAATCCTGCGCGAATCTGGGTATTCTCACTTTCTCGCGAATGGCCTCCAAGCGCAGATCCTCAGGCAAGTATCCCAGAACGAGTTTTGCAACTCGAGCCTGAAGCGACTTTATGGAGCTTGGCTTCGTGGGCGCATGCGTCTCTTCAATCAAATAGGGCCAAGTCAGAGGCGTGATGTTCACCGTTGCATCGAGCTCCGCCAGAATGTGCTGTACCCCCCACAACCATCGACTCATAGCCAGTAAATCCACCGGTAAGGCGGCGTCTCGGATCTGAGCATCTAGAATTTCTTTGAGCTGTTCCTTAATGAATGTGTGATTGAAATGAATGGTTTGGTTCGAACTCCACAAACGATAGCTGTATTTTTGATAGATGCGCATCAGCTTGGCGTAATCGAAGTCATCCTTTGGGCTCATAATTCCCATGGCTCTTGAAATCTTCTCAAACTCGGGCAAGTTGTTAGCGACACCCGCCTGTGTTTGCTGCTTCCAAAGATTCATAAACGCTGGATCCCAACGCTTGCAGAATCCGAAATCTAAAAAAGCCACGCGGCCATCTTTCAAAAAGAGACAATTCCCTGGATGAGGATCCGCATGAAAGATGGAAAAGCGGTTGATCGATCGACTGCCAAAGTGCCAAATGATCTCGGCCGCTCGATTTTTTTCTGCCTGTGTGGCCACTTGAACAAACTCATGGAAGCGCAATCCATCAATGAATTCCATCGTCAGAACTTTGTGGGTACAAATGTCACTGAACACTCGCGGAATCACCACGTCCATATCGTCAGCACAAATCTTTTCAAAATATAAGATGTTGTCACTCTCTGCTTTCAGGTCTGCTTCGGCCTCGACAAGTTTTTTGAACTCCAAAAAATTTTCGTAGAGATTGGACATTCGCAAAAGAACCCCCATCAAGGGCACGCAGAAGCTCAAGAGCTTGAGGTCCGCAGCTATGATTTGTTCCATTTTTGGAATCAGCACCTTCACCGCGACAAGCTCTCCGGTGCGCAAGCGTGCTTGGTGAACCTGAGCAATGCTCCCTGTCGCAATAGGGACCTCGGAGAACTCAGAAAAATGAGCCTGCATTCCCCCCTTGAGCTCCTCATCGAGAATGGATTTAACGACATCGAAAGAAACAGGTTGAGAGGACACCAGGAGATCGCGCAACTCCTTGCGGATCGCTATCGGAAGATGCGCCACCAGATAAGACAACATCTGTCCGAGTTTTTGCAAAGGCCCCTTCAGTCCCCCCAACTCCTGGCGCAAGATCGTTGCGATTTCTGAAGTCACCTCAAAGGCTGAGAGGCGTCGCAACCGAAACCAAATCACTTTGCCTGTAACTCGCAAAAACAATCGAACTAGGACGCGAACTCGCGACACAAAATGGCTCGGAGGGAGATGCTCTTTCTTTCGAGATTCCACTCCCACTTCTCGGCTCAAACTGGCAACAAGCTGAGATGGACTCATTCGGATTTCAGGATCAGCCTCGCTCTAGGTCTGGTTATTTTGGCCTTCAGTAAAGCGTCAAGGTCGCCGATCTCCTCCCAGGGGAGTTGTTCAATGATTTCACTGATTGCCTTGGCTGTTTCCCTGAGCGCTCAAGACTGCGCCCAGTTTGATGGCGTTCAGTTCGAGAAAGCTCAACTCAAAACTCTCAACGCCTTGATCGACAACAAACCCACAGAGTACAACTTCAAAGAGCAAACAGCTCGCATCAAAAGCGCACTGCAAGAAAAATCCAACAACCATTGCCAACCTCTAGAAACCTCAGCTTGCATTTCAACCTGCTTTGAGGTGATCAGCGCTGACGGAAAATTTGAGGAGTTGGCGATCGCACTTGCTCCCCAGTCGAACAGCCGGGGTGCAGAGGCACGCGTGCGACGAGAAATCTGTTCACCCTTTTGCCGAGACTATCGAAGTCATTTTACGAAAACTTCGAGAAACCAAAGACCCATAGATCGTGACACTCGCGAGCTCATCAAGATGCATCAGCAGGTGAAGTAGCATCTCGGGTCCGGAACTGCTCCAACCAATACAACAGAATGGGAAGCAAAAACAAAACACAGGGAAGACCGGTCACGAGACCGCCTATAACGGCAGTCGCCAGGGGTTTTTGCGTCTCCGAGCCAATGCCGTGACTGAGTGCCGTGGGCAAAAGCCCCAGAGCCGCTAAAGAAGAAGTCATGACGATGGGACGGAATCGACTTTGGCAAATCTGCTGGATGAGGTCCCAAGCATCCTTTGATTCGGATCTCTCTCGCAAATAGGTGTTCGCCAAAGTGATCACTTCGAGGCTCACCACACCAAAAAGAGCCAGAAGGCCCACTGCGGCCGACACCGAAAATGCCAACCCACGAAGCCACAGCAAGAGCAAACTTCCTGACACCGAAAGAATCAAAACTGCCAAGCACAAGCCCACAGTTGCCAAGTCCTGAAACAGGAGAAACAGCAAACCGGCCAGAAAAAACAAAGTGAGAGGAATCACCACAGCCAGCCGACTCATGGCGCGTTTTTGGTTCTGAGACTCCCCTCCCACTTCGACTCGATAGCCGGTCGGTAGCTCCACATTTTTAATGACCTTGTCGACATCTTTCATCACCGAACCAAGATCCCGGCCGTCAATATTGAACTTCACCCCGATTCGACGGGCCATATTCTCTCGATAAATGGCTAAGGGATCCGAATCAAACCGAATGTCAGACGTTTGATCCAAACGCAAGCGAGCCCCCTTGTTGTTCACCAATGGGAAGGCTCGAATGTCTTCAAGAGTTTTTCGATAAGATTCGGGTGCCCGCAGGATCACATCCACAAACTGTTCACCCAAGGCAACAGTGGTCACCACGCGGCCTCCGATGGCCATTTCTGTCACATCCGCCACATCCTGAGAGGTCAATCCCAATTGTGCGATTCGCGTTCGATTGGGTCGAATGGTCAAATGCGGCACAGGAGGCATCACCGAGATCAAAGAGAGATCCACCACACCTGGAATTTTCGCGAGAGCCCGTTCAAACTCGTCTGCTTTTTCCGCCAGGACAGAAAGACTGGGACCAAAAATTTTGATCGCATTCTTTCCCTTCACTCCAGAAATGGCCTCTTCGACATTGTCTGCAATCGGTTGACTGACATTGAAATTCACTCCTGGAAAACCTGCCAGCAACTGGCGATATCCTTCGATCAACTCATTGCGGTTGTGATGAAACCGCTTCCATTCATCTTTCGGGCGCAAATCAACAAAGAATTCGCAGTTGTCAAAAAGCGTTGGATCCTGGCCGTCTTCGGGACCACCTAACTGTGACAACACCGTCTGAACCTCAGGTTGTTCGCGCAAAGCCCTACGCACCTCCCGGGCCAGTTCCGTCCCCTGCTGCAGATTCATCGAAAGTGGGAATCGAGCACGAATCCAAAGCGCACCTTCATCCAGCTCGGGCAAGAATTCGGTACCCATAAATGTCAATGACAACGCGGCCACAAAAATCAAGCCTCCACAGAGAGCCCAAACCCGCCTGGGTTTCTGCAAAAACATCTGCAAGTATTTAAAATAATAGTCCCGCAACCTCTCCAGCCAACGCGCTTCCGCATGCGGCTTCCTAAGCGAGCGAGAAATCACTGTAGGCAACAACGCGGGAACAAAAGTGAACCCCACAATCAAGGCCCCCAGCAGAGCATAAGAGACAGTCCAGGCCAGTGGACGAAAGGTCTTCCCCTCGACATTCTGCAAAGTAAATATGGGAAGATAGGCCACGATGATCATCGTCATCGAAACAAACACCGGTCGGATGACGGTTGAGATGATGGAATTGATTCCTTCCAAGCGTCGATCAAACTCTCGACGATCACTCACCTGCTCAAATTGCGACAGAACGTACTCGGTCACAATGACCGCGCCGTCCACTATGATTCCAAAATCGATCGCGCCCAGTGATATCAGGTTCGCCGGGGTTCCTGAGAGCCAAATGCAAACAAATGAGAAACACAAACTCAACGGCACCACGCAGGCAACCAGGACCGTGGCTTGCCAATTGCGCAGAAAAAGAAATAGAACCACCACCACAAACAAGAATCCATGAAACAAGTTGTTCACCACAGTGTGCGTGGTTTTTTCGACCAATTCGATGCGATCATAAAACACATCCAATCGAACCCCCTCGGGCATCAGCGGGCTCGACTTCATCTCCTCGAGGCGTTCGCGCAAAGCTTTTCCCACCTGCACGGGGTTCTCACCTTTTCGAAGCAACACAATTCCTTGAACAATGTCGTCACGATCATCGCGCCCCACCACACCCCGAGGTGGCACAAAACTCTCTACGACACGGCCAATATCGCGCACACGCACCACACTAGTCCCGCTCGCGAGAACCGCCACATCTTCAATGTCTTCTTTGGATTGAAAGAACCCGATGCTTCGAACCACGAAAGCCTGGTTGGGATACTGGATGAGATTTCCCGCCGAGTTGCGATTGGTTTTCCCGATCGCATCAAACACCTGATTCAGAGTGATGCCAAACGTGGAAAGCTTTAGGGGGTCAATCAAAACGTCCCACGCGCGCAGTTTGCCCCCGTAATTGATCATATCGGCTACACCGGGAACACTGCGAAACTGTTTCTCCAAAGTCCATTCCTGCAGAGATCTCAACTCCGTGGTGTTCATGCCGACGCCTCTGAGTTCGTAGCGCAAAATTTCGCCGGTCACCGACGCCATCGGTGCCAGATCAGGTTGAAACTGCTCAGCCACTTCAGCGGTCGAAATCTTTTCTCTCACCTGGGTGCGCGCCCAGTAACCATTCACCCCCTCTTCAAACTGAAGGTAAACTACTGAGAGACCAAACTCCGAAATCGAACGAGACTTTGCCAACCGAGGCAACCCAGAAAACTCTCGCTCCAGAGGAATTGTGATCTGCCTCTCCACATCTTTTGCTGACAAACCATTTGCCAGAGTGATGACCTGGACGGTCTCATTCAAAACATCGGGAAAAGCTTCAATCGGAAGTTGTTGAAAAGCGTAGAGACCCGATCCAATCAAGGCGGCGGTGAGAATGAAGATCACCATGCGTTGCCGAATGGAAAACTGAACCAGAGCCTCTAACATGCACACTCACTCATGCATCAAATCCGCTCATTGATCCTCCAGAATCGCCTCGAGTTGCAAAGCACCTTTGAGAACGACCTGAGCCCCCGCCTTCAATATCCCTTGCTCCTCCACCGATGTCTCGGTCTCCTGCCGGGAACGAATTTGCACGGGAATCCGTTGATAAACATCGGGTTCGACCTGCACAAAAATGAGTTCCCGTTTTTCATCTCGTATCACCGCCCGAGATGGGATCACCAGTTCCATTTGTTTGCGCAAAATCACTTCCCCTTTAAGCAAACTTTCGAACGAGAGCGCGCTGGGGAGGTCTCTGGGCAAACTGACACGCAGTCGATTCAGACGGGTTTGCGGGTCCGCAACCGGTGAAATGGACAGCACCTTTCCGAGCAGCTGAGGATGCTCTGCAAAGCGCACCTCCATATCGCTTTTCACTTTGCGCGCATCCTCCGGAGGAAGATCAGCGACAAATTCGAACTGAGTTACACGGCCAATCACAAACAATAGGTCACCAGGCTGCACGGAAGTCCCCGGAGCAACCTTCCGATCCAAGATGACTCCCTGAATGGGTGAGCGCAAGGGAAACCTCTCCTGGGACTCGGACCTGAGATCGCCCTCAGCCAGACCCAAATTTTTCAACTTGCCTCGGGTGAGCTCTAGGAACGAACTTTGCCCCTGCCTCTTCGCTGCGAACCATTCAGCAGCAGCGGTCGATAAGTCCGGTGACCAAACCTCCGCCACGACATCTCCCACTTTGACGGATTCTCCCACCACGTGTCGGATGTTCTCCATGCGTCCCTGAAATCGTGCCGACAACTGCAAAAGATTTCCCTCAGGTAAGGAGACTTTTCCAGAGACCACCAAGGTCTCAGCGAAAGGTTTTCGCTCCACCAGGGCTGTTTTTACGAAATCAGAATTGGTCACGCGAATGGAGTCAGGCCCAATTTTTTCAATTCGAGTTTCCGAGGCATTTTTTTTGGTGCACGCCAAAATGGCCACAAACAACAAGACAAAACATCTACTCGCACGCATAAACGGGACTCCGACGTGTAAAATCACAACCCACGTGACTCAGGAGACTCAAAAACGTTGAAGCCACTACGTCCTCCGCTTCCCACAGTCGTGTTTCTCCTTGGAGATAACTTTGTCTGGCATCTTTCAAACGCAGATAATCCGCTTTTCC
>FRDC01001538.1_pt3 | contig 16704 bp, 21 predicted proteins | sample 1106171 | NCBI WGS metagenome assembly FRDC01 (sample SAMEA3930566, study PRJEB13176) | freshwater metagenome | biome: Drinking water system; feature: drinking water; material: water | place: Singapore | collected 2014-12-20 | reverse complement strand
AAATCTTGCACAATGTGTTTGTCGATCTGTATCGACAGCAACGTACAGTGCAAGGACTGCGGGTCTGTGACGGAGACAATGAGAGGGAGGATACTCTCATTGCGAGCTACCCTGATAGTGCCGATGGGCCTGAAGACCAGATGCTCCGGCGGCTCTCCCAGGAAGAAGTACGAAGCATCCTCGCAACGCTTCCAGACGATTGGCGTAAGATCATTACCCTCTGTGACTTTGACGGCCTCACCTATCCAGAAATTGCCGACGTCCTCGACTGCCCAGTAGGAACGGTACGCTCGCGACTTGCTCGCGCAAGACGTGCACTCCTGATCAAGTTCCGCACTCGGGCAGACAATCGCGAACTCGAAAAGGAGGGTCTGTCATGATTCCGTGTCCGCACGCTTTAGAAGATCTCAATGCGTATATTGATGGCGAGTTGCCGCCTGAGGAACGACGTTCCTTGTGTCTTCATCTAGAGACCTGCATCTCATGTCAGCGCTCAACTCAGACATTAATGACCGTCAAGGAGATGGTCACGCGTACGGCGGCGGTATATCCACTGCCGCCAACCCTACGCGCCGATTTGCCACTCTCTTCACTACCATCGCGTCGGACGTCCTACTCTCTTCTCGCACTTTTCCGCCGGTGGGCGTTCTTCAGACGGCCGTAGTCACACTACAGAATTTAGACGCCTGACTACGACACACAAGAAAGGAGTATCACTGTATGAGATCTACACGACAAACTCGAATGGTATGGGCAGGATACACAGGTATCGTCAGTCTGTTGGCACTTTTCTTGCCAAGCTGCGCTGAACCGGTGCATGTAGCATGGAATGACAGCCAAGGGGTGATCGAACCACAAGTACCACCGCCACAAGGGGAGCTTGATGTCTACAGTGAAAGCTATGTCATGTATGACGCTGATGTCCCCCGCAACAATCGTCGTCCGGTTGACGTCTACAGCGTCGATGAACAATTAGTCGCGAGTGAGCATCATCCTTTCGGCGACGGTCCTATCCGCTTTGACCTGACGCCGGGTCACTACATTATCGCCTCTGAGAGTCACATGCAGGAACGGCGAGTGCAAGCTGACGTGCAAGATGGGCGAACGACCGTCGTCGCAGAATCGGCGTTCGAGCATGCTCCCCTTTTGTCATCTGCAACGCCAGTCACGAATACGCAAGTGGCGGTACATCAACTCTCTCCGTCACACTGAGAGTGATCGACACATGACCGTCTCCTCCATTTTAAGTGACAAGGAAGGAGCCGAGGACGCGGTCCGGGGAAGAGCCCTTGGGCGAGTCGTCCAGAAGCACGTCCACCTATGACTCGTAGCGCATTGAAAAATCCCTATGCGGTTGTCGCGATCAGCCTGATTATCCTNNCTCCTGCTGGGCATTGTGTCCTACCAACGGATGATCGTCGATATTTTCCCGGAAATTAACGTGCCGGTGGTCGCGGTCGCGACGTTCTATAAAGGCATGGGCCCCTCTGAGATTGAAGGGGCGATCACCCTGCGGCTTGAACAGTTGTACTTACAGGCGTCGTACGTCGATCACATCGAGTCACGGTCATTGGCTGGGATCAGCCTGATTAAAGTGTACTTTCATCCGGAATACGATGTGAACGCGGGTGTCGCTGAGATCACCAGTCTCACCTACTCAGCACTGCGGTATTTGCCCAAGGGCATGTTTCCACCCGCCATCATCAAGTTTGGCGCTTCGAGTCTGCGCATCGCCCAACTCACGGTGAGCAGTCCAACGTTGGATGAAAAGGAAGTGCGAGATATTGCGTATTTTACCGTCCGCCCCCAGCTCGGCACGGTTCCTGGAGCCGCACCGCTGCCGCCAGTAGGGGGCACCATTCGGCAGGTTACGGTCTTTCTCAATCAGCAACAGATGCAGGCACGTGGCATCTCTGCCGGTGAGATCGTCAAAGCCGTAAACGCGGAAAATGTGTTGATTCCCGCCGGTGACGTGAACATCGGCGATTTCGATTACAACGTCTTCAGCAACAGCATGCTTAGCTTCGTCAAAGACCTGAATGGTATTCCTATCAAAGTCGCCAATGGGGCTCCCATATTTTTGCGTGATGTCGCTACCGCTGCCGATTCCACCTCCGTCCAGAGTAATGCCGTGCGGATTAACGGCAGGCGGGCTGTCTATATCCCCATTCTCAAGCAGGCGGGGGCTAATACCATCGCGGTGATCGACGGGATAAAGGACGCTTTACGGCATGTGACGGGCTTACCCGAAGGCGTGCAAGTGAAGCTGATCTTTGATCAGTCTCTCTACATCCGTAATGCCATCCAGACCCTGGAACACGAAATGTTACTCGGCGGCGGGCTTGCTTGTGTGATGATCCTGCTGTTCTTGGGGAGCGTCCGCGCCATGCTCATCGTCGCGCTGGCGATTCCGCTGTCAATTATGAGCGCGATGATTCTCCTCTCCTTTACTGGTCAGACGATCAATATCATGACGCTTGGCGGCCTTGCCTTGTCGGTGGGCACTTTGGTTGATAACTCGATTGTCGTCCTGGAAAACATTCATCGGCACATCGAGATGGGCGAGTCGCTCCGTGAGGCGGTCGCGAGTGGCGCATCGGAAGTGGCGTTACCGATGCTCGTCATTACCATCAGCATTTTGATTGTGTATCTCCCGATCGCGTTCTTCACTGGCATTATTAAGTTCCTGTTCGTGCCGTTAGCTCTTGCCGTAGTGTATGCCATGGGGGCCTCGTATGTCGCTTCTCTTACAGTGGCGCCGGTGGCGATCGCCACGTTTGAAAGAACTACCAGTCACGCTGAGACTTCTCACAATGAGCGACCACAAGGGCGGGGATGGCTCTCGGCCGTATGGAGCAGAGTAAACCTGTTCGAACGTTTGGTGAACCTCTATGTGCACGTGCTGCGCTGGGGATTACACCATAAAGCTGTCGTGATCGGCGCGGTTGCTCTCGTGTTCGTGGGCTCGCTCGTGCAGGCGCCGCTGTTGCAAACCGAGTTTTTCCCCAAGGTCGATGCTGGCCAGTTCCTGCTCACCGTGTCAGCGCCAGAAGGGACCCGACTGGAAAACACCGAGGCGATGATTGCACAGATCGAAGGCGTGATAAGACAGCGCATCCCAGCCGAAGACCTGGACCAGATCCTTGCTGATATGGGCATCCGGCGCGGCTGGATTGCCCTCTACTCGCCGAACGCTGGAACGCATGCCTCGGTCCTCATGGTGAATCTGTCGCGCGACCACAAGCAGAGCACGGAGCGGTATATTGACCTTATTCGGACGGACCTGCAACAGCAGTTCCCTGGTATCAAGTTCGGATTTCAAACCGGGGGACTCGTCAGTGATGTGTTGAATTTCGGCTTGCCCGCACCGGTCGACATCAAAGTGAGCGGACCTAATCTCGGACAACTCTACCAGACTGCCGTACAGGTGCAGCAGCTTTTGGCACCGCTCGATGCAGTCACCGATGTCCGTGTCAATCAAGGCATGCACACCCCTGAACTGCACGTGAACGTGGACCGCACGAAAGCCGCATACTTCGGCATGACACAACAACAAGTGATGGCTGATGTCACGACGGCGTTGACCTCTAATCTGAGTCTCGAACCCAGCTACTGGATCGATCCGCAGAGCCACAACGCCTACTTTGTGGTGGCCCAATATCCTCAGCAAGATGTGGCAAAACTGGAAGATGTGCTGAGTACACCACTAGTGAGTACAAAGGTCGCATTGCCGAGCAGCATCGTGGCCGGGGACGGTCACCTCGTCGGCTCTGCCTTGGCCTTGCAAAATACCCCCTACACTGGCGCTCCAATCCTCCCATCAAGCGGCCACTTTAGTAGAGACGGCTACACTGGCGGGCCAACGATCTTGTTAAAAGACCTGGTGACTGTGGAGCGCAAAACTGGACCAGAACAAATTACTCACTTCAATCTGCAACCGACCGTCGACGTGCTCGCAGGCGTAGCGGGGAATGACCTTGGCCGAGTCGCGCGCACGATCGAGGCGCGTCTGGCTCAGCTACACATGCCAGACGGAGTGCACGTCGCACTGCTTGGCGAGGTCAACAGCATGCGTCAAGCGCTGGCGAGTTTTGCCATGACGCTGCCGGTCGCGACCGTCTTGGTGTATCTGGTCATGGTTGCCTTGTTTCGTTCGTTCATGGACCCGTTGATTATCTTGTGTGCGGTTCCGCTCGGCTTTATTGGGGTGATCTGGATATTGTTGTTAACGCAGACCTCGGTGAATGTCGAATCGCAAATCGGCACGTTGATGATGATCGGCATTGTCGTCTCAAATAGTGTGCTCTTGGTCGACTTCACAAATGGGTTAGTCCACGAAGGTGTGACATTAGAAGACGCAGTGGTCCAAGCCGGACGGCTGCGTATCCGCCCGATTCTGATGACCGCATTGGCCACGATCTTGGGACTTGCTCCCATGGCTCTGGGCTTTGGCGAAGGGAGCGAGAGTAATATTCCCCTCGCTCGGGCCGTGATTGGTGGCTTGATGGTCTCGACGTTTATGACGCTCTTGTTTGTTCCTATTCTGTACGCGCTGCTACGCAAACGGACGGCGCGAACCCCATCGCTTCCGACTGCGGTGGAGGAGGAAGTCAGTGGACGCTAAGAAAATGGTAGGTCCCATAAAAAAGCAAAGACGGCGGCTATTGATCGTCGTTGGTATCATCCTCGCGTTCGCTGGCGGAGTCTTCTACGCGTCAGTCGGAAGAACGAGTCAGGAAATAGCCCCTTCCCACACACAGGGAAACAGAGACTTACCAGTACCACACCTGGATAATGTATCCTCCCCCTTGCAAGAAAAGGCACCCCTTGTGTCGGTGCAGGTTCTGCAACCGCATCGTCGCGACATTGCTTACACCCTGCGACTGCCCGGAAACCTCGCTCCCTGGTACCAAACGACGCTCTACGCCAAGGTGCCTGGCTATCTGAAGTGGATTGGCTTCGACAAAGGCGACGCGGTCAGGCAAGGCACCGTGCTGGCGATGCTCGATGCGCCAGAAATCCAACAACAGTATGAGCAAGCACAAGCAGAGTATGCGATTAAAAAACTGACCTTCGAGCGCATGTCCAGCGTGTGGAAGAACAATCCTGACGTTATTGCCAAACAAGATGTCGATGTGGCAGAAGCTGCGGCGACCGGCGCCAAACATGTCGTGGCACAGCGGGCGACGATGCTCGACTATACCAAAGTGCGTGCCCCGTTTTCCGGCGTCATTACCGCGCGCTTTGTTGACCCGGGTGCCATGATCCAGGTGGCCACGAATTCGGAAACGCAGGTGTTACCACTCTTCACCATCATGGATCTCAGTAAAGTCCGGGTCTATGTCAACATTCCCCAGGAGGATGTGGCGTTGGCGAAGCCTGGCTGCCCGGTAACGGTGACTCTCCGGCAGTATTCACAGAAAGTGTTTAAGGGCACGATTACCCGCACGACCGACGTGCTCGACTCGACGACGCGCACGATGTTGGCGGAGGCGCACCTGCCCAACCCTGACCATGTGTTGCAACCCGGCTCGTTTGCCGAGGTCGTCGTTTCTCTGAAGCAGCATCCCAACGCGGTGGTGATCCCCCCTGCCGCGCTGGTGACCGAGGAGTCTGGGAAGGCGGTCTTCATTATCGAGGATGGCCGGGCGAAAAAAGTCCCGGTGAAGACTGGCATTGATGATGGGCTCGAAATTGAGATTGTGTCCGGATTAGAAGGCACAGAACAGGTCGTTGTGGTTGGCCAAGGCCAATTGAAAGAGGGTATGTCCGTGACTACGGTCACGTACAGGTTACCCCAGGGACAGTTCGCGAGCCAACGCTATTGATGGACGCAAAAAGAAAGAAGCAGAGCAGACAATTCTATCAATAGTATGTCCGCACTCGGATGTCATCGAACAGTCCTACTCTTGTCACCTCCCTGTAACATTTCATAAGTCTTCCCTAGTAAGACAACAGGAAGGGAGGCGAGGTGAAAGCATCCACACAGAGAGCTTTGCAGATGAGCATTGCCGGAATCGTAAGCATGAGTGTAGTAACGGCAACCTGGGCACAACAATCAAGCCAACTGCCTGCGAGTGAAGACGAGATTCGTTCACTCCGCCAAGAAATGAGCCGCCTGCAAGAGCGGATCGAACAGCTGGAGAAACGCCCGGCAGAGGTAGCCCGTCCTGCTGGAGTGGTACCTGCGGAGACAGTAGCAGCGAAGAGTGACTCCGCCTTGCCCGAATGGCTGCAGCACTTCAAGTTAGGAACACTCATCTATGGGGACTGGGCGTACTATCCGAAGACTGGCTGGGGGCCGCAGTTCCTCACCCAGCTCAATCCCCCCGGTCCTGGGAATGATCAGTTCAATTCGTTTGACCTCACACGAACTTATCTCAACTTGTGGTGGACGCCGAGCGAGCGCTACACGATCCGCGTGACGCCCAATATCTTTCGCGAAGTCGGGACAGCCAGTGCCTTTAAGAATTCCGCTCGATCGAGCGTGGGTAGTAATCTCAACGGCAACCTCACCTTTCGCCTCAAATATGGATGGTTGCAGGTCAATGACGTCCTGTATCAAGGACAGCACATCCGCATCGGACAAATCGAGAATCCCCTTGTGTCCTGGGAGGAAGACCTCTACGGCTTCCGATTTGTCAACCTGGTTCCACTCAACTTCTTTGCCTATTCATCAACTGACCTCGGCATTGCGGCCTTCGGTCCGCTCTCACTCAACAAGACGAAGTACGGAGAGTATTGGTTCGGGCTCTACAATGGGTCATCGTTCCACGCGGCAGAATATAATGAAAAGCGCTCTCCGCAAGGACGCGTGACGCTCTATCCTTTTGCGAAGAGCCCAACGCTCGCGGGGTTGGGCATCACCGGTTTTGGTAGTTATGGGTATACCAACGTCTCGCCCGACACGCGAGATCGAGTCGTCCGCCGCCTCGCAGGACTTCTCCATTACAACAGCAAGCAATGGGGTGTGGCCTTCGAGTTTGATGAAACCTACAACAACAATACTGTCGGCAATTTCTTCTCGGGGTCAGGGCCACTCGACCAGATTGCGAATCCTGTCACACCGGGTCAATCGNNGTCAATCGATCGCCAATCCGACCTCGCAGTTGTATAGCAAGATACTCAACCCAGCAGCAATCGCTCGCGGGTATACCGTCTTCGGTCATTGGGACATCGACAATACCCCATTTACGCTGTTTGGCATGTGGACGCGGTGGTATCCCAATATTGCGATCCCCCACGACCCGCTCGATAGTGATCGTATCGTTGCAGGCGTCGCTTACCGAGCAAACTCGTGGTTACGCGTTGCCCTTGATAGTCAGAACTTTCTCTATCTTCACCATGGACCGCAGGGCCAGCAGGACATACACGCGATCTTCGCCAATTTCGAGATCAACTATAACTAAGGTGCGAGAAAGGAGTAGCAGGTAATGCAGAGCCCCGGGCGCGAGAAGAAGAGGCAGGGAGAAGAAAGCAAAGATTGCGTCAGGCAATTACCTGCCGGTATCCCTCTTCTCCTGGTAAAGAGCATCGGGCTTTGTGAGTCGCGGAAAGAGGGAGAGGCACGATGTTTTCACTGAGGCGCATTCCTGAAAGGGTTATGGTAGCGGCCCTCTGCGCCTGTATTACAGGATGTACTGAACTCTCTCCGCCTCAGGTGTCCTGGGATAAGGACCAACCAGTTGTTGGCCCAACAATTCCAGGACCTCAAGGTATTCTCCTGGTCTACAGTGAAAGCTACGAGGGTGAAGAGGAGGAACTTCCCACGACCTATCGGCGCCCGATTTTCCTCTACAATGGCGAAGGCCAATTCATAGGGAAATTTAATGATCCTCCTCTTAATAATGAACCGGTCCGTATTGTGATCCCACCAGGGAGTTACATCGTCGTATCAAAAGCTCAGCATCAGCTCAGAAAAATACAAGTGGAAGTGTACAATGGACTAACCACTGCCGTGTCAGAGTCGCAGATCGCACACGCCTCCTTTATTCCGTCCTCATAAGAAATACTTCGAAGTAGAGCCTCTAGACTTGCCTCATCTTGAAGTGCCCAGGCGGCCATACACAGGGTTCCATAGCTCGCTCCCCATGCCGGCAGCTCCTTATACAACGGAAGCCTCAGCAGCGCGAAGAAGTAAGGCTTGCTGACTAAGTTGCTCTTGGTACAGCTTATGCGACGGCAGCCGTAAACGATTTTTACGCTGAAGAAGAACTGCGAAAAACCGTGTGGAAAAGAATATGAACGCCGCAGCCGCCAAGATGAAAGCCTTGTTGGCAGTCGATACCTCAGAAACTGCGCAGTATGCTATCCAACTGTTAGCGCAACTCCATCCACTGTGGCACGTCACAGTTCTCCATGTTGTTGATGTGGAGGCGCATCCTCATCCGCACCTCTCTGGTGGACTGCTCCAGGAGTATCACCGTCAGCTCATACACCGGCTTCGCGCAGAGGCTGATCAATTGGTGTCCAGGATAAAGACACAACTGGGTAACCAATTACCTCACTTCGACGTCATTGTCAGAGACGGCGCAGCAGCAAAGAGCATCCTTACCGAAGCCCGCGCACGCCAGGTTGACATGATTATGCTGGGGAGCCGTGGACTCAGCTCTATTCCGGCCCTCTTACTTGGGAGCGTGTCCTACCAGGTCACGCATCAAGCCCTCTGTTCAGTACTTGTGGTGAAACGGCCGGTGACAGAACTTGGCGCTATGCTGATAGCCTTGGATCGGTCGCCGGGAGCGCGCGCGGCAGCAGCTTTTATTATGGACAGTGGGTTACTCACTCTGGTGAAAAGAACACTGGTGGCAACCGTGAATCGCTCCGTTCCTGGCGAAATCGATACCACAGCGCTCGCCACAAACACGGCTCCCTCTGACATAGCAACAGCGTTCGTGCAGAAGATGAAACAGCAGCTTGCTGTTCAGGGACGTCCGATAGAAGGAATCGTGTTGAAAGGAGAGCCTGCAGCCGCGCTTCTTGACCTCGCAACGCAAGAATCAACCGATCTCATCGTGGTTGGGACGAGAGGACAGACAGGAGTGCGTCGATTGTTGTTAGGGAGCGTCTCACAGAAAGTCCTCATGCATGCTACGTGCGCAGTCCTCGCCGTGCGAACTCCTCCCTGGAAGAGTGGAACGGGTTAACCATGAATACTCCTGTAACGAAAGAAAAACAGAAGAGGATTTATGCGCATACGTGAGATCCTTCTCACTAGTCTTGTGATCGGAAGCATCACATATACGCAGCCTGTGTGGGCGCAGAATCGCGTCAGTCAGCCTGCCAGGGAGAACATCTTGAGCCTCCGACAGGCGATCACAATCGCCTTGGAGACACATCCCGCGATTGACTCAGCGCAGCATGCCTTCCGCGCAGGGGAGGCTCGCACAGAGCAGGCCCGTGCTCCGTTCTATCCGCAGGTTGGGGCCTCTGCTATTGAAACGTCCGGTGCCTTGCGGTCCAACGCCTTTCTGCGGCCGTCGGGTTCACTAATCCAGCCAAATCAAACTGATTTCACAGTGGGACTGACTGTGAGTCAACTTCTCTACGACTTTGGGCAAACCTCTTCCCGGGTTGCCGCCTCCCGCTTTGCCGCACAGGCACTGCAGGACGATCTGCAGACGCAAAAAGCGACGATTATCTTAAATGTCCAGCGTGCGTACTATGAGACCCTCAAGCGACTGCGACTGATGAAGATTGCTGAAGAGACGGTCCGTGAGCGACAGATTATTCGCCAACAAGTCGAGGCTCTCTACCAGCAAAATCTCAAGGCGAAACTCGATTTAGATCTCGTCCAGGTAGAGCTATCCAAAGCAGAGGTTGACCTCATTCGCACCAAGAACGACCTCACCGCAGGTTATGCCGCATTGAATAATGCTATGGGAGTAAACGAACGGCAAGCGTATACCCTGGAGAACCCTCCTGGAGTCAGTTCAGTCATGCAGCCGCTTGATCGGCTGCTCGCGGCCGGCATGGAAAAGCGTCCTGAGTTGCTTGCTCTGCGGGAACAAATCCACGCCGCCGAGCAGCGCATTCAGGCCGCGAACAGCGAGAACTTCCCTACCATCTCCGCTGTTGGTAGTGCGGGGGATACGGAACATCTCACCGGTCGACCGAATTCGCGCGAAGGAGAATGGTGGGGTGCCGGTGTGATACTCTCGGTTCCTCTATTTACTGGCTTTCTGATCGAGAATCAGGTCCGAGAAGCCACCGAACGGGAACAAGAAGCACAAGCCACACTGCGCAACGCAGAGCAAGCAGTCCGCCTTGAGATCAGTAATGGTTTTCTCGCTGTGCAAACGCTGACCCAGCAAATCACCGCGATCGACGCACTGGTTAAGCAAACGCAGGAAGCCTTGCAGCTCGCCAGGCAACGATATCAATTAGGTCTCAGCACCATTGTCGAAGTCACGCAGGGCGAGATAGCGGTCACAACCGCAGAAACCGAGCTCGCCGAAGCGCAGTATGACGAAAAAACGGCGGAAGCAACCTTAGCGTACGCGGTTGGCGAAGGTGAACGGGCCCTGTAATTGCAGCAATAACAACGAGTGCAACGCGTGCACGGTCTGGCCACGGTCGTTGAGCTGAAGCCGCATACGCAATTCTGCCACACGCCGCCGACCACTTTGGTCTTGCTTCCTCGCGTCGGTGGAAAGCAACTGTTAGGTGCGGAGCGTTTCACTCGTTGTTCTGTACGGCACGGACCTTGCACCTTCAAGAAACCACGAGGTTCCCATTATGAACTATGTACTCTGGCTAATTGCTGGTGCAGTGATCGGCTGGATTACCAGCCTGATCACCGGAACGCATGCCCGCAAAGGTCTGTTATTGGAGGTGCTCATTGGGAGTGTGGGTGCGTTCGTGGCTGGACTGTTTCTGACGCCGCTGTTCGGCCTCAGCGTCATTACCCAGTCTCACGTCAATGTCGTCGCCATGCTCGTCTCCTTCCTTGGCGCTGTTGTCCTGTTAGTGATCTTTAATCACTTTCGTCACCAGGAAGTGTAACGCGCAGCCAAGAGCGACGCGAGGGGCCGATTGCATCGCAGCCTCCTCGCGTTGGCTTGCGGGCGACCCGTGAGAATACCAGCCGGAGCAACCATGTTTCGTACTCTCTGCAAGATAGTGGCGGTTGCCTGCCTTGGCGTGCTGGCCGTCAGCGCTGCAGCCGCCGACTCACCGCTGGTGATGATTCGCGCGACCATACAGAAGACCTTGGCGGTATTGCAAGACCCTGGGATGCAGGGCGCAACCCAGCGACCAGAACGCCTCCGCAAACTGGAGACAGTCATTCTGCCTCACTTCGATACGGTGGGCATGGCGCAGCATTCGCTCGGTCCCTACTGGCGGCAACTGACGGACAACGAACGCAAGGAGTTTCTCACCCTGTTTACCACTCTGGTCGAACACACCTACGGCTCCACGATTGACCGCTACGCGCATGATATTCAGGTGACGTACGACCAGGAACGGATTGATGGTGATTTTGCTGAGGTCGATACCCATGTCCGTACCCCGGCGCAGGATCATCCTCTTCCTGTCAACTATTATCTCCACCACGTCAACGGACAGTGGCTGATCTATGATATGCAAATTGATAACGTCAGTCTGGTGCGCAACTATCGAGCGCAATTTAACCGTGTCCTGAGCGCCTCTTCGTACGGGGATCTGATGCAGCGCCTGCGGCAGAAAGTTCAGGAATTGCACTCCCCGATCTCGTAACCACAGCTCAGACGGCAATCTCTGAGTCGCCTCCCAGGAGTTTTGCCAAGCAGATAACGATCGATGAACTCACTTTCTGTTGTATCGGTCATGATGGTGGCGTGTGTGTTCCTCAAGAGCGTTGTCGCGTATGGAGGCACTCTTCCAGTGAACAGCACCTATGGACGGTATAAGAGACAGAGCATTCGTGACTGAAAATTCAATATTGCAAAAAGGTGTGCATGCAGGGAGCAGTGTTATCATTCTGGCACGGCTATCGTTCACGGCTATCGTTGGACGGTGATGCTACGGGCGAAGGTGCGATTGTTGATGGGTGAGTCTGATGAGCTACTTTCAGTGATCCTTGCGCGATTCTTCCGGACGTGAGGGCAACCCGTGCTGCTGTGCAAGTAGCTCTTCTGCACGATCAATAGGAATGTCGACGGTACCATTCGCTTTATCGGCCCAACGGTATCTGTGTATGAGGGGAGCTTCCCGCGCGCGTAGCTTTTGCAAATCCTGCCCAGAAAAAACTTCCAACCGTGGTGGTGGAGGCAAGGGAGTGTGCGCTGCCCAAGACGGTAACGAAACTTCTTCTCTGGCTCGATTGATCTCGAAGTAATTGAGCAGGAGTTTTACGCTGATCATAATCGACACGGATCCGATAAACAGTAGGCAGGCAAAGATGAGTACAATTCTGACGTTGACGTCACTCGGCTCGTGCATCGGGGCAGGCGCCGGTGTGTCGGGCGTGAGCGGTTCTAGGGAACGTATGCGTGTATTCATCATGACAACCTTTCTGCAGATTGCGCTCGGCTACCGTCACCTGTCAGGGTCAGGCACCTTCGGCTGCGAACCGGTAGTCATCGCTGGGGATCGGAGACCTCCGCGGATTGTAAAGACCGGACAACTGGCTTCACGGACGACCCGCTCAGTCACGCTGCCCAGGAAAAAGTGAGAGAGCCCCGAACGTCCGTGCGTAGCCATGACGATGAGGTCGGCCTCGATATCTATGGCCGTGTCGAGAATGCTTTGCACTGGCTCACCGGTACGGACCAGCACCTCGTAGCGAATGCGCTCGCCAAGTTTATCCAGGGCAATGCGTTTCAATCGGTCTGTGGCAATGCTTTCGGCTAACCATTCATTTTTGGTGATGTGCTGCAGTTCTTGTCGTAAGTGCCCCGCGTCCGTCTGCACCACGTGTAGGAGATATGACCTCGCCTCGAATTGCTGGGCAAAGACGGCAGCGTAGTTTAACGCTGGGAGTGAGTTGTCATTAAAATCCACTGGACTGAGAATCGTGCGAAACATAGGAACCATGATGTACTTCCTCCAGAGACTGCGTGTGATGTGTTGCTCACGGGAGTCCTTACTCACCTCAAAGTATTCCTCGGTCATGTGCAATGCGTCCGACCGAGGCAAACCGATTCTCTCAGGCTTGCACTGTTGTCCCTTGACCGTTCCAGTGATCGTGGCGGGGCAGATGCGTGGACATGCCATCGGCGTCTTTACCTGAGTAGGCGCAGGTCGGCGACGCCACAAAACCCATTTTACGTGATTCTGTAGCGTCGGTATTTACTCTAGTGTCCCCACAACAGACGCATGCCAGGAAGTCGATACCCATCAATGCCTTGGTCATTGCCCGATCGCATGCTGCGCTCAATCGGTCCGTTCTCGGACTGTTGTTGATCCGGCTGCAAGGTTTGCCAGTTCATCGGCGGTATCACGGATGGCAAAGTGTCATGATGCAGAATGTGTTGCAAATCAAGCTGCAAATCTTCGAGCGAGAAATAGACCACAGGTCCCTCGCGCTCCAATGCCACAGCCGGAGTTGAGAGCGCGAACACCCCGAAGACCGCGAGTGGCAGAGCCCAGCGATAGCCGATTCCACAATTGCTACGTGATGACATACGCAGCTCCTTTCTGTTGAGGGTGTAATCACTGCTGATGATTTAAGCATCTAGTGTGCCAGCGGAGGCGCGACTGCTGCGCACAACACGCGCATCTGCTGTGATCGTCGATGATCGGAACTGGCAGCTCGATGCCACAGCGACCGCAAATGTGTCACACGTCGCACGCAGTTTTGTTACGAAAGGTGTTGGGTGATCATGAGCGAAATGCAAACCTAATTGCTAAAGATCATTCCCTGCAACACCAGATTGATGACAGCCAGTGCCAATGCGCCAAAGAACGCCGGGAGAAATCCGTGTATGGTGAAACCCGGCACGAAGACGGCAGCCAGCTGGAGCATGAACGCGTTAATCACCAGGAGAAACACCCCAAACGTAAGGACAGTGAGTGGGAACGTCAGCACCTTGAGGATGAGGCCAAACGTCATATTGAAGAAGCCAATAACCAGAGCGCCGACGATCGCACTCCCGAAACCACGGACAGAGAATCCGGGGATCAGGTAGGCGACCGTGAGCAAGCTTAACGCATTAAGCATCCATGTGATGATCAGGTCTCCCATGGGATTGGCCTCCTTGTATTATCCCACCGTTGCAGAGGGGTGCCGTGAGCATTGGCTTTCATACATATTCCCAGACAATGCGTCATCCGCACTCATCACGCAGAGTGAGTATGATGCGATCTTGAGAGCGCGAGCACGCAACCGGCTCGCTTTCATTCATACACGTGCCGGTTCACGTGGCAGCTCATCCTGATTCGGAATTACAAAAATCAATACCGCGTAGAGCACGATAGCGATCCCGGCTGACACAAACGCGAGCACGACCCACGCAACCCGCATCAGCACCGGATCGATCTCTAAATATTCGGCCAGTCCAGCGCAAATGCCAGCCACCTGACGGTCGTGCAGTGATCGGTAGAGCCGTTTCCCTTGCCACGAGGAGGCTCGCAGGTTGGAGCCGCAATATCTGCATTTGATTGCCTCGTCTTGAATGTCTTCGGCACAGTATAAACATTTTTTCATGGTGGTCTCCGGTTGATTGAGCAACTGCGATTCGTAACCAGCAACAGTTGCAGCGCTGTTGGTCCCCCTTGCTGATGTACAAGCAAGAGATCCTCCGACGCTTTTCGCTACGTCGTAGGTCGTAGCGATTATCGAATGCAATGCTTGTACCATTTACGCCACGCTGCGGTCGGCATGAGGTATGCACATTAGTGTAATCGAAGAGAGAGGCGCATATACAGCTCTCCCCGAGCGTGAAAATTGCGGGACCTGCGGGATCACGTTCATAGAGCGAATCCGCCTTGCTCAGAAAGGAGTTCTTGTATGACGGACAGACGGAAACGTGGGTTTGCCATCATGAGCCCAGAGACCCAGCGAGAGATCGCCCGCCGGGGTGGTCAAGCTGCACATAGGAAAGGGACGGCGCACGAGTTTACGAGAGAAGAAGCGCGCGTGGCGGGCCAGAGAGGAGGAAGAGTGGTGAGTGCAGACCGCTTGCACATGTCGCGGATCGGCCAACGGGGAGGGCTCACCGCTACGCGAACGCGTCGCCTTCGTCCGACCGACGCGCGTAGTACAGGTGAGCAACAGGACACCGTAGCGACGCGCGGCAGTGACCGTGCTGCTGCAGAAGATAGGCAACGTGAGTGTTGATGTGATCGCCGACACAACGACTTGTGTTTACAGGTAATTTCCTCCGGCATGATCGAACACGACAGAATATAAAGGAACGGAGTATGGACGCGTCAAGTGATCTACGATTGACCAATAACGCAACGCGACGCATAGCGCTCTTTATCGGGACATACCTTGCGTTGACGTTGCCTGGATGTTCTCTGCTCGGTCAGCATGCGAAAAACTCACCACCTGTCACGGTTCCGGCCGTGATTCAGATGAGCAAATCCGGTGTCCCGGCAGAGACCATTATTGCGAAAATGCGTGAGTCCGGTACGGCCTATCGTTTAACCGCCGCGCAAATTGGGAACCTGCACGAGCAAGGTGTGGCAGATGCTGTGCTTGACTACATGCAGCAGACCTATCTCAATGCCGTGCGCCATGATCAAGCGTTGGAAGACTGGAATCGGTGGGCATGGGCAGGCGACGGCTATTGGTATGGCGGCTGGTCGTACGGCTGGCCATGGTGGACGTCGACTGGAGAGGTGGGAGAAGAGCATGAAGCCAGAACACTTCCCTATGATCACCACGAGTTCAGTGAATCTCTGGAGCGCCACGGGCGAACTGAGGGGTTCGCAGGAAAACGGTAGCGTAATGGTTACCGCATTGTGCGAAACAGTGTATTTGTAGGGTTGAACGTCCCCTCGCGAGCAATGGGAAGTGTTGCGAAGCTCTAAAAGTCATGAATTCACGTTTCTTCATGCCCCAACGAGTGACCATGCTACGTGCTAATGAAAAAGTTGCTGCTCGCTCGCTCTCCGCTCCAGTCGTACGGCGCCAATCGTGATCGCCGCACCAAGCAATGAGCTTTTCCACGGAAGTTGATCGGCACTGACAAACCAACGTGCACGCGATACCGTGACCCCTTCCGAATGATTCAAGATCGTCCGTAACTGAAAGAGAAGGGGAGGGAGATGTGTAAGGAGTCTGTTGCTTATTGGAACACAGTTGCTGCGTCCGGTGACCGGGAAGCCCGGGATGCTGTACTCAGCGGATTTACCACCGAACAGGCATTCGATGAGGCAGGACGAGAAGACGCCCGATACTTGATTTATCCGTTTATCACTCCTGATGAAGTCGTCCTCGATGTCGGGTGTGGGTTGGGTCGTCTGCTGAAATGGACGGCCCGCGGGTGCCGCCGGGCCATCGGTTTGGATGTCTCCACTGAGATGCTGCGCAAAGCCCGACAGCGCCTGAAAGGGATAGGTAATGTCACGTTGAAACGTCTCCCCGTGTCTCTACGATTTCCAGTACCGGAGCACAGCATTGATTTCGTGCTCTTCTACCACGTCTCTGAACATCTGGACCGAAAAGATACCTATACGATCCTGTGTGAGATCCGACGCTATCTCCGCCGCTCGGGCCGAGCGCTGGTGCAATTCTCACTGCTCGATCATCCAGATAATCAGGCAGAGTTCCTG
>FRDC01004319.1_pt2 | contig 16707 bp, 17 predicted proteins | sample 1106171 | NCBI WGS metagenome assembly FRDC01 (sample SAMEA3930566, study PRJEB13176) | freshwater metagenome | biome: Drinking water system; feature: drinking water; material: water | place: Singapore | collected 2014-12-20 | reverse complement strand
TCATTTCTGAACAATACTCTCGATTCGATCCTGACGCTGCCAAACAGCCTGAAGCCCTTCTAGAACGATTCGATTATTGGAGTTCTGCTCCTCTAAGAGAATCTGCATTCTAGAAAAATCAGAGCGCATTTCAGACTGCATTCTGGACATATCCGAGCGTATGCTGGAAATATCCGAGCGTATGCTGGAAATATCCGAGCGCATGCTGGAAATATCCGAGCTGACCTGACTGAACCCGGCCTCCATCTTCCCTAATAGCTCATCCCGAACTAAATAGACCAATCTGCGCGTGGCAGGTTGGTCTTCAGATCTCGCAGACGGAATTTGGATTTTGTTCGATTTCTTCGGCATAAAAAACACTCTCCTTTTGGTTAGCCTAAAGAGGCAATCCCTGTAAAGAGAGCAAATTCTATTCCGCAATTAACTTCGACCGTAGCCGTCTTCGAGACGAACCACGTCGTCCAAGTGTGGAGTGGAAACTTCGAAAATGTCGCAGTCTTCGACAGCGATCATGCGATGTTTTTTTCCAGTGGGAATGTGATGGGCTTCGCCAGCATTCAAAGGAATTTCTTTTAAGTGCCCGGCTTCATCTTCAAAAATGAAAAGCATCTTTCCGGAGCTGACGAAAATCGTCTCTTCTTTGATCTTGTGGTACTGAAGCGAAAGTTTGTGACCTTTATTGATATGGAGAATCTTGCCGACGTAATCTTTGGTTTCAGCCCAGATTAGTTCATATCCCCAGGGCTTTTCGACGCGCCTGATCTTCTGCTTACCCATGTAAGAAGTTGTACTTTTAATTGGCAGTATTGGCGACAACAAAAGAATCGATCAGCTTCGCCGTGCGGTACTGGTTACCGGCTTTCATGGCGTCATCACGAGAGGAATAGCCGCCTAAGTAGATTCGATACCAGCGACCTTTTTCACCCAAATCCACCGCTCTTAAATAGGGCTTCATCGACAGGCCTTCGAGGCTGAGGACCTGGTTCTGAGCTTCCTTCAAATCCGTGTGGGAACCGACTTGAAGCGTATACTTTCCATGGGGGGCTTCGCGCATTCCTGCCGCAATCGATTTCACCAGCTCCGCGCCCGTTTCCAACTTATGGGTAGGTGCAATCTTGGCATGGGGTTCTTTTAAAGTCGTTGCGCCAGCGTTCGGCGCTTTGGGAGTGCCTGGCAGGTTCACCTGACGACCCGGGGTGAGCTTAATCCCCGTTCGGTTCACCTCTTCATGGAGGATCTGCGTCATAGTTTCGTCTGCGGCCTGCGGGCCATTTTTGCCCTGTTCGTTCAATTCGGTCTTCTCCGGAACGCGATCATCGACTGTTTCAGCCAACAAAGTCTCCGGATTCGAGTGGGCAACAGCGCCCTTAGGTGCAACGCGCTTTCCCAAATGAACCCCCAAGGTAAACGCAAAAAGCGCCACCAGCACGGCGAGGAGGACGAGTACTCCCATTTCACGGCGGTCATAAATGAAGAAACGCGGCTTAGAAGAAGCCATACCAAAATCATACGGGTGGACGACCCGCGCTGTCAATTCGGTCTCATAGGCAGAAAGATCGTCCGATTTTCAGGTAAGTCTTGGGATTTCCAACCGGAATGGGGCGGTCCATTTCTTTCATTTCCCGGCTTTCATGACGTTTCAAAACATTCGCAATCAAAAAGGCCAGGGACTGACCGAATACGTAATTCTGCTTCTGCTGATCTCCGTAGTTTCCATTGCTGCAGTACGAGGTTTAGGGAGCACGATTCGAGTAAAAATTCGGGAAGTGAAAAATGAAATCAAAAGAGAAGTCGTCAATCGTCCACGAGCGGATTTGGATTCCGGCGAAGAAGATTGAGACCGGACAAGCCCTGGTGGAATTTACAATCGTCGGGACCCTAATCGTTGGAATTCTCGCTGCGAGCTTTCAAGTTCTGAGGTGCGAATGGGTTCGCTTGCGATGCGCACATCAGCTCTTCGAGAAGGTTCACCTAAAAAGAGTCATGAACGACTCCCCCGAGTGGATCTCTGAAGAAGCCGACTGCGGACTAGGAATGAAAGAGCGAGTAAAACTTCCGGCACTGGAGGCCCGTGAATGGGAGTAGACAGAAGTGGCACGCTCCTCGTTCCCCTCCTACTTTTCCTTCTTTTGATCGCGAGCGCGGGTTTGGGAGTGGGATGGATTCTCCACGATTGGAAGAAGCTCGTAGAAACTCAGTTTCGGCTAGACCAGTGCGTGGCCCGTGCTTCATTGAAACTCAAGCGACACCTCAATCGAATAGAAAGAATGAATACAGAGATGACTTTACTTCGAGCCACGATTGCAGCCGGTACCCTCGTGGGTGAACCTTTGATTCTTTTGAAGTCTCAACTCACTGGTTTAGCGCTAGCGCAGGAGGCGGATCTCACTGTTTGGAAAACAAGTCGAGCGGCTTGGATCTCTCGAGTGGGGTGCACGGAGTGGCGAGATCGCGTTTCCCCACTCCCAGAAATGCCGTGGGTAAGAGACCCGGATGACGTCATCGGTCCGAAGCCTCTGCGATGGCCTGAGACAGAATCCAAAGCTTTGGAAGTTCACCTGGCTCGATCTCCTCGTGCCGCTTCTGCAAAAATTTCAAAAGAAGGATGGACTCATGTGGGCAGGTGGAAAGCGGTTTGGCAAATTCCCCACCTCGGGGAAACAAAAATCTGGCCAGGTATTGATTGAATCATGCGTCTGGATCTTCCTCGTCGTCTTCACCAGCATTTTGATTGGTCTGCGATTCAAGCTCGAGTCCGCTCGGTATCATCGTGCGCTCAATCGCTATCTAGAAACTCGAAGCATCGGAAAACTCTAACGGGCGTTTTACTGCTGATAGCCGCACTTTGTTTGGCGACCGCCGCTCATCAAAGTGCGTGGAGCTCGTTTGTCGAAAGCTGGAGGAGACAAGAAGGACCCTCTCATCGACTCCTTCAAAGATCTCTTTCGGCATGGGGCTATCGAAACCTGCCGTCAACGTCATTAGAGCAAAAACTCTTTTCTACCCTTCCCCAATCAGAAGACATGGTTGGATTCTGGTTGAGTGAGAATCATTCTTGGGTTCTGGTCCTTTCGGCGCATTCCGAAGGAACTCCCCTCGCCCTCTGTCACACGAGCGCCTGTGGTGCAGCGCCCCCAACTTTGCTTTGGAAAAACCTGGGCCTCGGCTGGGAAGGATTTCAATCGTTAGTTCACACTCTCGACAAGAGCCGTCCAGTGAGCCGGATCCGATCCCCAGAAAAACCCGATGCTCGTGCCATCATTTTTTAAATCTTCCCCTGGACAGGAGCTCCAAGAACGGTTTACCTAGCGGCTATATGAATACTCATCAATCCTCGATTTTAGCCGTCGGCTCCCTTGCCTTTGACTCCATCAGCACTCCTGCTGGAAAAGCAGACCAAGTATTGGGAGGTTCGGCGAATTACTTTTCTATCGCCGCTTCATTTTTCGCCCCTGTAAAAATTGTGGGCGTAGTTGGAAAAGATTTTCCGAAAAACCACCTCGACTGGCTTTCTAACCACCGCATTGACACGAGCGGTGTTCAAGTTCAGGAAGGCAAAACTTTTCACTGGGTGGGTTCCTACGACCAGAATTTGAATGAGGCGAAAACTCTATCTACCGCGCTGAATGTTTTTGAACACTTCAATCCGACATTGGCCGATCATCATAAGAAGTCGCCCTGGGTTTTCTTGGGCAACATCGATCCGGTTTTGCAAAATCGAGTTTTAGATCAGATCGAAAACCCCCAACTCATCGCCTGCGATAGCATGAACTTTTGGATCACCGGCAAGCCTGATGAATTGAAGAAGATGCTCAAACGCGTCGACATTCTTTCAATCAACGAAGGGGAAGCGTACTTATTGTCAGGCGAGAAAAACATCCCTGCTGCCGCAGAAGCCATTCGTAAACTAGGGCCCTCGGTCGTCATCATTAAACGAGGCGAATATGGCGCTATTTTGTTCACTAAGGATTCAACTTTCTTGGCTCCGGCTTATCCCGTTGCCCGTGTGGTAGATCCCACCGGTGCTGGCGATAGCTTCGCCGGTGCCTTCATGGGATTCATGGCCGAACAAGGCCTAACGCGCGAAACTCGCACCAAAGATCCGAAGCAATGGGATTTGATTTTGCGTCGAGCCGTTCTCGCCGGATGTGTGATGGCCAGCTTCACAGTAGAAGATTTCAGCATGAAACGACTGATGCACCTAGAAATCGAAGAGCTCGTGTCGCGCCAAAAAGCGCTGATGAAAATGATTTCGGTCGGCTGATTAAAACGACCGGTCTGGAATTTCTGTCGGAAGCTGGCCGGGATCCTTCCCTGCTTTTTCCCAAGCAGCACGAACCTTGGCTAAGAACTCTTTTTGAAATCGTTCTCTAGAAAATTGAGAGGCTCGATCCCGGCAATCTTGTTCACTGAACCGGCCAGGGTTCGCCTCCAACTGGTCTACCGCTTCCATCAAACCTTCCACGGTTTGATGCTCAAACAAAATTCCGGTTCGATCGGTGACTGTATCGAGCGCCCCACCTTTGCCATACGCAATGACCGGCATCCCAGCGGCCATCGCTTCCAGGGGTGTGATGCCAAAATCTTCTAAGCCCGGAAAAACCAAAGCCCTACATTTTGCATAGAGATCAGTAATAGCAGCGTTGGAAAGCGATCCTAGAAGCTGAACGGTCGGTCCCGCTTTCTTTTTTAGCTTGGAATAATCTTGGCCGGAACCCACAATCATCAACGAACGCTTCATCCGATTGAAGGCCTCAATGGCTAGGTCAATTCTTTTGTACGGCGCAAATGCGCCGATCATAAAATAACTCGAGCCCGATTTCCTTTCACACTTCGCAAATCTCTGCAAATTGACGAACGGAAAGACGACGCTCGCTTCTCGGCCATAATGGGTTTTGATTTGGTCCGCAATATAATGACTGTTCGCCACCAATGCATCGACCCGATCTTCACCACTGGATTGACGATCCCAATTGCAAAGGTACTTCCGCACCGATCGAGCGGCCATTCGAGTGGCGATCGAGGCGCGACCTGGACCAAAGTAATCGTCGAAGCGGTCCCACATGTAGCGCATGGGAGCGTGGACGTAGCTCATATGCACCGACCCTGGTGGCTTTCGAATTCCCTTAGCCACGCAATGAGAGGAAGAAATCACCAAGTCAAAATCCTTCAGCTCGAAGCTTTCAATCATCTGAGGCATGAGCGGAAGGAAGTGGCGGTAGCGTCTTTCCGCTTTGGGCACCTTCTGAAGCCAGCTCGTATGCCGCTTCAAAGTGGTGATCATAGGAGAAGTCGAACCCGGAATATAAAGAAGCGTGTAAAGCTCGGCCTTCGGAAAAAGTTCGGCGATCGCTTCCAACACGTATTCGCCCCCGCGCATGCCGGTGAGCCAATCGTGTACTAAAGCGACCTTCAAATTCATTTTACCTTCAGTTGCTTCTTAAAGTCCTCGAGCGTGTGACGAAGTCCTTCATCTAAACCCACCTTCGGGCTCCAACCCAAATGGGTTTTGGCACGAGTGATATCGGGACATCGTCGGCGAGGATCGTCTTCACGAGCAGGTAAGTGCTGAATGGGTGAAGAACTGCCCACGGCTTTGTTCACAGCCTGAGCAAATTCTAAAATAGTATTCTCGGTAGGATTGCCGATATTGCACGGCTGTTTGAAATCGCTTTCAAACAAGCGAACAATTCCGTCTACCAAGTCCGAGACGTAACAGAAACTTCGCGTCTGTTTTCCTTCGCCGTGCACGGTAAGCGGCTTGCCTGACATCGCCTGCACCAATAGTTCCGGTACCACGCGGCCGTCGTTCGGGCGCATGCGGGGACCATAGGTATTAAAGATACGAACAATTCGCGCATTCAGCTGTTTTCCAACCTTATTGCCCTTCATCACGCCACGAGCAGCAGTGCTGACATAGGCTTCAGCGAAACGTTTCGTTTCGTCGTAGCATGCGCGGGGACCAATCGTGTTCACATTGCCCCAATAGTCCTCTTTCTGAGGATGTTCGAGCGGATCACCGTAAATTTCAGAAGTAGATGCTACGATGTAACGAGCTTTGTACTTCATAGCGAGATCGACCGTACGCATCGTGCCCAAGCTATCGACTGCTAAAATTTCAAATGGGATCTTTGCAAAATCCACCGGACTCGCAGGACAAGCAAAGTGGAAAACGCCAAAGAGCTTGTGCTTTTTGAAAAACTTAAATTTTTTCTCAGGAATGGGTTCGCAAGTATCCCATTCTAAAAATTGAAAATTTTTATTCTTTAGTGCTTCAGCCAGATTCTTTTTTGAACCGGTGATGAAGTTATCAATTCCACTGACTGCGTATCCCTTCTTTAGAAGTAAATCGCAGATGTGTGATCCAATAAATCCAGCCGCCCCCGTAATAAAAACGTGCTTCATAGGTCTCCTTACCTGTTTTGCTAGTTCTCTATTTTTAGCATACGGCGGTAGATGTGGTCCATGGATTGTCCAAGGCGTTGGATGCTAAAATGTTCTAGCAGAGCGCGACGATTCTCCAAGGACGGGGATTTCAACTCCCCTCGCTGCACCTTTGCAAAACTTTCCGTCCAGCCTTGAAGATCGTGGGGTTCCAGCCAAATCACACATGAACCTTGATCGCTCTGTAAAGGACGGACCCCTTCTTGTACCGGCGGAATTTTGGCAGTAACGACCGGCACTCCGGAACAAAGTGCCTCGATGGGAGGAAGCCCGAATCCTTCGTAAGTCGAAGGGAAGTAAAGTGCAGCCGCGCCCTGCAGGAGCGCTCGAATCTGGTCCCCACTAATGAAATCGCTTAAACAGACAATACTCTTATTCTTAAGCGCTTCTTCGGGAATTTCGGATCGCTCACAGGTCAGAACCAACGGCCACGCCTCTGTTCCCGTTTTCTTTTGGTAGTCTTGATGTGCCGCAATCAGAATTTGTAAATTTTTATGCGGTTTGGAATTTGCCAAGCTAACGAAGTACTTCCCTTTCACCAGACCGTGGCGAATTAAAATTCCATCTAACTCCGAGTCAGAAATCATCTCGCCAAACCGAGGTTCGATCGCGTTGTAAACAATTTCAATGGCCGACTCGTTCCGACCCAACCAGTCCGCAATCTCTTTTCGAGAGAACTCTGAAATGCTCAAAACACTTCGAGCTTTTTTCGCGAAACGCTTTAGTACCAGCTGATAATAAATTTTTTGTCCCGTGCCGCCGTAATGCAGATGATTCAAATCGTGAATGGTCACGACATGGGGACACGGCGAATCCCAAAGACTCGAAAAACTGGGACTGTGATAAAGACCCGCACCAGATTCCTTCAAGATCCGCGAAATTTCGAACATCTCCAACTTGCTCAAAAAAGGGGACTCGGTAGGAATGCATCGAAACGATGAAAGCGTCGGACATTTAAAATCTTTGCGAACCAAGAAGACCGGTTCGTAGGGAAGCTCTCCCTGATCCCGAATTTCTGCCAATCCCTGGGCCATCAACGAAACATACCGCGCAATTCCATGCCCGCGCGGTCCGATCATGCGCCCATCGATGACAACGACGGGAAGATTCGCTCTCGAGGTCATGCCCTAAGCTTTCCCAGATTTCGGCCACTTTTGCCACAATAACACCCAGGCCATCACCCACATCAGCTGATGGATGACCTTTCCTTCCCAGAAGTTTACTTGAGTGAGTCCGTTGAGCTGTAGGACAATGAGTGCGCAAAAAATTCCCCAACCCAAATTCGGTGCTGTCTTCGAAGCCTTCACGGCCTTCCAGCAGAGATACAGGGTTCCTCCCACCCAAAATAGCCACGCTAAAAGTCCGACAATACCTGTACCTGCGGCCATTTCCAAAACCATGTTATGAGCATGACCGACGAAGTAAATCTCTCCGTGGGTTTCCTTCTGCTTAAAAGAATTCTCGGCCGCTTCATAAGTATGCTTCCAACCGACTCCCGTGAGGGGACGAGCTTTAAAGAACTCGTAGTTCACTTGCCACAAACGGTAGCGATCGAGTTGCCCCATTTGACTATTTAGACGGCTTTGAATCATCGGAAGTTGCGAAGCGGCAATCGCGAGGAGGCCGGCGGTAACCACCGACGGAGCCCTCCATTTCTTCGGAATCACTCCCAACAACCAAATGAGAATGCCCAAAGGTAACGCCAGCCAAAGAGTTCTGGAGTATGTGGCGTAGAGAGTAATGGCGCCAGCAATGGCTCCCACCCAGAGCAGCTTTTTATTCACCCAGGAACACTTGGCTTTCTCACGATTGCTCAAAAGTTCCAGTGTCGCGAAAAATGGAAAAATCAAGATACTGGCAATCGAGAGATGATGCCCCAAAAACAAAGTCGAATGATAGAGCGAGGTCAGAGGAATCGGTTGCTTCCTAGGCCACCCCGTCTTGTGTTGAATGACGCCAATGACTGCCATCACTAGAAAGGTAAAAATCCAAATCGACAGGACTTGAACGACGTCACGCGACTTCAACTGACGGAGTGCCACTACCAAAACAAACGGCCAAAACAAATACCAGGCCTTCAAAAGATCCGGGAAGAATCGAATCTGAATTTGATGCTTCCCGATCCAGACGGGCCAAATCAGGGCAGCTAGCAAACTCAGGGCACAAGCCCCCGCCAGAAGGAGAGAGAGTTTTAGAAAAATTCTAGAACCACGATTCTCTCGATATTCTTTTACAAAGAGTTTCTTCAGATTTGAAAAACTGCCGGCACTAAAAATCAATCCTAAGAAAACGAGCGCGGCCCCAATATTCATAGGAGCCATGGCCAGCAGTGTAGTTACCGCGTAGAGCCCGAGGCACCAGACCAAGATTTTTTTCCGTTCGAATTCAGACATGCAGTTCCCCCATCGACGATCCCCAATCTTGCGAGAGCAAAATCATAGCGCGTCGGATCCTTCGGATCGTATTCGCGCAAACTCTGAGTCGCCTCGACGGCCATCTTCCAATTGACCGACTTTCGCTGGCTCAGACCCAAGTAGCGAGACACCCGCGCAACATGCGTGTCGAGCGGAAGCACCAGCTGATCCGATCGCAGCGATCGACCTGGCGCCGCTTGAGCCAACAGCGGACTCCCCAAAGTCCAAAGCCCCGGATCCAAAGAATCCTTTCTCCCCATCCAACGCAAAAACATGCACCACCGTTTGCAACAGCTCCCATCCGAAGGCGCGGTGAGAAGGTATTCAAAAGATTTTCCACTCGAGAAGCGGAATTCTTTTTTCCAGCGTCTCCAGTCGCTCATCAGTCCATTGAGGCCGATCTCAAAATTCAAATGGTCGGGAGAGTGATGGTTCAAAAAATGAGAACCCAAAGAACCGTACTCTCGCCAAGATCGACTGAGCAGTAAGAAAAGCAATACCACGTCCGGCCCAGTGTTAAAGCGATGAACGAATTTTGAAAACGCACGACGCGCGTCAGAGACTCGACTGGCGTCGTCGAGACTTCGAACAAATGCGGAGGGACTTTTTGCCAAGCTCCCCAGGAGTTCAATGACACCGGTAATCGAATTGCGAATCTGTTTTACATTGCCGTAGGCCAAGACGGCGGAAACTAATGCAATCGCCTCTTGGTCCCACGGTTCGTTGTAGCGATGAACAAACTCCAGGGGATCCGAACCGAGGTGACGCGGGTGGTGATACTTCTCGAAGAGGTCGTCTAAATATTTCTGTAAGGAGGCCAAGCCAAACTCATTACTCCAGAATCGATCTATGGTACATGCAAAGGACGATGAGACGCGGGTTTCAAACAGCCGTCACTTTGATTGCCTTGGTGAGTTTTCAGACTGCTGCTCTAGCGGCCAACACCAAGCCTCTTCAAACAGAAGCCCCGGCGCCCCTGAGGCAGCCCACTCCCCAAGATCATTTCGACTGTAATCGGGAGTTCCTCTACCGAGGCAATGTCCTGAAATGCGACTCGGATCGCGCTGCCGACGGCGCAGGCCTCCGACCGATTTTAAGTCCCGTCCCCAACGCGATCTCGGAATTGGATGCCTATCAAAAGTCACGCAACAGCGCGAAAATCTTCGGATATACCGGAACCTTAGGGGTTGCAGCGGTGGCCGGGGGATGGATTGCTGGTCACCAGATTCAAGGAGACCGGGGAATCATTGTCCGAAACACGGTCGCAGGCATCGGGGTTCTCCTGCTGGTTGGGAGTCTGCTCGGCGGACTTATCTTGTTGAATATCAGCGAGAATCACTTGTATGATGCGGTCAAGAATTATAATACAGCTAAACCGAATGACCCGATTGAACTGAGATTTAGCCATCAGTTCAGTCTCTAGGTGAAGCTTGTAGTCAGCCTGTGAGAAGTCGTCATGCCTAAGCGTCAGGACATTCAAAGTATCCTCGTAATCGGAAGTGGTCCTATTGTTATTGGACAAGCCTGTGAGTTTGATTACTCGGGCACCCAAGCTCTCAAGGCTCTCAAAGAAGAAGGTTATAAAGTCATCCTGGTGAATTCGAATCCGGCCACGATCATGACGGATCCGGATCTCTCCGATCGCGTCTACGTGGAACCGCTCAACGTTCATTTCTTAGAGCGCATCATTGAAAAAGAAAGACCGGATGCTCTCCTTCCAACCATGGGTGGACAAACTGCGCTCAACCTCACCATGGCGCTGCATGAAAAAGGGATCTTAGAAAAATACGGAGTGAAACTCCTTGGCGCCAATCCCGAAGCCATCAAAAAAGCGGAAGACCGCGAAACTTTCAAAGCCATCATGGATTCCATCGGAGTGGACTCCGCCCGAAGTGCAGTGGCCCGTTCGATCGAAGATGGTCATAAAATTATTCAGAAGCTGGGCCTCCCCCTGATTCTTCGCCCGTCGTTTACTCTCGGCGGGGAAGGCGGCGGAACCGCTCACACCGAAGAAGACTTCTTACAGAAGCTGGAACGCGCACTCTTTCTTTCACCCACGCACGATGTCCTCGTTGAAGAGAGCTTATTGGGCTGGAAAGAGTTTGAACTCGAAGTGGTTCGCGACCGCAAAGACAACGTGGTCATCATTTGCTCGATTGAGAATTTTGACCCGATGGGCGTACACACCGGCGACAGCATCACTGTGGCACCGGCACAAACGCTTACGGACCGCGAGTACCAAAATCTTCGCGACCAGTCGATTCGCATCATCCGTGCCATTGGCGTTGAAACCGGCGGATCCAACATTCAGTTTGCAGTAGAACCGAATAGCGGACGAGTGATCGTCATTGAAATGAATCCCCGCGTGTCGCGCTCGAGCGCATTGGCTTCAAAAGCTACTGGCTTTCCAATTGCGAGAGTAGCGGCGAAACTAGCGGTCGGTTACACCCTCGATGAACTCACCAACGACATCACGGGTACGACGCCCTGTAGTTTTGAACCGAGCATCGATTACGTTGTGACCAAGATTCCGCGATTCGATTTTGAAAAGTTTCGTCCCTCTGAGCCCATCCTCACCACCCAGATGAAATCCGTGGGAGAAGTGATGGCCATTGGCAGAACCTTCGAAGAGTCTCTGGGCAAAGCCCTTGCGGGCTTGGAAGTCGACCACCCTTGGCCAAAACCGATGGGGGAACTGAAGAACCTTCCCGACTCTGTGAAGAACATGGACTTGATCAGCACCCCCACTCCCTATCGGATGTGGGCAATTGCAGACGCCCTTCGAAACGGTTCGTCACCAGCAGAAGTCTCTCGAAAATCTGGAATCGATCGCTGGTTCTTAGAGCGCATCTCCACTTACCTGAGCTTTGAAAAGAAACTCAAAGCTGAGAAATGGCCGGTCTCCGCTGCTCTTTTGAAAGAAGCTAAAACAAAAGGGTGGACCGATCGTGCGATTGCAAACCTTCTCGGGATCTCTGAAGAAAAAATTCGTCTAGACCGGGAGAAGATGGAGATTCACGGTGCCTTCCACTGTGTGGACACTTGCGCTGCCGAATTCGAAGCCAAGACCCCCTACCTTTATAGTAGCTACGAGGGCGAAGACGAATCGCGCACCTCTTCGAAAACCAAAGTCATGGTTCTGGGTGGCGGACCGAACCGCATTGGACAAGGCATCGAATTCGACTACTGCTGCGTTCACGCAGCGATGTCCTTGAGGCAATCTGGAATTGAAACCGTCATGGTCAATTCGAACCCTGAAACGGTCAGCACCGACTTTGATATTTCGGATCGGTTGTACTTTGAACCGCTCACTCCCGAACATGTTTTGAACATTGCCCGAATTGAAAAACCGCTCGGAGCTATTGTCCAGTTCGGTGGGCAAACTCCGCTAAAAATTGCGAAAGCCTTAGAAAGAGGCGGCCTGAAAATTTTAGGTACCTCGACAGCCAGCATCGACTTGGCCGAAGATCGCGAAAAAACTTCTGCCATCGTGGCCGAATTGAAAGCCCTGGGTCTTGAGCAACCCGAAGCCACCATTGCCAACAACCACAAAGAGGCCATTGAGCGCGCAAAGGCTCTCGGCTACCCCGTCTTAGTTCGTCCCTCTTACGTCTTGGGCGGAAAAGCGATGCGTATCGTGCACAGCGAAGAGGGTATGAAGCAGTGGATTGATGAAGCCCTTACAGTGAGCGGTGAACATCCCGTTTTGATTGACCGCTTCTTGAATCGCGCTACCGAAGTGGATGTGGATGCCTTAAGTGACGGAAAAGAAACTGTCGTCGCGGGTTTGATGGAGCACATCGAAGAAGCTGGCATTCACTCCGGCGACAGCGCATGCTGCCTCCCCGTCTTTACACTTTCGGTGAATATCTGCGACCGCATTCGGACTTATACCCGTGAACTGGCAAAGCGCTTGAAAGTTATCGGCCTCATGAACGTTCAATACGCCATTCAAGGTGACCGAATTTTCTTACTCGAAGTCAATCCACGGGGCTCCCGAACTATTCCCTTTATCAGCAAGGCGATTCGCAAACCGCTCGCTAAACTGGCCGTCCAAGTGATGCTCGGTAAATCACTGCATGATCTCGGAATTCGTGAAGACATGGATCTGAACTTAGACACCTACAATGTCAAAGCTCCGGTCTTCCCGTTTAATAAATTTCCGGGAGTCGATGTGCTGCTCGGACCTGAAATGAAATCCACCGGCGAAGTCATGGGTCGAGGAAGAACGTTTGCCGGAGCTTACGCTAAAGCCCTGGGTGCTGCCGGAATGCCCCTGCCCCAGAGCGGTGATATTTTTCTCTCTATTCGAGACGAAGACAAGGCCGAGATTCTCCCGATTGCTCGCGGCTTAAAAGATTTAGGATTCAAAATCTGGGCGACTCGAGGGTCGGCGGAATTTCTAAACGGTCATGACATCGGCGCTCATCCCATCAACAAGGTTCGAGAGGGATCTCCTCATTGCGTTGACGCCATTCGCGAAGGTCGCTTTAGCTTGGTGATCAACACGACTTCTGATGAAGGCGCGATTCGCGACAGCTTCTCGATTCGTCGAGCGGCATTGGAAAAGAAAATCCCCTACAGCACCGTTGTTTCATCAGCGCGCGCAATGCTGGAAGCCATTCGCGAAGAAAGAAAGGGCCCGTTGGAGGTCCTACCACTATGATGGAAGGCGCGACTGGAGCGTGCTGGTACTGCCATTCTCAGCTCGAACATTTGGACTACGGGCGGGCCGACACTTGTAAAAAATGCGGCCGAGACACTCGCGTTTGTAAGAATTGCGAATTTTATGACAAGAATTACAACAACGAGTGTAGAGAATCTCAGGCGGACCGGACTACCGAAAAGGAAAAGTCCAATTTTTGCGATTACTTCAAGCCCACCAGCAAAGTCTCTGGAAATGCCGGGGCTGAACGCACCGCCCTGAAGTCAGCCGCTGAAGCGTTATTTAAGAAGAAAACCTAAAATAACTGTGCTAAGAAATCGGGCTTATGTCGCAGGAAACAACAACAGTAACCTCAGACAAAGTACCCATGACGGTCAATGGCAAAAAGCGCCTCGACGAGGAGCTCAAGCACTTGATGACTGTGGAGCGTCCGGCAGTCATTAAAGCCATTGAAGTCGCGCGAGGTCACGGGGACCTTTCTGAGAACGCGGACTATTCCGCTGCCAAAGAGCGACAGAGTTTTATTGAAGGCCGCATTCAGGAGATCAATGCCAAGATGGCTCGCTGCCAAGTCATTGATCCCACGACCATCAAAACAGAGAAGATTGTTTTTGGTGCAACGGTTGTGATCGAAGAACAAGAAACCGGCAAATCGATTACGTATCAGATCGTCGGTGTGGATGAAGCGGATATTAAAAACAGCAAAATTGGAATCACCTCACCGATCGCCCGTGCTTTGATTGGAAAATCGGCCGGGGATGAAGTGGTGGTTAATGCTCCCAAGGGATCCATCAAATACGACGTCATCGAAGTCCGTTACGAGTAAAGGACCCGCTCAGGGCCTTTCTACTCCGATTCAATTCCTAAAAGGCGTTGGGCCCAAACTCGGTTTCATTCTGGGCGGGCGTGGAATTGAAACTGTGGGCGACCTCCTGACCTTCTTTCCCCGCGCCTACGAAGATCGCACCAAAATTCTGACTGTCAATCAGCTGAAAGATGGGCAGCTGGTCAATGTTTCCGTCGAAGTTCTCAAGCTCCGTAGAATTCCACTTCGTAAATCCGGACGAATGATGGTCGAGGTGCAATGCAAAGATTCCACCGGAGTTCTCAATCTGAAGTGGTTCCATTTTCCGCGAGGCATGGAAGCGCGCTTCTTACCCGGAACCGAAATCATGGTGACGGGAACCGTGAAAGCGTTCATGGGTCGGCCCGAAATCCTGCACCCAGAAATCAGCTGGAGCCTTCAATCTCAAGAAACCAACACGGGCCGAGTCGTTCCTGTTTATACGGAAATCGAAGGGGTCCCGAGCCGAACTTTTCGGAAAATTCTTTGGGAAGCCTTGCAGCGAAACACTCAGCTCATCGCTGAGGATCTCCCTCAGCAATACGTTCAGAAACACCAGCTCCCCACCAAGAAGGAATCGATTCACTCCATTCACTTCCCGGAAGAAGACGAAGTGGAAGCGCTGGTGGCATTTCGAAGCCCCGGACATCAACGTCTGATCTACGAAGAATTCTTCAAATTTGAATATCTGGTTTTGAGAAAACGTCTCAATATGGAACGACGATTCGCCACTCCGTTCGGAGAAAATGGCGGATCCGCTGAAGCCAAAGCCCTTGAAAAAGTAATCCCCTTTTCGCTCACGGGCGATCAGAAAAAGGCCATCGCAGAGATTTTAAAAGATCTGGGCAGCGACCACCCGATGAATCGACTCATCCAAGGGGATGTCGGCTCCGGAAAAACACTGGTCGCCTTTTTAACAGCTGCCGCGGTCATTGCGGAAGGTGGCCAGGTCGCGCTGATGGTGCCTACTGAAATTCTGGCCGAACAACATTACAAGAATGCTGTGAAGTTCTTTGGTGGAAGACTTCCCGCTGCTCTTCTCACCGGAAAAACTCCTGCGAGCGAACGTGCGGTGCTTCAGCAAAAGCTCGCCAATGGTCAGCCGATGATTCTAATTGGTACCCATGCGCTGATCGAAGAGCCGGTGCAGTTTAAGAATCTGGTCTACGTCATGATCGACGAGCAACATCGCTTCGGGGTAGAACAACGGCGCATTTTGAAAACCAAGGGCGCGCGGAAAGACGGGACACGAGTACTTCTTCCCCACACCCTCATTCTGACAGCAACTCCGATTCCTCGAACCTTGGCTCTCACTGCTTATGGGGACCTGCACATCTCGACCATCAAAGAGATGCCGCCCGGGCGAACTCCGGTGAAAACTCATGTTGTCACTCCACAGAAAATGGGACCGGCTTACAATAAAATTCGCCAAGAACTCAAAGCAGGACACCAGGCCTACTTCATCTATCCGCTGATTCATGAAAAAGAAGAGGACGAAGACGAGAAGCCTAAGGCTGTCCCTGCGGTGCAGTTAAAATCCGCGGTAGCAGAAGCAGAGAGATTACAAAAAGAAGTATTCCCGGAGTTTCGTGTGGGACTGCTTCACGGCCAGCTCCGACCCGACGAAAAAGCGGAAGTCATGGATCGCTTTAAACGGAAGGAGCTCGACATCCTGGTTTCTACCACTGTCATCGAAGTGGGTGTGGATGTCGCTAATGCTACTGTCATGGTGATTGAGCACGCGGAACGATTTGGCCTATCGCAATTACACCAGCTCCGAGGCCGCGTGGGTCGAAGCAATCTCGAGTCGTTCTGCTTTTTATTTACAAAGAGCCAGCTCTCGGAAATTTCTACTCAACGACTAGGGGTACTTGAACAAACCCACGACGGATTTAAAATCGCCGAGGCAGATTTAGAAATTCGAGGCCCCGGCGAATTCTTGGGTACCCGTCAATCAGGAGATCTTCCTTTTCGAATGGCAAACCTGGTACGCGACCGCGACTGGCTTATAAAAGCTCGAGAAGATGCGGAAGAACTTTTAAATACGGATTCAAACCTGGAACGCCCCAGCAACCAGGAACTCCGCCGCTACTTTGAGCGCGAAGGAAAGATTCAATTCGAACGCTTGGGCACTAGTTAATCGGCTTCTGCTGATTCAGCCAAGCCTCCGTAAAACTCACGTGCTTAATCGCCGCACGACCTCCCCAGGTGTAAACGAGCTGAAACACTCCGTTCGAATCTCGGAAGATCGTAGGATAAGAGAATTCCCAACTCGATTCGGGACGCTTGTCGAAATCAAAAACATGCTCGAATTTTTTACCATCCGTAGAAATGGCCAA
>FRDC01002274.1_pt1 | contig 16716 bp, 19 predicted proteins | sample 1106171 | NCBI WGS metagenome assembly FRDC01 (sample SAMEA3930566, study PRJEB13176) | freshwater metagenome | biome: Drinking water system; feature: drinking water; material: water | place: Singapore | collected 2014-12-20 | reverse complement strand
GTGTCTTCATAGCCCAGCTCACCGGTGACGCGGGCGGCGTTTTGCACCACGTTGAGCAGATCCATCGTTACGTCGTATTCGATGGTGTCCGGATCGTCGCGCATCACTTGCATCACCCGCACCTGCGCGCCGCGGCCGCCCTTGGAGGCATCAAGCCACTGGGTCAGTTCCTTGCCGACGTTGTCGATCGACAGCGGCGCCCGCGGCAGCTTGCCCTGCAGGTCATCGGGCAGCTGGATGTCGAAGTCCATGGCGACGAAGGTTTCGTCGGCTTCGATGCGGGCTGCGGGCGAGCCGGACTGGTGGATGGTGTAGCTCTCTCCGGTGCTTTTTGAGATGAAGCTGGTCGCGCCCGGCACGGCATCACGGCCGGGATAAAACTCGGACATCAATCGAGTCCCATCGAGCCCATCAAACATCGCCACATATTCGACTTCACCGATCCACATGCCTGGTGAGCTTGCGGTGCCGTTCTGGAATGCACCGATCTCAAAACGCTGGTTGGGCGCGTAAACCAGGGTGGGGCCAGCGGCAACCACGTCGGCGCCGATTTGAGTCCACGTGCCGGAACCATTGGCCGGGTTGAAGTCAATCGAATAAAAAAATCGTGCGATCCGATTCCCCGCCCCATCGTCTGGGATGAAATCAACCTTGAACGCATACTCAGCATCATCGACAACTGGCGGCGCCGCAGTAGCGGCTGCTGACAATGAGCCAGTGCCCTGTGGGCTCCAGTAAAAAATCGGACGGCCATTGGTCTGGATCGCAAACATCAAACCAATGAGAGAGGCCGTGTGATATCTGGCGCACATTACTCGGGCAACACTCGCGGGGGTCCAGTCGCTTGAGCGCCCGCGCCAAATGATCCGCAGATTGCAGCCCTCAATACCACCGAGAGTTCTTTGATATTCGTGCAGCGTTGCGCCACGATTAAGCCTTGCGCGACCGGCAAAAATGTAATCCCCGATGGTTGCCGGCGAGATCGGAGGCTTCACATAAAGCGCCAGGGTGCCCACGGCGTATGCCGGGGTTCCAGTAATGGCAATCAATGTCACCTGGCTGGGAGATAACCCAGTCACCGTGATTGCGCTGGTGCCAATCCCGGAAACCGCACCCGGCCCGGAGAGGATGACCGCATTTGTGTGAATCACGCCGCCGCCGCCGTTGACATAGAGCTGGATGACAGCGGTTGTCACATTGCCGGCGCGCAGCTCTATACCACCTGTGACCTGCACCCCGTTGAACCAGCCGGCCTCACCAATGTTTCGATAAACCGCTGGATTGCTGGCCACTGCTGTTTCAATTTTTTCGAGGGTGAGATTGCCAATGGCGTCAGCAGCCTGATTGACAGTGACGGTGACATTACCTTGGGTCCAGAGATTGATCTCTTCAGAGCGAGTTAAGAGGTTCTCTTTTGCCGGTTGCAACGCAGGGCTGGAAGGTGTGCTGGCATAGTTAAGCGTGCTTCCGGGCATTGCCAGATGCACACCCCGATACAGATCCAGCGTATCCCGCACCACCCGCACCGGTACCGACAGCTGCGGGTGGGTGATTTCCAGCAGGTAGACCGGCTCCTCGCCCGAGGTGTTGCCGGTTTTCTCTCGGAAGTTGCTGGTGTAGGCCTTGGCCATCAGGCGCCGCTCCAGGTCTCGAGCTGGAAGCTGGCCACCCACCGGTCGAGCATCTTGCGCTGGGGCACCAGCTGGTAGGTGCCGGAGACGATGCGCGCCGATCGCACCACCTGGTCTGCCGGATCCGTCCAGTCGAACCAGTCCGCACCCATGTTGATGGTGGTGCGGAACCAGGTCTCGAAGGCGGTCTTGTCGGCTGCGCTGCGGAGCAGATAGTCAACATCGCGCACCACGGCCACGCGGGACTTGCTCTTGAGCTGCTTGGCCGGGCCGGACTCCATCTCGCCGCGGCGGATGCCGGACTCTGGGTTTTCGCGGTAGCCGTTGAACAGCAGCAGCGGGTATGCCGGGAAGGCGGCCATCAGCCCACACCCCGCGCAACATTCTCGACCCCGGCGCGAATCGGCCCGCCCTGGCTCAGATCGCGGGTGACCAGGCGCACCACCATGCCCTCGACATCGAAGCTGGGCGTGGCAGAAACCACTTCCTGCGGTCGGCCCTGGTTGATGATCTCGACTTTGATGTTGGGGGCGCCGCCGCCGTTGTAACGGTGCCGCGGATCCTGGCGGGTGATGACCTCCTCTCCGCGCTGCAGGACTGTGGGCACTTCGTCGCCGGCGATGCCGCCGCGGTGCATGCGGCGCGCCCCCTCAAAATGGGCTGGATGCACGTAGCGGCCGGCGTAGTGCTCGCCGACCACCCCGCCCTGGTGGGCCACCATGATGGCCTCGGTACCGCCGCCTGTCGGGGCACCGCCACCGAATACGCTGCCCAGCACGTCCCCCAAAAAACCCATGCCTTTGTCAACAAAATCATTAATCGGTTTCTCGAAAAACTGCTTCTGGATGCGTGCGGCGATGAGATCGACAACCAGGTTTTTTGCAGCGTTGCTCAGCCGCTTGAGGCTGATCTCCCCATCGACGGCCATACGGGCCAGTTCGCGTGAGGTCTCACGGCCCCAGCCATACATGGCATTTTTGAGTTCCTTGATGCCGCCGTCCGCAGCGCCCTTGGCCGCCTTGTTCATGCCTTCGGTGGCGAGGGTTGCTTCCTGGGCTTTACGCGAATACTCCTCCATCAGCGCAGCGTAGGTGTCTGCGCTCAGCATGGCTTCCGGGTTAAACATTGCAGAGGCGCGCTGGTGTTCGTCCAGCTCTTTCATTTTTTTGCGCCACTGCTCTGCCGGGTCGATGGCTTCGCGGTAGCTCTGGGCGGATCGCTCCAGCGCTTCGGCGCGGCGGCTTTCGGCCTCCTCGAAGCGCTGCCCGTAGCGCACCGCGTCAGCCATGATGTCGTTAACCTGCTCCTCGGCCCTGAATGCATCTTCGGCAACGCGATCCTGCGGTTTTCGGGGTGACGGGCGGCCGGTTTTACCCTTGGGGTTGAGCTGCTCGTTGACACCGCCCAACGATGCTTTCAGCCGTTGATAGGCTTCGCTGTCGGTCTTGCCGGCGGCCTCGAGCCCGCTCATCGCCGAGCGGATCTGGGTGGCCACGTCGTTCAGTTCGCGGTTGCGTGCACCAGGGTCGTAGCGGCCCCCGGCGTTGAGCGCATCCTTGACCTGCTTGTCGAGCAACGCGGCGTTGTTGTTGCCCGGGGCGTTGCCGCGGGGGCGGACCGGCCGGCCGCTGAGGTCGCGCTCGGGGTTGGCGGAAGGTTCGAGGATGGCCGACAGCCACCCCATCATGCGCGAGACGCGATCCTCGGCGGTTTTGAAATACTCGGATTTCAGGAAACGGTCCCAGAGACCGTCCCAGGCATTACCCAGCCGCTTCGAGGCAGCCTCCAGCGGCGTCATGCCCTGAGCGGTAAGCCCGGAAATGCGTTGATGCAGCGCGCCGTAGAGCACCTTCTGGGCTTCAAGCACGCGGCCCTGGGCGGTCATGCGGTCGATCAGCAGCAGCTGGTCGGCTGAGAGGATGTTGAGCTGCTGATCGAGCGCTCGCGCACCCTTGGCCGGATCCTCGAAGGCCTTGCCCAGCTGCCTCGCGGCCTGCGCCGGCTTCTCGCCAATGGCTGTGGCGAAATCGGTGTTAAGCCGCGCCAGGTCTGTCATCAATCCGGCATTGATGCCGCGCAGACCAGACAAGGTGCCGATGGTGGACAGGGCCTCGGTTCGATTGACGTTCGATGCCCTGGATAAATCTTCACTCAATGCAATGACCTGGGCGCGGCTGATTTCAGTGGCGCGGCCGTTGGCTATCAGTAAAGAGTTTGTGCTGTTGATCTCGCGGTTCCAGCGGTCATGCATGTTGATGGCGGCCGCTGATGCCGCGATGCCCACCCCCACTGCCGCCGCGAAAACACCGAGTGCTGAGGCGGATCGCGCCGTGGCCGCGCTGTAGGCCTCCGCATCGTTAGCGGCCTGCTTGAGACGGGCGGATTCTTCATCGAGCCGCTTTTGGACCAGCGCCGCTTCGCGCAGCTCGCGCTGCCTCACGCGCTCGGCGAACTCCGCCTTTTTACGCTCATAGGCCTCAGCGGCTGCGAGCTGCTCGGACTGTTGTTTCTTGCCGGCCTCGGCGAGCTTTTCCTGGTCGGCGATGGCGGCCTTCGCGGCCGTTCCATCGTAGCTGGATCGTATCTCTACGCCGACTGTGCGGGCATTCTCACTCATGGTCTTCGGCCTTCATCAGCGTGGTCTCGATCACTCGCAACAAGTCCAAACAAAAATCCAGATCCCAGCCCCTGCGCTCTATGAGCAGAATCGCCGGGGAGTAGTCCAACCCGCCATTGGGCCTGCGCTGCGTCTGTAACTTCAAAAACAAATCCCAGATCGGGCGCTCCCACTCCAGCCCGGGCGGGTAATCACCGGGGTCCACCTTCCGCCCGGACTTGATGATCGACTCGAGGTAGTCCCAGCCGAGCGCGATCTCCCAGCCCGCCCGGGCGGCTACGCGTTTTTTGCGGCTGTTTTTTCTCCCTGGATGAAGTAGTCGATGCTTCTGGCCTCGGCGCAGATGAAAGGGCCGAAGGTGGTGGAGTTGTGCTTGAGGAGCAGCGTGATGTTTTCGGCGTTGCACGGCGCCGGCGCGCCGGCATCGGTTATGCCCTCCCAGTCTTCGACACAGTGCTTGATGACCCGTGCGTAAAAGGCCAGAAGGTCGAGGTCGCCGCTGTCGGCGCGCCGGGATTCCCGGTTGAACTGCTGGTCGAATTCGGGATCGAGCGGCTTGATTTTGAAACGCACCCCGGTGGGGGCGTGGGTTTTCCACAGCGCGGGCGACAGCGGCCGCAGTGAAAAGTTGATGGTTTTTTCCATGATGATCTCAGTAGCTCGCCACGTCATTGACCAGGTAGATCTCCGGATCCACACCGCGGTGGGCGCTCCAGTTGAGATCCGCGAAGAGGCCAGAGCGGCCGGTCTTTGCCGGCATGTTTTCGGCCAGCTCGACAGTGCCCATGTCGCACACCAGGCGGAAGGTATCGGCGCCGACCGGGGCGGCTGATTCCATGCGCAACCGGGTGCTGGTGCCGGCTCGGGCAAGCTCGTAGGCTGACTGGCCATCAAATATCGCCCGTATGGTGCCGCTGATCATCAGCTCACCGTTGTCGATGTGGCCGTAGCCCTCAAGTCCCTCGCCGGCGGCGTAACCGGTCATGTTGTTGTTGAAGGCGATCGTGCCGCCGACCAGGGTGCCCAGGGCCGTGCCACGGTCGCTGACCACACCCTGCCCGGCACTGGCGCGCACCGCGGTGAGTGTGGTGGGGTTGGCGTCGAAGGCACTACCCTGAACAGTCTCGACCGCCGCGAGCGCGGATCCGCGGATGTTCTGATCGTTGGCGAGAACGTCCCAGCTCAGCTCGTTAATCTTCATGCCCAGCGTGCGGTAAAACTTGGTGATGTCGCTGTGCTGGCACTCGATCAGGGCGCTGGGTCGCAGCGCGGTGTTGACCGGAAACACGTGGGCCTTGAGGGTGGCGTGCACGTTGATGGTGGTGTCGCTCTGGTTGCCCACCGGCAGCTGTGCGGCGTTGACGCTGATGCGCACACTCTTGCCACCGCCACCGCCCTGCAGGGTGAAGTTGCCGCCGGCGCCGATGTTGACGCCCGTGCCGGCGGTGCCAGCCTGCGGGGTCCAGGTGATGCTGGTACCGGAGCTGGTGTAGGTAAGCGTACCGTTGCCCGATGTGCAGTCATTGCTGGCGTAGTGCACGGTAACGCCGGTGACGTTGACCGGCTGGGTGGCAACCGCCTTGCCCACGGTGGCAGCGCCGAGCAGCAGCTTGAGCAGATGCCCGACGCTGCGCAGGTCGAGGATGGACTCGAAGCTGCCGCCGACCACCGGATCGCCGGCATCGGTTTTCTCGACCAGGGCGGACTGGTTGACGGTGTTGTTACGCTGGCGGTTTGGCGAGCGCTTCACGTCCCAATTGCTAAAAGGCAGCACAAAGGCGGCCGCGGAGGGTTGAGTGCGGAAAGTGGCTTCGTGCTGCAAAAGCAGCCGGGTGAGAGGTCCGCGTGCTTGGGGCATGGTTTACTCCTTGTCAGCTGCCGGGGTCTCCGGCTGGATACGAAAATCGAAGGGACCAAAGTCGGCGCGCTTCTGCATCGCCGCCCAGGCCTCGGTGGTGACTTCCTGCGCTACGCCCCGCTGCCACTGGCTGCCGAAGTAGCCGATCTCGGGCGGGCCGTCGTGGTAGGCGACGCGCAGCGTGCCAGTGTTGGTGGCGGATGCGGCGGCGATGGCTTCGGCTTTTTTGGTTTTCATGCGCGCACTCCAAAGCACCGCGCCAGGCGGTCGAGTTGTTTCTCGAGCGACCATTCGATCTGCCGGGCGCGCAACATCAGCACGAAAACGAACAGGCCGACGTTGATCAGCATCTGCGGCAGCGAGACATAGGACGCGCCCCACAGCGGGCCGATGGTCATGCCGAGCAGGCCCGCGGCGATGAGCGCGATGCCGAGGCGGAAGCGCAATGCGCTATCCCTGAAGGTGGTTTGCATCATGCACAGCAGCAGGATGCCGGTGAGCAGCGTGATGGCTGAGTTAAGTAGGTCCAGGTCCATTGCGGATTCTCCGGATGAGGTCGAGTGGATCGGTGCCAAAGCGTTCGGCGAGCTTGACGAAGCCGGCAACCAGGTAAACGCCCAGCAGCCCCAGCACGAAGGCCACCGCGAGCAGATCCTGCCGGGCGGGTTGAATGGGACCGATGAATTTTTCGATCAGCGAGATGGCGAGCCGCGTGAGTGAGCTGGTGAGGTAGGCCGAGCAGGCGAAACCGGTGAAGATGGCCAGCCACACCTTGAGCGGCGTGAGGTCGCGCACGAAGGCCAGCGAGACCACCCCGCCGACAGTGCCGGCGAGCGCCTGGTCGTAGGCGATGCCGAGGAAGGTATGCTCGATCAACGGCGGTCCTTTCCGGAGGCGGCAACGCACTGCTCGGCATCGCCTGGTGATTTCGACTGGCGCAGGCAGTCGTAAAAGAGATTCCAGCCGATCACTTGCTCCCGGAGCGTGTGGAATTCCCGGTAGTTGATTGCGACGGCGGATCCTGCTGCAGCAACCGCAATGCCGGAGGGATGTGCGTCAGTGACGGCGGCGGGTCCGGCAGGCTCATTGCGGGCAGCGGCGTCATGCACGCGGATAAAGCCGCGAGGCAGGCCACCAGGACAAGCCTGCTCAGCAGCTGCGGGGATAAGCACGGGCACTTCACGGATCACCTCCTCTCCTTTTTCACGGACAACGCGGATCCGCTCCTGGATGACCTTCTCGACCTTGATCACGGTGCGGAACTGCTCGCTTTGCTGATTGGCCTGGGCCACCACCGCCGTTTTTTCGGAGGCGTGCCAGAATTTTGTGGTGATGTAGATGCCGCTGGCAGCACCCAGCAGCGCGCAGCCGACCATCAGGTAAAAGGTGGTGCGATTGACCAGCGCGCCGCCGATCAGTGAAGGCAGCAGCGGGCCGGCAATCGCACCGAGCATCGGCAGCAGACTCAGGAATTCCATCAGGCAGCCTCCAGAACATGGGCGGGATCCGGCACGCACCCGGCAGTGACCCAGGCCGTCACATCGAAGCCGGGACAGGTCTTGATGAACTCCCAGGGCTCGATCACGCCATCGCCGTTTTTGTCGGGGCTGTAGTCGCGGTGACCGAGCCAGATGGCGCCGGGGAAGCCGCTGCGCAGATCGGCGCGCAGGGTGTATAGCGCGGACCACTGCGCAGGGGTGAAGCGGTCGGTGCCGATCAGGCAGATGCCGACCGAGCGCGCATTCGAGCCGGCGACATGGGCGCCGATCTCGCCCAGGCTGCGACCTTCGGTCACCGTGCCATCGACATCAATCACGTAGTGGTAGCCGATGTGCGGCAGATGCAGCTGACCGACGGGCGCCTTGCGCTTGAAGCCGCGCTGACGGTGCCAGGAGTCGATCTCTTGCGCCGATACAGGCTTGCCGTTGGGGCTGGCGCTGCAGTGGATGACGATGTGGTTGATGGACCTCATGCGCCACCCTGCCCCTGAACAATCGCCGGCACGATGATCGAGGCCGCCACTGCCAGCGCGAAGAGGAACCAGGCCAGGTGCAGTGCGGTGCGGGCGCTCACGGGGTGTACTCCAGCTCGGCCACGATCCAGCCGGCCGGCGCGTTGAGCTGGTTGGATTGTGAAATGCGCACCAGGCTCAACAGGCAGAGCTCCGGCGGCAGGTTTCGCAGCCAGTGCTTGATTTCTTCCATCATGGTGAACTCGGCATCCTCAACCTTGGAGCGCGGTTCATTGGTTGGCAGCAGGATGTCGCCGGTGATGGTGATGGTCTGCCTGCCGTCCTGTGCGATGTAGCCGGAGGTGTTGTTGTAGCCACGCTCACCGAGCGCGGCAATGCTGTAGACGCCTTTGGTCCGCTCCTCTTCACTCATCTCGCCGATATCGCGTGAATCACGGGTGACCACGCGCAGCGGCCATGCGGCCTGCAGCGAGGTCTTGATCAGCTCCATGCGGGTGATGAGTTCAGCGCTCATGCCGGCATCGCTTTCTGAGCGCCCCGCTCCACCGCCGACATGATTCGCGCCGGCAGGATGCCGCGGAGGTAGTCGGCGGTCGGGTTGACGAAGTTGTGCGGCTTGGTGCCGTGGTGCCAGATGTGGACGGCCATGCCCCAGGCGCGATCGCGGATCTCGCGCAGCACCTGGTTGCGGCGGCTGGAGCCGGGTTTGCCTTTGAGGCGGATGTTGCCGCGGCGCTTGATGTAGCCCTCGAGGGCTTCAGGGTCGGGCATGTAGTTGGGCTTGCCGGCCGCGGGCCCGGTGCCTTCGTTCACCGCCCGGGCGTAGTTGACCGACGGCCCCACCCACCAGTGCATCATGGCCAGCTTGCGGGCATCGACCGAGTTGATCATGGTGCTGTCGGCCGCGGAGCCGTTGCGCGCCATGACCTGCTTCATCTCGCCGGCGCCGGCCTTGGAGATGGCGCCCAGCTCGGCATCGACTTCGCCCACCAAGGCATCCGGGAGGCGTTCCATGCCTTTCAGGACGCCCTGGTTGTGGATCTTCTGGACGATGTGCACGGTGCCAGTCATGCCGCTGCACTCCACTCATCCAGCAGCTGGTTGTAGAGGTGGCTGGGCGTTCCGTTGCGCGGCTGGCTGCCGAAACCATCACGGACCACCACCGGGCTCTGCACGTTGCGTACGGCCAGCTCACGCATGGCTTCAGCCATGGCCCGGAGCAGCAGCAGGCCGCGGTCGGCGTCGCTGATGCTGGTGTTGCCGGCAGTGTCAGCGATGACATGGTTGGCGAAATACCAGTAGCTGAACTCGGCACCGAGCACGTTGATCTGGTGCGCGGTGGGCGCTGGCGAGAGCTGCAGCTTGCGATTTGCCGGGGTGTCGCCCTCGATGAGGCGCAGATCCGGCAGGCGCCCGGTCCAGGTCTTGTCCCAGGGCTTGCTGGTGCTCAGACGCGAGATGCCCCAAAGGTGGGACTTGATGCTGCGCAGGTTGGCCGGCGCAGCGTACAGGGGCTGCTCGGCCACCAGGGTCAGGGTGCCCAGCAGCGTGCGCGGGCGCTTGGCCTGGAATGCCAGGGCGGCCACGTTCAGGTGGCGCTTGAATGCGCCATCCGAAGCCTCAGCCGTGAAGACGGCCGCTGCACTGAGCAGCGAGGCCTTCAGGTCGGCAACCAGGTCGCCCTGGCTCATGGTGCCCGGCATGGTGTGCCCTGCCCCTGCTTACTGCTGACCCGCGGCAGTGCGCTGCTTCTGCAGCGCGGCGATCGCATCGAGCACCGGCTGGCGCGGCGCTTCCGCTGCGCCTTCGAGGTCGGCCAGTTTCTGCAGGTCGGCATCGTTGAGACCACCGATCGCGGCAATGACATCTTCTTCCTGCGCCAGCTGCAGAGCAGCCAGGGCCGCTTCTTCAGCGCGTTTGAGCTGGATCAGGCCCAGTTCTTTCAGCAAGGTCTTGCGCGGCTTTTCGGACGCTTCTTCCAGGTCGATCAGGCGCTGCAGATCGGCATCGTTGAGCAGCGCGGTGCCTTCGAGCACCTTGCTCATCGATTCTTTCTGCAGGTCGGCGACCAGGTCGGCCTGGGTAGTAGCCTCCGGCTCGGCCACCTCGACCGCGGGGCGCAGGTGCAGCGGGATCTCTTCCAGATCGAAGTGACGGGTTTCCTGCGGGGGGATCATGGTGGACCCGACATAGATCGGCATCTGTGTGGGGTTGTGGACCGGGTATTTCTGGTTCATGGCGAACTCCTTCGGATGGCAAAAAGCCGGCGCGTCCGGTGATCAGGACGCGCCGGCCGGTGCCTGTTGATCAGCTGGCGCGATCGATGCGGGCGTTGGTGCTGAACAGCACCATCGAGGTGAAGGCGCCTTTCAGCAGCTGCGGCGTATGCACCACGATGAACTGGTCGCCGTAGGCCTCTTTCTTGCCGGTGAAGCGGCCGTTGGAATCCTTCTGGTTTTCCAGCTGGTTCATCGTCCACGGCTTCATCATGCGGAAGCGCGTGGTGGCACGCTCGCCGATGATTACGCGCTGGTCACCGATGGCCAGGCTCGGCGCGTAGCTGCGGAACGCGGGCACATCCTTGATGCGGCCGAGGTTGCCGTCGACCATCAGGTCTGTGCCGGCGCGCTTGAAGTTCGCGCCAAACTGGCGGGCCTGTTCGATCTGGGTGCGCAGCGTGCCGCTCATCAACGCCATGTTGGCGATGCGCGAGCGATCCTCAATCGCGGCCTTGCGGAGGCCGAAACGATAGAGGAAATCGTCATATTTCGCATCGACAGCCAGCGAGCCGAGGTCGGTGTCCCACTTGAACACGTTCGTGGTGTAGCTGTAGCTGCACACGATGGCGTGGGCATTGGTGACCGCGGTCGGCACGCCGGTTTCGTTGCAGAAGCGCAGCTCACCGAGGTTGTAGTCGATGGTCCAGTAGATGCCCGCCGACTGGGTGCCGGTGCCGTCATATTCGGGACGGCTGACCGAGTTGACGGTGACGGTGACCGGATACAGTGTGCTGCCAACCTGGTTGCCCTGCAGGTCATACACCCGCTTCGGCCGCACCACCGGGAACTGGTTGAGCGGGAAGATGATGTTGGTGCCGTTACCCGTGGCAACCGCTTCGTTGCTGACGGCGGTAACGGCGTACTGGTCGGCGGCGTTGAGGTGCTCATCGAAAATCAGCCGCTCGGTGTCTTCGCCGATGATGCGGGTGGCGTTGCGGGCGTTTTCGGCGACGATGTCGAAGTCGATCTGGCCGTTGCCGGCGAGATAGCGCAGCTCATCCGAGACCTCAAAGGCGATCTTCTGCGGGATCGGGCGGGCTTCTTCCATGGTCTGCTTGACGCCGGCGCGCGCCACGGGCTGGCCCTCGAACTTGCGAACCGCCGAGACACCTGCGGCCGCCGTATCACGGTAGCTGTAAGGGATCTGTCCGATGGCAGCGAAAGCCATGGTGCCAACATCGCAGAGCCCCAGGCCGACCAGCTGGTAGAGCGCCTCACGAATAACGGTGCGCTCGAAAGATGCCGGTACCGCCACATCGGAAACCAGGGAATCGCCTGCGGCCAGCCGCTTCATGCGCCGGTGCTCTTCGTGCAGGCGGAGGCCGTTCTGGGCGTCAAACACGGCCAGGCACTGCTCGACAATTTCCTTGTTGGCGGCAATTTGCACGCCATCGGAAAGCGCGAAGCGGCGATGGGCGGCCATCTTGTCGTAGCCGAGGCGTTTGTCGACTTCTTCCTGCAGCGCCTTGATCTCGTTGCTGGAGTCAACCGTGATGTGCGGCGTGCCCTGAACGCGGTAACCCACGCCGGCGAGCTGGCGCGCAGCGGCAATGCGGTTGCCTGAAGCGATCTGGGTCTGCGCCAGGCGCGTAACCACGTCATCGCTCATTTCGGCGCTGACCAGATCCTTGACGGCCTCGGTCAGCTCTTTCTTCAGCTCATCATCCAGCCCTTCGGCCGCGGTGATGGTGTCACTGAGGAGCTTGACCTTCTTGTCCTTGTCTTCAGCCAGTTTCTTGGCGGCCGTTTCGCGAGCAGCGGCCATCTGCTCCATCAGTTTTTTTACATCGTCTTCGCTCATGCCGCCCTTGAAGTCACCGGGCACGGCGAGCTGGATCTTGATGTCTTTGTTGCCGGCGGCGATCTGCGAGGCGATCTCCTTGCCGGATTCGGCGAAGGCGGCGCACAGTGCTTTGGCCACGGTTTCATCGGTGGTCTTGCCCACCGAGACTTCCGCGGACTTGACGATCGACGCGACGATGGCGTCGGAAAGGCTGAAGCCCTTGAGCTGTTCGGTCAGGGTGATGATGAGTTGTTTCCACATGGTCTGGATCTCCGATAAGAGTTGGTTTTGCAGTTCGGGGTGCAGCAGCGTCGGCACATCGCCGATCGCCTCGGACAACATGACGGGGTCGAGGCCCTTGATCACCGGACGCACGGTGAGGCCTGCGCCGAGCAGCACGGGACCGTGCTTCTCGCCTTTTTCGTTGTCCTTGAAATTTTCGTGATACTCGGCAGAGAGATAGACGAAGCCGCGTTTCTTGATGGCCTCGATGCCGAAGTCCGTCCATTCGACCAGCGCACGCAACCGGTCGCCTTCGACGGTGAGCTTGGTGATTTTGCCGGCAGCACCGTCTTGGGGGCGGTGTGAGACATCAATGAAGATGTCCTGGCCGTAGGCCTTGCGGTCGAAGTTCGTGACCATCGCGAGCAGCATGTCGCGGGTGATCGAAAACTCGCCGTAGCGCGGATCCGAGAAGTTGCCGGTCCTGGTGATCGTTACCCAGCTCGCACGTTTGCCCTCCTCCAGATTCACATGGAGAGAGGTCAGGAATCGCACTGCCCCTTCGTGGACACCCGCTTCGAGCTTGATGTGACGTGCCGATGCTGCCGGTACCGCGAGGGCGCAGGCAGCAGCTGCAAACAGGATGGACCGACTGGATTTCCGCATCATCACCTCGTCCGGGCGAAATGCCCGACGGGGGTGATGATCCAGAGATGTAGCGGCTAAAACTACGCCGGGTTTTGTTCCGCTTTTTCGTCGAAGGGCTTGAACTGCAGCCCGTTGTCACCAGGATACGGGACGTGATGGTCGTACTGCCCAGTCATAATTTCATCCGGGATGCCCTCGGGAAAGGCTTCGCAGGTCGCACCCATCCGGTAGCGGTCGCAATGCAGGCACTGGGTTGAGTAAGGCATCAGTTCAGTCTCTCCATGGCGGCATCATAAGCCTTGAGGATGTTTTTCGGCACTTCGGTGCGCCGGCCGGTGGCGATCAGGGCGGTGACCTCGGCGAACAGTTCAAAGCGGTTGCTGTTCGCATACTCTGAAACCCGGCCGATATCGATGCGGCTGACCTTCTCGATTCTGAGCCGATCGTTAAACACCTGGTCGACCTCGGGCCGCTGAAAATAGATGCGGTGCCCCGCTTCATGGGCGGCCACTGAGAACAGCGGATCAGGCGCAGATCCCGAAACGCCCCAGCGCACGGTGACGTTGACCTCTTCGAGCTTGAGCTGCAGGGCCGCCTTGGCGGATGGCGATTGTTCGTATTCGATAGCCCTGGTCAGCTGCCTGATGCTGCGCTCCCGATTGAGGTTGTGCTGTTTTTCAATGCCGGCTTCTATTGCCCTGTGCCGGGTGACATAGCCGCGCTGGAATTCCATGCGATCGTTGCCGCCGGGTTCATGGCCATAACGCTGGCGGACGTATTGCCCGAAGGCGTTGGCGCCCCGTGGAGTCCACCGCAAAAGACCGACGCGGGAGCCGAGCGGGCCCATCACTGCCTGCATGCCGCCGGCGATGGATTGCAGCTGCTTTGAGGTGATGCCCCGAAGATCTACCTCATTGGCCAGGGTTTCGCGGATCCGGGCGATCTGGTCATCAATGGAGGGGCCGCGGCGGCGAGTCTTGGCTGGCGGCGCCGGCGCCGGCTTGAGCGGCACACGGGTCTTGGCCTTGTCGAGGCGCAGCTTCACCGCCTTCCAGGGCGCACGGATCATGCCCTGGGAGAGTTTGCCGTCGCGGAAGGCACCGAGCTTGCCCTTGCCCAGTACACCCGCCTGCTGCGCTGCGTTGAGCCGCGCCAGGGCCTGCAGCGGTGTCTCCTTGCCTTTGCGATCGGCGTCGGTGATCTCGGACTCGAACACCATGACGATGAAGCTGAGGGTGTTGGGGTGCGCCGGCCAAGGGGTGCGGGCGCGGTCGGGATAGACGCCGGCGCCGAGGCCGTGGAGGTTTTGCGAGCTGAGCAGGTCGCAGATGTCGGGCTCGGGGTGGGCCGGGCTGAGCAGGTAGCGCCAGCCGGCGAAGCCTGGCGTGCCCTCGCCGCCTTTCATGTAGGCCTCGCCGTGGGCGCGGTTGATCTCGGTGCGCATCAGGCGCATGGCGTTGTCCATGGGGCTGCCGGGGCCTTTGGTGATAGCGTCCGTGGTTGCCCGGCCCAGTGCGGTGGCATTGGCGGCGTTGATCTTGACCTGCAGGTCGCCTGGGACACCCTGCCCGCGGCCCAGCAGCTCGCGTGCGGCTTGCTGGGCGCTGTGGCCCTGAATCACCGCCTGCTCGATGGCATTGATCACCTTGTCGCGTGCGCCGCGGTCGATGCGCCAGATGCGGTCGGAGAGCTGCAGGCCGTCTTCGGCGATGAAGTTGCGGACATACTCGAGGGCATCGGTAGCGATACGCATGCCACCGTCGACCGTCTGCACTGCAGCCTGGGTGTATGGCTGCACGCCGAGGTTGACGGCGCGCTGCAGGCTGGTCTGCAGCAGGCTGTCGCGCAGCTCGGCGAGGCGTGCGAGTTCGCCCTGCACCTGGGCCAGTGCGCTGCGCATCTCGGCCAGGGCGAGGTTGCCGTCCGGGCCGGCGTGCTGGGCGATGCGGCTGCGGATGTTGGCCGCCGCCTGGTTGTATATACGCTCAAGGTCGGCGATGGCTTCGCCGTCTAGGCCTTCGACGGCGCGGTGAGCCGCGAGCGTGGCGCGTTTGATCGTGGCCTGGATGGCCAGCTGACCGCCTTCAGGCATGCCGGTTACCGGTTGCTGATGGCGGTGCCGGTCTCACCCTTGCGGCGGTTGCCGGGGGTGATGGAGACGCGGGTACCGCCTTTCGCCGGCGGTTCCTCATCGCCCTGGGGATAGGGGTCGTAATTGTCGCGCTCCCATTCGAGACGCTTGCGCACGGTGGCGGCGTCGAAGCCGAGTTCCTCCCACACCATGCCCTGGGGCAGGCCCAGCGCCTGCAGCTTGAGCCCGCGATCGGCGGCCTGGTTGGGTGTCTCGGTGCGGCGCTCGGCGTAGCCCAGCCAGAATTCCTCGGCGTCGGGGTTGATACCCTTCAGCGCGAGCTGGATGCGGAAGGCCCGCTCGTACTGGGCGGCCAGGCTGTCCTGGAAGGCGTCGATCTCGTCGTAGTAATCGGTTTTCAGATCCTCGAGGATGTCGCGCTGCAGGTCTTTGCTGTAGCCCATGAGGCCCTTGGGCAGTGGCGTACCAGAGAAAAAGGTGTCGAGCAGATAGATCACATCGCCGATCTGATCGAGGTTGGCGTCGCCCTGGATCGCTTCGGTCGCCCCCTTCTTGTTGCTGTAGAAGTCGGTGGTGATTTCGCCGTTGTCTTTTTCGACGGATGCACGGTATTTGTCGATATCGTCCTGGCTGGCGCCCTCGATCGTGTGACGCATGCGCAGCGGTGCGCGCACGCGCCGGCGAAGAACCAGATCCTCTTCGGTCATGGTCAGCTTGCGCCAGGTGGCGCGGGTGGCGTCGATCATCGGGCGGCCCATCGAGCCCATGTCATCGTGGTTGTCGGGATCGAGCCGCGCCATGGACATGCCCCACAGCGGGAAGGCGGCCAGCTCGCGGCCGCTATATAGCTCATACTGGATGAAGGCCTTCGCCGGATCCTTGAAGCGGCCGTGCTCATCGACGTTGGGCAGGATGGTGTCGGACGGCATGCGCACCGAGGCCATGAACAAAAGAGTCTCGGGATCGAGCACCCACTGCAGCGGCAGGTTTCCCTCCATGACGAAGCCGCGGGCATCGCTGCGCAGCTTCTCCGGCCGGTCGAGCTGAAGCCTGCGGCCGAATTCGATCCATTCCTTGGTCAGCACCTTGCTGTCTTCAGCCTGCTGCATGACCAGGCCGCTGCGGGTGATGTCTCGGGCTACGCGGCTGTGGATCCGCTTCACGCGGCCGTCGAGGCGATCCATCTCGCGCACGTCGAGGATGGCCTGGCGCATCTCGAGATCGACAGTCATGACCCGATACAGGTATTTGATCTGGTTCTCTGGCGTGGTGCGGAGGCCAATCTCGGTGCCTTTGCCGCCGGCGGTGGCCTGCAGCTGCGGGAAGTAGCTGCGGATTTTTTCGGTGAGCGGGCTGAGCTTTTTGATCAGGTTCATGGTGGGCCTCACTTCGGATTCATGGGTTTGCAGTTTTCGAGGTAGATGTCGGCGGTGATGCTGTTGCGCGGCCGCGGCGGACCGCAATCAAGGACTGAGGCGACGTTGCGCCAGCCGTCGATGAGTTCGTGCCGCACCAGGTCTTTGATGACCGGCAGCAGCTCCGGGCAATGTTGATGAACGGCCTGCCGCATGGCGATGGCGCGGGCTTCCTGGGCGGCGGTTAGGCTCATGCCGC
>FRDC01003719.1_pt1 | contig 16748 bp, 15 predicted proteins | sample 1106171 | NCBI WGS metagenome assembly FRDC01 (sample SAMEA3930566, study PRJEB13176) | freshwater metagenome | biome: Drinking water system; feature: drinking water; material: water | place: Singapore | collected 2014-12-20 | reverse complement strand
CTGGTGTCATACCTGCGGAATGCTAAGCATTTGGATCGCTGCCACATTGCGGCATTTACCGCGAGCAATACGACCGCGGAACGGGATCGTTGGCGCAAAGTCGGTGTAACACACTTTCTCGGAAAACCATTCACAATCTCAGATCTTACAAAGGTGCTCGCCGACGCCCTTGGGAGCCAGACCCAAGAGGACGCTAGAGAAAAAAAGCCGAGAATAAGGAACCTCTCCGGCGCACTGAGATTGTACTTTGACGGCGACATGAATTTATTTGCAGAGGGGGTCGCCAGATTGGAAAGAACTTTTTCCGAAAAGTTTCCGCTCCTCCGCCAGGCGTGTAGCGAAAAGAACCTGCAAAGCATTCACTTTCTGGGCCACTTTCTTAAGGGGTCGTGCTCTTCCTTCGGAGACCCCGAGCTCAAGGACCTGCTTTCAAGACTCGAAAACTTTCAAGAAAACTCCGGGCCCGAGGCGATCAAAATGCTGAGTGCAGCGGAGCGTTTAGCAGAAGAACTAATCTCGGACCTTCGACACTTTATCCAAGAGAGGAGCGCAGCATGAAGACATCTGGACGCAGAGTCCTTCTCGTCGACGATGACAGTGTGATCACCACGATTTTCCAAAAGAGGCTTACAAAACGTGGTTTTCAGGTCGAGTGCGCGGCAGATGGTAACCAGATCATAGACAAGATCACCGGGTCCAAAGCCGAGGTGGTGTTGCTCGACATTTTCATGCCCCAGATTTCTGGGCTGGAGGTGCTCTCTGAGATTCGAAAGAATTGGCCCCGAGACGATCTTCCTGTGATTATGGTGACCTCGCTTGATGACACTCAGGGGGTTGTCGAAGCCTTTGAACGCGGCGCCAACGACTATGTTACGAAGCCCGTCAGCATTGATGTTGCGGTCGCAAGGATTCAAGCACATCTCAGTGTTGTAGACCTCGTCAAACATCGAATGAGCTTGGAACTACTGAATCGCATTCGCGCTCTTGTCGTCACGTACAATCATGAGCTCAACAATCCGCTTCAAATAGCAACTGCTTCTCTTGAAATGCTTGCCCGCGATAAAAATGTAGACGCCGGCTCGGTTCACCGCATGCATTCCGCGCTTCAGAGAATTGCTGAAGTTACTGTCAAGATCCGCGAGGCTACAGATGCAATCAATCCCGAGCTCGAGGCTTATTCAAGCTTTGCCCAATTTAAACTCAAAAAGTCTTCTTCCTAGGACCCGCTCATTTTGATAGGGAAACGCCCTTTAACGCGGACTTAGGTTTAGATTTCCCACGCCTTAGGTTTAAAAGACGGATCTGCTGGACCAAGCCAACTGCTCCCATGTGGCAATCTTTAAACTCATCACAAACGAAGAGTCGATTGTCGGGAGGCATGGAAGTGAAAAAAGTGAGTTTTGTTGTTGGGGTGTTGGCATCTGTAGTCGTCGGATGGCAGGCCTTTGCCTGCGAGTCCGCGTCAATTGTTTCAGGAGAAAAATGCGAAGATCTAAAAGTCGAATTCAATTTCGAGAAGTGTTCAGATCAGAAAGGCGTTAAGCAAGCGGCGCGGGTCCAATGTGATGGAAACAGAGCTACTGCTAAATTCTACGACTCCGCGAATCGCTACGAAGCCTTATTCACGAAATCGGAACAAGGCTGGGGTAGCGGGTCCACCTGGCAGCGCGAAGGTGCGGTGAAACGAATTCCTCGGCCCGTCACGCAAAACCTCGCCCCCGCTCCGGAACGAACTCCGGCAGCAAACCAAGACACTGCACGCATACCGGCCCCTGCACCACAAACTCCAGAGGCGCCGAAGACACCGGAAGCCGTGAGCAGTCCGATATCGGCATACCTGGATTTTCTTTTTCAGTGGCACCCCCGAGGCGGAAGCTTCCAAGTTCCGGGGCGCGTTTTTGATCACGTCGCAAATACAATGTCTGTTCAGTGGGCTGAGCTTTCCTATGAAAAGAAAATGCAGAACCTGAAGATTCATGTCGATGTCGCATTTGGTGAGGCCGTTCAGAGGTATACCGGCCTTACAGCCATTCCCGGCCGCGGTGATTTTACCCCAGCCCCCAGCACAACTAATCTTGCAAACTTCTTTGATCCGATGAATCATGTCCCCGCAGCATACGTCGTTTACACTCCTGACTCCGCTCCACGACTCAGTATTACTGCCGGAAAGATCTATACTCATGTTGGATTTGAGTACACTAAAGCAAAAGACAATTGGAACTACTCCCGATCCATGTCCTTTAACTTCGGAGGACCATTCTTCCACACGGGTGTCGGCATCGGATACGTGCTGGTTCCCGATCAGTTGACTTCCAATCTTTATATCTTGAATGGTTGGGACGGTCGGATTACCGCTGAGCAAAACAACACCCCGACCTACGGATTGAATGTTGGTTGGGTGGGAGTTCCAGGACTTGCCGTGAATTACAACCTGATCTCAGGTACGGAGACGCAAGACGCAGAAGCGATTCGACAGGTCCACGAACTCAACGCATCCTACAACCTCAATGAGAGCTTCACAGTCGCCGTCGACGTGCTGTCCGGAACACAAAAACGGTCACTCGTAACAGGAACCACGGCCGAAGACGCAAACTGGTTGGGCGTTGTTGGATACTTGCGCTGGAAGGCATCAGAGAAGACCGCTGCAACGGTGAGGTATGAAGAATTTAACGACAACGACGGAATAACCCTCGCCTCAACGGCATTTTCACAGAAAGATCCCGCGAGAAAACAAAAGGTCACGGGCATCACTCTGACTCTCGCACAACAGCTCACTCAAGGAACCGAGGCCCGCCTAGAATATTATTCACAGAGCACAGACAAAAGCGCACTTGGGCTCTTTAAAGACGCATCTGGAGCGAATGCGTCGTCGCAACACACCGTAGGCTTGTCGATCCTTTCGACGTTCTAAAAAGAATCTCAGTCTCCACCCGTTCGGTTTCGAGAAACCCCCGACCTAGGTCGGGGGTTTTTTTAGTTGTAACCCCTATTAATTTAGATTCACCGGAAACCGAAACAACCGCGTGGATGATTTTGAATTAGAAATTAAAAGAGAGTTTATTAACGAAGCCTTAATGAACCTTGAAGAGGTTGAAGGCTCATTTATGGAACTGGAGTCTTCTCCAGACCCGAAGCCCCTGTTGGACAAGATCTTCCGTTTGGCTCATAACCTGAAAGGCGGCTCGCGCGCGGTCGGTTTTGGTTCCGTCGCCGAGTTTACCCACCAACTTGAGAGTCTGGTGCTAAAGATCCAGAAGTCGGAAGTCGCTCTCGGCTCCGAAGTTATTACGGTTCTCCTCAGATCCAACGACCGACTTGTTGAAATGCTAAGCGCGCTGAAGGACGACTTCAACGCTCAATTCGAGAACTCCGACCTTCTTTCAGAGCTACAAAAATGGCTATCGGGCACCGTGCCCCAGGTTGTCACCATCAACACAATACCGACTCAAGAACCCATCGAACCCGTCCAAGAAAGCCCAAAACTTACAAATATCCTTCAAGAGGAGACTACACCTCCGCCGGCAGTAGAGGCGTTTGGAATCGAGCAGCCACCCGAAATAGAACCATCACAAGTGGTGGTGGCAAGAACGGAATCGGCCAAGGCCGATCCCACTAAAAATCCCGCATCCAAACCGGCCGAACACAAGCATAAAAAAGAGGCTTCGGAAGACGAGGTCATCCGTGTCAGTCTTTCAAAAATCGATCTTTTGAACGACTACGTCGGGGAGCTGATCGTGCTTCAGTCCATGGTTCAGCAACAATCCACATCCGAAGACAAAATCAATCTCTCATCAAGTATTCGGCAAGTCATCAAACTCTGCAAAGACATCCAATCTCTTTCGATGGGACTTCGAATGCTCCCAGTGAAACCTCTCATCCAGAAACTTCAGCGTGTTGTGAGAGACACTGCGAAAGCGCTGAATAAAGAAGTCGACTTTGAGGTTGTCGGTGAGCAGCTAGACATTGATAAATCAGTCCTTGATCAACTTGCTGACCCACTCATACACATTCTTAGAAATGCCGTTGATCACGGCCTAGAAACTACCGAAGGCCGTACTTCCGCAGGAAAAGCGAAAACAGGCAAGGTTCTCCTCTCACTTTCCAACGAAGGAAATCATCTTATTGTCGAAGTCAAAGACGACGGGAAGGGAATTAACTCCCAGGTGCTGAAGACGAAGGCTATTGAGAAAGGCCTCATCACCGAATCCCAGACCATGTCCGAGAAACAACTGATCCACCTTATCTTTCACCCCGGGTTCTCCACAAAGTCAGAAACAAGCGAAATCAGTGGCCGAGGGGTCGGCATGGACGTAGTGAAAACCAATCTGGAAAAAATTGGTGGACAGGTGGACGTTCAGACACAGGTCGGTTCGGGAAGTGTTTTTAGAATGCAGATCCCGCTGTCTTTGGCTGTTATCGAGGGCTTGGTCGTCGCAAGCGAGAGCCAGCGCTACGTCATTCCAATTAGTCAAACTCAAGAAACTGTAAATCTTCGCAATCACAAGCTTCACCAGCAATCGGGAATCGGTTCATGCTTCGAACTCAGAGGAATAGTCGTACCCTTAATTACCTTACAAGAAGCTCTGACACGTCAGCCGAGTTCGGTGAGATCTGACCACACGGTACTCATTGTTTCAGTTGAAGATCGCCTTCTTGGTCTTGCGGTCACAGACATCTTACGATCCCAACAGATTGTCATTAAGCCTCTTAAGAACGGGATTATTCCACAGCGAGGATGGGTCGGAACCTGCGTCCTTGGGGACGGACTGCCAACATTAATCTTGAATCCGACCGAGTTGCTTCAGGGTCGAATTGCCACAAGTCAAAATACCGAGCCTTTGGGGAGGTCCGCATAATGTCTGTCGACAATAGATATATGGAATTCAAAATTTCTGGACAAAGCTTTGCAATCCCGCTTCTTACAGTTAAAGAAGTCATTCCAAGACCGGAAATTACGATCGTCCCAAATATGCCAAGTCACTTTGAGGGAATGTTTAATCTCCGAGGCCAAATCTTGGGGGTGTTTAGCATTCGAAAAAAACTCGGGACAAAACCGAAGGACTCTGGCTCAGATCAAAAACACGACGTCATTATCGTGATAGAAAAGGACGGCGTCAGTGCGGGGGTCATCGTCGATGAGGTCAATCGGGTCATTAACCCGAGTGATTCCCAAATCAAGCCGGCCCCTTTAAAAGAAGAGGACCCGACCTCCAAGTTTTTCGGCCCAGTGATTCAGCTCGACGAAGAACTGATTATGACCGTCCGAATTGATCAAGTACTCGAACTCGAAAAATACAAAAGTTTATTAAAGACAGCGTAGGAGTGGACATGAAAATTCTATCCAACTGGAGCCTTGGCTCAAAACTTATCCTTGCCTTCCTTGGCCTAGGTCTTTCGCCGATGCTGTTGAGCAATATCGTTTCTTATATTCAGTCCCAGAAGGAGCTAACGGCGCAGGCAAGCGACCGTGTTCGGATTCTAGGCGAAGCTAAAAGCAAAGCGATTTTAGACTACTTCCAAAGCGAAGCCGACCAGTTGACGGAGCTAGCTCACCTTCCGGAAGTCAGCCAAGCTCTGAAAGACTTTTCTGTTCCATTTCGATCGGCCGAGGCGGATTCAAAAGAGCCAACCTGGGCTGCAAAGTACCGGGATGACGTGACGAAATTCTATGCTGAAGCGATCGCCCCCCTCTATAAAGAGAAAACAGGCACCGCTTTAAACGTTGAAGGAGTCATTCAACGTCTTGACTGGCTGAGCCTTGCCGCGCAGTTCGGCTACATCGTGGACAACGAGAACCCCCTTGGGAAAAAAGACAACCTGGTGTCTTCGAAACGCCCCTCTTGGTTCAATGACGTGCATGGAAAATTTCATCCCTTCTTCCGCCGCTACCAACAGAGGCACTCACTGTACGACCTTTTTCTTGTCAACAAGGCGGGTCGGGTCGTCTATTCCGTTTTCAAGGAAACTGACTTCGCGACCTCATTATCTCAAGGCCCATGGTCTGAGACCGGCCTGGCCAAAGCTTTCCAGAAGGGCCTCAAACTTGGGGATGGAGAGGTTCACTTTGAGGACTTTGAGCCATACACCCCATCCTATGAAGCGCCGGCGTCTTTTGCCGCTACCCCAATCTATGTCGATGGAAAAGTCGAAGGCGTACTCATGGTGCAACTGCCCTTAGATAAGATCTCCCAGGTCGCCGGAGAGCGCGCTGGCTTCGGTGAGCAGGGAGAAACTCTCTTCCTCGGATCTGATGGGAAACTGAGAGCCGATACCTTTCGAAATGCAAAGACCCACACAGTCGGCACGATGTTCGCTAAAGGCAGCAAGTTGAAACTCGAGTCGAACCCGATCTCCGCTGCCTTTGAAGGCAAAACCGGTGTCATGGAGGACCTATCCTACGACGGAACGAAAGTGCTGAGCTACTTCCGGCCGCTCAAAGTCCAAAATATGAACTGGGTGATCCTCACCGAACTGGACTCCCGAGAAGTATTCTCCGGGCTTCATAAAATGAATATTTATCTTGGAGTACTCCTGGGAATCTGCGGTCTTGTCATCGGCGTATTCTCTTACATCTTTGGTCGCTCTATCGCCAACAGTTTACGAGAGGTAACTCAGGCCCTCACTGTGACGTCAGGTGAGTTGGGCGCAGCCTCAAAGAACAGCGCGGAAACCGCCGGTGCGCTCAGCGACTCCGCGACCGAACAGGCCGCTAGCATTCAAGAAACAATGGCTTCGGCTGAGGAAATATCAGCGATGGTCAATCAAAACGCTGATTCTTCGGTGAAAGCTCTAGACGCTGTCGGACAGAACCAAAAATCATGCGAAGAAGGTGTTCGCAGTGTCGAGGACATGCTGAACGCCATTCGTGAAATCAGAGATGCGAACTCTCAGATCCTTGCGCAAATGGACGCAAGCAACAAGGAACTCGTCGAGATCGTAAAGATAATCACATCGATTGGCGAAAAGACCAACGTCATCAACGAAATCGTGTTCCAAACCAAACTGCTTTCCTTCAACGCATCTGTCGAAGCCGCGAGAGCCGGGGAACATGGCAAAGGATTCGCGGTTGTTGCAGAGGAAGTCGGAAATCTTGCTCAGATGAGCGGAAACGCAGCAAAAGAGATTACGGATCTTTTATCTGCATCCATTCGCCAAGTGAATGGGATTGTCGAAACAACCAAGACGCGTGTGGATTCGCTTGTCGAGGTCGGAAAAGACAAGGTAGCCACAGGCCAGGCAACTGCCGAGCGATGCCGCAGCGCACTCCAGAAAATTCGAGATAACGCCGTTAGCATTTCCCAAATGATCTCCGAAATCGCAAGCGCCTCCAAAGAGCAAGCGCAAGGAGTGTCGGAAATCAATAAAGCTATCGCTCAAATGGACCAGACAACCCAAAAGAACTCCCTTTCCGCAAGAGAAAGCTCTGGACGGGCGGAGTCGTTGAAACTCCAGGCCGGGAATCTCTCAAACGCAATTCAAGACCTTGCTGTGATCGTTGAGGGCCAAGTGATGAGTCACAGCCAGGCGGGGGTCCAGCCAAATAGAACACCCACAAGGGATCGAAGCGAAGCCAACGTCATCCCGATAAAAACCCAACCGAGCTCACCACCACATGAGGAAAAGAAGTCCTTCGCGAAAGTGGTGGGTAGCGAATCAGTCCCCGATGCAAATCATTCCGGATTCGAGGATCTCTAAATGGAGAGTCCAACTCTCTCCCAGCAAGACCTTCAGCGCCTCGCCGAGATCGTGCGGGAAGTTACTGGAAACGTAGTCCAGGAGAAGAACTATTCGATGCTGGAGAGCCGAATAAAAACACACTTGCTCCATCTGAAGATAACGACGATGGATAACTATTGGAGTTATTTTTCGAAGAATGAAAGCCAGGAGCGCGAAGTCATCCAGAGCCTGATGACAACCCACCACACATTTTTCTTTCGCGAGTATCTGCATTTTGAAGTTTTAGGACGTTGGATTGAACGAAACATCGACTCCTTGAAGTCACGCTGGGACAAAGATAAAACCCCTCTCCGAGTTTGGTCAGCCGCATCAAGCCGCGGTCAGGAGGCCTATTCGCTTGCCATGTTTTTAGAGGCTGAGCTGTTCCAAAAACATGGAATTGAGTTTTCGATTCTAGGCACAGATATCGACAAAGAGTCCGTTGCCTATGCAACAAACGGCGTCTACCACCTTAAGGAGGTTAACGCGATCCCTAGACAGTATCTGGGTTCGCTTTGGAAAATGGGAACGGGCTCAGTCAAAGAATTCGCTGCCGCCGGCACTCGCCTTCGATCCCGAGTCAAATTCGAAACACTTAATTTATTTGGAATTTCGACGTGGGAAAACAAGTCATTCTTCGATGTGATCTTCTGCAGAAACGTGTTTATCTATTTTTCCGAACCCGACGTTCAAAAAATTGCGCTGGCCCTCTCTGCACGCCTTTCTAAAAATGGGTTGTTTGTCAGTGGAATTTCCGAGCCCCTCAGGTTCAAGGATTGGACTCTCTCCGGCATCGGAGCAAACTGTTATGTTTCTGCACCGGCAGAGAAAGTCACCACAACGCCGACCGCATCGTCGAATTCGGAAATTTCGAATCCGGGATCTCAGCAAAAGCGCTACAGAGTTCTGGCTGTTGATGACTCTGGAACTATTCAGGCGTTGCTCAAGAAAGTGTTTTCGCAAGACCCGTTTTGCGATGGCGTAGAATCCGCAATGAATGGTCAAGAAGCTGCTGAAAAGTTGAAGCACGGAAAGTTTGACGTCATGACTTTGGATATTCATATGCCCGTGATGACAGGAATTCAGTTTCTAGAGCAGGTCTATCGAAAAAAAGAACATCCTCCTGTCATCATGATTTCTTCTGTCAATCGCACCGATGTTGAGCTTGCGACCAAGGCCATTACCTTGGGAGCATTTGACTATGTCGAAAAGCCCGCAATGAACAACCTGCAGAAGAGCACAACTGAAGTTCTGACAAAAGTAAGAATGGCCCTGCGGGCAGGAAGGAATGCGGCGGATGAGCAAATCAAAGATTTCGAGACCACCATAGCCTCAAAAATTATAATTCCGGACGCATCCCAATGCCTTCGTGTCATCTTTGCGTCGGAATCAAATGTGACAGATCTTGAACACGTGGTTCGCGGCCAAAACGGAGAGGGTCGATCGCCAGCCGCTCTCATCTGTTGGACAAACCCAGCCTCAAGGTCTGAAGTGGAATCCAAGCTCCTCAATTGGACTCAAAGAAGTGTTGAAGCGCTCGCACCAGAGATCCGAATTTTGAGGCCCAACTTCATCTACGTTGGGATGATGGAAACCGCGAAGACCGTGCTTTCCAATATCAAAGTGAAATCCAAGTCTATTCAAGTCCTGGACCCCGGGTGCAGGGAAGTTTCCTGGAGTACGTACGGAAGTGTCTCTCAAGTCCTCGTGAGCGAGTCAGTCGCTGGGGACACAGATAGTATTGGGCGACAACTCGGCCTCCCGGTCAGCGATATAACTCCAGCCACAAGTTTTCCAAGTCTTTCGGCCGAGTACTTCGCGAACCTCAGGAAGGCCGCATGAAATTAGAGCCTGGTCTAAAACTCAAGTGGCTTGACCCGAGCCTACCGGCGGCCGCCGGCCTGCAATTCAAAGTTACCAACCATTGTGCACTATGGATTTCGAATCAAGTGGACGGGCCCGCACTCGGACTGTGCGTCTTTGACCCGCGGGACCTCAACTCTAATCTTCTTCTGAAGTTTCGAAATCGTTTTGAAAGAATGAGTCCAAAGCCGTCTGTCCATCTCCAGGTTCCGGCATTTATCGAGCACAGACTTTCCTCGCTCTCTACGGAGACCAGCGCGATGGAAATTCAAACTCGAATTTCCCCCTTTCTCTGTGTTCAGCACCAAAACGGCGTGTTCTCAGTTCGGTCTCATCTCACGGTCGTAAATGTGGATGATTCCGCGGTCATTCTGCGCTTGCTTAAGCACCTACTGAGTGAAGTCCCCTACGTAAAACTTGTAGATCAGATATCGGACTCCGCCGAAGCCTCAAAGAAAATTTTGCGCCTGGACCCAGATGCCGTTACCATGGACATTCAGATGCCGGGAAAAACGGGTGTCGAGGTCGTGCGAGAGATTATAAGGGAGCGCTACATCCCGACGATCATGGTTTCAAGCGTGAGCACGGAAGAGGGCACTCTCGTGTTTTCTGCCCTCCGTGAAGGCGCTTTTGAGTATCTTCAGAAACCAAAAGCGGAGGATAAAGGGATTTTCCTGGAGGCCCTCGTAGAAAAACTCCTTGCCGGGGTCAGCTCCTCAAAGCCAAGACTCTCTCTGGCGACACCAAGCAAAGCAAGCTCCCAGATTCAGTTCGATAAGTCGACCATTTGGTGTCTGGGCGCGTCCACCGGAGGCACCCAGGCCCTAACGGAGGTCTTCCGTGGTCTCCCCGCTCGAATTCCACCTCTCCTGGTCGTTCAACACATCCCGCCGATATTTTCGAAATCTTTCGCCGATTCTGTGAACGAACTCGTTCCCTTTCGAGTCAAAGAGGCCGAGGACCGAGAACTTATTAGAGAAGACACAGTCTATGTCGCGCCCGGCGGAACACAAATGGCTGTCACCGAATCCCCGCAGGGTCTCCAGATCGTGATTTCCGATGCGCCACCGGTCAACCGATTTAAACCGAGTGTTGATTTTCTATTTGAATCAATTTCAAAGTTGAAGGGCAGAAAGATTGTCGGTGGTGTTCTCACCGGCATGGGGAAAGATGGCGCAGAAGGTCTGCTTCGTCTGAAAAAGGCGGGTGCATACACTTTTGCTCAGGACGAGGCCACCTCCACAGTTTATGGGATGCCGCGAGCAGCCTATGAACTCGGTGCCACTCAAGATGTGTTTCCACTTGGACAGGTCGCGGATGGTCTTATGGGAAGTTCAAAACACTTTAGAAAAGCAAGCTGAAGGAGGATCTATGTTTCCAGCGAATACCAAAATATTGGTCGTTGATGACATGCTAACGATGAGAAAACTTGTCACAAAGGCGTGTAAGGATCTGGGATACCAGAACGTCATTGATGCCTCCGACGGCGCAAAAGCGTGGGAGGCGCTCTGTGGCTCCCAAGAGCCCATCGGCTTGATCATTTCGGACTGGAACATGCCGAACTGTACAGGGCTAGACTTTCTCAAACGTGTGCGAAGTAGTTCACAGTACGGCAAGACGCCATTTATTATGGTGACCGCCGAGTCCGAACAGAGTCAAATTGTTCAGGCGGCAGCTGCAGGGGTAAGCAGTTATATCATCAAGCCCTTTACTGCGGATGCACTGAAAGAGAAGATTGCAGCAGTATATACCAAGTTGGCGGCGTAACATGTCGGAAGAACAAAGCCTGATTCGAGTTTTCGTTGGCGCACTCAAAGAGTCCGTGGAGGAGTCCTTAAAAGGTCCAGGGATAAGGTCGAACCTCGTTTCCATGGATGTCAATCCCTCGATAGTTCAAGGAGAAATCAGCGTTGCTTCGACGCTGAGTTTGATTTCAAGTTCTTACGTCGGAACGATAAACCTTTTTTTTCCAAAGGCTACCTTCCTGAAATACTATGAAAAACTCCTCGGGGAAACACCTACCGAAATTAATACTGAGGTCGCCGACGCCTCAAGTGAACTGCTAAATATTCTCTATGGTCTAACGAAGAAGAAAGTGAATGAGCGCGGAGGAGATTTTGCACCCTCCCTCCCAAACTCATTTCTTGGTACAAATATTAGCGTCATTAGCTCGAATCATAAATCACTTTACTTCCACTTCGACTCAGACGTAGGGCACTTCTTTGTTGTGCTTTCGGTGACTCGTGCGGAAGGTCGGAAAGCCGGCTAACTATGGACGTTCGCCTGCTAGCAATCGGACTGACAGATCTTCAAAAGTCGATCTTGATCCAGGTTGCTAGCGAGAAGCAGGTTCGGTCGACGGGTGTCGATCTGGATCTCATCTCTTCGATCCCAGTCGAAGAGGCCCCGCACATCGTCGTCTGCGGGCCCGTTCCTCCGAAGTCCGAGGTCGGTCTGGAAGAGCTAGCGCAGTTTCTCCGAATGCAGTTTCAAGACAGGTACCTCATCTATACCACCGAGATTCGAGAGGGATTTGATCGCAAAGCCTATCTCAAAAACGGCTTTGACGAGGCATTTTTACTCCCTCTGGAAAACGAACTCTTCAAAACTAAACTCGCTCAACTTTACGCGGAGTTTAGCGGGAAAGAGGTACAGATTTTCAAAAATGTCAGAGTCACTGATCTTCAGGCCGGAGAACAAATGACCTTTGACACCTATTTGTTTCTTCCAAGAAATAAGAAATATGTAAAGTACTCGAAGTCGGGCGCCACGATGGACGATGCTGCAATCCAGAAGCTTCGACAAAGTCAAGTTGGGTCGATGTTTGTGCGCCTTGATCAGATGCGGGAATTCTATCGCTTTACAGCTCAACAGCTAAAGAAAATAAAAGGTTCCGATGCAATGAGTGAAACGGAGAAGCAGGAGAAACTCGAGTCGTCGGTTCGAAATCTTGTGATCGATATCTTCAGCGAGTCCTCTGGCACAGGCAGTTTCGATAAGGGCAAAGAGAGAGTTAAGGACTGCCAGGAGATCGTAAAATCATACATCACATCTGCCTCCTCCGAATCTGGGGCTTGGTTTGAAAAAATCGTGAACATCGCCGGCGGTCAGACCGGTGGCTACTCCCACGCTGCAAATTCGTCTACGTATGCTGCGCTCTTTGCCCTCGGTTTGGGGGTTGGCGTTCCGGAAGACATTGCCCTTGCGGGCCTCCTCCATGACATTGGGCTTGCAGACCTCCCAGAGGCGATTCAGACAAAGGAAACATCAGATCTGACCCCCGAGGAGTTTGCTATTTACAAAACCCACGTCGAAAAATCTCTTCAAATCATTCGCTCCCGCAAGATGGCCTCCCAGGAGTCAATTCTCAGAATGATTGAACAGCATCACGAACGATTTGATGGGAAAGGATATCCCAAAGGGCTCTCCGGCAAGAGACTTCCGCTGGACTCGCAGGTTCTGGCGTTGGCGGACCTTTTTGACGAACTCACCGCATACCGCGGTTCGCATGCGCGCGTACACCCAAAGAACTTCATAACTCACATCGAGTCCTCCAGCGAAGCGGGCAGGTTTGACCCTGAGCTGCTGATCAAATTCAAAAAACTAGTGCCGGTCTAACCTCGTTGAGTCACACCCGATAAGGATCCTCTTTGACGCCCTTTGCGGATCGACTGTGAAAAAATCTGCAAACGCTATCCATCAGTATAGTAAAGAATTTACCGAGGGCCAAATCGAAAAACGCAGTGGTCAACCGGGCGGAACCAGGCTCTGAATAACGATGGAGTTCTGTTGATTCTCGAGGTAGGTTGCTTCGAAAATCCTCTAACGTTTGGACTTTATGGAACCTCAAATCGATTCGCTGTTTTCTGATCTGAAGCTCGCCCCCCCCATTCAAGTCGCACTGAAGGAGACCGGCTACCGAACCCCCACCCCAATTCAGCACCAGGCGATCCCTTTGATTTTAGAAGGGCACGACCTCTTGGGCATCGCTCAAACCGGAACTGGAAAGACTGCCGCGTTTTGCTTGCCTATTCTGAACCTTCTCCATGCCCGGCAGAATCGCCGTGAGCCACGCCGGCCCCGCGCACTGATCCTTACGCCGACCCGTGAACTTGCTGTCCAGATTCACAGGAATCTTCTGACCTACGGAAAGCATCTCAAACAGAAATACACTGTTATCTTTGGCGGCGTCGGCCAGGGAAACCAGGTGCATGACCTTTCCCAGGGAGTAGATGTTCTGGTGGCGACCCCTGGAAGGCTGTTGGATTTGATTCAGCAAAGGTATCTTCATTTGGACCGGGTCGAAATTTTCGTTTTGGATGAAGCCGACCGCATGTTGGACATGGGCTTCATGCGAGACATTCAGAGAATTCTGCCGCTCCTACCGGCCCGGCGTCACAGCTTGTTTTTCTCGGCAACCATGCCCTCGGAAATCAACAAACTTGCGCAAACCATTCTCAGCGATCCAAAGAAAGTAGAAATCACCCCGCCCGCCACGACGGTCGAGCGGATTCAACAGTCGGTCATGTTTGTTGAAAAGAAAGATAAACCCAACCTCCTGGTCCATATCCTCAAGAGCAAGGGTCTAGATAAGGTACTCGTGTTCGTTGCAATGAAACACCAGGCGAACAAGGTGACAGAGAAACTCCAGACCAATGGAATCACGGCTGCGGCCATCCATGGTAATAAATCTCAAGGGGCACGTCAGCGAGCCCTAGAGGATTTCAGTCGCGACAGAATTCGTGTGCTGGTCGCGACCGACATCGCGTCGCGCGGAATCGACGTTGATGGAATCACCCACGTGATCAACTACGAGCTTCCAAATGTGCCTGAAGACTATGTGCATCGCATCGGAAGAACAGCGCGAGCCGGTGCCGATGGTGACGCTATTTCATTTTGCACGGGAGAGGAAAAATCCTATCTCGCTGCCATTGAAAAGGCGACTCGCCAGTCCATCACAGTCGACGACCAACAGCCTTATCACTCAGAGGCTGCGGAGAAATCACGTATCATGGGCCTCGGTAAAGCCAAAGCGCTGATCGAAGGAGCCCGCCGTAGTGGCGGCAGACCTCACCAAAACCGCGGGCGACATCCACGACCATCCGACAGAAGGTCTCATGCAGGAAACACCATTGATAGACCTGCTACGAGATATCTGAAATGAGATCCGAAGCGCATCTGAGATCGGTGGAATCGCGATGAATCTGAGTCAGGTGTTTTATCCCCTTCTCGGCGGAAGCCTTATCGGAGTGTCGGCCACGATCATGCTCATCTTCGTCGGAAGAGTCGCTGGGATCAGCGGAATCATCGCCTCGTCCCTTGCAAAACCAGCGCGCGATGGCGTTTGGAGATGGATGTTTCTGTGCGGGTTGGTCGCGGGCGGTGTCTTAGTCCATTCGATACAACCCGGACTCTTTTCCAACACCTCTAATCGATCTCTTTTCACCGTTTTTATTTCTGGGCTTCTCGTCGGATACGGAACGGTCATGGGAAGTGGATGCACCAGTGGTCACGGTGTCTGCGGAATCAGCCGTCTTTCGGTGAGGTCGCTCGTGGCAACATTAACTTTCATGCTCTTTGGAGTCTTGGCTGTCCAGGCGAAGTATCTTTTAAGAGGCTCCATGTGAGCCCCGAATTTATTAAACGAGACGCCGTCTCGTTTTTGGCTGGTTTTGTCTTCGCCATTGGGCTTGCGATCTCGGGAATGACTCAACCCCAAAAGGTTTTATCTTTCCTAAATCCCGGCGACTGGGATCCGTCTCTACTTTTTGTCATGGTGGGCGCAATAGGAGTGCATATTGTAGCCTATCCACTTGCGAAACAAAGGAAGTCTCCGGTTCTAGACACAAAGTGGCACGTCCCGACACGAAAGGACATCACGGCTCGTCTGATTTTGGGTTCCGCACTCTTTGGAATCGGATGGGGACTCGGCGGATTCTGCCCCGGCCCCGGTTTGACCTCTTTGGCCTCAGGGGACCTACGGGCGTTTCTTTTTGTAGGCGCGATGATCGCGGGAATGGTCCTCTTCAAGGAAACTGAGCCCTATTTAAAACTTCGGAAGTGAGTATGGTGAGGGAGGAGTAATATGAAGCAGATCAAGGAATTCTTTGACAAGAACACATGGACTCTCACCTACGTTTTGTGGGACGAACGAACGAATGACGCTATCACTATAGATCCGGTCCTGGATTACGACCCGGCCTCTTCGAAAACAAGCGAAGACTCCGCAAGAGTCGTGATCGAGTTCCTACGGTCTCGGCAATTGAAGCTTCATTGGATCCTCGAAACTCACGCTCACGCCGATCACATGAGTGGCTCTCAGAGCATAAAAAGAGAGTTTCCAAATGCAAAGACCGCCATTGGCGAGAGAATAACTGAAGTTCAGGCAATTTTTAAAAATGTTTATGATCTTCCCGAGAATTTCAAAACAGACGGCTCGCAGTTTGATAGACTCCTTAGAAACGACGAAGAGTTCTCGGCGGGATCCATCAAAATCAAAACTCTTTTCACACCAGGGCACACACCAGCGTGCGTGTCGTACTGCATCGATGACACGGTCTTTGTGGGAGATGCCCTCTTTATGCCCGATTACGGAACCGGTCGATGTGATTTCCCAGCAGGTAGTGCCGCAGAACTTTACCACTCAGTTCATGATCGCCTTTACGAACTTCCGGGTGACACCAGGGTCTATACAGGTCACGACTACCTTCCGAACGGCCGCCCTCTCAGGTTCATGGCCACGATCGCGGAGGAAAAGAAAGAAAACATTCAACTCAAGGCGGAAACTACAATCGATGAATTTGTAAGGTTCCGCAATGAGCGCGACCGCACTCTCGCCGCGCCAAAGCTTTTGCTTCCCTCGGTTCAAGTGAACATCGATGCTGGACACCTTCCAAGGCCCTCGGACAATGGAAAGCGATATCTAAAGATACCCCTGACCTAGCACCTCCTATTGTTGTGACGTGATTTCACAGCAGAAAAAGTATGGCGAAGCTGTCAGGTTTTCGAAAAAGCACCGGTTTAGATGTTTTTCGTATGGCTCGCACGTTGTGAGTGAAGCAACCAAAGCGTGGCGCTGAAGCGGTAAACTTGGCGTGAAATGACCGGCTCCCCATGATTTAGACGACGTGCGACCCGACTTTAGTACCAATTGATTTGTGAGTAACGGC
>FRDC01002535.1_pt3 | contig 16751 bp, 17 predicted proteins | sample 1106171 | NCBI WGS metagenome assembly FRDC01 (sample SAMEA3930566, study PRJEB13176) | freshwater metagenome | biome: Drinking water system; feature: drinking water; material: water | place: Singapore | collected 2014-12-20 | reverse complement strand
TCATTTCCTCCCCTTTTGAGGTGTTGCCGATAACCATGCCCTCGTAGACCTCGGTCGCGGGTTTGATATACAAAACGCCCCTGTCCTGAAGATTCCACAGCGAAAATCCGAGCGATTTTCCCGTTTCCATGGAAATCATGGAGCCGGTTTGGCGCTTCTGGATGGTGCCGTCAAAGCGCTTGAACGCGATGAAGCGCGAGGGGAGAATGCCCTCGCCTTTGGTGTCGATGACAAACTGTGAGCGGTAGCCCAAAAGCCCGCGCGTGGGACCTTCGAAGGTGAGGCGCACCTGATTCTCATGCACCGTCATGTTCTGCATCTGGAAACCGCGCTGCCCCAAGCGCTCTATGATGGCGCCCTGATACTCCGAGGGCGTATCGACAATCACCTCTTCAAACGGCTCTAATCTCACGCCGTTCTCCTCGTGGAAAATTACCTTCGGCTGGGAGACCATGAGTTCAAAACCCTCGCGGCGCATGTTTTCAAGGAGAATCGAGATGTGCAGTTCCCCGCGCCCCGACACCGAGAACGATTCCGTGGATGAAAAATCGACGCGAAGTCCCACGTTTACCTCAAGCTCGCGTTCCAGCCGCTCGCGAATCTGGCGCGTCGTGACGTATTTCCCTTCCCTGCCTGCGAAGGGGNCCGTTGTTCGGGAAAAAATTCAGCGTGATTGTCGGCTCATCGATGGCAATTGCCGGGAGGGGCGCCGCATTCTCATCCGTCGTCACGGTTTCGCCGATGTAGATGTCCGAAAGGCCCGCAATCATGACGATGTCGCCCGATGTTGCGGACTCCGCGTCCTCGCGCAAAAGGCCCTTGAAGGAAGATACTTTAGTAAGCCGTCCTTTGCGGGTTTCGCCGTTCGGTTTTTTTACGAACACGTCCTGATTTGCTCTCACGGTCCCCTGATAAATACGACCGACCGCCATGCGGCCGAGGAAGTTGTCGTACGCGAGATTGAACGGCTGAAGCATCAAAGGCGCGTCCACGCTTGCGGTCGCCGCGTTCGGCACGTGCTCGAGGATAGTATCCAAAAGAGGCGTGAGGTCGGTGGAGGAATCCTCCATTTTTTTCTTCGCAATCCCCTGTTTGCCGATAGCGTAGACCACCGGAAAATTGGATTGCTCGTCGTTAGCGCCAAGCTCGAGAAACAGTTCGAGTACCTGCTCCTCAGTGCGGTCTACGTCCGCGGCGGGTTTGTCGATTTTGTTAATGACGACAATCGGCTTTAAGCCAAGCTCCAGTGACTTTTTCAAAACAAAGCGCGTCTGGGGCATGGGGCCCTCCTGCGCATCAACCACCAATAGAACGCAGTCAATTGAACGCAGTACCCGCTCCACCTCGCTTCCGAAATCCGCGTGGCCGGGGGTGTCCACTATATTGATTTTCGTGTCCTTAAACATGACCGCGGCGTTTTTCGCATATATGGTGATGCCGCGCTCCTGTTCAAGCTTATTCGAGTCCATGGTGACCCCCTCCTCCGCCGCGCCCGTTTGCTTCAAAAGCGCGTCAGTTAGGGTCGTCTTCCCGTGGTCGACGTGGGCGATGATAGCGATGTTCCTGATTTCCATGAAAAAATCCCTCGCGGGACTTTCTCAGAATATCCTTATTTTGCGCAATAATCAAACTGCGTACGCAGATAGGTTTTTCTCCATCCGCGCCAGCGGGTCGCCGTTGGGAATCGCGAATTTCTCGCCCGTCAATTTTTCGTAAATTTCGATGTAGCGGCGCGAAAGCTCGGCAACCAAATCAGCGGGCGCTTCGGGCAAGACGGGGTCATTGTACGGATCGCAATTCTCCTTAAACCAAATGCGCAAAAATTCTTTATCAAACGCTTTCGGTTCCTCGCCCTTCGCAAGCTGAGAATCATACGAGTCCTTGAGCCAGTAGCGCGAATTGTCGGGAGTGTGAACTTCGTCAATCAATATCACCTTCCCGTCGTGTAAGCCGAACTCGTATTTTGTATCAACCAAGATAAATCCTTTTGATACCGCGTGCTTCTGCCCAAAATCAAAAAGTGCCAAGGCCGCCCGCTGCATCTCATTCCATTCGCTTTCCGTCGCAAGCCCGCGCGGCACGATTTCATCCAAATTCAGGTTCTCGTCATGCTCGTCCTTAGTGGTGGGCGTAATGATGGCTTTTGGAAGAGGCATGTTCTTTTTCATTCCGTCGGGAAGCGTGATGCCGCCGAAATCGCGTTTTCCTTTTTGATAGTTGGTCCATATAGAAGTGTCCGTAACGCCCGTCAAATACCCGCGCACCACCACTTCAACCTTAAACGGCTTTGCGAGTTTTCCTACGACGACGTTCGGGTCAGGTACCGCCAAAACCTGATTCGGCACAATATGCTCGGTGTTCTTAAACCACCACGCGGAAATCAAATTGAGAACCGCTCCTTTATTGGGAATATGCGCAATGATGCGGTCAAAAGACGAATGCCTATCAGTCGTGACAAGAATTATCTTGTCGTTCTGCGTATAAATGTCCCGCACCTTTCCTTCGGTCCGCACGCCAAGATTCTTAAAATCGGTCTTTCGAATGACGTTCATGCGATTTCAAATCTGAGTTCGGCGCCGCTTTTCTCAATGCCGCGGCTGACGAGTGTGATGCCGGGTTCCTTAGTAATCTCCCCCGCTACCTTCGCCTCAATCCCCGCCGCCTTTGCTTCCGCAAGAACCAAATCGGGCTTGTCGGTAATTAAGGCCATGCCCTGCCCCATATTCCACGCGCGGTACGCGTCCACGTCCGAAATGCCGCCGAGGCGCTGGCAGTAGGCCATTACATCAGGCGGCTCAAACAAATCAGTAAGTCGCGCGCCAAGGCCGCTTTTTTTCAAAACCCGCCCCAGTTTTTCCGGAATGCCGCCGCCCGTGATGTGCGCGACGCCGTGCAATTTCACTTTTCCTTTCGTATCCATCCCGCCGTGCAAAGACACCACGAACCGCGAATAGATTTTCGACGGCGTAAGCGAAAGCTCTCCCAACGTTGAGCCGTTTAAGGGAACCGTGTGCCAAGAGTCGCCGTGCGCGGTTTGGAAAATTTTCCGCACCAAGGACCATCCGTTACAGCGAAATCCTTTCTCCCGAAGCATCACGACCGCATCTCCCGCTTTGATTTCGTCTCCCGTTAGGAGGTTTTCCTTTTTCGCGAACCACACGCACGCGCCGCCCCAGTGAAACGGAAAATTGCCGTAGCCCGAGAGGAGGTTTCCCATCTGCGCAATTTCCCCGNNCCGTTGATGATGGCGACGTTCGCCTCCTTTGCGGCCGCCACGTAGCCGTCCGCAAGTTCCTTGATGACGGGCAGGAATTTCAAATCCGCTCCGAGGGTCTTTACGTCAAGATTCGTGCCGACGAGTACCGGCTCGCCGCCGCGAATTAAGGCGTCGTCGCAAACCATTGCAAACACATCAAACGCAATGGTGCTGTAATTCCCCGCGCGCTCCGCTATCTCCACCTTGGTGCCCGCGGTGTCGAAACCGACCGAAAAATAGGTGTCGGGCGGTAAATTCGCCGTGGAAACCATCTTGAGTCCCGCAAAGTCGTCAAACGGCGAAATTATTTCGCCTATTTTCCCTTTTCTGTTTTCAAAACTCTTCTTCGAGGCCTCGTACATGAGGCGCGATGCTTCCGCTTCGATGTCGACGTCTACGCCGGCTTTCGAGTACGCATCGCGGTCGTTCATATCAACTGATTCTCCTCCATGTACTTCTTGAATCCTCGCTCCTGAATCTTCTCCGCTTTTGCGACCACTTCCTTTTCCATCTTCTTCTTGTATTCCAGCACTTTCTGAAGAACCTCCGCATCCCCCGCCCCGATAATTTGCGCGGCCAAAATGCCCGCGTTTTTTGCGCCGTTTATCGCAACCGTCGCAACGGGCACACCGGGAGGCATCTGCGCAATTGCAAACAAGGAATCTATCCCGCCCGAGGTTGAACTCTTTATCGGCACACCGATGACGGGAAGCGGAGTGAATGCTGCAAGAACTCCGGGCAGATGAGCCGCCACTCCCGCCCCCGCGATAATCACCTTGAGTCCACGCTCATGCGCGGTTTTCCCGTACTCAGCCACATGCTCGGGCGCGCGGTGCGCGGAAAGCGCCGTCACCTCGCTTTCAATGCCGAATTCAGCGAGCGCGTCCGCAGCAGCTTTCATCACGGTCAAGTCCGAATCCGAACCCATGATGATGCCGACCAGCGGTTTCATGCGTCGATTTTACCACGGCGAGGGAGGAGCGTCACGAAAGCTTGCTTTCATAACTTCCGAGCGATGCCGGGGGAAGCTTTGCTTAACATAAAGTTCCGCCTGACGGAATTTTTACTTAAGAAGCGGGTGACTCGTTTTTTTGCGCTGTGCAGTTCGGACTTCTACAGGGATCGGTAATTATTTCGGAGTAAACCCTGGGTCCCATACCTGTAAATTTTGTACTGTTTTTGTTAAACCCGGTTCCTCCGCAACGACACACGCGTTCTGCTCTGGCTAAATCCCTGCGAACTTCTGCTCTTTCTACTTGAGATAGCATAGATACGTACCTTACTTAATTCTTACTAAAGATGCAACTGCGGTCACTTGCGGAAGGAGCGTAAGCCGATTTGACGTATGTGTTCCGGTGTCGTGCCGCAACAGCCGCCCACAATCGCGGCTCCTTTTCTAAGCCATTCCTCGGCATGCGCGGCATAGTGTTCAGCGGAATGATTGTGCTTTAAACCGTTCGTTTCGTGGCAGGGTGTTCCCCCGCCGTTTGCGTACACACCGACAGGCAAGGGAGAGACGGCAAGGAGCCGGTCTAACGTCGCTCCTATTTGTTCCGGATTCAGATAACAATTGGTGCATATGGCCAAGGGCTCAAGCGAAAGTACCGCATCAACCGCGTTTTCTATCGGCTCTCCGCTCAAGAGGTCTCCGTTTTCATTGCAAACGAAACTGACGGTAAACGGAAGTCCTGCCGCGCGGGCGGTTTCAGCCGCGATTTTCGCTTCGCGAATAGTGTTAATTGTCTCAATCGCGATGAAATCCACCCCTCCTTCTTTGAGCCATCCCGCAAGTTGTGCGTGCTCTCGTCGCAGAGATTCATCGTCCGGAACCAACTCGGGCTCGAAACATTCTTCCACGGGGCCCACGCACCCGCCGATAGCAACGTCTTCGCGCATCCGCTCACTTCGTGCTTCACGCGCAAGGTAGACCGCGAGGAGAGTTGCCGCGTGTGCTTCCTCTGTCGTTCGGTTCGCTTTCAGAAAACTTCGCGAGTTCGTGCGGAATGTGTTTGTGGTAACGATTTGTGCGCCTGCATCAAGATACTCTCGGTGAATGCCTTTAACGACTGCAGCGCCGTGTTCTGAAAGGAGCGCTTCGGCCGACCATAACGGCAACTTGGTTTCTATCCCCCTTTCGTGAATAAGCGCGCCTATACCGCCGGGAAAAAGCACTTTCTCGCCCCGACGGAGCCGTTCGCGGAACACGTCAATCGGGGAAAGGTCTTGATACGGTTCCCTGCCGATATACCGCGGCGACTGTCCAATTGATGATTTTTCAGACATATGATTACTGGAACGCACAGCTGTCTGAGCAGAAAAACTCGTCATTTCCTTCGTCGTCAGTTCCGGCGTAGATCCATCCGAGACGAAGCGGATCATCGATTGTTTTTGTTATCGTTTGACTGATCCGTTTCCCCGTCTTTCGTTCGTTTCTGGGCAATTTTCTTGTTGACGACTCTATCAAACTTGCAAAGAAAGGTTTGTCTGCGAGGCATTCACGGCAGCAAACGCGTCTATATTCCTTTTGTGCTTCTTTACTAGGCATACTATTCATTAATTAAAAAGCCCCCATTTCGAGCGAGGGCTGGTCTTGAGAGGGCTTTGTTCTAATTTTTTTGAGTAGACAAAACCAGCCGTCGCATTCTCATGCGCATCATCATGACCATCATCATGCCGAGGGCTGCGTAAATCATTACTCCTTAAGAGTACTCCTCTCGCTCTCTTCCGTCAATATGCAAAACTTGACACAAGCATGAAAATAATATAAAAAAAATGGCATGTTTTCCAAAGAGGATTCCGGAAACCCATGGGCTGAGGCCGCACGGATTGTGGCGCATAAACTGCTTGAGGGTAAAGGCGGCAAAGTGAGTGCCAAGAACCTGCGCGATCTCGTAGAAATCTTGCAGACCGACCTTGAAGTGACTGAGACGGCTGAAAAAGCGGCATTAAAAAATACAAAGCCGAAAAAACGTGACTGAACAACGCACGAAGACGTGGGAATTCTCGGCTGTTTCGGCCGCAATTCGAAAGCTCTCCCCCGAGAAACGTTCTGCTATGGCCGCACATATTCAAAGGTTGATTGATTTCAAGGCAAATCGAACCGAGCGCCCGCTCACGGTTGTGTTCGGAACCGATGCTGAATTCGAAACGATGCGCGGCATCAAGGACTGGCCTGCGGACGAACTTGTTCGCCTCCACGAGGCGGCGAGCCGCGATTAACGCGCGGAAAAATCAATACCGTTTTTGAAGATCTTGAGTCCGTCGGAATCGATAAGTAACTATTCAACGTCGACTTGCGAACCGCCGGGCAACTCATTCGGACCAAGCCGATCGCGGCGCACGAGCGTTGAGCGTACCCAAACTGTTTTTTTCTGTTCGGGATTTTGCCGTGTTCGCGGCGGGCGTCTCCAGTGGGCACTCCTAAAGTGGGCAGGCATTTCGTATCCCGGCTCGTGAAGTATGTATCCTCGATAATACGCTTCCTGTTCCTCTGGAGATAGCGAAAAATTCGTAGCGACGTCGCACACGTTGGCTTCATTGGTAACGGCGCGGGGATCATCTATTCCCCTCCGTGTGCGTTCCGTATGCCAGTCCGACATAACTTCACTAGCTCGTTGTGAAGAAAGAGTGGAAAGGTAGAGGTTAAATCCGGCTACCAACCTAAGTAATTGATTCAATGCGGGACGACCGGACTGTGTTTCTGCGATTGGGATATGCGTTGAAATGGGAATTACAGAAGTGGGAGTGAAATCTGTAAGGGAGCGCCTCAATTTATGTACAAGTTTGATTGCACCTTCATAGTACCCGCGTTCAACATTGCGTTCCGCTCGTTCAATGGACTGGAGCGAGTATGGTTTCCATTTATCGAGATGGGTCGAAAACAATGTGACCTGTATAAATCCTTCGGTTTTTCCTGTTGCGTCTGAATGTTGATTGATAAGGAGAAAGTCATACTCCCGGCCGGTGGGCTCATGTTTTATGGGAGTGGGCAATTGGATACCGTAGGAACGAAATGGCATGGGTATAATTTCCTTCCACGTTAGCTCACCGAGATCTGTAGCAAGCAGTGCTAGTTCAAGGTCGGGTGAAGGGCGATAGATGCGGCGCGACTCGCAGCTCCACTGTGCAAGATTGGCGGCAAAAAACATCTCTGTCTGCAACTCCTCCATTGCGTGCGTGTCAATGCGTTTCTGGGTAATGTCAAAACGACCGAACCGCTCTTGATCGAAATCATCATATGAATGCAACCCGAGAAGGTATTTTCTGAAGTGCGGCGCGTTTTTAACGAGGCCGGTTGAATGAAGTAATGTTTGCCCGCCGGTCGCCGCAGTCAACTTTGCTGAAAGACGATAAAAGGCCATTCGCTCCTCCCATATGCGAAAATACTGCTCAAGTCGTGATGGTCCTGGCTCTTTGTTTTGTCTGCCTGCGAATTTACTATCAACGGTATTATTCACTGCAGGACTATGCCACTATTTTGAGAAAAAATCAATTCCGTTTTTGAAAATCTGGAGCCCGTCTGAATCGGCGGGTATTTTTTTGCCCGCGCGCTTCAGCTTCTCCTTTTGAAGCTGTGCGTCAGGGCGCTGCAAAAAGAAAAGGTTTCTGTCGGGGTGCGGCATCATGCCGAGGACTCGCCCATCGTACGAAAGTACACCCGCGATATTCTCCATCGAACCGTTCGGGTTTGCGGGTAGGTTTTGGTACGAACTCATCTCCCCTTTGTAGTACCGGAAAGCGACACGCTTGTCGCGCCGCAATTCATCAAGCATTTTTGAGGGCGCCACATACTTCCCCTCTCCGTGGGCGATGGGAACCGAGAGCGATTCAATGCCCGAGAGCCACGGGCTTTTTCCCTCCGCTTTCAAATCAACCCAGCGGTCCGTGTAGCGGTTTGAATCGTTAAAGGTGACCGCGCCGGGGAGTATGCCGATTTGCGAGAGTATCTGAAAGCCGTTGCAAATCCCGATGACCAATTTTCCGCTTTCAATAAACTGCATTAGGGGCTTCCACAGGTGATTTTTGACGCGGTTGCCGTACGCTTTGCCGCTCCCGGTGTCATCCCCGTACGCAAACCCGCCGGGGAACGCCAGAATATCGTAATCCGCCAGTTTCACTTTCTTATCTATAACGTCGTTGATATGCACAATGTCCGCATTCCCGCCCGCGCGCTCAAACGCGTACGCCGTTTCCTCCTCGCAATTGAGACCATACCCCGAGAAAACCAGAACCTGCACTTTTGTTTTTGTTTTCTTTGTCATATTTTCTTCGCGTAGAAACTGAGCCATACGAGCGGCCTGCCTTTTTCGTCGACCGCATGTCCGCTAACCCGTTCGTCGACCGCCAGGACGCTATAACCGTTCGTCGTGAGTAGCTCGCCCAATTCGGCGATGTCCCAGAAGCTGAAGAAGCGCTCCCCTGCTTAATCGGGCACCATGCGCTCGCCGTCGCCTTTTTTTACCGAGACAAACAGAGTGCCTCCGGGTTTCAGTATTCTGTTAAATTCGGCAAGCGCCTTCGGCACGTCCCGTTTCGCCAGATTCAGTAGCGATGCGCATGCCCACACGCCGTCATACGATTCGGACTGTAGTTTTGTGTCCGTCATATCAGATTCATAAAACGGAACATGGGGAAATTGCTGTTTCGCGCTTTCAATCGCCGCGTGCGAGTAGTCCAATCCTTCGACTGCGGCCCCGCGAGTTAAAAATTGAGAAATATCCCTACCCGACCCGCCGCACCCGATATCTATCACTCTCGGAGCGCTGAGCGGAAGAAACGAGAGAAATTTCTCGATTTCAGCTGTCCACAAATAGCCGCGGCTTTTTTCTTCATGCCATTCGTTCGCGGTTTCGTAATTCTGTTTTGTGATGTCGTAGTTCATATCACCAATGTTTGAAACGCTTCACGTACGCGGCGTTCGCCTCCGCAAGCGGAATCCGAGTCACTTGCGTACCGTTCTTCACGGTGAGCGAAGTCGAACCGTCAACCTTTCCGATTTTCGCAAACATGAGCCCTTTGAAAAGCTTTTCAAATGCCGCCGTATTTTTGGGCGCGACCGTCGCCACTACTCTCCCCTGACTCTCGGAGAAAAGCGCAAAATCAGCGCGACCGAGTTTTTTTGAAAGCGCTGAAATATCGGCCGAGAGGCCTAGGTTTCCCGCAAGCGCCGTTCGGAAAAATGCGGCCGCAAGCCCTCCGCGTCCGACGGAGATTGCGGAGGCAACCAGACCGTTTTGAATCGCCTTCTCGAGCGCTGCGTACAGTTTCAAATTCTTTTTTCCATGAACCTCGGGCGCTACGCCGCCTTTCTCGCCAATCATGCGGAAATATTCCGAGCCGCCAAGCTCGGCGTCGGTATCGCCCAAGACATACACCGCATCGCCCGCAAATTTTGCGTCGATTGAAACTGCCTTCTCCGCGTCCTTCATGACACCGATAGCTGAAATGAGCAGGGTCGGCAGGGCGGAGATTTGAATCGGCTCGCCTTTCTCGTCGTATCCTTTGAAATCATTAAACATGCTGTCCTTGCCGGAGATGAACGGCGTGCCGTAGAGCGTTGCGTATTCGTAGCAGGCGCGCGCCGCTTCTTTCAATTGGTACAGGCGCTCGGGATTGTAGGAGTCGGTCCAGCAGAAATTGTCCAAAATCGCGAGGTGATTCAAAGGCGCGCCCGCGGCAACGGCCTGCCGCACGGCGGCGTCCAAGGACGCCGCCGCCATTTTGTACGGGTCCAAATCCGAGTAGTACGGATACAAAGCAGAGGTGAGAACGACCGCGCGCTTGCTGGTTAAAACCGGCCGAAACACGCTCGCATCCCCCGTCACCCGCCCCGCGCCGACGACGGGCTTTATGACGGAGCCGCCCTGCACCTCGTGGTCGTACTGTTTTGCCAGAAATTCGTTTGAGGAAAGGTTGTGGTTTCCTATCAAAGAAAGCACGGTGCTTTTCAAATCCTTCGGGCGCGGCACCAATTCCTCCAAAACGCCCGAGAGCGCCGCGCCCGCGGTGTAATTGGGCTGCCTCGTGTACTGCTGGCGCTTCGGCAAACCGTTATGAAGAAACTCCAAATCCAAATCCATCACCGTCTTTCCTTTATAAAGGACCGTGCACTTCCCCGAGGCGGTAAATTCGCCGATAACGGTCGCCTCCACCCCGCGCCGCTTCATCAAATCCGCAAATGCCTTCCACTTTCCCTTCGGCACCGCCAAGGTCATGCGCTCTTGGGACTCCGATATCCAAATCTGCCACGGCTCCAAGCCGGGGTATTTTAACGGCACTTTTTCCAAATCAACCCGCGCACCCCCCGACTCGCGGCTCATCTCACCCACCGCGCCTGAAAGCCCGCCCGCGCCCATGTCGGTAATGGAGCTGTAGAGATTCAAATCGCGCGCCTCCTTCGCCAGAGCATCGCTCATTTTCTTCTGCGTAATCGGGTCTCCTATCTGGACCGAGGTCGCGGGTGACCCTTGGTCTATCGACTCCGAGGAGAATGTCGCCCCGTGTATGCCGTCGAGGCCCACACGTCCGCCGAGCATGACGATATAGTCGCCCGCATTCGCCTTCTTTTCATAGAGTTTCCTCCCGCCTCTCTTTTTGGGTATCAGGCCCACCGTCCCCGCAAAGACCAGCGGTTTCCCGCGGTACGCTTGGTCAAAAATCATGAAGCCGTGCGGCGTGGGTATGCCGCTCTGGTTTCCGCCCGCGTTAATTCCTTTTATGACGCCCTCCGCAATGCGCTTTGAGGAAAGCATCTCGTTCGTTTTCGCGGCGCCTCTGAAGAGGCGCCGCGTATCCTCCGCAGGCGCAAAACAAAATCCGTACGTGTTCGCGACGGGCTTCGCGCCTAAGCCAAAACCCAATGCGTCCCTGTTCACTCCCACCACCCCCGTCACCGCCCCGCCGAACGGATCCAAGGCGGAGGGGCTGTTGTGCGTCTCCACCTTGTGGGTCACCACGTACTCGTCGTCAAAAATAATTCCGCCGGAGTTGTCCTTAAATACCGATACGCAAAAATCATTCTTTCCTTTGTTTCTCCGCACCTCCTCCGTCGCGCGCTTTATGTATCCGCGGTAGATGCCCTCCTGCATCTCATCAATCGGATTTGCAAAAATCGTGTGCTTGCAGTGCTCACTCCATGTTTGCGCCAGCGCTTCAAGCTCCACATCGGTCGGGTTTCTCCCCAAATCCCGAAAGTGCGCCTGAATCGCCCGCATGAAATCCAACTCCAATGCCAACGGTCCGCGGTACGTGCCCTCCTCATCCTTGATTCCCTTCTTCCCTATCTCTTCAAGCTCCTCGTCCGAAACGTTCAGATTGACCGAGAGAACCTTTGAAGAACCGTGGAGCGAGACCTTGGGAACCACCGGCGCTCGCCTCACCTCGCGCCGGTACGCGCTCGCGTTATAAACGCTCGCGCGCTGAATCAGCGGGTTATGCAAGCTCGCCGCTATTTTCTCAGCCGCTTCTCGGCTGAGTTTGCCTTCTATGAAAAAGACCTGCGCGGAGTACACGTGCTCGCCCTCCTTAAATTTCTTTCCCGTCGCATCCTCTATCGTTTCTTTTGCGGTCGTGCCCACATTGTCCGTCACCCCCGCCAGAAACCCGACCTCAATAGCCCAGTCAAATTTCTTCGGCACAAATCGTCCGACTGTGGACGCTTCCACGAGGGGGTTCGCCAAAGCCGAGCGGGCCTCTTCGAGGCCCGCTTTTGATAGGTTCGTATCTATAAGGTAGGAGTCGGCGATGGTGACGGCCTTGACCCGCGGGCCCGCAATTTCCCGAAATGCCTTTGTTTTAAGCTCCGCACGCGCATCCGGAATTGTTGCAGTCACATCAATCCGAATAGCCATACAGCTATTTTATCCGAAAATTGCCTCTTATCAAAATCTGGACGGCACACAAACAAACGAATTTCATACCGTATAATTAATACAAATGCCGATTACCCAAACACAGACAGTAAAGATTGAAGGCCCGTTAGAAGTAGAAAAATTACTTCCCTTAAACCGTATTATTACTGGGGATGCAGTCGAAGAGTTGCGCAAGATGCCTGCAGAGTCAGTAGACATTGTTGTCACATCACCACCCTATGATGCTGTGCGCGACTATAAAGGTTTTACATTAAACTTACATGAAGTGGGTAAGGAACTACACCGGGTTTTAAAAAACGGAAGCGTTCTCGTAATGGTCATCCAAGACCAGACAAAGGACTTCGGTAAATCCCTCACTTCATTCAGAACTATTATCGATTGGTGTGATAGTTTTGGTTTTAAACTCTTCGAAACAGTTATTTACCGCAAGTACGGCGCTGAAGGTGCGTGGTGGAATAAGCGCTTTCGAGTAGATCATGAGTATATACCTATTTTCCTAAAGGGAGATCGCCCGACATATTTCAATAAAGAACATCTAAAAATTCCCTCAAAGCATGGGGGCAAAACGCTCACTGGTGGTGGAACGCGTCTTACAAATGGCGTACGAATACCTACAAAAGCAATTAAAATCAATGCAACAAAATGTCGAGGGACTGTCTGGGATTATCTAACGGCAGGCGATGGCAGCCGATTAAAACATCAACACCCTGCAACTTTTCCGAATCAACTGCCTTATGACTTTATTCAATGTTTCACTGAGGAAAATGCTGTTGTCTTGGACCCTTTCGTTGGCAGCGGCACTACAACTGTGGCAGCAAAAAACTTAGGTCGTAATTATATCGGCATTGATGTCTCTCCAGAGTATTGTGCTATAGCGGAAGAGCGGTTGCGTGTTGAATACGAACCAGAGAATAAGAAACTATTTTAAGAAACCACGTGGATCGATAGTATATTCAATCGATAATGAGCCGGTAATCGCAAGCGAAACCGGTTCTTCTTCCATAATTTCGTCGTATCGACCTTGACTTGGAACACGAGAACGTTTTTCGAAGATATACGGAACTAGGTTCTTCCATGACCACTGCTCTATTTTATATTTCCAGTCCGTTTTAGCAGCAAGAACCTTAATGAATGCCTGTGCCTGTTCAATAGTATGCGAGTCAAACGTGCCTTCCTTTTTATCGAAGTGCACGAGGTGACCTTTGGTGTCAGTAAACTTAATTTTATCAGCGCCACGTTTTCCATGCGCGATGATTCGCAATTCTTCAAAAAACTCTTTCAAAGCAAGCATTAGGTCAGTGATGGAGTAGTTATTATTGAAGAAAACAGAATGTAATGGACTTGATGCTTTTTCTGCGACTAGAAAATAAAACCAACTTAAGCAATTATCTGGGTAGTTAAATAGGTTTTTAAAGGTACCGTCAGTATATAAAAGAGGACAAATACCGCTTTCAGGAACTGCAACAGAAACGCGTTGACTAATAAGTGCCATTAAAAAATGTACTGTTGCGAGCGGATACTTTTCTGAAAACCGTGTCTTGTAGTCAAATTCACGAACACCATTTGCGGAAATGCAATTCTTTAACGCACCCCAATGCGTGGATGGTCGCCTCAGGTTGAAATGGATCATATGTTGTCCGATACTCCGTACGTTTTCTCTGAAAATCTCCATATCCAAGAAGACGCAGTCGCTTGGCTTGAATCCATTTTCAAGAAGTAGTGCTTTACCATCGTAAAAACCGCGCACTCGCCAACCAAGATAGTGAGACATCAAAAGGCCGCACAATAGACCATCACTATCGGGACTTAATACGCAGTCCTGATTTTTCTCTACGATCCACGGATACGTCTTGAGCAGATATTCGTAGTCTACTGTGGTACCACCAGTGGTGTGTTGTGACGCACTCATAAGGGACCGAGACAGAGTATCATTTTCTTACTTACGTATTCAAAACCCAGATGGTCTTCACCCCATCTGTCCAAAGACTACCGCTTAAACCCGCTCCAACACCTCGGATTAGACCACCTCCCCGAGCATGGGGATGCCGATGTGCTGGCGGGCAGTTTCGCCTTTCCAAAGCTCCTTGCTCCTGTGCGGCATGTCGCCCCGCTCCGCAAGGTGCGCGGCGTTTTTAAGCGCGTGGAAGGTGGAGCCCAAGAAAACCGTGTGCTTGCCGAACTTCTGGTCCAGCATATCCACGGTCGCATACACCCGCCGCCACTTCTCCAAATGCAAATTTGAGTTAAACAAATCGGGCTGGAGCGCGCCCTCGGGCGCTAAATCCATGAGCACAATGCCGGTTGAGCGGTATGGCACGCCTTGGCGGAACACTTCGTCAAACGTAGAGCCGACTAAGGAGATGAGTTCGTTCGGCACGGCGGTGGGCTGGGACAAAGTGATTTCAAGGCCGTGGTGCCGAAACTCCTGCGTTTTTAGAAAATAGAAGATGCGGCGCGCCGCCAGATTATGGCGGCGCGCCTTGATGCAGGCGTTTTCTATATTTTTTGAAAGCTGCGAGAAGACGAACGCGCGTTCGGTCGAGGGCGGCGTGAAGGTTTTGGTTTTGCTGATCGACTGGTACTCATGCTTCTCCTCAAGCTCCAAGGGCAGCACAAACTCCCCCCGAAGCTCTTCCCAGATTTCCCGATGCGGCTTGGTTAATTTCGCCTCAACCCACTCTTTGCGCTTTGCGGCAAACTCGTAGGCGGTCTGTATGCCGAACTGCTGAAGATACGCGGTGGTCTGCGGCCCGATGCCCCACACTTTTTCGACGGGAAGCGTTTTTAAAAACTCATGCGCCGCGTACGCGGGGATGATAGTGAGCCCTGAGGGCTTTTTCCACTTGGAGCCAATTTTCGCGAGCGATTTGTTGGGCCCCAAGCCCACGGAGAATGTCATGCCCAACTCCCCGTCCAATTCGCGCTTTATCGCTTCCGCCATCTTTTCATACGGCATATGGAGGGAGCGCCGGAGGCCCGTTAAATCCGCAAAGCATTCGTCTATCGAATACTCTTCGACCGCCGAAGTGTACCTGCGGACAACGGCGAACATGCGCTTTGAGAACAAACTGTAGGTTTCATAATCCGACGGGAGAATAACGACATCGGGGCAGGCCTTTTTCGCCTCGGAGAGAATCATTCCGCGCTTCACCCCCCGCCGTTTCGCCTCGTACGTGAGGGAGGCCACGATGCCGCGCTCTTTGCCGGTCACCACGGGCTTGCCTTTGAGTTTCGGATTCAGGGCGATTTCGCACGAGGCGAAGAACGCGTCGCCGTCGATGTGGAGAATTGCCCGCGGAAACGAACGGATGGAGAAGGCCATGCTAGTAGCGGCGGATAACCGCGGAGACGATGGCTTCTATCTGCAGGTCGTTTTCCGGAAAGATGGGCTTGTAGTTTTTGTTCGCGGCCTCGAGGTAGGGTTTGCCGTTTTTCATGCGCAAATACTTCATCGTGTACTCGCCGTCAACCTGCGCAATAACAATCTGTCCGGCTTTCGGCTGCTTCCCGCGCTCAACCAGAACCATGTCGCCCTCCATAATGCCCGCGTCTATCATCGAATCCCCCTTCACCTTGAGCATGAAGGTCGCCTCTTTGTTTGCAATCAGAAACTCGTCCAAACTCATGGTGTCCACCAATTCCTCCTCCGCCGGCGACGGAAAGCCCGCCTCGACGTACCCGAGAAGAGAAATGTTGCCGAAGAGCTTTTTCGGAATCAGCTTCCCCTTCCTGTCCTTCTCCACCACCCCCTCGCGTATGAACTTCTGTATCGTGAAAAAAACCGCGGCTTTGGACTTGTAGCCGAAGAGCTTCATCATCTCCGAATAGCTCGGCATCCGGCGATGCGTTTTGTAGAAGAGGCGCAATTTAGCGGGAGATGCCATCCCCCCATTCTATTAGAACGTTCGTTCTAACGCCACCCTCCCCCAGTGGAAAACTCTCTCCTATTGTTTCCGCGTTTTAACCGCCGCCACTCCAATAATCACAAGCGACACCAAGAAATACAAACCGTACAACACGAGGAGAATGAGCGGTGTAATGCCGAGCGAAAATCCGTATGGCCCGCTCTCACCTGCAAATAACAGCAGAGCCGAAAGCGCAAGAACGAGAGGTGCGGCCCAGATTGCAAATCGTTTCCAAGATTCAAAAACTCCTGATGCAAGCGGGGTTGTAAGCAAGGCAGGAAGTAATAGCCAGAAAAGAATTGCCGAAATATTTTTTGTATAAAAAAGGAAGTCCGAGCAAAATGAATAAGCGCTTTCGCAAATAGAACTAATTCGATACCACTGTAAAAATCCTGCTACAGCAAGGGCAAATATTGCAATGACGGCAAGATTTGTTTTAGTTAACAAATTCACTATGTTTTCACGTTACCACGAATAACTTACCTGCCCCTTGTTTGTAGACAACTTCACGATTGCCAACCCCATCACTGTTGAGGTTTGAATAGGGACATTCTTCTTTAGAACTACTAAAGTCGTTTTATTTTTCGCTCGGTTTGCGAGCGGCAATGTAAATGATGATGACCGAGGCCAGGAAATAAATACCGTAGAGAACTAAAAGGATAAGCGGTGTAATACCGAGCGAAAAACCGTATGGCCCGCTCTCACCTGCAAATAACAGCA
>FRDC01003044.1_pt1 | contig 16754 bp, 14 predicted proteins | sample 1106171 | NCBI WGS metagenome assembly FRDC01 (sample SAMEA3930566, study PRJEB13176) | freshwater metagenome | biome: Drinking water system; feature: drinking water; material: water | place: Singapore | collected 2014-12-20 | reverse complement strand
GTTCAGAACATCAACCAGCTTCGCGCCCTTGAAGGCGAACTTGCCCGCACCATCGGCACCCTTGATGCCATTCGTTCCGCCCGGGTCCATCTTGTTCTGCCGCAGCGCGAACTGTTCAGCAAGGAACAGCAACCGGCCAACGCCAGCGTCTTCCTGAACATCCGCAACAGCGCCCAAATCGGACCTGAACAGATCGCCGCCATCCAGCACCTTGTGGCCTCCAGCGTTCCGCAACTGAAATCGACCGCCGTTTCAATCATCGACAACAACGGCAACCTGCTTGCCCGCGGCGTTGAGGAAGGCGAAAACAACGCGCTTTCCGCGCAGACCGGCAGCGACATGAAAGCGCGTTTTGAGCGCAACATGTCCCGCAACCTGGAAGATCTCCTTTACCGCGTCATCGGCTTTGGCAAGGTCCGCGCGCAGGTGACGGCTGAAATCAATTTTGACGTTATCAGCCGCAACTCGGAAATTTATGACCCTAACGGCCAGGTTGTCCGCTCGACTCAAAACACAAGCGAAGACAGCACCGACAATACCGGCGGGTCCGATCAAACGGTAAGCGTCCAGAATAACCTGCCCGGCCTGCCCGGAACCAATGCCGGCAGCAGCGGCACACCGGCCAGCACCAACAGCCGCGCCGAGGAAGTCGTGAACTACGAAATCACCAAAACGGTGGAAAGCATCGTTCAGGGCGGTGGCGAGGTTGAAAAACTGTCGGTGGCCGTTCTGGTTGACGGCAAGTACGAAACGGAAGCGCCGGCGGAAGACGCGAAAGACAAGGAACCCGTGCGCAAATACGTTCCGCGCAGCCCTGAAGAAATCGCTCAGATCACGGCGCTGGTCAAATCGGCCATTGGCTTCGACGAGGATCGCGGCGATAAAGTTGAAATCATCAACATGCAATTCGCCGACTCTGAAAACCTGACTCTGGCGCCGGAACCCGATTTGCTTTTAGGCTTCAAGAAAGCCGACATCCTGGGCGTGGTTGAAACCGTTACGCTTAGCCTTGTGGCGATGCTTGTCATCATTCTGGTCTTAAGGCCGATGGCAACTCATATCGCGGCGGCGGCAGCTTCTGCGGCCGAGCAAGCGTCTGCCCAGCATGCCGAAATGGCCATGATCCCCGGCCAAGTCGGCCCCCAGGCAGCCCTTGCCCCGCCGGGGGCCATGGGGGGCGCCCTGCCCGATTTAAGCGGCGGCGCTGGCGCGAGCGCCGAACAAAGCGAGCTTGAAAACATGATCAACATGTCGCAGGTCGAAGGAAAGGTAAAAGCATCCTCGGTGCAGAAAATTTCCGAACTGGTGGCAAGCCACCCCAATGAAACCGTTTCCGTCATTCGCAGCTGGATGTCACAGGAGGGATAATAACTCATGCGCGTTCGCGAGGACTATCGAACACTCACTGGCCCTGAAAAGGCCGCCATCCTTCTTCTTGCCCTGGGCGAAGAACAAACCGCCCGCGTCTTTACACACCTTGATGACGAAGAAATCATGGAACTGTCTCAGGTCATGTCCGGCCTGGGGAAAGTCAGCTCGAACGTCGTTGAGCGCCTCTTTATCGAATTTGCCGAGAACATGACCTCGACCAACTCGCTCGTCGGCACGCTCGACAGCACGGAACGCCTGCTCGCCAAGGTGCTGGGCAAGGAACGCGTCGACAATATCATGGAAGAAATCCGCGGTCCTGCCGGACGCACCATGTGGGAAAAACTCAGCAACGTGAACGAGGAAATCCTCGCCAACTTCCTGCAAAAGGAATACCCGCAAACCGTCGCCGTGGTTCTAAGCAAGGTCACCTCGGATCACGCGTCGCGCGTCTTGTCCCTTCTGCCGGAAGGCTTTGCCATGGAAGTCATCATGCGCATGCTGCGCATGGAGGCCGTGCAAAAAGAGGTTCTTGAAGATGTCGAACGCACGCTGCGCATGGAGTTCATGTCCAACCTGGCGCGTACGAACCGCCGCGACAGCCATGAATTGATGGCCGAGATCTTCAACAATCTTGACCGCAACGTCGAAGGCAAGTTTATGGAGGCCTTGAACGAGCGCAATCCCGAGTCGGCGGAAAAAATCCGCTCGCTCATGTTCACCTTCGAGGACCTGCAACGCCTCGATCCGGGCGGGGTTCAGACGCTTATCCGCAACGCCGACAAGGAAAAAATGCCGCTGGCGCTCAAAGGCGCGTCCGATACCATTAAAGACCTCTTCTTCTCGAACATGTCTGAACGCGCCGCCAAGATCATGAAGGAGGACATTGCCTCGCTTGGCCCCGTACGCCTGAAAGACGTTGAAGAAGCGCAACAGGCGTTGGTGACCACCGCCAAACAGCTGGCCGATCGCGGTGAAATCACGCTGGTCAGCTCGAAGGATGAAGATGAGCTCGTCTACTGAACAACCCGATGGAAAGAACGTGAAAAAAACCCAAAAATTCATGTTTGATACCCAGGACTTCGGCGTCGACACATCCGCCGAAGAAAAGGCGCCCATCTTCACGGAGGAACAAATGCTGGCCGCGCGCGCCGAAGGCCACGTCCAAGGCCGCGCCGAGGCGCTGAAGGAAGCGCGCGCAAGCCAGGAAGAGAAAACAATGCATGCGTGCGAGAAGATGCTGGCGCAAGCCGGCAAGCTGCTTGAAGCGGAAACCCGCCGTGAAATCCTTAAACAGACGCAAAGCCTTGACATGGTCCTGCATGTCATTGAAAAAGTCGCCCCCTCCCTGGCAAGTGCTGGGGCTCTGGCGGAAGCGCTTAAAACCATTACTATGGGCCTGGAAGAACACCGGGAAGAACCAAGGATCGTCGTCACCGTTCACGACAGCCTGTTTCAAGCCATCAAGGAACGCGTGGACAAGATCAGCGCCGACCGCAACTTTACCGGCAAGCTGATCGTTATGGCCGACCCGGCGATCCCCCCGACTGACTGCCGGGTTGAATGGGCTGACGGCGGCATGGAGCGCAGTTTTGACCGCCTGCTTTCGGCGATCAATGAAGAAATTAAAAAGATGAAAGAAACCCTCACAAACAACGGAGATATGAAATGACGCCAGCCGATGACAAAGCACAAGTAGAATTTGCGGAAATCAAGCCCTCGGAGGCCGGGAAAGTGGAAGCGCGCACGAAAGACGTCGACGCGATCTACGATATTCCGGTGCAGATCTCGGCTGTTTTGGGCCGCTCGACCATGCAGGTCAGCCAGCTCCTGAAACTGGGCCGGGGCGCCGTGGTCGATCTGGACCGCAAGGTGGGCGAAGCCATCGACATCTACGTGAACAACCGACTGGTTGCGCGCGGCGAAGTCGTGCTGGTTGAAGACCGCCTGGGCGTGACCATGACCGAGATCGTGAAATCGGATCGCTCGCAATCCTGATCCTTCGGGAATTGAAAAATCATGCGCCTGATGATCGTTGGAAGCCTTGAGGGATATATAAGCGCCGCCGGCAAGATTGCGCTGGCAAAGGGCGCCAAGGTCACGCACACCGAAGACATCGAACAGGCCATGGGGGCGCTGCGCTCCGGCAAGGGCGCCGACGTCGTCATGGTCGACGTCAAGCAAAAGATCAGCGATTTCATCGAAAGCCTGAAGGCCGAGCGCATCTCGATTCCCGTCGTGGCCTGCGGCGTGGGCACGGATGCGGGCGCCGCCGTCCGCGCCATCAAGGCCGGGGCCAAGGAATATGTACCCCTGCCGCCCGATGCCGAGCTGATCGCCGCCGTCCTTCAGGCCGTCACGGAAGAAAACAACACCATGATCGCCAATGCGCCGGCCATGAAAGCCGTGCTGCACGTGGCCGACCGCGTTGCCAAAAGCGATGCGACCGTGCTCATCACCGGTGAATCGGGTACGGGCAAGGAAGTCATGTCGCGCTACATCCACCAGAAGAGCAAGAGGTCGGGCGCCCCTTTCATCTCGCTCAACTGCGCGGCAATACCCGAAACCCTTCTGGAATCCGAACTTTTCGGGCATGAAAAAGGCGCCTTCACCGGCGCGGTTGCGCGGCGCCTTGGGAAGTTTGAGGAAGCCAACGGCGGCACGCTCCTGCTTGACGAAATCAGCGAGATGCATCCGTCCTTGCAGGCCAAGCTTTTGCGCGCCATTCAGGAACGCGTCATCGACCGCATCGGCGGTAAGGAACCCGTCAAGGTTGACATTCGCCTCGTCGCAACCTCCAACCGCGACCTTGAGGCCGCGGTCAGGGCCGGGCAATTCCGTGAAGACCTTTATTTCCGCCTCAACGTCGTCAATCTTCAGCTTCCGGCCCTGCGCGAACGACCCGAGGATATTCCGGCGCTGGCTCAGATGTTCGCCGACAAGTACAGCGAGCAGAACGGCCTGCCGAAGAAAAAACTCTCCCCCGAGGCGGTTGAGAAACTTTCGGCCTGGAACTGGCCCGGCAACGTGCGCGAGCTTGAAAACGCGCTGCACCGCGCCATCCTGATGTCCCAGGAAGATGAAATCGAAGCCGAAGCCATCCATCTGGCCGGGCAAAAAACGGTCGCAGCCGTCAAAACCGCGGCGGCCGCCGTCGCAAGCGGCAACGGTCATAAAGACGCCCCCTCTTCGGGCGTCCTTGTCGGCAAGACGGTTGCCGATGTTGAACGCGACCTGATCATCAATACGCTGGAACATTGTCTGGGCAATCGGACCCATGCCGCCAATATTCTGGGCATTTCGATCCGCACTTTGCGCAACAAACTGAAGCTGTATGGCGAGCAAGGCGTCAGTATTCCGGGTGGGGCTAGCGGATAATGGCGGCACAGGACACGACAGCAGGCAAAGGACCGGGTTTCAGCATGGGACAGATCTTCCGTGCCGATGTGGCGCTCGCGCTTGGCATTGTCGCCATTCTGGTCGTGCTGGTCCTGCCGATGCCTACCTGGCTTCTCGACATCAGCCTGGCCCTTTCGGTCGCGATCTCGGTCCTGATCCTCATGACCGTTCTTTTTATCGAAAAGCCGCTGGATCTGAGCACCTTTCCGACCATCCTGCTGATTACAACCATGATCCGCCTGGCGCTGAACCTGGCGTCCACGCGCCTTATCCTGGCGCACGGACATGAAGGCCACGCAGCGGCCGGCCATGTGATTGAAGCGTTCGGCAGCTTCGTCATGCAGGGTAATTTCGTGATCGGCGTCATTGTTTTCGCCATTCTCGTCATCGTCAACTTTGTCGTCATCACCAAGGGCGCAGGCCGGATCGCTGAAGTCGCAGCGCGTTTCAGCTTGGACGCCATGCCGGGCAAGCAGATGGCCATTGATGCCGATCTTTCTGCCGGTCTTATCAACGAAAACGAGGCACGTACGCGCCGTTCGCAGCTCGAGCAGGAGAGCACCTTCTTCGGCTCGATGGACGGCGCCGCCAAATTCGTGCGCGGCGACGCCATCGCCGGCCTTCTGATCGTGTTCATCAACATCATCGGCGGCATCATCATCGGCACAGCGCAGAACGATCTGTCGCTATCCGAAGCAGCCGACGTTTATACGCACCTGACGATTGGCGACGGCCTTGTCAGCCAGGTTCCGGCCCTTATCGTTTCCATCGCCGCCGGCCTTCTTGTCTCCAAAGCCGGTGTTGCGGGCACGACCGACAAGGCGCTCTTCGGCCAGCTGAGCGCCCGGCCGCAGGCGATGTGGCTCTCCTCCATTTTGATGGGTGTGCTGGCCGCCATGCCGGGCATCCCGGCTTTTCCGTTCCTCCTGATGGCCGGAATCGCGGGCGCGGCCGCCTACAACCTCAACCTCCAGCGCGAGCGCAAGGCCGTGGCGCAGAAAAAAGAAGCCGAGACCACAGCCGCCAAGGCGCCGGTGGCTGAAGAACCCATCGCCAAGTCGCTGGCCATGGACAATATCCGGCTTGAGCTTGGCTACGGTCTCCTGCCGCTGGTCAACAATCCCGACAAGGGCCGCCTGACCGAACAGGTCAAGGGCCTGCGCCGCCAGCTGGCCGAAGACATGGGCTTCGTCCTGCCCTCCGTGCGCATTCAGGACAACCTGCAATTGCCCGCCAACACTTACGTCGTCCGCATCAAGGAGATCGAGGCCGGCCGCGGCGAGATCCGCCCCGACATGCTGCTCTGCATGAACCCGACGGGCGACAAGATCGACCTTCCGGGCGAAACCACGCGCGAGCCGACCTTTGGCCTTCCCGCCATGTGGATCGGCATCGATTACCGCGAGGAAGCGCATTTCAAGGGCTACACCGTCGTCGATCCCTCGACCGTGATCACGACCCATGTGACCGAAATCGTCAAGGACAACATGCCCGAGCTTTTGTCCTACGCCGAAACGCAGAAACTGCTCGACGAACTGCCGCCGCAGCACCAGAAGCTTGTCGTCGACGTCATCCCGGCGCGCATCACGGTCACGGGACTTCAGCGCGTGCTGCAGAACCTTGTTTCCGAGCGCGTCTCGGTCCGCGACCTTCCGACCATTCTGGAAGGTATTTCAGAAGCCAACAGCTTCACCAGCAACGTCTCGGTCATTACCGAACATGTCCGTGGGCGGCTGGCCCGCCAGCTCTGCAACCAGAACGCCAATGCGGCCGGCATCGTCAATCTCATAACGCTCTCGGGCGACTGGGAGCAAGCCTTCGGCGACGCGCTGGTCGGCGACGGGCCGGAAAAGCAGCTCGCCATGCCGCCGATGAAATTGCAGGAATTTATCAATGCCGTCCGCCTCAAATACGAGGAAATGTCCATGCGCGGCGAAAACCCGGTGCTTCTGACCAGCCCCGTCATCCGGCCCTACGTGCGTTCGATCGTCGAACGCTTCCGCGCACAGACGGTTGTCATGTCGCAAAACGAGATTTATTCAAAAGCCAGAATCCGAACACTGGGGCAGATATAAGAAGATACAAGAAAAGTGATGATGTCAGTTTCAATGTTTTTACAGAGCTATGTCCCATTTCCGTCACCCCCGCTTTACGCGGGGGTCTGGAAGGCCGTCTGGCCGTCATATAATGCATATGACGCGCAGACGCGCTTCCGGGATGCCCGCGCAAAGGCGGGCATGACACCCCTTAAGGATATGAGAACATCATGAGGCTCAAAACCTTCCACGCCCGGTCGATGAAAGACGCCATGCGCCAGATCAAGGAAACACTGGGCGATGACGCCATCATCGTGGCCCAGCGCAACGAGCCCGGCGGATCGGTCCGCGTCACGGCCGCGGTCGAGCAGGGCGCCGACCTGTCGCCAGCAAAACCCGCGGTAAAGCCGAGGACAGCCAAAAATATGCGGCCTTCGCTCGTCGATGACGAGGATACGGTGGCTGAAAAGCTGACCGGGCTTCTGCTCGCGCACCGCACGCCCGCCGATTTGACCGACAAGATCGTAGCCGCCGGAGCGGATACCGGATTTTCAACACTGGATAGTGCCCTCGAAAGCGCCCTGGGTTCCGTGTTTCACTTTGCGCCCCTGCCTTTGAAACGCTATGGGCAGCCGCTGGTTCTGGTGGGGCCGCCGGGTGCAGGCAAGACGCTGACGGCGGCCAAGCTTGCCGCGCGCGCCACATTGAACGGCCTGAAAGCCGCCATCATCACAACCGACACAGCCCGCGCCGGGGGGGTCGAGCAGTTGCAGGCCTTCCTGAAAATCATGTCTATCGAACTGCTGGTGGCCGAAGATGCCAGATCGCTTAAACAGCAACTGGGCAAAAGCATAAATGCCGACCAGATCATCGTCGATACCGGCGGCCTTAACCCGTTCGATCCCAGGGAAATGAAGGATCTGGCCATGATCCTGAAAAGCGACGATGCCGACGCCGTCATGGTACTGCCCGCGGGCGGCGACGCCGAGGAAAGCGCCGAAATGGCCATGACTTTCGGCGTTTTGGGTGTGCGCAAGATCCTGCCGACACGCCTTGATTTCGCGCGGCGTCTGGGAGGCATTCTGGCCGCGGCCGACCGCGCCAACATGGCCTTTACCGACGCAAGCCATACGCCAAATGTGGCCAAGGGGCTTTTACAACTGTCACCCCGGACGCTGGCCGAGTTTCTAACGGCCAAGGCACAACCTTTAAAGAAACAGAAAGCAGGCTGATCATGACAGGCACGATCAAGACGCTTGGCCCCAAGAATGAAAACGGATCGGATGAAACGCCGCGCAACGTGATCGCCGTGGCGTCCGGCAAGGGCGGCGTCGGCAAAACGTGGTTCTCAATCACGCTCGCGCAAGCTCTGGCCAAACAGGGCAAGAAAGTCCTTTTGTTCGACGGAGATCTGGGCCTTGCCAACGTCGACGTCCAGCTGGGCCTTGTCGCCAAGCACGATCTCAACGACGTCATGGAGGGCACCCTGTCGCTCTCCCGCGCCGTCCATCATTACGAAGAAGGCGGCTTTGACATTATCGCCGGACGCTCGGGCCAAACCGCTCTTTCGGCCCTGCCTGTCCAGAAACTCAACGAACTACGCCTTCAGGTTCAGAAAGCCGCCGCCGACTATGACGCCGTGATCCTTGACCTTGGCGCCGGGGTCGACCGTACCGTGCGCTTTCTGGCCGCCGCTGCGGGACTTACCGTTGTCGTCGTGACGGAAGAGCCGACCTCGCTCACCGACGCCTATGCCTTCATCAAGCTGAGCCACCAGTCAGGTCATGCCGGCAACCTGCATATCGTCGTCAACATGAGCACGAACGACAAGGAAGGCGAAAAAACCTACCAGACGCTCCTGAAAGCCTGTCAAAACTTCCTGCGTTTGGCGCCACCGAAACTTGGCATCATCCGGCAGGACAAGAAAATCCGCGATGCGATCCGGGCGCAGACGCCGTTTTTGACCCGCTCGCCCAATTCCGAGGCCGCACAGGATATTGAATCCATCGCCAAGGCCGTGGGCAAGCTCCTGCCTGCGCGCGGCAGGGCATGAGCGGACAGGGGCCCATAGCCTCTCCGCCGCCGGGGCCTTCCGCGCCCGCGCAAAAAACAGCCTCCACCGCCGGGATCGTCATTGCCCGCAATGTCCCGGTCACGGAAGTCCCGCCCACACTTACGGCCACGCAAACGGCAGTCCAGATCGCAGCCAAGGTGGTTGAGGTCAATAAAGCCACACTGGAAGTAACGCTGACCACGGCACAGGGTGAAATCGTTGTCAAAACGCCCGCGCCGCCGCCTGAAGGAACGATCGTGACGGTTGAACTGGCCGCAGGTGATCCGCCCGAGACCGCCACGCTCCGCCTGCCGCCGCCGGATGTGAAACTTCCTCCTGCTGAAGCTCCACCCTTGCCGGAGACGTCTGAAACGCCGCCGCCCGCGGTGGAAACCGTCTCCCAAAAACCTCCGCCGCCACCCGAAGTTGTCATTCCCGCGGTGCTGGTTGTTGATGAAAACATCTATTCACCGCCGATCCCGCCTGAAATCGAGCCCGCCGCAAAAAACATCCTTGAATCCAGACTGCCGCCGGAAATACGCAAGGTCGTTTCCGCGATTGCGGATTTTCTGAGGCTGGGGGAGTTGGTCGGGAAGGAAAAGTCCGCAGAAAAAACGGCAGCCGTTGAATATTCACCCCAATCCCCTCTCCCCACAGGGGAGAGGATTGATGCTCCCGCGAAGGAGCATCAATGGGTGAGGGGAACAGAAAAAACGGCCCATGCCATCCCCTCATCCCAACCTTCTCCCCTTGAAGTAAGGGGAGAAGGGGGCATCTATGACATTCCAAAACCCACCCCCCTTTTCCCCACGCCGTTAAAACTGGCCGAAACCCCGATTGACATCTTGCCCCCGCCCGTTCCGGTTAAGATCAAGATCGCAGTTGCCATCAAAACGCTCGTCAACAAGGTCGCGGCTCTTGCGCCGCCTGCGCAACCTGCTCCGGCAGGAGATACAGGGCAAAAAACAAAGCCGCCATCGCTTATATCGCATCAGGCGCCGCTGCATGCCCTTAATCTCGGCGAGGCCGTCAGCGCCCAGATCCATGCCCGGCTGGCCCAGACGCATCTTCAGAATGCGGCTCAGCCCGCCATTATCCCGCCAGTGCAAATAAAACCTGCCATTGCGGCGCCCACAACACCGCAAAAAGGACCTTTATCCGCCCATACACCCGTGCCACCGATCAAAATCTCAACACTGATACCGGCCCTTTTAAATGAAAACGGCACGGGCGCAGAGACAACATCGTCCGAGTTCAAACCTGCCGCCATCATTCCCTCGCTGCCACAGCAGGAACCGGAAACAGGCTCCTTCTTTACCAAAGCTTTGCCGCCCATAAACGAAAAGCCTGCGACGCTTAAGATTCTTCAGGTAAAAATCCTGGCCGTATTGCCCGAGCATCCGACAAAAAAACAAATTCATGAGGCGCTCTCCAGTCTGAACTCCCCGCTATCAGAACAAAAGCAGATTGATGTGGCGCGCGTGGCCGGAAAAACGCCCGCCGGGCAAATCCTGCTGGAAACGCCCAAAGGGCATGTGGTCCTGCAGACCACAAAATATGCCCTGCCGACTGGCGCCATCGTTATTACTGAAAGCACGCCAGCGTCTGACGCTTTGGCCGCTGTTGCAACGCCGGATGGAAAACCACCCCTGTCATTCTCCCTTCTTTCCGAAGGCGATTTTTCCGGCATTCAGCTTCCCGATTTTCATCCGTTGACCTCGCGGAGCTGGCCGGCGCTTGAGGAAGCCTTGCGCGCCGCAGCGCCTCATACCCTGCCCGAAGCCGCCGCCCTGCGCGACACGCTTCCCGCGCCCACGCCGAAGCTGCCTGCAACTGCCCTTTTCTTCCTGGCCGCGCTTAAAAGCGGCGCGATTGAAAACTGGCTGGGCGAAAAAGGCCTGGAACTGCTTAAAGATGCAGGCCATGCGAAACTGGTTGAAAAACTGGGACAAGATTTCGGCCGCATCGCAACGCAGGCGGGCGAAACCCTGATCGGCGACTGGAAGGCTATTTCCATGCCGCTTTTGCACGACGACCATCTGTCAAAACTGATGTTCTTTGTCCGTCATCAAACGGACGAGGGCGGCGGCGGACATGAAGGCGGGCAAAAGCGTACGCGCTTCGTGCTCAACCTCACCTTAAGCCGCATCGGCGACATGCAGATCGACGGGTTTTTCCAGCCCGGCAAGCTTGATGTCGTCCTGCGCACACATAACGCCCTGCCGCAATCCATGCAGCGCGAGATCACGGGCCGGTATGCAAATGCGCTTGAACAAACGCGCCTTGCAGGACAGATTCTGTTCCAAACAAAAGGCTGGCTGGTTCTACCCGAGGAAGACCGCGCAGTCAAAGCGCGCGGCGTGGTGGCGTGATACCTTGTCAAGATGGGCTCCTGCCTTCGCAGGGACCCATACAACAGCTAACCCTCCCCCGCAAATTTCTCCGCAAACGCCCCGCGGGATTCAGGAAGGTCCATATTGGCCGGGTGGAAAACCTTGTGACGCAGGAAATAGCCGGTAAGATCCAGCGCCGAGCGAATATCCGCCGGCGCGACACTGCCCTGCCCCAGCACGAAAGAAGGCAGCAGCAAAAGCTTTTCCTTGTAAATTTCCCCGGCCGCGCGGCTGACGGCACGGCCTGTCTTCGGGCTGACGTAAATCAGATCCTCCGTCGACCCGGTCGCGGCGCAGCGGGTCAGGTCCAGCGCAAAGCCAAGCTCGCGCAAAAGCGCAACCTCCCAGAATATATAGGCCGCCTCCCACATGTCGCCCGCGAAGGCTTCCAACAGCGCCAGCATGCCGTGATAGACCGGCGCATGGTTTTCACGCTCGGGCAGGCCTTTTTGCACAAGGTCGCAGGCCGACAAAAGCGCGGCCAGCCTCACCGGATCGTCCATAACGGACACGGCATGGCTTTTCCCAAGCTCAAGCGTGAAATGCCCGAGGCTGTCCTGATCGCGCGATTTCCAGTGGACGGAAACCTGACTTCCGGGTTCAAGACTGCCGCGCTGCCGCGACGAAGTCGCGCCGTAGACGTAACCTGCGTGCCGCCCGTGGCTTTCGGTCAGAAGCGTGACGATTGCGCCGTTTTCGCCATGACGACGCGCGGACAGGACTATGCCTTCGTCACGCCACTCGTTCATGTTTTTTCCTGATGCGTTCCATAGCGCGTTCGACCACGTCGTGCATATGGTTTCCATTGCTGATCTTGACCGAAAGATCGTGCAAAATGCCGTCGGCAAGGCCATAGATAAACCCGTAAATGCTGACATTCTGCCCGCGCGCCCAGGCATCTTGCAGGATCGTGGTTCTGGCCACATGCTCGGCCTGCTCGATCACGTTCATCTCGCACAGCAGATCCCAATGATGCTCCTGCGCTGCCTTCTGAAACAGGACGTCATATTTGTCACGCACATCTTTTACATGCCGTATCCAGTTATCGACAAGACCAAGTTTCAATCCCTCCAGCGCCGCACGTACGCCGCCGCAGCCGTAATGGCCGCAGACAATGATATGCTTGACTTTCAGGACGTCGACTGCGAACTGGACGACGGAAAGGCAGTTCAGATCCGTGTGGACGACGACGTTGGCGACGTTGCGGTGAACAAAGACCTCACCGGGAAGGAGGCCCGCGATCTGGTTGGCCGGTACGCGGCTGTCGGAACAGCCGATCCAAAGGTATTCCGGCGTCTGCTGGACCAGAAGCTTCTTGAAGAAATCGGGATCCGTGGCCGTAACTTTTGCCGACCAGTTCTTGTTGTTTTCGAGTATTGTCTTGATCGTCATCCGAATTTCCCGCTGATATAATCCTTGGTTTGTTGCAACTGCGGATCGTTAAAGATCCTGTCCGTCGCCCCCTCCTCAATCACGCGGCCGAGGTGGAAAAAGGCCGTATAGTCCGAAGCGCGCGCTGCCTGCTGCATGGAATGGGTGATGATGACGATGGTGAACCTCTGGCGAAGCTCGGCCATCAGTTCCTCGATCCTGGCCGTGGCGCCGGGATCAAGAGCCGAACACGGTTCGTCCATCAAAATGACTTCAGGTTCGACCGCAATCGCGCGCGCGATGCAAAGCCGCTGCTGCTGGCCGCCCGACAGGGACGTACCGGGGGAATTGAGGCGGTCCTTCACCTCCTCCCACAGACCCACGCGCTTTAGGGTCTTTTCGACCAGCGCATCCATCTCGGATTTCGAGGTCGTCAGGCGGTGGATGCGCGGGCCATAGGCCACGTTCTCGTAAATCGACTTCGGAAAAGGATTGGGTTTCTGGAACACCATGCCGACTTTCTGACGAAGGGCGATCGCATCGACGCCGGAGCCGTAAATATTTTCGCCGTCCAGAAAGACCTCGCCCTCGATCCGGCAGCCCTCGACCACATCATTCATGCGGTTGAGGCAGCGGATAAAGGTCGATTTTCCGCAGCCCGAAGGGCCGATCAGCGCCAAGACCTTGTTGGTTTCAACCTCGACATTGACGTCGAAGAGCGCCTGCTTGGCCCCGTAAAAGACGCTCAGCTTTTTCGTGCTCATGCGCAGGTGGGTGTGGGTGGCGGATGTTTTTTTCTCAGGTTTTACCATTTTATTTCATACCTCTTGCGGACAAAGACCGCCAGCGTGTTGATGATCATCATAAAGGCCAGAAGAACCATGATCGCGGCCGATGTTTTCTCGACAAACCCGGCTTCCGGATTGTTGGCCCAGAGATAGATTTGTACCGGCAGCGTTGTCGCCGGATCCAGAGGGTTTTCCGGCACGTCGGCGATGAAGGCCACCATGCCGATCATCAGAAGCGGCGCGGTTTCGCCCAGAGCGCGGGCGATGCCCAGAATGACGCCCGTCATGATGCCGGGAAGGGCGTAAGGCACGACGTGATGGAAGACCGTCTGGACCTTGGAAGCGCCCAGCGCCATCGCCGCAAAGCGGATCGAGCGCGGTACGGCCTTGATCGCGTTGCGCGTCGCAATCACAATGACAGGCAGGACCAGCATGGCCAGCGTCAGACCGCCGACCAGCGACGACGACCGCGGCAAGCCAAAGAAATTCAGATAAACCGAAAGACCCAAAAGCCCGTAGACCACGGACGGCACAGCGGCCAGGTTATTGATATTGACCTCGACAAAAGAGGTCAGCCAGCCGTCGCGGGAAAATTCGGAAAGATAAACCGCCGTCGCCACGCCCAAGGGGAAGGCCACGGCCATGCAGACCAGAATGGTGAAAACGGACCCCGCCACGCTCGACAGGATCCCGGCGCTTTCGGGCCTGCGGGAATCGCCCTTCATGAAAAAGTTTTTGTTGAAACTTTGCCGCACGCGTCCGGCTTCTTTCAAGCGGTCAACCTGCGTCAGTGCTTCAAGCCCGAACTTGCGGTTGTCTTCCCACGCCTTGCGCGTGATCTTGCCCTTGACCAGCATGTCCAGATCCGAAGACGCCGGAACCCACAGCTCGACATGCGTTTCGACGGTGAGGGCGCCTGCCATCCTTGCCGCTTCCTCGCTGACCAGCGCCTGAAGACGCTGACGGTCGCGCCGTTCCACGACATCGGGGAAAAGGCCCTGAAGCGCGCCTGAAACACGCTCGCGCCCGTCCGTTCCGGCCTTGGCCTCGACCGGCAGGCGCACTTCCGTCCGCCAGAAGGCCGTGTAGCCCTTGGACACAAGATTGACGAACAGCATAAGAAGAAAGGCGGCGGCCAAGACAATGGCCGACAGGCAAAGCCTTTTGAACCACCGTTCCTTGCGGTGGCGTTTTTCCAGCAGCGCGCTGTTCTTATTCATACTGCTCACGGTATCTTCTCACAATCAAAAGAGCCGCCACGTTAAGGGTCAAGGTCATCAGAACCAGCGTGAAGCCCAGCGCAAAGGCCGATAGCGTCTTGACGCTGTCAAATTCATGATCGCCGATCAGAAGCGTAACGATCTGGACCGTCACGGTCGTGACCGATTCAAGGGGGTTGACGGTCAGGTTGGCGGCAAGCCCCGCGGCCATCAGCACAATCATGGTCTCGCCGATGGCGCGTGAAATACCCAGCAGAACCGCGCCCGCGATGCCGGGCAGCGCTGCGGGCAGCATGACGCGCACGACCGTTTCCGACATCGTGGCGCCCATGGCAAGCGAACTCATCTTAAGGGCCTTCGGCACGGCGGACAAAACATCTTCGGACAGCGACATGATGAAGGGCATCATCATGATGCCCATGACGGTCCCGGCCACCAAGGCGCTTTCGGAAGAAACGGAAATGCCCAGCTGGTTGCCCAGCGCGCGGACAAAGGGCGAGATGGCGACAACGGCAAAATAGCCGTAGACGACCGTCGGTACGCCTGCCAGAACCTCGAGGATCGGCTTCAAAGTGGCCCGCGCCCGCCTGGAAGCGTAGAAAGCAAGGTAAATCGCCGCCATGACGCCCAGCGGCACGGACACCGACACGGCGATCAGCATGATGTGGATCGTGCCCAGGAAGACCGGCACGGCGCCGAATGTCCCGTCGGAGGCCGACTGGTCCGCGCGGATCGCGGTTTGCGGGCTCCATTCAAGGCCGAACAGGAACTCCGTCAGCGGGACTTTGGCAAAAAAGCGCAACGCCTCGGAAAAGACCGAAAAGATGATAAGACCCGTGACCAGCACCGAAACGCCGGTCGCGGCAAAAAGCATCCCGCGTATCCAGCTGTCAAGTTTCCTCAAAGCCCCTCCACTTTCGCCTGCATGGCTTTCAGTTCCTCGGCCTTTAAGGGGATCAGCCCCTTGTCGGTCATATACCCTGTCTCGCCCGCGGCGCCGTTGCTCACGAGTTCTTTCAGGAACTCCTTGATCCCGGGCGTCATCTTGACATGGGCGTTCTTGACGTAGACGAAAAGCGAGCGCGACACGGTATAAGCCGCAGACGCGATGTTCTCGAATGTGGGATCGTGACCATCGATCTTGCTGCCCTGCACTGCGTCAATATTCTGGTCGAGGAAGCTGAAACCGAAGATACCCAGCGCGTCGGCATTGCTTTTGAGCTTCTGGATGATGATGTTGTCGTTCTCGCCCGCATCGATCCAGGCTCCGTCCTCGCGGATCAGGTGGCAGGCCGAGGCACGGGCCTTTTCATCGCTAAAAACCGCCTTAAATTCAGGCATGTCCTTGCAGACGGGTTCCATCACCAGCTCGACGAAAGCATCGCGCGTGCCGGATGTGGGCGGCGGGCCGTAGACTTCGATTTTCTTGTCGGGAAGCGCGGCATCCACATCTTTCCATGTCTTGTTGGGGTTATCGACCAACACACCCTTGACCGGAATTTTCTTGGCCAGGGCCATGAAAATCTGCGCCTTGGTCAGGGCATATTGCGCCGCGTTTTTTGAATTGGCCAGCACGATCCCGTCATAGCCGATCTTGATTTCGGTCAGGTCCTTGACACCGGACTTGGCGCAAAGCTCTTTTTCACCGGGCTTGATAGCGCGGGAGGCGTTGGCCATATCGGGCGTGTCGTCATCCACGCCGGAACAGAACAGCTTGAAGCCGCCGCCCGTGCCGGTTTCTTCAACAATCGGTGTCTTGAAATCGGTGGCGCCGCCGAAAGCCTCGGCCGCCGCCGTCACGAAAGGATATACGGTCGATGAGCCCACAATGTGGATCTGCTCGCCCGCCAAAACCGCATGCGGATTCAAAAGCAGCAGGCCCATCGCCGCCGCCAGGATTTTTGCGTGTGTCTTCATGATTCCCCCTTTGTTGTAGCCAGAGACTAGCACAAGACGGGTTTAAAAAGTAGAATTGACATAATTTAATAAGTGGTGTAGGATCGTTGTTATTGCTGAAAGCTTGTTCAGTCATTACTTGATATTCAAGCCTGACATAGCTCTGCTATAAGCCTCCGCCCAGCAGCGACAACCGTACGCCTCGCCGGGGTGGCCGGTGGAGGGCGGGT